>Ga0210403_10005126_pt1 | contig 11175 bp, 12 predicted proteins | sample IncBWC19MmetaG_FD_150863 | JGI IMG/M metagenome (GOLD analysis project Ga0210403, IMG submission 150863) | Forest soil microbial communities from Barre Woods Harvard Forest LTER site, Petersham, Massachusetts, United States - Inc-BW-C-19-M | ecosystem: Environmental > Terrestrial > Soil >... | reverse complement strand
TTCGTCAGCCTTAGCCTCAGCCGCTCGCGAGAAGCGTTCTCGCAGCGTCCTCATAACGGCCGGTGAAAGCACTCTATTTAGCACCGATCTTGTGCGGTCGTGGTCGGGAGGATCCTTTTCAAGAACAAGGCTCGGCGGACGCCAAGGCTTTTCTTTCGCAAAGTCGCTGATCCCAACTCCGCGATTGGAGCAGAATGTCTGCCAGTCGTTCAGTGTGCAATGCACGTAATCGTAACGAGCGACGGTCCATGTTGAATAGCGCTCAAGCCAAACAACTGCGCCAGCTTCCCGTAGTTCGTGATGAAAAGGATAAGGATCCGCCAAAAACTCGGGCGAAAACGGATCTATGGATGAAATCGGATGGCTGGACGCCAATTGCCCATGTTGAGTCATATCTGCCTCCTCCTTTCTGGCCCTACTTTTCGCCTCAACGGGCGGGGCTGGAAGGCGCGGCTACGAGCGGCACGATTTGCACAAAAGAAACGTAAATCAGTTGAGTTGTCAACGATTCCACCTTTATGATTTCATCACAACAAGATGAGCGATCCAACTTGCCATCGGATCATATGGTAGCGGAGCTCAGCGCATTTCAGGAAGACAACGATGTGAAATCATTACGAGTACCGTTCTTTCGCTGTCGCTGACTGCCAGGTCCGCTGGGCCCTCGACGCTACGGTATCAGCTTTCCGCCGGTCTCAAATTCTAGACGCGTTACGATCGTAACCAAGTTTTTCTCTATTGGCACCGACCCGCAACACGAGCCCCTACATCTTCTGGCGCCGACGGCATAGAGTTTTGACATGAGACAGATCAGTTTGGAACCACGTCCACCCGACGCTCGCATCACGGCCACCGGGATGATCGATGAGCGCATCGCCGCCAGCGCTTCGCCGTCGATCGGGACGCCTGCAGCGGCCGGACGCGCAAACGCTAAAGGATCAGGGCCAGCTGAGAAGTGACCCTTTTATCGCGCCTGTTCGTGCTGATGGCCATCGCGCTACTGCCCGCGATCGCAATCCAAATGTACAATGAATTCGACCTGCGCCGCGCGCGTCAGGTCGAAGTGCAGAATCAGGCGCTCAGCCTGGCCAAGCTCGCCGCGGCAGAACAGCAGCAGATCGTCCAAGGAATTCGTCAGGTCCTGATAGCGATGTCGGAACTCCCGTCGATCAAGGCGAGGGACAGCACCGCGTGCGATGCCTACCTGGCTGCAATGAAGCCGCGGTTTCCGGCGTTCTTAGTCTTCGTTGTCACTGACTTGGATGGTCAGGCCTTCTGCAACACGGACCGCGATCGTAAACCAGTCAATGTCGCCACGCGGGCCTACTTTGCCAGTGTCCGGAAGACCGGTTCATTCTCGGTTGGGGAATTCTCGATAGGTCTGATAACTCATCGGAAGGTCATTCAGTTTGCGTTGCCCTTCTATGGCGACGATGGGCGCATGGGTGGCGTCATTATTGCGGTTCTCGGGCTGGATTGGCTCGCCGACCACATCGCTCGAAAGGGTGTTCCGGAAGGAGCCGCGCTCGCCGTCACGGACCGCAACGGCATCTATCTCGCCCGCTACCCTTATAACGAGCGGTTCGTCGGCACAAAAATGCCCGGTGACAAATACCTGAAAATGGACGACCGCGGCGCGGTCGATATCCTCGACATCGATGGCGTGGAACGGATCGAAGGCTACTCGGCCTTGCGGGCTGATTCCGGGGGACTTGTTGTCAGCCTTGGCCTCAACAAGGCGCAGGCCTTTACCGAGATCCAAAGTCGCACGCAACGCGGCATCCTCATGATCGCCTTGAGCACCTCTCTAGTGTTGGTCCTGACATCGTTGGGCGCCCGGCGGTTCATCCATCGTCCGCTTGGCCAATTGGTCGACGCCGCGAACCAATGGCGGCTCGGTGAATTTGCCCGGCGCGTGGACATCCCGGGAAATTCCGAATTCGCGCGGGTTGCCGACGCGTTCAACACCATGGCGGATGCGCTGGCGCACCGCGAGCACGAATTATCCGAGGCGAAGGAGAGGGCTGAGGAAGCCGCGGCTCGGATCACCATGATTTTTGAGAGTACGACCGACAGCGTGGTCGTCATCGATCGGGATTGGCGCATCAGCTACCTCAACGCACGGGCCTCGGCGCAACTCGCTGAAGGACGCAACCTTATCGGCGTTGGCCTGAGGGACATCCCTCTGGACAATCCCGACTTGGAGATTTTCAGCCAACTTCGGGAGGTCATGTCGGATCAGCGCCCGGGCTCGTTCGAAATACTCTGCCCTCGTCGCGGTACCTGGTACTCGCTCAATGCGTTCCCCTCCAGTCAAGGCCTCGCCGTCTACTTCCGAGACATCACAGAGCATAAGCAGGCCGTGGAGGCGCGCCGCCTCATGGAGGACCAGCTTCACCAGAGCCAGAAGATGGAGTCAGTCGGCCAGCTCACGGGCGGCATCGCGCACGATTTCAACAACCTGCTGATGGTGGTCTCGGGGAACCTCGAACTCATCGAGGAAGCGGCGGAGAATGGCAAGTTGCGTCAGTTCGCCGCGGCCGCACGACGCGCCGCCGATCGGGGAGCAAAGCTGACGGAGCAGCTTCTCGCCTTTTCGCGGCGGCAGAGACTGAGCCCAAAACTGGTCAACGCAAGCGAGCTGATTTCTGAATTCCAGGGGCTCCTCCGCCAAGCGGTCGGAGGCGCATGCGAGGTCAAGCTGGTGACCGATGAGCCCCTGTGGCTCTGCCACGTCGACCCGTCACTGCTGGAGACCGCTCTCCTCAACCTGGCCCTCAATGGGCGCGATGCCATGCCGGACGGCGGCGTACTCGAGATCGAGACGCGGAACGTTGTCCTAGATGAGGGAGTCGTGGCCGATTGGTTGCCCGGATCGTATGTAAAGGTGGCCGTAACGGACACCGGCTGCGGGATGCCTCCTGAAGTACGGGACCGGGTTTTTGAGCCCTTCTTCACAACCAAGGAGGTCGGCAAGGGCACCGGGCTCGGCCTCAGCATGGTCTATGGCTTTGTCCGACAATCCGGAGGACATGTTGCCGTCGAAAGCGTGCCCGACGCGGGAACCACGGTCGCTCTGTACCTGCCTAAAGCTACGCAAAAGCCTGATGCCAAGGTGGAAGCTATCCAAAGGCGGGACATACCAGGTGGCTCCGAGCGAATCCTTGTGGTCGATGACAATGAGGCTCTCCTAGAAGTCACATCGGCAATGCTAACCGCGTCCGGCTATCGGGTTCTTTGCGCCCGGAATGGTGCGGAAGCCATCCAGATGTTTGAGAGTGGCCAGCAATTTGATCTCTTGTTTAGCGATGTCGTGATGCCAAGCGGAATGAACGGTGTTGAGCTTGCCCGCGAAGCGAGACGGCTGAGCAAAGGCACCAAGATCCTACTCACCTCAGGCTACGCGGGGAACGTACTGGAGCGACATGGAGCGGTAGACGAGTTTCCGATCATCGACAAACCTTACCGCCTAGCAGACTTGGCGCGGCGTCTGCGATCAATCCTGCGCGAAGCGTAAAGTTCTCGTGGACCGTCTTTGCCCGCTCATGCTTGTCCCAGTCGCACTACCGCATGCGTCCAGAACGAGTTTAGACTGCCGACTGTTCGATGTCATGAGCCAGCGACGTCCTGCTCTAACGGGACTAGCGCGCACTGTTGCGTCGTCAGTGCCGTGGCTTTTCTCCTCCGACCACGAAGCTGCCAACGCAACCATGAACGCCGTCGGTCCAATTTTGCATTGAACCGCTCCAGATCGAACGACCAGGACTGTCTGTCGCACAAGCAGAACGAATTCGATGGGTTCTGAAAGCGGCGCTAGTTTGCATGGTGCGTCATTTTCTGGGCGAAGTGCACCAGCAACGCCTCACCGAGTTCAATCTGCTGCTGGCGTAGGATGGAAAAGCAGACGCTAAATCCGTCCACAGACCGCAGCGTGATCATGTTTTGGGTTGAATTGGACGATTGCTCGAAGACCCATGAGGCGAGCGGGTACGCATAGCGCAGGCTTTGGTCCCCGAAGCGCGTCTGCAGCGCCTTATTGATCAGCCCCGGCAGCGTCATCGCAAGCGCGCCGACCTGATCTAGAGGGAGCCGGATGGTGGCTGGGTTGCCGGTGGTATCGACGAAACCGAGCGAAATCGCTCCGCCATCCTTGACGACCTCGCAGGTGGTGAGTGCGTGACTGTTGATTTCCATCAAAGAACTCCAGAGGTCAAGTTGGGTTGGGCCCTGCGCCCATGCATCGTGGCGGTCTTCAATCCCCGGCGATGGCAGGACTCAAATGCCGTTGGCGATCTTCAGGATCTCTCCGGCGCGCTCGCCTACAATCGTAACCTTTTTTCCCGAGGCTGAAATGTCGCCGTAGCGCAGCCCGTTCAATCTGGGTGCGCATATCAACAACGGGAGAGCAGCCAATGACTTCAACAGATGCTTTGACGCACCAAGCGCAATCTCGGCCAAAAAGTGGCGGGGCCTTGATGCGAATGATTATCGCCGTTGCTGCTCTGATTGTGGTCACCATGTTGCGGTCGCGATCTTCTTCGATCGAGCTATCGACCACTGCCAAGCCGCCGTTGCAAGAACTCCACACAATGGTGGGGGATATTTCGCTCTCCCGGTATTTTCGCAGCTTGAGTTTCTAGTCAGCTCGGTCCGTCTCCTGTGATTCAGCGCCCCACTTCCGATGCCGGTACACACAGGTGCTTCTAGGGAGCGAAATGTGATGGATTTAAAGAGGAAACAGATACCTTATGCTACATTCGAAACCAGTCTACGATCCACCGACCCTTGCAGTTTTGCGGCGCGCACTGGGTGAGGTGCTGACCGATCATCGCTTTTTGAAGTCGACCTCAACGTCCGCCCTTGAGATTGCAGAGTTCATACTTGCACAAGCTGCGACCGGCGAACGAGACCTTGAACGTTTGAAATCCTCGGCGTTGAAAACACTCACTGCTTAGCTGTCGAACTAACCACGCGTATGCCTCGCTTGCCGGGCCGGCCGGAAAGAATAAGCGTTCTTGTTTAGCTATCGCGCCCGAGAATTGTTCGAAACCATGTTCGGACGATTCAACGGAGAGACGGTACAATTTCTCGTCGCGCGACCTTGAGATGAAAACCGCAGCCGAACAAATCCTCCGATCGTTGCTGCGGTTTTCGGCTGCATACGACCTTTACGATTCTCTGCGAAGGCAGGCCGAGGAAGGTATTGCCGACTAAGGCGGGAAAAGGAAGCTTTTGAAGATTAGGTGTTAGGTTCGCTTTCAAGCCGCAGGCGTCTTGGAGCGCGTATTCGCGAGCTTGCTGACGACCGCACGCCGAAGTGATCCGCGCCTGTGTCTCGTCCGTGCAATGAGAAGTCTCTCTGAGCAGGAGATATAGGGATCGCGAAAATGAATGATGTTGAAATGAATGTCGGAACGCCTGCATCGGCTTCCAGCAGCGAAACCTTATTTGCAGGCGAAAAAGACTACGCGGCGATGTACAATATGATCTGCGCCCATAGCGTGGCGCAGTACCATTCCGCTCGCTGCTATGGCTCTCCGCTGTTCAAAACGGCTTGACTATAGCCGTAAAGATATAGCCAACGCCGCGCTCCGTCTCGATTGCACGTGGCGCATTCGGGTCGATCTCGAGCTTGCGTCGCAAACGCAAGACTTGCACATCGATACTTCGGTCGAAAATGTCGTCGCGGACTCGCGTTGCTTGAAGAAGCATCTCCCGCGTGAGCGGCCGTTGTGGAGCTTTGAGAAACGCGAGCAGCAAGGCGTATTCGCTTTTGGTCAGCAAAACTGGCGCGCCGTCCGGATTGACGAGGCGACGGGTGCGACGTTCAAGCGGCCAGCCGTTAAACCGGTACCCGCCCCTCTCCGGGTCGCGGGCTCGCGCTGCGCGGCCCATTTCGTGCCCCCGTAAGATGGCCCGGACGCGCGCCAGCAACTCCCTGAGGCTGAACGGCTTTGCCAAGTAGTCGTCCGCACCCAGTTCGAGACCCACCACGCGGTCTACCTCCTCACGGCTGTGCCCTGTAATGATGATGATAGGAACGTCTGAATGAGACCGGATTTCTTTCAAGACGTCGAGCCCGTCCTCTTGGCCGAGCCGCAGATCCAGTAGGATCAGGCTGGGATGCGCCTTTTCGAGGTGGCGCCTCAGGTCCTGCCGGCACGACACGGAAGCCACCGGCACATTGTGTTCTTCTAAATAATTGGTGATCGTCTGTCGCACCATCGCGTCGTCATCGACCACAAGAATGTGGCCCACCTCGCCGGTGTCGCCGGGCATTCCTCCACTCCTGATTTCGATAGCTGACTGTTTGCCAGCGTAAGAACTCGGACACCCGAATGCGGCTTGAACAAACATTCGGCTGTCCTTGGATCATGGGATTTGTCGGTAATTGGAATGATTTTTTTGATTTCAAACTTCAGCCCGTTCTGCTTTGAGAGCATCGTTCCAGCGCCGCGCAACGTCGGCGTCAAACGTTGTCACTTCGGCGGTACTACCGGCGCCCGCCATCGGCCACAAAGGCGCACGTCACTGGTTTGGGAATCGTACTGTGCAACGCGCTCCCGGAGTTCGCTCCACGCTGAAGCTCCCACCGAGCCGTTGCACGAGCGCCCTGACCAATCCTAGGCCCGACAAGCGACTGTTGGGGTCCTCCAAATCGAAGCCGACCCCCCCGTCTTGCACACAGAGCTCGTATAGTCCCGGGCGCCGGCTCAAGCCGACGGTGATGGTGACTTGCCCATGCTGGTTGCCGCCGTATTTTGCCGCATTCATCAGCAGTTCATTGATGATCAACGTCAGTGGCATGGCTGTCTCTTTGGGAAGAATCCCCCTGGCCGTTTTGCAATCGATCGATATGTCGCTGCCGAACAGAGTTCGGGCGTTGGCGCAGACAGCGTTGACAAGGTCCTGCCCGTTCACGTCAGTCGAGCCACGCGCACAATGGTAGGCCCGTTGCGCGGTTCCGATCGCCCCGATGCGTCGGATTGCATCCGACAGCACCTCGCGAGCTTCCGAGCTGCGGGCCTTGCGGTATCCCGACTCCAGGAGGCGAACGAGTATTTGCAATTCGTTCTTGAGCCTATGGTTCCACTCGTCCAGCAATTGTTCGCTTAGCGAAATTGTCTCAGTACGCTGGTCTTGAATGCTCTGGGGAGCGATAGACGGCACATCGGAGTTTGCCTGCGTGTCGAGGCCGTCAGCACATTTGCGCACGGCCCCAGTGTCCAGGTTGGCTTTTGGAAGCTTACGTTGAATCGTGTTCATCTCTATCTCCGTTTTAATTCTGTCGCCTCCAAGGCACGATTGCCCCAACCGGATGTTGGTGCGGGCTGCAGAGCAGGAGAGCACCCGGAGCTCTCACGCCCTCGCTGATCGTTGCGTTTTGTGTTCGCTGTGCAGAAGGCTAGGATCCGCGTTTCAGAAAGTACTAACGACCAACCGTGTTGTTTCCAGTGACTGGGTCACCCACCAACATTGCCCCAAGATTGCTTCGGCGAAGCAAACCCTTCACCATTACGTGAGCCCGAGGATGGCCGGGCCTCTGAGGCTTGCCTTGATTTCCGTAACGGGAAACACTTGGGCTCGCGGGGGCGTCGAGTACGGCGAGCGGGAAGCACGCGATCTTGCTTGATCCATCGACCACACATTCCAAGGACGATCAATGCGCTCGCTTGTGATCGAAGACGAGCCGCAGATTGGGGCCTATCTCGGCCGTTTGCTCGGGCAGTTGCGCGGGATTGTCGACATCGTCGGATCCCTTTCGGATGCCAAGCAAGCGCTCGGCAATTTCAAGTACGATCTGGCCATCGTCGACCGGATGCTGCCTGACGGCGACGCTCTCGATATCGTCATGGCGCTGAGCCAATTGCCGGAAAGGCCGGCTATCATCATGCTGACCGCCAAGGATGCCAAGGAGGACGTGATCGATGGGCTGAACAGCGGGGCGGACGATTATCTTGGCAAGCCCTTCGAGCCGCAGGAGTTCATCGCCAGGGTAAGGGCCGTCCTGCGGCGACCTCGACTGCACGTCCCCTCGATCCTGTCGTTCGGGAACGTCGAACTTCGCGTCGGCACGAACGAGGTCACTGTGGCCGACAACAAAGTCCTCCTTCGGCGCCGCGAAGCCTTGATCCTCGAAGCCCTTCTGATGCGACGCGACCGCGTCATCGCGCGCGAATCCCTGATCGAGGCGGTCTACAGGTTCGATGACGAGATCGAGTCCAATACGCTTGAGGCGCAGGTGTCCCGCCTCCGCAAAAAGCTGGCCGAGTTTGGCGGCAACGTCGAGATTCGGAGCATGCGGGGCATCGGCTATATTCTCAGGACGGCACAAAACTAATGATGACGTCGATCACCAGGAGACTGGCGCTTTCGCTCGGCGTGACCGCGACGGCAATCTTTCTCGTCACGCTCGGCATCGTGATCTGGTTAGATGCGGCGCGCGAACAAGAGCAAACCTACTGCCAAACAGCCGCAGCAATCCTCAATCACGCCACGGTCGTCGATCCTGGCCACGGACTGATTATCCGTTCTGCTGGCCTCAAGGAGCTGAGATCCCATAGCCCAAATCTATGGTACGTCGTGTCCTATGACGATCTGATGAGCGAGTTCGGACGGGAACGCCGACCTGCCCTACCCTTCTCGCTCCCCTATGCCGGTCCGATCGGATGGTCGGTTCTCAACACACTTGACCAGAAGAGTTCCTTCTGCCTGGCGGTCGTAAAAAGGGATACGTCCAAGCTCGTTATGATGATCGGAGGTGCGCAAGTCCAATTCGGCCAGGTCGCGGAATCATTCGTGCTCCGCAATCTTTCTTCGATTATTCTATTGGCCGGCGCATTCGCGTCGACCGTAGTGGCGGGCGCATTCCTGTCCGCGCGCTTTGTGACGCGGAGCATCGAACGCGTGACAAGGCTGGCGCTCGCAATCGACCCGAGGGCACCTCAGGCGTCGATATCGCTCGATGAGGCTCCGGTCGAACTCAAGCCGCTGGCCAGCGCGCTTAACTGCGCCTTCAATGAGATTAATACACACATCCAAAGGCAACGCCGGTTCCTGGGCAATGCCGCGCATCAGCTCCGAACGCCGCTGACCTTGCTGCGCGCCAAAATCGAAGACGTTACCGAGCCTGCCTTTAAGGCCGAGCTCGTGTGCGATGTTCGTCGCCTCACGTCTTTGGTCTCAGCCATGCTGGACCTGGCACGGTTACAAGATCAAGCGATAGAAAAGCGGCCCATCGATCTCGGAGCCCTGACGCGGGACGTCCTTGCGGATTTCAGCCCCTCTGCTCTAGACGCCGGGATCGAACTTTCGTTGGAGCAGGCTTCGCAAGGCATTGTCGAGGTGCACGGCGTCGAAGCTGCGGTTCGGAGCGCCTTGGCTAACTTGGTCGGCAACGCGTTGATCCATGCGCACGGCGCCGGACGTGTCGTGGCTAATCTCAGTCGCGGGAGCGTGTCGATTAGCGATGACGGGCCTGGTGTCTCTGCGAGCTTTGACCGCAACCGCGCCGAGCCGTTCCAAACGGGTAACACCGAAAGGGCGGGGGCCGGGCTCGGTCTGTCGATCGTCCAAGAGATCATGGCGGCCCACGGAGGGGGACTGACCATCACATCGAACCCAGGATGCGGGACGACGGCCTGTCTCCGCTTTCCCGAGGCTGTTCAGGCAACGCCCGGTGAAATCCAGATCCCGCAACGTCAGGCGTCGTAGTCGAAGGCTCTAATGGCAGCGCGCATCGCACGTCACACCAAGCGCGCACGTCAGCATAGTAGGGCCGGTCGCATGGCTTTTGAGTTGCGGCTGCAGACTGCCCCGCTAATTCGACGGTGACAATCAATAGGCGGCGGACGCCGACTTTTCGAATGTCGTCAACATGAGAGTCGTCCTTCGCGAGGTCGGAGATTTCAAGCGATTCAACGAAGTTTTCCGCCAGGAGATCGGCGAGGAAAAAGTGACGCTGACCTGTATCGGCGGAACCCCGCATCGCGACGGCGTAAATGTCGAGATCGACTGCGTGGCGATGTTCGATCAGCCTTGATGAGCGTAGACACCCACCATCACTTCCTGCCTCCCCCGGATGGAGCGGTGTCTACTGGGTCAAGATGCTGAACGATATTGAGGTATTGTCGAAGCCGGATACCAACTACTGGACGTCAACCGCGTACCGCGTACCCGATGTTCCGAACCACACGGTCAAGCCGGGCGACAAGGGCTTCCGGCTCATCCCGGTGACCAGCAATGCACCGCGATCCTTCATTACGAACGTTCAGAATGGCGACAAGCTCAAGGTCCGAGCAGAGACGCTTGTCCGCGGTATCGCCTTCGGCGGTGATTGCGGCGTCGCACGTGTTGATACATCGATCGATGACGGCAAGAGCTGGCAACCGACCCAGCTTGGTCCGGACGAAGGAAAGTACAGTCTTCGGCAACGGCAGACGCAGTTCACGCTACCTGCAGGTGGCGCACGAACCTTGATGGCTCGGTGCACGAACACCGTTGGTTTGGCGCAGCCGAGTTTTCCGGTCTGGAATCCGTCTGGCTATCTTTACAACACGATTGAATCAACTCATGTCATCGCGACCTGAAATGTTGCGCATCCTTCTGTCGACAGCGGTATTTCTGAGCTTCGTGATCGCATACCCCGTGGGTGCTGCTTCGATCAAATTGAATTCAACCAAGGTCGAATATCCAACTTCTGACGCATTGTTCACTGGTGACGGCGCGGATGCGATAAACAACAACTGTTTGGCCTGCCATTCCGCTGACCATGTGTTGAACCAGCCTCTTCTTTCGAAGGAAACCTGGGAAGAAGTCGTTCATAAAATGGTGACCGCTTACAAGGCACCGATTTCCTCTGACGACGAAAAGCGGATCGTGGAATATCTGGTCAAAACGAAATCAATTCCATAGGTTCGACCAGGTTGGCTTTGTTCCGCTGCTACGGTGCCGGCTATCGCTCCGTCGGGACGGCCGAGCATTTGGCACTTGGAAGGCATACGCGATTTTCCGGATGTCCGCTTCTCTAATCGGCCGTTTGGGGTCAAGCACTTTCAGACTATCCACCACTGCAACGTCGATGTCGCTCGCGGGCTCGTGCTTCTCTTCGGAATCGGCACCAGGGCCCTTCCATCATGGGATTCGAGGACGAGGCGGAACAATCTTTACGTCGGC
>Ga0210403_10005125_pt1 | contig 11179 bp, 8 predicted proteins | sample IncBWC19MmetaG_FD_150863 | JGI IMG/M metagenome (GOLD analysis project Ga0210403, IMG submission 150863) | Forest soil microbial communities from Barre Woods Harvard Forest LTER site, Petersham, Massachusetts, United States - Inc-BW-C-19-M | ecosystem: Environmental > Terrestrial > Soil >... | reverse complement strand
CTGCAGAAGATAAATATCAGCTAGATATTTGTGAGGGGAGAGAAAATCGGGATCGGAATTTTCTAGTTCGCGGAGAGCGTGGATGCCTTCTTGAGTTTGCCCAGCGGTGTAGAGAATGAGGCCGCGATCAGCGAGAACAGAAATGGATTGAGGATCGAGTTTGTGGGCGGCGTCGATTTCGCGCAGGGATTCGGGAAGGCGCCCGAGGCACATAAGAACCGTGGCGTACCAGTGATGCGCGGGGACGGAGTTGGGATCAAGAGCGAGCGCGCGACGGAATTCCGTTTCGGCGGTGGCCACATCCCAGTAGCCCCAGAAATCGACGAAGGCGAGGGAGCTGTGGGCGGCGGAGAGTGAATCATCGAGCGCAATGGCGCGTTCAGCGGCGTTCTTAGCGCGCGGATAGGATTCTTCGGCGGGCATCGACGAATATTCGTGGAGCAGGTTGTAACAATTGGCGAGGCCGACGTAGGCTTCGGCGTAATTCGGATCGCGGACGATGGCCTGGGTGAAAAAGTCGACGGCCTGATTGAGACTTTCAGGCGTGCGTTTGTGCCAGTAGTAGATCCCTTTCAGATAAAGGTCTTGGGCTTGTGGATCGACCTGGTGGGCGGTGCCATGCCGGGGTGTGTTCGAAGAGGTGAGACGAGAGGGGCGGTAGCTTTTAAAAACGAGGGCGAGGCCGGTGACGGCTACGAGAATGGCGAGGAGCAAGAGGAATTGCATTCTGGAATTGGGCCGGTGCGCAACGGTCGAGGCGGACGGTGGGGCGACTGCCGATGTGAGCTTTGAGTCTTCACCGGAAGGTTGAACGAGGACGGGCTCGGGGACGTTGAGGATATCGGTGTCAGAGTCGACGGTTGGATCGTGCTTACTTTTTGCGCTTTGGAGCCAGGCAGTGAGTTCATCCGTATAGGCGAAGACGTTGGCGCGACCCTCGCCGGGAACGCGGTGGACGGGTAAGCCGCGGGTGTTTTCCCAACGTTTAACAGTGCGTTCATCGCGTCCGAAGAACGCGCCGATCTCTTTCCAGGTATCGAGGCGCTTGCCGAGGGGAGAGCTGGGTCGTCGATCACTGCTCATAACCTGAAATGTCCCGATCTGACCTCAAGTAACTCTTGTATGTAGGTAATGAGGCACGGATTATAGCGCGGTCTTGCGGGATAGGTAGCGGGTAATTCGCCGGGGCGGCGGACGCTCGCTTCCCCCCGCGAGAAACCAGGACCGGTCCATACCCCATAGATGATGAGGACACGATGATGCGAACGACGATGAGGGTTGCACTGTTGGCGCTGGCTGGGGTGGTCACTACCGTAACGGCTATGCGGTGGAGTAACGTGAAGTTTCGCGAAGGGCTGCCGGAGGGACAGAAGATTGAGGCGCTGACGGATGCGGTGAATAACGGGCTCATTTCGCCGCAGGAGTACGAGGTAAAGGTGACGGAATTGGTGGGCGGATACGAGAAGGGATCGGGAAACACGCCCGTGGAGAATAAGGGCGGATGGACGGCGGCGGATACGGGAAAGATTGCGGCGCTGGGAGATGCGCTGGCGAGTGGGGCGTTGACCAAGAAGGAGTTTGACGAGCAAGTGGCGGAATTTGCGCGAGCTCGGCAGAAGAGCGTACGGCACTAAAACGAAGAACGAGACTTAACACAGAGGTACGGAGGCCGGAGCGCAGAGGACGTAGAGAAGAAACTGTGTGAGGCGAACTGAAAATGTGGGGTGGATTGCTTGCCTTTCGGCAAGGAAGGAGCTGGGGAAGCGGCGCTGAATGGACGATCGGAACGGCGCCTGTGGAGTTGAAGCCCTGCGGACTGGCGCTGGGCTCGTGTGATACAGATTAGGAAGGAAGTTATGGGAACGAACGAGGATACGGCTGTGGCGGTTAGCGCAGATCGAGTTGTGGGGACGGCGGGATCGGCGGCGGTGTTTCGAAACAGTCGCGCGCTGATTGGGCTGGTGATGCTGGCGGGCGTGGTGAGCGGCGGAATAGCTGGCGCGATGGTGTTGATCTTGTTCACGACGATATTTCCGGTGCACGATTATTCGGTGCATGCGGCGTTGACGGTGATGCAGATTTGCGTGGGGATATTTTTTAGCGCGTCGTTGGCGGCGCATATGTGGACGCTGGGCGAGAAGATGGCGCACTACCAGGCGCGGCTGGATGAGCGGGGCGTGGAGTTCAGGCTGGGAACGAAGGGAAGTCCAGCGGAGACGTTCTTTGGATGGGGAGAGATTGCGGCGGTGCAGCATAAAAAGATTGTGAACCGGCAGTGGTATGGGGTGTTAGCGAAGGATCGGAGAGAAGTGGAGTTTACGGGGTACACGTTTTTTCGCGGAGAAAAATTAGTGCGTGAAGTGGCGGGACGAGCTGGGGTGGGGATTTCGGAAGTTTGAGGAAAAGGAACTAGGTTGAGGAGTTCAGGAGGAAGAAGAAAGATTTACCGTAGCGGGCACATAGGTTGGAGCGCAGAGGTCGCGGAGAATTGGAGTGACTAGCGTCAGACAGTGAATTTGGGTGGATGGAGTTGATGGAAGTTGGTGGCGTCTTGGTAGGCCTTGGCGAAGGCTAGAAGTTTAGCTTCGCCGTAGAGTTGGCCGAGAAAGGTTAGGCTGGCGGGAGTGCCGGGGCCTTCGGAATTTTGGAAATTGGCGGGATCGTCGGAGAGAGGCTTGGGAGCATCGTCGCCGCGGAGTCCGTTGGGAAGAATGACGGAAGGATGGCCGGTGAGATTGGTGATGACGAGTTGGGAGCCTTCGGTGGGAGCAACGATGACGTCAACGGAGTCGAAAACCTTGGCGACGGCATCCATGGCGAGGCGGCGAGCCCGGCTGGCTTGAATATATTCGACGGCGGGAATGAAGCGGGCGGTGCGAAACGTGTTGGGCCAGTCGTAGGGCTTCTGCGACGTGAGTAGTTTGTCGCGACCGGAGCGAGTAAGTTCATCGAAGGCGGCGGCAGATTCGGCAGTAAGCATGATGACCATGGGCCAGTACGGAAATTTGGGAAATTCTACGGGGATTAAGCTGACACCCATGGCGCGAAGCTTTTCGAGTGTGGCTTGGTCGAAACGGCGATCGTATTCCTGGCGGGCCTTGCGCAGTTCCTGCATTTTTTTCTGATCATCGCGTTTTTTCTGTTCTTCCAGAGTGACTGGCGCGTTTTCCTTGGGCGCTTGCTCGGCGGCCTCGGGCTTGTACTCGAATTCGGATTTCAAATAACCCACGCGCAGCTTTTTCCAATCAAGATCGGCGTCCCAGTTGAAGGATACGTTTTTGACGGAACGGTCGTGACCGTCGGGACCGTTGATGGCGCTGAGGACCATGGCGCAATCTTCGACGGAACGGCAAATGGGACCGAGTTTATCCATGGTCCAGGAAAGAGCCATTGCGCCAGTGCGTGGAACCCGGCCGAAGGTGGGACGTAGGCCAGTGCAGCCGCAACGCGTGGACGGCGAAGAGATGGAGCCTAGGGTTTCGGAGCCGATGCTGAAGGAGACGCAACCTGCGGCGGTAGCAGAAGCGGGACCCGCTGAACTGCCGCTGGATCCCTGCGTGGGATTCCAAGGATTGCGAGTGACCCCGCCGAACCAGACATCGCCTTGGGCGAGCGCACCTAGAGTAAGCTTGGCGAGGAGAATGGCGCCGGCCTGATCGAGACGCTGCACGACGGTGGCATCTTCATCAATCATTTGATTTTCGAAGCCGCCAGCGCCCCAAGTGGTGCGATAGCCCTTAGCGGCTAGCAAATCTTTTGCGCCCCAAGGCAAGCCGTGGAGCGGGCCACGGTACTTCCCTGCTGCGATGTCGTGATCGGCTTCCTTGGCTTGAGCGCGGGCGCGATCTTCGGTGAGAGTGACGGTGAATTTCAGCGTGGGATCGTAGCGCTTGAGGCGGTCGAGATACATTTCGGTGAGCGCGGAGGAAGAAACTTTTTTGGTGCGGAGGAGTTCAGCTTGTTCGCGAACAGTGGCGAAGGCGAGTGCTTCGAGATTTTTGGGGACGGCGTGCGAGGCGATGGCGGGAGGTTTAGAAAGGCGCATGGGGGCCCGGGTAGTGTCGAGCGTGGTCCCGGGGAGGACGGGATCGAAGAGGATGGAGGGTTCGACGGAATTGGAAATGTGGAGGGCGTAGATTTCGTCGTAGGCTTTGGCTTGGTCGTTGAGATCGTCGAGCATCATTTGCTTGTAGTCGTCGGCGATGGTGATGTCAGCGATGGCGGCGGCGTTGTCGATCATGTCTTTGGTGATTTTGGAGTGGCCTTGGGCCTGGACCCAGAGGACGCCGGGGAAAAGCGTAGAGGAGAGACCTAGACCGGAGAAGAGTTTCATGAAATTGCGACGATCGAGCATCGAGTGTGGGTCTCCTGAATGGATTGGCGCCGAAGAAATATAACAGAGGTCGGAAAGAGACGAAGAAGCAAAAGGATTACCTCCAGCGGAGCCGGAGGCAGAGGTCACAGAGGGTCGGAACGCAGAGGTAACGGAGACGGCTCAGACGGGGGCGCTCTTTTTGACGGTTTGGCGTGGCCGGGTGGGGGCTGGGAAGTTCGATTCCTAGGGGGCGGGGTGGTGAAGTACACTATTCGGCGTGATCATTAACTTCGCTCGGCGCGCTCATGACCACAACTGGGAGCTGGATCCCATCACGCGTTCCTTGCTGGATACAGACTTTTATAAGCTGTTGATGTTGCAATTCATCTGGAAGCAATTCCCTACTACAACCGCTTCATTCTCGCTGTACAACCGGTCGACGGATGTTCGACTGGGGGACATCGTTGATCACAACGAATTGCGCGAGCAGTTGGAACAAACCAAGAAGCTGCGATTCCACAAATCGGAACTTATCTGGCTGGCGGGCAACACGTTTTACGGGCTGCAGGGTATTTTCGAGCCAGCGTTTCTGGAATGGCTGGAGCACGACTTCCGGCTTTCGGATTACGAACTGTCGTCGCACGATGGGCAGATTTCCCTGTCGTTTCGCGGGCTGTGGACCCAGACCACGATGTGGGAGATTTACACGCTGTCGACGATCAGCGAACTGAAGACGCGGGCAAGCTTGAAGCGGCTGACGGAATTTGAACTGGATATTCTTTACGCGCGAGCCAAGACCAAGCTCTGGGAAAAGATGGAGCGGCTGCGCGGGGTGCCGGAGTTGCGGGTGAGTGATTTCGGTACGCGCCGACGGCACAGTTTCCTGTGGCAGGAATATGTAGTTAAGGCCATGAGGGATGTGCTGGGGGAAAGTTTCAAGGGCACGTCGAATACGTATTTGGCGTACCAGCACGATCTGGAAGCGATCGGGACGAATGCGCATGAGCTGCCGATGGCGCTGGCCGCGATGGCGAATAACGACGAGGAACGCAAATCGGCGCAATACCGGCTGTTAGAGCTTTGGCAGAAAACATATCAGGGCGAATTGCAGATTTTGTTGCCGGATACGTTTGGGTCGACGCAGTTTTTTCGCAATGCGCCGGACTGGGTGGCGGATTGGACCGGGCAGCGGGCGGACAGCAAGGATCCGTTCCTGGCGGGCGATGAATATATTTCGTTTCTGGAGCAGCGGGGGCGCGATCCGCGGCAGAAACTTTTTATCGCGTCGGATTCGCTGGATGTGGATACGATTCTGGGGCTGCACGCTCATTACGGCGGGACGATTCGGGATGGAGCGACTCCTGCGGATTTCCGGCAGGCTGGGGATTTCTTGAATCCACGCAAATGGATTCCAGAGCGGCGGATTCGCTTCAGCGCAGGCTGGGGCACGCTGTTGACTAATGATTTCCGGAATTGCAATCCGCACAGCACTGTGGATTTCGATCCGGTGAGCCTGGTGTGCAAACTGAACGACGCGAATGGGCGTCCCGCGGTGAAGCTGTCTGATAATTTTCAGAAGGCGTTGGGACCGCGCGAAGAAATCGAGAAGTACCAACGGCTGTTCGGGCTGGCCGGAGTGGCCAATGTTCCGGTCCTCACCTGACGTATTCGTGACGTATTCTCGTCTAATACAGTTCCGCGATTTTTCTCGATTGGATAGCAACTCGGATACCGGCACTGCCATCCCACCAACAGCCAGGATTGGGCGGACGCTTCAGAGCGCTTTGCTATCGCGGAACTTGGTCGGTGGCGGAGCGAAACGCCGCTGGCCTGAAGGCCATCGCTGCTACAGGGACTGTACTTTGGAGCTAAAGGCTTTTACACAACAATGTGCTGGCTGCACTTGCTAAAGGGACAAAGGGACCTAGTACAATTATGGCTGTGATCCTTGGGAAAAATAGGCCACACGAAAGTGTCAGAAAGGCGGCGGTTTGCCACTTGCTACCCTTGTCCCGATTTACGGTGCTTGCGGGACTGCTAGCTATTTATAGTCTTCCGGTTGTGGCGCAATCCGAGCAACCCTCCAACGCAGCGACTGCGAATCCCAATCTTCCCGATGTACCAACTCCGTCCAGTAACGCGGTATCGCTGCCGCCTCAGGCGCAGCAACAATCAGCGGGCACGGTCAGTGGGCGGGTAGTCGATCAATCCGGAACGGCCGTGGTTGGAGCGCATGTGGCGTTAGCGCAGGCGCCTCCGATGATCCAACTAAATCAGGAAGTGGTGTCTGGAGAAGATGGTCAATTCCGGTTTGCGAGCGTAGCACCCGGGCCTTTCCAACTGACGATAGTGGCGGACGGCTTCGCTACACAGACGTTGGGCGGCACGGTACGTGCGGGAGAGGCTTACAGCGTTCCACAGATTCCCTTGGCGCTGGCGACGGAAGTTACGCAGGTGCACGTGGCACTCTCCACGGTGGAAATCGCGCAAGAGGAAATTAAGGAGCAGGAGAAGCAGCGAGTGTTTGGCGTGCTGCCGAATTTCTATGTGAGCTATGTGCCGTCGGCTGCGCCGCTGACGTCGAAGCAGAAATTCGGGCTGGCGTGGAAGAACACGATCGATCCGGTGAATTTCGGGATCGTGGGGGTCGTTGCTGGAGTTAACCAAGCGACTGACAGATTTGAGGGATACGGGCAGGGCGTGGAAGGTTATGCACGGCGCTATGGCGCCGCCTACGGCGACTTTGTGGTGGGGAACTTTATCGGTGGGGCGATTCTGCCGTCGGTATTGAAGCAGGACCCACGGTATTTTTACAAAGGCACAGGATCGAAGCGGTCGCGAGTCTTGTATGCGATTTCCATGGCGGTGATCTGCAAAGGTGACAATGGGCACTGGCAGGCCAATTATTCAGGCATTTTGGGGAGCTTGGCGGCGGGCGGGATTTCGAATCTTTATTACCCAGAAAAGGACCGCAGCGACGCGGCACTTACTTTCGAAAACACGCTGGTGGGGATCGGCGCGAGCGCCGCGGTGAATATTCTGCAGGAATTTGTTTTGCGCAAAGTGACCCCAAACATTCCGTAGTTTTTTTTTGCGAGCTTCCCTTCTTAATTACTTAGCACTTCCAGGCAAACACGATAGGATGTTGCGGCATGCTGACCAACACTGAGGATGTCGCGATCATAATTCTGTGCGTTGGACTTTCGCTGGCGTTCCTGTGGGGACTGCGCTGGCTGTGGCCGAGCGCGGGGCGGCGGATACAGAACGACATTATTGGGTGGCAAATCAGCGTTATCGGGACGACGTACGCAGTGATTATCGGGTTCATGTTGTATGCGGTGTGGACGACGTTTCAGGTGGCAGAAATCAACGCGGATAATGAAGCGAATTGCGTGGTGAATGTTTTTCGACTGGCGGATGGACTGCCGGAGGCACCGCGGCAGCAGGTGCATCAATTGACGCGGGCGTACGCGGATGTGGTGATCGATCAGGAATGGCCAGCGATGCAGCGGGGCGAAGCGACTTCGGCGGGTCATGCGATTCTGGAGAATTTGTGGACGGCGTTAACACAAGTAAAGCCTAACACCCTAGCCGAGCAAACGAGTTTGAGCCTGACGCTGACGGAGCTTTCGAACATGACGCGCTACCGGCGAGTGCGGTTGCTGCAAAGCGAATCGAAATTGCCTGGGATTTTGTGGGTAGTGATGATACTGGGCGGGACAATCACGATCGTGTCGTCGTGCTTATTTGGCACTGACAATTTCAAGCTGCACGTGGTACAGGTCTTTTCATTGACATTGTTGACATCGCTGACGCTGGTGGCGATTGCGGATATTGACCGGCCGTTCCAAGGCGGAGTGCACGTGCAACCGACTAGCTTCGAACGTGCGCGAGACACATTCAAACATCTGGCGCTGGAAGCGCACTAGATAGCGATTCCTTCCCTTTCCGAGAGAATTTGAGAGTTGAGGATCGGCGCGCGCTAGCGAGAAAGAAGATCGCGGGCGATGATGGTGCGCTGGATTTCGCTGGTGCCTTCGTAAATGGGGATGACGCGGGCATCGCGGTACATGCGTTCGACATCGGATTCGCGGGAATAGCCCTGGCTGCCGTGGATTTGGACGGCTTTGTAGACTACGCGATTGACCATTTCGCTGGCGTAGAGCTTGGCGCGAGAGGCGGCGGATCCCATGCTGGCTCCGGCGTCCTTGAGGAAGGCCGCATGGTAACTGAGAGCGCGGGCGGCTTCGAGTTCGGTGTGCATGTCGGCGAGCATCCATTGGATGGCTTGGAACTCGCCGATATTTTTGCCGAAGGCTTTGCGGGAGCGGGCGTATTTGGTGGATTCGTCGAGAGCGCCTTGGGCCAGGCCCAGGGCTAGGGCGGCGATACCGATACGGCCGTTATCGAGAGCGCTGAGGGCGATCTTCAGGCCTTGACCTTCTTCGCCGAGGCGATTTTCTGCGGGAACCAGGCAATCATTCAGAATAATTTCGACGGAGGGCGAGGAACGCTGGCCCATTTTGTCTTCGTGCCGGCCGATTTTGAAGCCGGGGAAGGTGGGTTCGACGAGGAAGGCGGTGATTCCCTTTCCGCCAGCGGCGGGCTGGGTTTTGGCGAAGATGATGAAGACGCCGGCGTGGGAGCCGTTGGTGACCCAGGTTTTCGTGCCGTTTAGGCGGTAATGGGTCTCGTCGGGAGCGAGGTTGGCGGTGGATTGAATGTTGGCTGCGTCGGAACCGGCTACGGGTTCGGTTAAGCAGAAGGCGCCTAGGATTTCGCCTGAGGCCAAGCGCGGGAGGTAGCGTTTTTTCTGGGCTTCGGAGCCGAAGGTGAGGAGTGGGATTTGTACTGCGGAGTTGGTGACTGCGATGGCGGTGCACATGGCCGCGTGGACGCGGGCTACTTCTTCGAGCATGAGGACGTAGGAAATGGTGTCCAGGCCGGGACCGCCCCAGGATTCGGGGACAAGCATGCCGCAGCAGCCGAGTGCGCCAAGTTTCTGGATAGCGGCTAGAGGGAAATGTTCGGTGCGCTCCCAATCTTTGACGTGCGGGCGAACTTCGGAATTCATGAATTGGCGAACCGTGTCGCGGATGAGGGATTGGTGGTCGGAGAATGAAAAGTCCATGGATTCGGCGTTCGGAGTTTAGAAGTTCAAAAGTTCAGCGGTTCAAGAGTTCAGGAATTCGGTTCTTGGTTCGATTCTTGCTTGAGCCGGAAATACTTAGGAAGGATAGCAGATGTGGTGCGTTTCTTGATGGAGGAGCGCAGGACCTGGCAATGGCAGGAAGAGAAAAAAAGAAAAGAGGACGCGGAGGTGCGCGGAGAAATCATGAGTCCCATTTACATTGGGGGCGCAGTTCGTTAGCCTAACAATTCCGGCGTGCACCTTACCCCAGCCCATAACATCGGGCAGGCCGGCAAGGAGCCAGTATGTCTACAAAGCCGGTCCGCAAGAAATCCGCATCATCTGCTACGCGCAAGACGAAAACCAAACACCCGATACGGATTGTGCCACTGCATCCGGTTGCGCGAGCGGCGGCGGCCGCGGCTCCGAATTTGACGTATCGCAATGGACCGTTGTTAACGAACGTGGAAGTGTTCACAGTGTTTTGGGGAGCGGCTTGGGAAAACGCGGCGAATGCGCCGCTGCTGCAGCAGATGAACGAGTTTTTCACGTCTGTGCTGACCAGCGCGCTGATCGATCAGCTGGGAGAATACAGCGTGCCGGGCAAGACGATTGGGCACGGAACGTTGCGGGGAACGACGACTGTGAGCGCGTCGGAGCCGGGCACGACCATTGACGACGCCGGAATTCAGTCATTTGTGCAGCAGCAGATTACGGCGGGGACGCTGCCAGCGAACAATGCGAACAGTCTTTACTTTGTGTATTTGCCAGCGGGGACGACGGTGACAGCAAGTGGATCGGCCTCGTGCAAGGATTTTTGCGGATATCACGACACGACTTCGGACGGAATTTATTATGCAGTGATGCCGTATCCGGGGTGCAGTGGTTGCCAGGGAGGATTGGCGACGCTTGACGCGCTGACTTCGACATCGTCGCACGAATTGTGTGAGGCGATAACGGATCCGGTGCCGGGACAAGGCTGGTACGACGATACGAATGGAGAAATCGGGGATATTTGCGCGTGGAAAACGAAGAGTTTGGGCGCGTACACGGTGCAGTTGGAATGGTCGAATGCTTCGGGGTCTTGCGTCTAAGAGAAGGGTAGTGGCGTAAGAGCGTCACAAGGGAGAGAGCACATTCGGGCGATGCGCTACGCGTTGGCGAGCTGACAGTAAATAACGATTCGGTGGTATGCAAATACAAAATGTACCCGAGTGATTTGGCAAATATGGATTGCTAAATTTCGTTCATCACGCGTATGACAAGACACCGTTGCCCAAGAGTATGCATCAAACTGGGTGCCTAGCCGTTTCACCGAATCGGAGGCCAAATGGCATCGGCTGCAATCGCAAGATCGCTCAAACTCGATCCCATCACCGGCGAAGAAGATCTTCGCGATTTAACTCATCCACGGCACGCACTCTCGCAGTTTTATCGCGCGTTCAATACTCGCGACATTGTGATGATGCAAGATAACTGGAGTGACGCGGAAGACATTTCCATGGACACCCCGCTGGGCGGTATTAAACGCGGATGGCCGGAAATCCGGCGAGTGTATGAAGGAATTTTTTCATCGCACGCGCAGGTGCGGGTGGAATTCCACGACTATACGATACACGCAGCGGGGGACTCATTTTTCGCGGTAGGACGGGAGCGCGGACGTTACGAAAGTCAGGCGCTGGCATTTGACCTGCAGATCCGGACGACGCGGATTTTCCGATTTGATGGGGAGC
>Ga0210403_10005124_pt1 | contig 11179 bp, 9 predicted proteins | sample IncBWC19MmetaG_FD_150863 | JGI IMG/M metagenome (GOLD analysis project Ga0210403, IMG submission 150863) | Forest soil microbial communities from Barre Woods Harvard Forest LTER site, Petersham, Massachusetts, United States - Inc-BW-C-19-M | ecosystem: Environmental > Terrestrial > Soil >... | reverse complement strand
TGGCGCGTGAACGCCGCTGACGACATTTAGCAGCGTCGTCTTGCCGGCGCCGTTTGGGCCGATAAGGCCACGGATCTCGCCTGGCTTGACATCGAGATTGACGCCGTCCAGGACCTTGACGCCGCCGAAGCGTACGGTGACGTTCCGAACGGAAAGCGCAAGCTGGGTCACGGCAAGCTTTCCTTTTCGTCAAAGCGGACTTGCGGAGCAGGTTTGGCTTTGACCGTTCTCGTCCCGCGCAGGGGTTCATCCCATCCGCGGAGGTGCTGTCGGAGCATGCCCACGATGCCCCCGCGCAGGAACGTCACGAAGAAGATGAGCACTGCGCCGAACAACACTTCCTGCGCGCCCTTTGCCTCGCGCAGAAGTTCCAAGATGATAACGATCGCCGCTGCGCCGAGCGCCGAGCCCGCGATAGAGCCGAGGCCGCCGACCACGATCATCGATTTCTGGATGACCATCTGGAAGAGATCAAAGCCTTCCGGCGAGACGAAGTTGAGAAGCTGGGAATAGAGCCCGCCGGCGAGACCTGCGGTGAAGCCGCTGATCCCGAAGGCGAGGGCCTTATATTTGAGCAGGTCGACGCCGAGAGATTGTGCAGCGATCTCGCTGTCACGCACGGCGACGAAAGCTCGTCCGATTCGTGAGGCGACGACGTTCTGCGCGAACAGCGTGACGCAAACGGCCGTGATCAGGCTCAGATAGTACAATCCGACAGGCTTGCTGAGAGGCAGCGGCGCAAAGGAGATCGGCGGCGACTTGAATCCGCCGGCGCCGAAGGTCATGGTGTCCCAATGCAGGAACACCCATTGCGCGAATTGCGCGAATGCAAGCGTGGATAGGGCCAGATACAGGCCGCTCAGGCGAAGCGCGGGCAGCGATATCATCAGTCCGACCGCCATCGCGACCATCGCGCCGGCCGGGAAGGCGAGATAGAACGGCCAGGACAGGTGCACCTGCAGCAACGCGGGGCCATACGCGCCGATCCCGAACATGGCCGCGTTAGCGAATGCCAGCTGGCCGGCGTAGCCGACCAGGATGTTCAGGCCGATCGCCAGGAGAACGTAGATTACGATGAGGTTGGCGACGAACAGATGATAGGCGTTGGCGAACGCAGGCACGACCAGCGCGAACATGAGCAGGATCGCCAGGACGTTGCGGCGAGAGAACAGGGCCATCATACGTCCCGTGCCTTGTAGAGGCTCAGTATGCCGGTCGGACAGACGATCAGGACGAGCATGATCAGCACGAAGGGTGCCACTTCCATCATGTTGGAATGGATGTAGCCGCCGGCCATCGACTCGACGATGCCGACCAGCAGCCCCCCGACCACCGCGCCGCTGAGGCTGTTGAGGCCCCCAAGCACCGCAGCCGCGAATCCCTTGATGAAGAAGGCAAAGCCCATATCGGGATAAAGCAGCGATAACGGCGCCGCCAGAACGGCGGCCGCTCCCGCGATGGCCGCGCCGGTGCCGAATGCCAGCGTGTAGACGTTCTGGATCGAGATGCCGACGAGGGTTGCGGCCTTCGCGTTGTCGGCGGTGGCGCGCATGATCTTTCCGGCGCGCGAGAACCTGAAAAACGCCGCGAAAGCCAGCATGATCACCAGCGCGCCGGCGAGCGCGGCCATCTGCTGCGGGACGATCATGATCGTTCCGACCATGATCGGTTCCGGCGAGGTGATCGGCGGGAAGGAGAGGTAGTCGCCTTTGCCACCCCAGATCATGCGGGCGGAGCCGCGCAGCACGAAGGCCAGCCCGACGGTCGCCAGCACCAGGCCGACAACGTCGGTTTTGGCGAGCGACCTGAACGCAACGCGGTCAGTCACCACGCCCAGCACAAAACCTCCGGCGATCGCCGCCAGGAAGGCGAAGGGATAGGCCAGCCCGAACTGGACATGGACGGTCCAGGCGAGAAAGCCGCAAAACATGAAGAGTTCGCCCTGCGCGAAATTGACGATGCCGGTCGACTTGTTGACGACAACGAGCCCGAGCGCAACGAGGGAGTAGAGAGCCCCCGACGTAAGCCCGCCTAGCAGGAGATAGCTGAACAGCAGCAAGGTAATCTCATTCAACGCGAGTGATGCTGAGGACCTTGACGGGACCCGATGGATCCTTTGCGAGCCAGGCCGGCGACTTGTTGCAGCGGTGATCGGCCGGTGTGCATGTGATCGGAGCGCCAAAGACGTCGACCGGGAAGTCATGAATGCTGGCGAGCGCTGCGACGAGCTTTTCCCGCGTGAGATCCGGACCTGCCCGCTTTAACGCCTCGACGAGCACCTGGGCGCTTCCGATTCCGAACAGGTTGAACACTGAAAGCCGGTCGCCAGGGAATTTGGCTTCGACGAGCTTGCGCCATTTCTCCATCTCGGGATCGTTCGGCGTGTACCTCACCATCGAGATCGTCCTGAACTTGGCGGTTGCGCCGGGGACACCGACCTGATCCTCGAACGCGGCGGGATCGCCGATGCCTGTCTGTCCGATCAGCAAGGGTTTGTAGCCGAGCTTCTGAGCGTCGCGGGCAAACACCGCGGCAGGCTTCGGGAACAGCACCATGATGACGGCATCAGCGTCGGTTTGCTTGAGCCGAAGCACCTGCGCGGTGGCGTCATTCGCATCCGGTGACATTTCCTCGTCGGCGACGATCGTAATGCCCTTGGCCTTCAGTTCGTCCATCAGGGGCGTGTAGCGGGCGCGTCCCCAGGAGTCGCGCATCGAGACGACAGCGATCTTCTTCGCCTTGGAATCGATGGCATATTGGACTTGAGCCTTGCTCTCGATGGTCGACGTGAGCGCCGTGCTGAAGATTGTGGGCGCCGGTGGAGTGGTGATGCCGTCATGCACGGAGGCAACGACAAGGAACGGGACCGCCGCTTTCTCGATCGTCTCGCGCGCGGCGAAGGTTGCATTGCTGCAGCCGCCGCCGATCAGCGCGAACACCTGATCCTGGTAGATCAGCTTCTGCGCCGCACCGATTGCGCCGGCGGGATCGCAGCGATCATCCTCGCGGATGAATTCGAGCTTGCGTCCATTGATGCCGCCGGCCGCGTTGACTTCATCGAAGACGACTTCGATGCCGTTCATGGCCAGTTTGCCGTAGAGATACCCGGGACCAGTGAGGGCTCCGAAGGATCCGATCCGTATGGAGGTGGCCGTGAGGCCGGTGCGTTCCTGCGCAAACGCACATGGCGAGGCGAGGATAGTCGCGGCGATGCACCACGCCGACATGCCCTTCAGGTCCAGTTTCATATGCAATGTCCCTCTCGGTTATGGCCTGTGCACCAACTCGGCAGTCGTTGGAGCAGCCAGGATTTCCTCTGAATGTTCACCCAGCCGCGGAGCCGCACTGACAACAGCTCCGGGTGTTTCGGAAAGCTTCGCGACGATTCCCAATGTCTTCATCTCTCCGGCCGTCGGATGCTCAACTTGCGTGACCATCTCGCGTGCGAGAACATGCGGATCCGTCAATATTTCATCTGTTGCAAGTACCGGGCCAGAGGGAATGCCGGCCTTGTCCAGTGCCTGCAGCCAGTGCGCCGACACGTGCATTCTCATTTTTTCTTGAAGCAACGAGACCAGCACGTTGTTATTTGCCACGCGATCGGCGTTGGTGCGAAAGCGTGCGTCTGACCTTAGTTCTGGCAAGCCGACGATCTCGCAGAGCACTTCCCAAAAATTCTGCTGTGCGGCGCCGATGGTGATATATCCATCGGCCGTCTCGAAAATTTCGTAAGGAGAGCTGCCGCGGTGGGATTGACCAAGCCGTGGCGGCCGCTGACTGGTCGCAAAGAAATAAGCAGCTTCATACACGCCGTACGAAATGGCGGAATCGAGCAAGGCGACGTCCACTTTTTGTCCCTTGCCGGAGCGGTGCCGGCTTTCGACGGCGCAAAGAATTCCAAACGCGAGATGCATTCCCGCAGCAACGTCAGACAGCGCGATCGGGAGCCTGAACGGCGGCCCGTCAATGGGACCGCATGCGCTCATGAGGCCGGACATGCCCTGTGTGATCAAATCGAACCCGCCGCGTTGGCTATAGGGGCCGGTTTGGCCAAATCCGGAGATCGAGCCGAAGATAAGGCGTCGATTGCGCTGCGAAAGCGTGTCGTAGGAGAGGCCAAGGCGGGCCATTGTGCCCGGACGATAATTCTCGATCAGGATATCGGCCTGATCGACGAGTCGCAGCATCGCCGCCCTGCCGGTCTCCGATTTCAAATCAAGCGTGGCTGACCGCTTGTTGCGATTCCACAGCATGAACGGCGCGCTTTCGTCCGCAACATAAGGCGGCATGCCTCTCGCCTCGTCGCCGCCATTGGGCTTCTCGATCTTGACCACGTCGGCACCGTGGTCCGCGAGCATCATCGCGCAATAGGGGCCAGACAAATGACTGGAGAGATCCAGCACTTTCAGGCCGTCGAGAGCACCTGCCATGCAACCCTGTCCAAATTGAATTTTGTACATTGTACACGAAATGGGAATGTTTCATAGTGCGGCGGCTAAGGCAAGGTTGCCCTCCGGCAGAAATGAGAAGAGAGACCCGGCGTGTCCGACGATATTTTGGTTTCGGTGAAGGACGGCGTTGCAACCGTCACCCTGAACCGCCCGAAGAAGCGAAATGCGGTGCACTTGCAGATGTGGCGTGGTCTTGAGGCGACTTTCCTTGATCTCGCCAAGGACACGACTGTTCGTGTTGCGATCTTGACCGGCACGGGCGGCAATTTCTGCGCCGGTGCGGATATTTCCGAATTCGCAGACGTGCGTTCGGATGCCGATTCCGGCCGTATCTATGAAGAGGCAACCGAGGCCGCGACGATTGCGATCCGCGACTTTCCGCTTCCGACGATCGCGGCCGTGTCCGGCTATGGCGTCGGCGGAGGCTGCGGACTGGCGCTCGCCTGTGACTTTCGGGTCGGTGATCCCAGCACGCGCATGGGCATACCCGCAGCGCGGCTGAGCATCGTCTATTCGGCGCTCGATTGCGGACTGCTTTATCGCGCCGTCGGGCTTGCGCAAGCCAAGCGTGTGCTGTTCTCGGGCCGTCATTTCGTGGTGGATCAGTGCCTTGGCATGGGGCTGATCGACAGCGCGCATGAGCAGGACGCCTTGGCGGGCGCGCTTGAACTGGCCGGTGAGTTCGTGGCCAACGCGCCCTTGTCGTTGCGCGGTTCCAAGATCGTGCTCGAAGCTCTGGCCGCGCATCAAGTCGACGAAAAGCGGGAGAGCATTCTTGCGGTCATCGATCAGGCTTTCGAGAGCGTCGACTATAAAGAAGGCGCGAAGGCATTCATGGAAAAGCGCCAGCCCGTATTCGTTGGACGCTGAAGGGTATCGAAAATGGCTTGGCTTGGAGTGGACGTCGGCGGCACGTTTACGGATTTGGTGTTGTTCGACCGCGGTTCGGGAAGTCTGAAAATTCTCAAGACGCCGTCGACGCCGCGCAACCAGTCCGAAGGAATTCTCAACGGCGTGCGGCTGCTCGGCATCGACGTGCCCGGGCTCGAGAAATTCGTCCATGGCACCACGGTCGCGACAAACACGGCGCTCGAGCGGGACGGGGCGTCCCTGGCCGTCCTGACGACCGCGGGCCACAGGGACGTCCTGATCGTCGGACGTGGCAATCGCATGGCGATGTACAATATCAAGGCGCCCCCGATCCAGCCGTTGTTATCCCGGTCGCGCTGCCTGGAGATCGACGAGCGAATGAAAGCCGACGGCACGGTGCTTCGCGCGCTCGACGAGGCTCAGGTGAATCGTATCGCGGATGATCTGATCGCGGCAGGGGTCGACGCGGTCGCCATCTGCTTTCTCCACTCTTATGCAAATCCGGCCCATGAGCGGCGTTGTGCCGAAATCATCGGCCGCCGCATGCCCGATGCGGTCGTCACCACGTCGTCCGAAGTGCTCTCCGAATATCGCGAATACGAGCGCTTCTCCACGACGGCGCTGAACGCCTACGTTGCGCCGCGGATGAAGCGCTATATCAGCGATCTGCGGCAGCAGCTTTCGCTGGCAGGCTCTGTCGCGCCGCTGTCCATCATGACGTCCAACGGCGGAGCGTTGTCGGCGCAGCTCGTGGAAGAGCTTCCCGTGCTTTCCATGCTGTCAGGTCCGGCGGCAGGCGTCATTGCTGCCAGCCATATTGGCGCGAGGGCGAATTATCCAAACCTGATCACCTGCGACATGGGCGGAACGTCGACGGATGTGTGTCTCGTGCGCGGCGGCGACTACGGGATGACGACGGAAGGCAAGGTCGGGGCGTTTCCCGTCAAAATCCGTCAGATCGACATCAACACCATCGGCGTCGGCGGCGGCAGCATCGCCTCGCGCTCTCCCAGCGGCTTTCTGGCCGTCGGACCGCGCTCGGCCGGCGCATTTCCCGGGCCCGCAAGTTTCGCACGCGGAGGCAAGGAGCCGACGTTGAGCGATGCCAATGTTGCGCTCGGGCGGCTGCGACTGGAGCGGCCGCTGGGTGGCGAGATCAAGCTGGACAAACAGGCGGCATTGACCGCCCTCGACGGTCTCGCGGCCGCAACCGGCATCAGCACCATCGAGATGGCTGAAGGAATCCTGCGTATTGCTGCCGTCTCTCTGGCTGCTGCGATCAAGGAAGTCTCGGTGATGCGCGGCATCGACCCGCGCGACTTCGCTCTGCTACCGTTCGGGGGCGCGGGCGCGCTTCACGCAGCGGAGGTGGCGGACGAACTCGGCATGCGTACGGTGGTCGTTCCGCCATTGCCGGGAAATTTCTCGGCACTGGGACTGCTGCTTGCGGATTCCCGTCGTGATTTCGTCAAGACCCAGCTCTCGCGCACCGCCGACACAAGCGCGGAGGACGTTCGTCTCCGCTTCGGCGAGTTGGTGGCATTGGGCGAAAAGGAACTGACTGAGATTTCGGCAAGCTCTGCTGAACGCCGGTATCAGGCGAGCCTCGATATGCGCTACGCCGGACAATCGTTCGAATTGTCCGTGCCCTGTCCGATGGACGTGTCCGACGTGGCGATCATCGAACGCAATTTCGGTGAAGTCTACGCCGCGCGTTATGGCGCAACCACCAATGCTCCGATCGAGATCGTGAGCTATCGCGTTGCCGTCTGGCAGGAGTCGGAGAAGCCTGCTCTGGCTTTGCCCGAAAGAAGTGGCCGATCGATGGAAGCTGCGAAGGTGACCACGACCGCGACGACCTTCGGCGGCAAGTCCTGCGATACTCCAGTCTACCAGCGCGAGTTGCTGCCTCCAGAGGTCGGCATCGATGGACCTGCGCTGGTGGAAGAGGACGGTGCCTCGACCGTCGTTCCGCCTGGCTGGCGCGCGATGCTCGACCAGGTCGGATGTCTCGTGTTGCAGAAGGTTTGAGGAGTTTCAATCTGTGAAGATCGATCCAATTACTTTGGAAGTCCTGAGCCAGGCGCTGATATCGACGGTGCGGGAAATGCGCGCCACCGTATGTCGCACTGCGAGTTCGGTCGCGATCTACGATGCGAAGGATTTTTCCTGCGGGCTGTTCGCGCCCGATAGTCAGGTCGTTGCCCAATCCGAAGACATCGGTTCGCATGTCGTGCCGCTGCCTTGGTCAGTTCGCTCGGCGATGCAGAAGCTGGGAGGGACGCTCGAGCCCGGTGACGTCATTCTCGTCAACGATCCCTATTCAGGCGGCACCCATCTCAACGACGTCACCGTCATCTATCCGATCTTCAAGGACGGCCGGCTCATCTTCTTCCCGGCGGTGCGGGCGCATTGGGCCGACGTCGGCGGCATGGTGCCGGGCAGCATGTCCGGCAAGGCAACCGACATCTATCAGGAAGGCATCCGCATTCCACCCATCAAGATCATCGAGCGCGGCCAGACCAACGAGGCGGCGCTGGAATTGCTGATGTCCAACATGCGCGTCCCGGAGGAGCGGCTTGGTGACCTCAACGCGAGCTTTGCCTCGTGCCGGGTGGCGGAGAAGCGAATTCTGGAGATATGCGATCGCTATGGCATCGACCAGTTGATGGAAGCCGTCCGCCTCGATATGGACCGAGCCGAGGCGCGCATGCGCGTCAGTATCGAGCGCCTGCCGGACGGGACCTATTATTACGAGGATTATCTCGAGACTTTCATCGGCGGAAAGTTCGAACCGCTGCTGCTGCCGCTCGCGCTGACCATCCGCGGCGATCAGATGGTCGCTGATTTCACCGGCGCATCGACGCAGGTCCCGTTTCCGGTGAATTCGACAGCCGCCGTGTCGGCGGCCTCGGTCTTCATCGCGATGAAATCGGTGTTCGATCCCGCGGCGCCACTCAATCAGGGCTCGTTCCGGCCGATCGAGGTGATTGCGCCGCCGGGCACGATCGTGAACGTGCAGCGGCCGGCACCGGCCGGCTCTCACGGTGAAATCCGCAAGCGCGTGATCGCCACCATGATCGGCGCGCTGTCGCAGGTGGCGCCGACGCAGGTGGCCGGCGACCTGTGCCGCACCTCGTTCCACAATCTTCTCGGCGGCTTCAACACGCGTGATCGTCGCGAATGGGTCCATTACGAATGGTCGGCCGGCGGCAATGGCGCATTTGCGGAGAACGATGGCCCGAGCGTGATGGCTCCGATCGATTGGGGTGACCTCGTGACCGTGCAGTCCACCGAAGTCATGGAATTGCGGATGCCCTTGCTGGTCGAGAGCTCACGTCTTGCCGTGGACTCCGGTGGCGCGGGTCGAACGCGTGGCGGCCTGTCGATGCAGCGCGGATTGCGCGTGCTTGCACCGGAGGCCCGTTACTCGCTGCTCGCCGATGGCGCCATCGTGCCGGCTTTCGGCGTGCTTGGCGGGATGTCGGGCTTCCCGGTTGGCGCCTGGATCGACCGCGACGGCACGATCGAGGACTTCGACAGCCCCGGCAAAATCGCAGGCCACCATGTCGAGGAGAACGCCATTGTGATGATCCGGTCCGCCGGCGGCGGCGGGTACGGTGATCCGCTGGAGCGGGATTCTGAGCGGGTCGTTGCCGATGTGGAGGAAGGATATGTTTCGCCGGAAGCGGCGCATCAGCTTTATGGTGTCGTCCTTCGCCCCGACGGAAGCTGCGATGCGACAGCGACCGCGCAGCTCCGGAAGCGGCTGCGTGCGCTTCGCGTCCATTTGACGACCGTCTCCGGACAAGACACCTTCGAGGCGGGAGCCGTCAGCCGTCGCCGTGTCATTAGGCTGAATCCGCAGGATGCGGCCACGCTGGGGATCATCGAAGACGAATTGATCGAAATTGATGCGGGGATTGCGGCTTCGTTGCGCGGATGGGCGCGGATCGATGCCGCCGTAGCAAAAGGCACGTCTCCGGTCGACGAGCGCGCCTGCAAAATTCTCAAGATCAAGGTCGGCGACAGGATCGAGTTGCGCCGCATCCTGAGTTCGGTGCGCCCGCGCATTGCGCAGGCAGAAGCAGCCGAATGAAAGGTGCGACCACTCTCGTGACGGGTGTCACCGGCTTGATCGGCGGCGCCGTCGCGCGCCGGCTGCGCGCCAATGGAATATCGTTTGTCGGGAGCGACATCGTTCCCGCGCACAATGCCGGTCAATTCGTGGCGCACGACCTGAGAGATCATCACCGCTGGTCCGACATCGTCAGGCAATTCGGGATAACCAGAGTCGTGCACGCCGGAGGCATCTCCGGGCCGATGGTGCTGAGGGGACAGCCTGCGCAGATCTGCGATATCAATCTTCAAGGCCTGGCAGGACTTCTCGAAACCGCGCGCCTTCTGGGACTTGAGCGTGTCGTCTGGTTTTCCTCGATCACCGCATACGGCGATCGTCCTGACCTGGCGGCCGTCTCCGAGCAGACGCCGCTCCAGCCCGCAACCATCTACGCGGCCACCAAGGCCGCGGGCGAGGCACTCCTGGCGGGTTACCATCACGAATATGGTGTCGACGGCGTCGCGCTTCGGGTTGCATCGTGCTACGGCCCGGGCCGCACCACATCGTGTCTGATACGAACGATCATCGAGGATGCGCTGGCCGGGCGGGTCACCAAGGTCAAACCTGCTACCAACAGGAGCCGGCAGCACATCTTTGTGGAAGACGTGGTCGATGCGGTGATCGCCGCGCTGGAGGCGCCCAAGTTAACTGAACGTACCTTCAATATTGGGCCAGGCCGGATGCAGAGCCTGGAGGAGATCGTCGCTGGTGTGCGGGAGGTTGTACCGGGTGCGAAGGTCGAGCCTGACGAAGACGGTCTCGCGTGGAACACGTTTGGCGTCGGGCCCCTGCTGATCGACGCCGCGCAACATCATCTCGGTTTCGTGCCACGGACCTCGCTTGCGAGCGGCGCGCGGAAGACCCGCGATTGGGTAGGAGGGCGAGGGCGGTCGTGAATCTGATGAAGGATTTCGATTTTGCGGGCCGCCGGGCGCTTGTGACCGGTGCAGCCAACGGCTTCGGTGCCGCGATCTCGGCACTGCTTGCGGAGCATGGCGCCTCTCTCGTCCTCGCAGATCAGGAACAGGACACCCTGCAGGCCGTGGCCGGCCGGCTGAAGGCCTCGTGTCACGTCTACGACCAGGCTGAGATCGGTTCCGTCGACGGCCTGGTTGAGGTGGCGGGAGACGTCGACATTCTGATCAACTGCGCTGGCATATTAGTTGCTAAGCCTCTGCTGGAAACCTCGGTAGAGGAGTTGCGTCGATTGATGGACGTGGATTTCATCGGCCTGTGCCGGCTTATGCAGGGCATCGGCCGGACAATGGTCCGGCGCCGGCAGGGGGTCATTTTGTCGCTGGGTTCGCAAACAGCCTTTTGCGGAGCCGAGGGACGCGGTGTGTATGCTGCCGCAAAAGCCGCGGTGTCGCAATTGACCCGCGCTGCGGCGGTCGAATGGGGACCATACAATGTTCGCACCATCTGCCTCGCGCCGGGACGCGCGTTGACGCGCATGACTGCTGAAACCGCGAGGCCTGATTATCGGGGCGACCGTGGCCTCGCGCGCGTGCCGCTCGGCCGCTGGGCCACCGCGGAAGAGATCGCCAAACTGGCGGTCTTCCTTGTTTCCGACGCCGCAAGCTATGTGACGGGCGAGACGCTCATCGCCGACGGAGGATTTGTTCTTGGGTGAGACGGTCCGATCAGCCGCGCGAGGGCAGGGGGATCGCTCCACCGGCGGAATGACGTGTTATCGTCGCTGCGATGCTTATTTCCGTCGGGTGCAGGAATGACTGTC
>Ga0210403_10005121_pt1 | contig 11183 bp, 10 predicted proteins | sample IncBWC19MmetaG_FD_150863 | JGI IMG/M metagenome (GOLD analysis project Ga0210403, IMG submission 150863) | Forest soil microbial communities from Barre Woods Harvard Forest LTER site, Petersham, Massachusetts, United States - Inc-BW-C-19-M | ecosystem: Environmental > Terrestrial > Soil >... | reverse complement strand
ACTTTTTCCCTGCTTTCTGCAGCCCGTGGCGCTCGGATCGGCCACGGTCTTCATCCTCCTACTCATCATTGGCGTCCGGACGCCCCGCCGCTCACCCGCCCTCGTCACTCGCCGGAATCGCCGCTAAGCGGCTTCGGCATTTGCCTACTCCACCTAGCGCGTGAGATATTACTCTGCTCTTGGTGTTCGCCGCCGTCTTGACCCGCCATGAGCCGAGAGCGAACCGCCCAAAATGCGCCTCATCCCCCGCGACACCAAGTTCTTCGACCTTTTCGCTGAGCTTTCCGACAACCTGACCGCGGGCGCCAAACTGCTCCGCACCATCCTGGCGGACCCCCGCGACCTTGCTATGCGCGTGAATCAGGTGCAGGCTATCGAGCATAAAGGCGACAAGGCCACCCATGCCATCATCACCAAACTCAACCAGACCTTCATCACCCCGTTCGATCGCGAGGACATCCACCGCCTGGCTTCCTCGCTCGACGATGTACTCGATTTTGTAAACTCCGCGGCCTTGCGCCTGGTGATGTACAAAATCTCCACGCCTCCGCCCGTCTCCGCCGAACTGGCTGGACTGATCGTTTTGCAATGCGAGGAACTGGCCAAAGGCGTCTCTCTGCTCGAGAAAAACGGCCACGTCATGGAACATTGCGAGGAAGTCAACCGCCTCGAGGACATGGCCGATAATGTCAGCCGCCGAGCCATTGCCGATCTGTTCGAAAACGAAAAGGATCCCATTCAGCTCATCAAGTTGAAGGAACTGTACGAAGTGCTGGAATCCGCCACCGACAAAGCAGAAGACGCAGCCAACGTGCTCGAAGCCATCGTTGTGAAGAGTACTTAGTCGAGAGCACTTAGCAGGATTCGCGAACCGATTTCACAAGACCGATTTCACGAAACCCGACTTCGCGAGCACAAACCCGGAGAGACTCCCGTTGAACAGAGATGTGCTGCTGGTCCTGATCACCATCTTCGTCGCCTTAGTCTTCGATTTCCTCAATGGCTTTCACGACTCCGCCAACAGTATCGCGACGGTAGTTTCCACCCGCGTGCTGTCGCCCAAACTAGCCGTACTCTGGGCCGCCACGTTCAACTTTCTGGCCGCTTTTTTCCTCGGAACCGCGGTCGCCAAGACCATTGGCAAAGGTATGATCCGCCTGGAAGATGTGGATCAATACGTCGTCATGGCTGCGCTGTTCGGCGCCATTGTCTGGGATATTCTCACCTGGTGGTGGGGACTTCCCACGTCTTCTTCCCATGCCCTGATCGGGGGCTACGCCGGGGCCGCCGTGATGCATGCCGCGCTTCACACCGGCACCTCGACGATGTTTTCCGTCATCATTCCGGAAGGCTGGTACAAGACTCTAATCTTTATCGTGGTAGCCCCGGTCATGGGTATGGTTCTCGGTCTGAGCTTCATGGTCGCCGCTCACTGGATTCTGCAGAACAAGCCGCCGCAAATCGTGGACAAATGGTTTCGCAAGCTGCAACTTCTGTCCGCCGCGGCCTACAGTCTCGGCCACGGCGGCAACGACGCTCAGAAGACCATGGGCATTGTCGCGGGCGCGCTCTACACCGCCGGATTCATGAGCAAATCTGACATGCTTACCAACTGGGGACGGTACCGTTGGCCCATCATCCTGGCCGCGCACGCAGCCATTGCTGCGGGAACTTATTTCGGAGGATGGCGCATCGTCCACACCATGGGACAGAAGATCACCAAGCTCAAACCCTTGGGCGGGTTCTGCGCCGAAAGCGCAGGAGCCATCACTCTATTCGGCACCGCTCTGGCGGGCATCCCGGTCAGCACCACTCACACCATCACCGGCGCCATCGTCGGCGTCGGAGCCGTGCACCGCCTGTCTGCCGTGCGCTGGGGGGTCGCCGGAAGAATCGTCTGGGCATGGGTGCTTACCATCCCCGCATCGGCAATTGTGGCGGCAAGCACCTTCTTTCTCATCCATTCCATTCATCCCCAGGGCTAAGTCTAAGGTTAAGGTTAAGCTGCGCAGGCACACGTCCGCGGCCGTCAATTGCCGATGGGGATGGAAGAGAGAGGCTTCGCTCCGCCTAAACCTAAAAACCGGCCGCGCTCAGGGTGGTGGCGACGAGGCGGAGCGAACGGCGAAGCTAAGACGCGGGAATTCGGGCGGCGCCGTACAGTCCGGCGTCACTTCCCAGCAGGGCACGGGTAATCCTCGTCTTCTTACCCGCGTAGGCGGCAATTTGAGCCGAAGCACCTTGTTTCTTAGCCAGAGGATCTTCCGGAGCGCTGGCGGCATAGACCAGCGAGCGCTCGCACAATTCCGCGAACATCTTTGGGGCGAAAGCTTCCCACGCACTAACCACTCCGCCGCCGATCACGAACATATCCAGGTCGAGAATGTTAACCAGGTCGGCAAGCAAAATTCCCAACGCCTGGCCGAAGCGCTGAAAAATGCGCTGCGCGTCGGCGTTTCCCTGAATGGCCAAGTTGTAGATTGATCTGGCGCTGAACTCAGGGTCGGAACCGGCGGCCTGGGCGAGCGCCGGCGCCGCGCCGGATTCGATCGCCTCGCGGGCCATGCGCACGACCGCCGTGGCTGAGGCATAGCGTTCGGCACACCCATGGTTACCGCAGCCGCAGGGAACGCCGTTGGGTTCGATGGTGACGTGTCCAAATTCGCCTGCCATACCGCTCATGCCATAGAAGATTTTTCCGTTCAGGATGATCGCACCGCCGATACCAGTGCCGAGCGTGATCATCGCCATGTTGTCGACATCGCGGGCGGCACCCAGCCATTTTTCCCCCAGAGCTGCGACATTCGCATCGTTGTCGAGGAAGACGCGAGCGCCCAGACGCCGCTCGATTTCATCGCGCACGGGATAGTCGGACCAGCCGGGAAGGTTGGCGGACTTGCGCATCATTCCGGTTTCCAGGTCGATGATGCCGGGTACTCCGATGCCCGCCCCGACAAACTTGCCGCCGGAGCGATATTGGTCGGAGAGGCGGCGAATCGCGTCACACATCTCCCCGATCACGTGGTCACGGCCGAGAGCAACCTTCACGCCCAGCGTGATTTTCTCCAGTAGCTGGCGTTCTGTGCTGATAGCCGCAATGCGCAGATTGGTGCCGCCGAGATCGACTCCGATGGAAAAATCAGGCATGCGCAGAAGGGTAGCAGAAATTCATTATTGATTGATAATTGCTGATAGTTGATGGAAACCCCGGGCTGAAACCTTCCCCGGTAATCAGCCATCAGAAATCATCAAGCCAACGATTTACTTCTGGCAGCGGGGGCAGTAGTGGCTGCTGCGGCCTCCAATGACGATTCGCTTGATGGCCGTCTGGCAGACCAGGCAGGCTTCGGCTTCGCGGCCATAGACGCGATGCTGGAGTTGGAAAAATCCTTCTTCGCCATCGGCATTCACGTAGTCCGAGACGGAAGAACCGCCCAGAGCAATCGCTTCTTTCAAGACGTCTTGCACGCCGATGAAAAGCTTGCCGAGTTGGTCGCGGGAGATAGTCGCGGCGCGCCGGCGCGGCCGAATTCCAGCACGGAATAGAGATTCGTCGGCATAGATGTTGCCGACGCCGCGAAGTAGTTTCTGATTGAGCAGCGCACTCTTGATCGGAGTGTTTCGTCCGTGGAATAACCCCAGGAAACGGTCGAGATCGACTTCCAGGGGCTCGATCCCTGCGGCATCGAAGTCTCCCGCCTCGGCCACGCTCAGACGGCCAAAGCGGCGGGGATCGACGAAGCGCAGTTCCCTTCCCGAGGCAAGCTTGAGGATGGCATGGGTGTGCTTTAACACTTCCGACTGCGGCTCACAGACCTGCAGCCTCCCAGTCATGCCCAGGTGGACGATCCATTGCGCTGTAGTAGGGTGGGAAACCGGGGTGGGACGGACACTTGTTTCGATTAAGGCACGCTGTGCCGATGAAAACTGCCTCTGCCTCAGTTTGGATCCTGGAGGCCGCGGCTTTAGCGGGCGTCCGTTGGCGGACAAAGTCTGCCCTGAGCTGGTCGCAGCGAGGGGCCGCCCCCCATCGCCTCGCTCCAGGTCGAAGACGATGTGCTTGCCCACGCGGCGGACCGCTGCGATGCGGCTGTGTTCGAGGGTCGCCGCAATGTCAGACGCAGGAGACTTTAGCGGCTCCTTTTTCTGGCCGAGCCAGACCGAGTCCACGACATCCCCCGTCACTCGACTGGCGAGGCCGCGCGCGATGGTTTCGACTTCCGGTAGTTCGGGCATGGGTGCGATTGGGTCTTGCCGGGTGGGCGGTCAGCCCTCTTTGTCGCGTGGCCATTGGATGCGCTGGGGGTCGCCTAGGACGCACTGCAGACTCACCGCCGATTTGATTCTAAGGTGGAGTGTCGTGGAGTGTCGTGCGGTGCCCTGCGCAGACGAGCCGATCCGTTCTAATCTTTTAGAGGAACGACTGCGCTACCGTCGCGGCAGAGCGTGGCGACTCTCTGCAGGTCGCCGTTGGCGCGTGGCAGGGTCATTACCGGGCCATAGCAATAGACGGCATGGCCGGAGGCAGCGAAGTACCAGCGCCCGCTTTTTGAACGATGCGTGAGCTGAGTTGAAGGCTCGCGCAAGAGCTTTTGCGGCGCCCATGGGGCGACGGGCAGACTGAACAACAAGGCTAGGGTCAGGGCCTTCATTGCTTTTCGCTTCTTGCTTCTCGCGTGCCTGTTTCCGCTCGCTGCCGCTTACTCACAGAATGAAAGTGCGCGAATGTTCAGGGTCGCGATCTTCATATCGTAATTAGGGTCCGGACATCGTCCACCAGATCTGAGGCTGGTTTGGAAGGCATCCGGAACGGCGGTTTCTGTTTGGCTGTCTGGTTCTGCGCACGATGGTGCCGTCCTGCCTGGGAAGACGGGATCTGAATGTTTGGGGCCTGGGTTGACGGGACATGGGTTGACGGGGCCTGAGTCAATGGAATCTGGGTTGACGGAATCCCGATCGCCGGGGCCTGGGACTTAGCCGACGGCGACTGAGCACGTTCCTGCCGGATCACTCCTTTTATGGAAGACAATTCTGTACTGTCACGGAACAGGTCGCGGATTAGGGTGCGCTGCGACTCGATGGTTCGGCCCTGCTCCACAATCAGCATGGTCATCAGACCGTAGGAGATCAGAAACAGTAAGATCAACAGCGGCAACCAGCCCTGTTTCTTGCGAGCCGCGGTAGTGTCAGCCGCAGATACTGTGGATACGGCGCTGGTTCCGAATACAGTGGTCAAGTGGCACCCCGGTCCTTGCCCCGAGCTCGCAGGCACGCTGGGGGAATTGCACCTCACGAGCCAACCATGGACCTTCAGCTAAACGGATGATATTAGGGCGTTTACCTGTCTCTGAATGGGGAGCCAGCGGCTGGCGATGTGCAACTCGATGCACATTATGAGTAAGCCCCATTGATGGGGACATCACCGGCGCGGCGGCAGGGGATCAAACGGTAGGCCTTTTGCAAAGCATTGTTTGCCCGGCTACTTCCCCAATACCAGTTTGGCGATGGTCGCCAACTGCATGTTCGATGTCCCTTCATAGATCTTGCCAATCTTGGCGTCGCGCCAATATTTCTCGACGGGATAGTCCTTGGTGAATCCGTAGCCGCCGTAGATTTCAATGGCCAGCGAGGTGACGCGCTCGGCGACCTGGGAGGCAAAGAGCTTGGTCATGGCGGCCTCTTTGACGAAGTTCACGCCGGCGTCCTTCATGCGGGCACAGTTGTAGACCATGAGGCGCGCGGCCTCAATCTCGGTCGCCATCTGCGCGATGGGAAACTGGATGCCCTGGAACTCGGAGATGGCTTTGCCGAACTGCTTGCGTTCCCGGGCGTACTTGCAGGCAAATTCCCAGGCCCCGCGGGCCAAGCCAATCATCTGCGCGCCAATCCCGATGCGGCCCTCATTCAACGTCTCGATGGCGATCTTGTAGCCCTTGCCAGGCTCGCCCAGCACATTCTGTTTGGGCACGCGGCAGTCTTCCAGGATCAATTCGCAGGTCGACGATGCCCGGATGCCCAGCTTGTCTTCTTTTTTGCCGACCGTGAATCCCGGAAAATCTTTCTCGACCAACAAGGCCGTGATGCCTTTGTATCCGGCGCTGGGATCGAGCGTGGCAAACAGTACGAACAATCCCGCCTCCTTGGCATTGGTGATCCAAAGCTTGCGGCCGCTGACCACGTACTCGCTGCCTTTGAGCTGAGCCCGGGTTTCGAGAGCGAAGGCGTCCGAGCCCGATCCTGCCTCGCTGAGGGCGTAGGCGCCGACCGTTTCGGTGGCCATCTTGGGCAGGTAGCGCTTCTTCTGCTCCTCGCTGCCCCAGCGCAGCAGCGCATTGTTGACCAGCGTGTTCTGCACGTCGACGATGACGCCGGATGAAGCGTCCACGCGTGACAATTCCTCGACAGCCAGAATCGCTTCGAAAAACCTGCCCCCGCTTCCGCCGTATTGCTCGGGAATCTCGATGCCCATCAGACCAAGCTGGAAAAAATCGCGGATGAGGTCTTTGTCGAAGACGCTCTTTTCGTCCATCTCTTTCACCAGAGGCCGAATTTTCTCGTCTGCGAACTGGCGGATGTTGTCGCGGAAGAGAATTTCGTCATCGGTGAGGCTGGTCAGTGGGGTGGGAGCAGCGGCTTGCAGGGTGGTTTCGGGCATGGGCACACCTTCAAAAAACTAAGATGGCAAACCCGCAATTTTAGCACTCGCCGGCGAGGATGGTGCGCAGCACGCCATCAGCGTCTTTCGGGTCTTTCGGGTACGGTTTCTATAGTTTCTCTTATTCGCTGGATTTTCCGCGTAAAACGGTATCAATGGTATCAGTCGTGGATATCAGTCGTGGATTTTTCAATTTTTCGCTGAACTGATCTCTTCCAAATCTCCCAACCACCCACGCGCGCTTCTTAAATCTAAACAACAGCAGAGGACGACGAACTGCAGTCTGATGTGAAACGGTCTTGCACAGATTGACACAATGATTACAAGAAGAGTCTGAGGGCAACGGAGGCGGACATGTTTCGCGCCATGCGCGGTATGCAAGGCCCTTCTGAAATAGTTCGGGTTGAACGATTCCCTGCGCTGTCAGTGCGGATGGGATTGACTGGGACACTCGTAACGACCGGCGGCGACGAGACCGTAATACCCGTAGAAGTGATCCGTGGCAAAAGTAATTGAGTTTTACATACCGACCACATTTCCGAAGCGCATGAAGTGGCTTCCCGTGCAACAGCGGGGGCGAGTGATTGAGTTCCGTCTACCGCCGACGAAGTCTGCTTGAGGTCGAAGCGACGGTTGGTTCTTCGTGCCGGTCCGCTACTCGATTCCTGCGCGATCCAGATCGAAACAAGCCAACAGCGGCCGTTCTAGGTGCATCGCCAGAGGCTCTCTTCGTGTGGCCACGACGGTCGTCAGCGTTCGGAATCGCGCACAGAACTGGCTCGCTAATGGGTCCTGATATGAAGAGTGAGACAAAGAAACGGCTGCGGGCCATGGACAATACCGAGAAGGAAAGAAGACTTGATGAACTTAACCAGAAGCTTGGAATCACAAAAACTAATCAAGTTTAGCGAATCTTATCTGGAAGAGATCGAGGAACGGGAGTGGCTGAAAAAGAATTTGGGCTACAAACAACGCTGAATTACCCACAAAGCGATGGACTCCAAAGTTAACTTGCCGAAGCCGCTATTCGTAGCGCAATGCCACCATAGGATCGACCTTCATCGCCCACCGCGCGGGCATGTATGCCGCAGTGGCTGCAACCGCAGATAACAGGAGGGTCAACAGAGCAAACGTCGCGACATCGGTTTGAACTACTCCGAAGAGTGCACCGGAGAGCGCTCGGGTCAATAGGGTGGCCAATGACAGTCCAATCAACATTCCGACCGCGGCCATCTTCATGGCAAACCCAACTACGAGTCGAAGCACGTCGAGGGGGCGTGCTCCCAATGCGATCCGCACGCCGATCTCATGAGTCCGCTGCGTCACGGAGTAAGCCATAACAGCGAAGATTCCGGCAGCCGCCAGCATGAGCGCACTGAAGCCGAACACCAGCATCAGGCGAGCGGTCTGTTCAATACCGCTGAGGTTGTCCGAGAGAACGTTGTCCAGACTGCGCACGTCATACGCAGGTTGGTCAGGGTCGACACTGCGCATCTGTCCACTCACGGAGCCCACAAATGCGAGCGGGTCTCCTGACGTCCGCACAACAAACGCCGATGCCAATTCAGGTTGTTGCGCGACAGGCACATACACAGTGGGGGCGGCACTATGATCAAGAGGACTCGGCCGCACGTCTCCGACGATTCCCACAATTGTGCGCAAAGGTCCGGCGCTTCCAGGACGGCCCATCCGGATCTGCTTGCCCAGAGGATCCTGGTCAGGCCAATTCTGATGCGCCATCTCCTCGCTCACGACTGCGACGGCAGGCGCATCGACTGCGTCTTGCTCTGAAAGGAGCCGTCCTCGTCGCAGGGGAACGCGCAATGCTGAAAAAAAACCAGGAGTCACAACTTGTGAAATCGCAGATGGCGCCTCACCCGGAACCGCCGGCGGCTTTCCTTCGGCAGCGAACTGCACCCAGTTCCAGTTCCACCCCGAAGGTAGGCTAGTCACACAAGCGGCGGACTCCACGCCCGGCAGGGCTCCAATGTCCCGTAGAACGCGGTCGTAATATGCGCGGACACGGTCTTTGTCGCGATACTTCGCTGCCGGCAAGGCAACACGGAACGTGAGCACGTGACGCCGATCAAAGCCCATGTCACTCGCCACCATGGCCTGGAAGCCCTTTACCATTGTCCCAGCCCCAACCAGCAAGACCAGAGAGAGGGCTACTTCGGAGATAACCAGCAGTGTACGTAGTCGGTGCCGGCCGACGCTGAGATTGCTGCTTCGTCCGCCTTCCTTAAGCGTGTCGTTGAGGTTTGGACGCGAAAGGTGCCATGCCGGAGCCAGTCCCGTGATAATGCCCGTAGCAACAGTTACAGCCAGTGTGAACAGGAAGACCCGCCCATCCACTTGCAGGTGCTTCAGCCCGGCAATGTGCTCCACGATAAAGGGGGGGATGCTGCGACTCATGATGGCGAGCCCCCAACGAGACAGTAGAAGCGCGCCGCCACTCCCGAGCAGAGCGAGCAAGACGCTTTCTACTACCAACTGCCGTCCGATGTGCCATTTGGTTGCTCCCAGGGCTGTCCGCAGTGCGATTTCTTTCTGGCGCGCGAAAGCGCGCGCCAGCTGCAAGTTGGCGACATTCGCGCAGCACAGCAACAGAACAAAGACGGCCGCTCCCATCAGGACGAGAATGAATTGCCGCGACCCGTACATAAGATCTTCAACGGTGTTCTTCACGCTGACTTCGTGGCCTGCATTTGTACTCGGATACTGTTGTCGCAGCAGGGCTGCGATCGCCTGCAGGTTCGCCTGTGCTGAAGGAATGGAAACGCCATCCGCGAGGCGTCCGAACACGGTCAAAGAATGGTTTTCGCGATCGACCTTGTCCGGGTCGGTCAGAATGAGCGGTGTCCAAACCCGGGCCCCAGGCGGAAAATCAAACTCTGGTGCGGTAATTCCCGCCACGGTGAATTTTTCACCGTTCAATAGCAGTTGCTTTCCTATGATGTCGGGATCAGAACCCAGATGCTGTTGCCAGAACCCGTGTGCCACGACAACAACCTGTGCAGCTCCTTGCTGAAAATCTGCGCTCCCGATGCTGCGTCCAATTTGCATGGGCATGCCTAGCACGGAGAAGAAGTCGGATGTAACGCGGACACCCTCCACATGCTGAGCAACGTTTCCGCCAGTCAGGTTGGCATCCCAGCTTTGAACGGCGGCTAGTTTCTCGAATCCTTTCGCCTGTTCACTCCAGTCTCTGAAATTCCCAGGGGCTACGTTCACGTGGTCGTCGTTCTGCTTGGGAACGGTTTCCCACACCGTGACAATCCGATCGAGGTGTGGGAACGGAAACGGCCGGAGCAACATCGCGTTCACCGTGCTGAACGTTGTTGTGTTCGCACCGATGCCCAGCGCCAGAGTGATTACAGCCACGGCGGTGAAGCCCGGGCTCTTCTGAAGCCGCCGCACGCCGAAGCGCACGTCGTGGAACAGTCCACTCATTACAGCCTCCTACCCGCATCGCAACGCCGCCTTGCTCGACCCATCCGAATTGATTGATCACGATCAACTTGCGTGAAGAACCGACCTTGGCACAAGGGGACTTTCTCAGGCTGAGCGATGTCCATACCTTCGTCGTGAGCAACCGGTGCACCACATTTCAGGAAGGCTAAATGGTGGAAACACAGCAGGATAACCGCGCATAAACGGCCGCGGCACGCCCAAAGTGTCCGTTCCCGAACGAAAACGTCCGGAGACGGACAAATGATGACGTGCGGTGAGCGTTTCTGAGTCGTACTGAATACACCCCAAAATCACCTTAACTGACACCCGAAGTGTCACCCACGAACCAGGATGGCAGGTTCGCAGGATTGAACTGTTCCTTCCGCCGCGTACGGACTGCTTGACAGGTTTTCGACAACCAGGGCGTCTTTCAGCCCCGGGGAGGGTCAGGGCCGGCTCTTCACTCCCGTCTGAAGGACAACTCCGTTCAGAATGACGCCACTTAAAATAGGGGAGCGACTAGCGAGGCCGCGAATGAACCAGCTTCAGGGTGTCGGCCTGCAGGATCCGCTTGATCTGGCTGCGGGCGTGTACCGACCACGGCCCGGCCGTGTCGAGCCGGGTATAAGCCTCCCAGTGCTTGAGCGCCTTTCGAGGTTCGCGGACCTTTTCGTAGGCCAGCGCCAGATTGTAATGGGCATCGGCGTAGGTGGGAGCGAGTTGCAGCGCGGTCTTGTAGGTGAGAATGGCTTCCTGCACGCGCCCCGTCTCGTCCAGCACGTTGCCTAGATCGAAGTGGGCGAGCGAGTAGCGCGGATCGGCTTCAATGGCTTGGCGGTAGTGCTTTTCGGCCAAGGCAAAATCCTGGCGGTTGTAGTAGAGCGTCCCCAGATTGATGTGCGCGGCCGCGTGCGCCGGTTCGATGGCGAGCACCTGATGATAGGCGGAAATCGCATCGGGCTGCGTGTTGGGATCTTCTTCCAGCGCGATGCCGCGCGCAAACCAAACCGCAACCTCGTTCTCGCGCGGACTGGGGTCGGACTTCGGCACCGGCGTGCTGGTCAGGACCTTCTCG
>Ga0210403_10005120_pt1 | contig 11185 bp, 13 predicted proteins | sample IncBWC19MmetaG_FD_150863 | JGI IMG/M metagenome (GOLD analysis project Ga0210403, IMG submission 150863) | Forest soil microbial communities from Barre Woods Harvard Forest LTER site, Petersham, Massachusetts, United States - Inc-BW-C-19-M | ecosystem: Environmental > Terrestrial > Soil >... | reverse complement strand
AAGTGCTTTCATTTTCTGGGACAGCATGCCTGAGCTGATTGGTCCAAGCTCAGCCCGTTCAATTACTTAAGGAAAATCACGCTGGCATTCGAATTGCCGCAACCACGTTGGGCGATTCTGCGTCTAACTTTCGGTTTCGAGGCGGAGCAACGGTCGTGAGGACTTACAAGCGTTGGGCCATTGCCGCGGTGCTTTCCACGAGCTGCTCGCTAAGCGCGTCTGCCGCTACTCCGGGCCTGTCGAAGCTCAATCAGCAGAAACTCGAATCGAACCGGGGCTTGACAGCTTGGGAGACCTCCGCGCATGTTCTGAAGTTTGTTGAAGTCCCCCGTTCGGCCCGCCCCGCGCCCTGTGAGGACGCTCGCGACCCAGAACCGCTAACGACACCAGACCCGCTCATCGACGATCCAACCGCCGACGGCGCAAAGCTCAGCGTGAGTTTTATTATCGGTACCGATGGTCTCGTTCACAGCGCGTTTGTGCTTAATAGTATCGGCGATCCGCAGGACCGGGCTGCCTTGAATGCGGTGAGTTCGTGGCGTTACCGCCCCGCTTTGTGCAATGGAATTCCCACCGAAACCGAGGGCAGGATTGAGTTCTCAAGCCGCGAAAGAATTTTTGGTCTAGAATGAGGCTCACCTAGTCAGTACAACCTCCCAGACGTGCCTATGGACAAAGAGAAACCAAAGCCGCCTCTCGACAAACCACTCAGCGAGAAAGCGAGCGAGAGAGCAGAAGACCTCGTGCCAAATCCTGCAGTCGACGATTTTTTTAGCCGGATGAACTATGACATGCGCCGGCCCAAGCCAGCCCAGGAGGCAGTGTCCGCCGCCTTGCAGGCTATTCAACGCCTGGGAGCACAGACCGACAGCGAAGATTCCCTCAAAGCGGAAGACGCGGAAGACTCCTACGAGACCAGAATGTGTCACGCTTGCGGCAACCTGAATCCGTTGGGCAACAAATTCTGCGCTACCTGCGGTGTCCCGTTGCGGACGGCTGCGCCGGAACGATCCGAAATTCCCACGACCTCGGATCCAAAAAAACCCGGCGAAGCGGCGAGCCCGCACTATTATCACCACCACTACCACCATCATTATTTCGTAACGGAAGGCGCCCCCGGTCCTACCCCGCAGCAGGGGCAATCCAGGGATACCGCCGCCCCGGCCCGAGATGCTGGGCGGGCGCGCGTTCCCGCCCCTCTCCCTCTCGCCGGGTCCGCCTTGAGCCGTGCCGAAGTTGCAGTCAGGAAAGTCACGCAAGACTGGGCGCTCGCCTGCAACACCACTCATCTCGATGATCTAGTCGAGCTCTACACCGCGGACGCCCTTGTGCTGCGGCCAAATGTTTCTCCCTTGCGAGGCTCCGCTTCTATTCGGGAGTTCCTGTTTTCAGTGCTGGACGCTGGCTTAGGTGAAGTAGAACTGGAGCCCTTGCGCGTGGAATTGTTCGGCGACGTCGCGTGGGAGGCTGGCCGTTGCAAAATGCTCGTCCCCACCGCAACCGGTAAACGCCGCGAGGAACGAGGGAAATATTTAGTTGTCCTTACGCGCCAGGCAGGCGAGTGGAAGATTCTCGTTGATTCCTGGTCGAGCGACTTGAGTCTCGGCGCCACCGGCGAAGCACCTCTCAAGGCTGATCAGGTCCCCGGAAGTGCCGGCGCACGTACTCCTCGAAAGATTTAGTTAGGGTATTGTTGCCGCTGTCTGGTTTGAATACCCACTCTCATCCGAGTTATTAGTCACTGAAGTGGCGACGTAATAATACGTCGAGCCGGATTGTACGTTGCCATCCGCGTAGCTCGTGCTGGGCAGCGGAGATCCCGTCAATTTGGCGTAGGGCCCGCCGGATTGCAGGCTGCGATAGACATTGTACCCAGCCACCGGCGATGTGCTCGCATTCCAGGACAGTGCGACACTATGCGTCGACGACGACTGCACCCCCGAGCCTGTCAACGAAGCCGTCGCAGAGTTAGACCCGTCGGTCACAAACGCCAGGCTTCCGGCTGAAGTTCCAGCTGCTTGCGGAGTGAACGAGACGGTGAACGGCACACTCTGCCCCGCAGATAATGTCACCGGAAAGCTGATTCCGCTTAAGGTATATCCTTGGCCGGTTTGATCGACGGTCGAAACCGTCATGCTGGAATTGGCGGCGGTGAGCGTTCCGTTCACGACACTGGTGCCACCGATTCCTACACTACCGAAATTCATGACCGTGGGAGAAACGGTAATTTGTCCTCCCACATTGCCGTTCCCGGTGAGCACCACTGGAAGCACCTGATCCGAAGCGTCGCTCATAATCGAAACCATGCCATTAACCGCCCCCTTAGACTTGGGAGAAAAATCTATTCCAAGGGTTAGGTTTTGACCTGCCGCAATCACAACAGGCAGTGACGGGGGAGTGCTGAGCTGGAAGCTCGAGCCGGTAACATTGATTCGGGAGACCGTGATGTTCGAACCATCCGTTGCTGCGTTGCTCACCACGACCGAATTGGAGCCGGTCGCGCCCACTGGAACAGTGCCAAACTGAACCATAGAAGCCGCCCTCAACTGACCGGCAGAAGTGCCGACCGAAGGGCTCTTGGAAGTAGTTTGAAAGATGCTGCATCCAGTTAACGACATAACTGCTGCCACAACTAACCCGAGACTGTACCGTTTTGGCATAGTTTGGTTTTCTCTCGGGACCCATTATCGGGAGAATGGCGGGATAGCTATAGAGTCCGAAAATGCATGTGCCGGAGAAGAATCAGACCCACACTTAGGTAATGTTGGAGGGACGTCGAATGGCGCAAAACCAGCCCTGGACGGGCAAACCTGCCCTCCGGCCTCACAAGGATTTTGATTTCCTCAAAACAAGCAGAAACGAGGGCAGGTAGAGCGTAAGCCCTTACAAATGCCTGCCGTTTTCAAATTACTTTCATAATCCGTCGCTTTCCCCTTCGGTACTCTTTCCCATTTTGGTCCCTTCGCCTAGTGTTTAGGCATGCGGCGATCCCCGTTCCTGTTCCTTACCGTGCTCACCTTACTAGCGAGTTTCCAACCGAAGGGATGTTTCGCGCAAGACCAGCAGAGTGCCAGCGTCAGTGCACGCAAAGTGATCAACAGAGTTGTGCCAACGTATCCGCAGATGGCGCACTCCATCAACTTGAGCGGCATTGTCAAACTAGAGGTGCTCGTGGAGTCCAACGGAAGCGTCAAATCCATGCAGGTAAAGGGCGGGAGCCCCGTGTTCGCACAATCGGCGCAGTTCGCGGTTCATGCTTGGAAGTGGGAGAAAGCTGACCACGAGACCACGGAATTGGTGGAATTTCACTTCAACCCGTAAAACATCAAGCCTGCAGCTCTGCGTCTCACCACAAGCCACGATACATGCATCGCAATCCTGCACGAGGTAAGAGTAATCAGGAAGCAATACGGGGTGTTCACTGTATGTTCAATTCCCCGCAAATGGGCAAGAATCGAACTTGCGTGATCTCTACGGAGGACACAACATGCACTGCGGATATAAGTGTTTTACCTTACCGGTCCTAACTTTTGCTCTCGCTTCAACCATGGCGATGGCCCAGCAGGATGACGAACATCGCGGCGATGACCAGCGCCAACAACAGGATCAAGCCCAACAGCGCGAACAGCGTGAAGAGCAGCAGGAGCGCAACCAAGACCAACAGCGCATCTACGATAGCTCCCACCACGACTACCATCAGTGGAACGAAAACGAAGACCGCGCCTATCGCCAGTATTTATCTGAACACCACCAGGACTATCGCGACTTCCACAGTGAAAGTCCGAAGCAACAAAACCAATACTGGAACTGGCGGCACTCTCATCCGGATCAAGACCATCAAGATAATCACCCGGATCACGATAGCCACTAACGAAGGCTAACCGCCGAAGGTTCGCCATAGCGCTCACCGTGGTCGGTGAGCGCTATTGCCCTGAGAGCGTCAGCCATCCGTGAACTCAGTACTGGCGTAGAGTTAAGATTGTGCCTGGATTTAGGTTTGGGCGCTTCCCCACGGCATCCTCGAAAGGTGTATGGCGGGCATTCTAGGCTCACTGACGCACGAGCTGTTCGTCATTGTCGGTGATAGGCTAGTCCATCGACGCTGAGGAGGTCGGTATGAAAGCACGGGGTTTCGCCCTTGCTCTTTGGGCTCTGATCTACTCGTCGCTTCTCTCGCCGGTGCCGACCGCAAGCGCAGATACAAATCCTGTTCCGGGTTGGACGGTAACGAAAACAACTGAGCATGGGCAGACTGTGGAGAGTTGCATTGCAACCTGGAACAACGGCGGCCCAAACGAACTTACAATCGAAGCACTCGGCGGTCTTCTTACGCTAAGCATCTCCTCTCCAGCCTTCGGTCAGGAGAAGCTTGAGGAGATCGTCTCTCTGAGCAAGGCTGGAATGGGAAAGCTCCAACGTCGGGCTCGTGTGGCCGCTGGGATTTGCAGCATCACCATCGACGACGAAGTGGACTCTTACCTCGAAAAAGATGGCCCTCTATTTCTAGAGATCAAAGGCGTGAACTACTCCTTTTCGGTTGCTAACACACCTTCGGCAATCGATGCAGTCCGACGGTGTGTCGGAGAGCCAACAAAAGCAGACATGGCGGCTCAACAGGAGCCATCCTTCTCAGTGCCCTCCGGGTGGGAATCCTTTAATATGGCTGCTGGTTGTGCGGCACGTCTCAAGGGCAATGAAGTCGACACCCTGGTCACTATCAACAACAAAGATCAAACCCTCCTACTGGCAGGCCGTAAAGACTGGAACTCATGGGGAGAGCAAATAAAATTGACTCTTCAAATCGACTCCAAACCACCTCTTTCTTTGGAAGGATGGAAATGGAGTAACTTAGCCCTCGTGCTGTTAGCCGACGACAAAGACGTAGCCTCTTTGCGCAAAGCATCTGTTCTCCGATGGCACCTTCCGACCGGCGATTACAGCGCGACCGTGCATGATTTAGGATCAGCCCTGGATGCTGCTGCCGCATGCACAAAAAAGAAGCGTCTAAGCACGCCTCACTAGCTCGGACGCAAAGTTAATTGGCGTTAAATCGCGGTTACGCTCATTGACCTGGATCCATCGCATTGTTGTTGCTCTCAGTACTTGTCCGATGCGGGGCGGACACTCCGGTCAGCCGGTTTACTGCCCAGCGACCACGCTCCGGGGCCGGCATACACGAGCATGAGAAGGCCTCCCATGATTGCCAGGTTTTTTCGGAAATGGGTCTCCTGCATTCCGGCAAGCATGCCGGATGCTGCCCAATAATTATGAAACAGCATTGTCACTCCAATCATGTATATGAACATGATAAAGGCGGCGGTGCGGGAGCCATATCCCGTGATAAGGGAAATCGAGCCACCCACTTCGATGACCATGGCGATGGCCAGCAGCAAAGGAATCACGGGCAGGTGCCGCGTGCTCATGTATTGAATGTTTCCATGCCAATCCATGATTTTGGCGAGCCCGCTGGTTGCGAAGATGTAAACGATCAGCAATCGTCCCAGCAAGGGCACCAGGGGATGATCGAACCTCATGAATGGCCTCCCAGCCCGAGTTGTGGTCAATAGACGGATGCCGGAGGCGAAAGTTAGCTACGGTGGGCGCTGGGCCTGCCTCCCAACCGCTACGAAAACGTCGCAAGCAATCACGGGCCCCTCATGGCGAGTACACTGGACTTACACACCGTAGACGTCAAGAGAGAGGACTTTCCCAATGCATCGGAAACAAGTGCTGAAAGTTGTACTGATCTTGGTTGGAGTGATTTTTACGGCTCTCGTTTATCCGATGATTATCTTTGTCCGGCAAGAGCCTTCCTTAGCGATGATGTTCAGCGTTTACGTCACACTCGGCATTTTCCTGCTCATGGCAGCGCGGAATCCAGCGTCGAATCGCACCCTGATCGCCTTCACTGCGTGGTCGAGCTTGGCCCATGCCGCATTTATGTCGATGCAGGCAATGCGTGATATGGTCGCGCGAGGAGAACTGATCGGATCGGCTGTGCTATTTGTTATTGGCGTGACGCTAATAGCGCTGTGTCCGGCAGAGCCAGTCAGCAACTAGGGAACTGTTCCAGCTCTACGTTTTTGTCGCCGAGGAGATCAGCGAGAATCCATGCTGCTCCGGCGATCGCGAAGGTCTCGACAGTCTCGCTCCAATTCCCATGACTGTGGGGATCCGAAAGAAGCAACGGTACCCACACGAGTAGCCCAAAGCCTACGAGCATCATTGTCATCAGGCGAGTCGCGAGAAGTGCCATTCGATTCGTCAGCAAGGCCAAAGCTGCGAGTGCGAACAAAACCGTCGTCGCCACCGCCCAAAACATCTGACTTGGCGGAAGCCACTTCGGAACAAGACTGGCTGTAGGGCCGAGATAAAACGCCTGTTCGAGGGCAAAGGAAGCGGTGCAGAGGCCCAAAAGAATTCGGCCGATCCGGCCAGGTTTTCCCCCTGACCATGCGGTTGACAAGCCCGCATAAACGATCGCCGCTCCGGTAGCGAGAGAGAACTCCTCGAAGAAGTTGCCCCAGTTATTGTAGATCTGCGGTTTGGCAACGATTTGGGACACGCACGCTAAGGCGAAGGCAAGATAAACCGCACCAAGGACGCCTGCGCCCTCCTTCGCGGTCCGGCGGAACTGAATCGCAACCCCACCGAAGATCTCGGCAGCGGCAGCTGGATAGACGATGTAAAGCGGCAGATGCCAGCCGTTGTACTCGTGCCAGGCCAGCGTGATGAGGCCAAAAGCCAAAGCCGCCACGCCAAACAAATGACGGCCCAGGTTCGAACTACGTATTGATACGGTCATTATTTGCAATCCCGTTCATGCAGGATGCACCGAGCTTTATACAGCGGGATGGATCAAGAGTCTACTGCCAACGCTGTAGTGCGCTCCCGTATCGTGTGGGCGGACACTCTTGTCCAGCACTTTTGTTGTGGACTACTGTGTGGACTGGCGCGGGCGCCCTCCTCGCCCGTCGCTCTTTACATTCACTCCCGCCCGACCGCCCCCTTGTCATTCCGAACGGGCGTTGCAGCCCGGAGGAATCTGCTTTTCCATCCTCACGTCTGCCATGCCCGCAAATCTCCGACTGAAAGGAACTACGTGTCACGATCACGGAGGGGGCAGTGTCCCATCGCACACCCGAAAAGACACCATCGTGCCGAGCTTTGTAACCAATCTAGCGTTACCTTAAGAGAGCTCGAGTCCAAGCCACGGAGACGAGAAGCGGGCACACTTCGCCAGAAGGGACCACCATGCACGCGCCAAATCTGTCTGCCTTACGACGCAGTTCAAGGCTACCGATCGCCCTCCCGATTCTTGTTACCAGCCTGGAGCCGGATTCCGGCTTCTCCGAAGTATGTGAGACGTTAGTCGTCAGCGCCCACGGCTGCGCAATGCGTTCTTCCGTGAAGCTGGACGCCGGCGTTTCGGTGCAAATCGAAAGCAAAGACGGCCGCTGGACGATGGCCCATATCGTCGACTGCCAACCGATGGACTCCGATCACCAGGGCTGGAAGCTGGGCGCGAGGTTGGATCAGCCAGATAACTTCTGGGGGCTTGCAACTTGGCCTGATGATTGGTCACAACTGTCAGAGGTAACGGCGGGCGCGGAGCAACCACCCGAGGACGTTCGCTTTCGCGCTGTAGTTGCCGAATTCGTTGAGCCGTTGCAAGCGGAAATTAAAGAACTCCGCGAAAAGCTGTCGCAAGGACCACCGAAGCGTAGCCAATTTGAGATATCGCTATCGCACATTCCGCCAGAGGTAGAAGAAAAACTTCTGGTGCGGCTGCGCAAGGATCTGGGCGCGCAAATTTTGCTCCAGACACGCCAGCAGTCGGAACAAGTCCTTGAGGCGGCCAAGGAAGCCATCGGGAAAAAGATCATACAGGCCCACAACGACTTTCGCGAGCAAGTCGGACTGGATCTGCAGGAGGTTGAGAAACGGGCTCAGGGATTCTCAGAACAAATCACTGATGCTGTGCAGAACCATCTCGTTTCCGGAACGGAGCGGTTTCAGAAGGAAGTGTTGGAGGCAGGAATCCGGCTGGAGCGGCGCAGCGAGGAGTTCCTACGATCTCTCCAGCACCGCTTGAGCGAAGAGCATGAGATGTACCGCCGGGAAATGCAGAAAGTCCATGCAGCGGTAGGGTCAGAATCATCGCGCTTGCAGGAGCAAAACGCGGAGCTTGCTACTCGCATGGACAAGCTGGACGAATCGGCACACAAGCTCGAGTCAGACCTGGACAGCCGCTTGGTGCAAATGGGTAGTGACATCATTTCAGGCGCGCGTACGCAATTGGAAAGAGCTTTAGACGAAGTTCTCAAAGAGCTGGGAACACGCAATTCCCATGAACTCGGCAAGCAACTCGAAGATGCCTGCGATCACCTGCAGGGCATCCAGAAGGGCATCGAACGCTCCATCTCCCAAGGTCTGAAGGCCCAGGTTACGGGAACGTTGCTCTCCTTCGGACAAACCATGGAGGAACTGGCACAGGACTCCGTGGAACAGTGGCGCCAGGCACTTGCCAAGGATTTGAGTTCCTTAGCAAACACTCTTGGCAAGCAACTTCGGCCGAACGGCGCGCCCAAAGGCCAGGAGACTCAATATGCGTCAGGCGAATAACAGGTCACGGTACGTTAAGGTCACTTAAACAACGCAGAGGAACAGGACAGCATGACTCCCCCATTGTTAGCGCGACTCTCGGAAATGCTTTGCCGCCATCAATTTTCGTGGCCACATGCTGGAGCCCACGGCCAGGCCTATCAAGTCTGTCTCGTTTGCGGGACAGCCTACCGATTTGACTGCACAACCATGCGTCGAACCGGGCGGCTCGTGCAACCGGCGGCGGACGGTCGGCACCCGCAAGCAATAATCTCTCAGTAAATGGAAAAACCGCCGGCTGAGCGCCCGTCCCTCGTTCACAGGATCAATGCACGTGGGCAATGTCGTCGTTCACGGAGAAAACCTCTTTTAAGTTGTCTTCGTATGGGAAGACGTGGAGCATCCATGTGAACACATACGGATGGAAGGTCCCCCTTTCGGCTTCGCAGGCCTCTTTAGTGTGTATAGAACCAAACATGCCGAATTTGGGATGGTCGCCGAAATACTCTTTAGCACGGTCTTCGGGGGCTACGCAGAAGTTGACGTGCCGATGCCAGCGCGCGATGCTGAGCGGGATGCGCTCGTTTAGCTCATCTTCGGTTGCGTCCGGGTTAGCCGTATACATCGCGCCCTCTAGCTTATATTCCAGCATCGGAGTTCGGCGGTAGAGCAAAGCAGTCGGCTTGCTCGCGTCGAAATGGATGTCAGCTTCACGAGTGTTGGCTTGGTTCATGAAGTGATACTGTGGCTGCTTAAGCTTGGGGTTCGCGATGACGTATCCGTCGGCTAAGGCCTTGCGGTAGTCTTTGTAGCGGTCCATGCTGGCCTTCAATTTGGCTACAACCGCTTTTGCTTTCTCCTCATCGCCGGGCTGCTTTGGCCGCTGCGGAGTGATGTACATGTGGCCAGCCATCGCAGCCATACTCGGGCCCATGTCGCTCATGCCACCCATACCGCCCATATCCATTCCGGGCATGCTGCCGTTCTGCTGGTCTTGCGGCCAGGCATGCCCGAGCAGCGCGGCCAACAACAGGGATCCAAAGGTGAGCGTCAACCGCGTGCCGTAGAGGTGCACCGGGAGCGTCCGCGTCGTGGGGTAGTCTCGGATTCTGGCTAACATAGATCAGTTCTAGTCTGATTGAACTCCATACATTCAGCACTTTTCAATGCCCAATTGATGTGGATTTCGACAATGTGATGTGTGGGCCGGCCGCGAAGCGGCCGGGTGCCCCACTCATTCGCACAGAACGCGAATGAGTGGGGCACCTGTGACCTTTCAAGAGGTTGTCCATCCCGGAGGAATCTGCTTTCCCATCCTCACGTCTCTGGATGCTCAATGAACTAAATTCTCGAAAGCTCCTGATTCTGTCCCCCGCATGAAGGGCGAATGAACTTCCTCCCGCTCGCATCCGTAACTAACAGTGGGAGGTCTCTCATGGCTGCATTCTTGCTCTGGTGTCTTCTGTTCGTTGTCTGCTGGCCGCTCGCCCTGGTGGCATTGATCCTGTATCCGATCGTGTGGCTCCTGCTGCTCCCCTTCCGCATCGTCGGAATCGCAGTCCACGGAGTGCTGGCTCTTATCATCGCAGTGATTATGCTGCCAGCACGCCTGCTTAGCGCGCCGTTCCGGTTAGGCCGGGCTGTGTAAAAACAAAAAGCGTTGCCACAGTTTGAAATCACGCAGCGGAGACCTCACATCCCCAGTCTTGGCAGAAGTTCTGGTTCGATAAGCTCGCGATTCAACTTCGGGGGCTGGCCCGCCTTCACATTTCTTGTAAAGGTAGGAATTCGCGCCGCGGACTTCGAAAGCGTAGCCGAAGGGGAAGTCGGAGGGGTAGAGCAGCCTCGGTCAGTTATGATTAAAAGGAAATAAAAATTTCACAAAAGTGGGCGAGTGCTCTGCCCAACTAATCCGATCTTCGCAGAAAGAAAATTGTCTGCTCCAGCCAATCTCGCCGATGACCTTGCCCGCCGCGCCCGTCGTCGGATCACCTTGCGCCTTCTGCCCTTTGTGCTCCTGCTTTACGTAATTGCTTATCTTGATCGCAACAATCTTGCCACAGCGGCCTTGCAAATGCCGCGCGATCTCGGCTTCGACGATCGCGTAATTGGGTTCGGAGCTGGCATCTTTGCCCTCGGGTACGTCATTTTGGAAATTCCCGGCACCCTCATCGTGGAGCGTTGGAGTGCACGGCGCTGGATCACGCGCATCATGATCTCCTGGGGGCTGGTCACGATGGGGATGGCCTTTATCCGAACGCCGCACCAGTTCTATACCATGCGGTTTTTGTTGGGATTGGCGGAGGCAGGATTTTTCCCCGGGATCATCGTGTATCTCACCCACTGGTTCATCTACGAAGATCGCGCCAAGGCAGTGGCCGGTTTCATGGCTGCCATTCCCTTAGCTTACGCGATTGGTTCACCAATCTCGGGATTGCTATTGGGCGTCCACTGGGGCGGCCTGCGAGGCTGGCAGTGGTTGTTCATCCTCGAAGGATTACCTGCACTGTTCTTCGGGGTTGTGACTTGGTTTTACCTGACCGATTGGCCGCATCAGGCAAAGTGGTTGCCAGCCGATGAG
>Ga0210403_10005118_pt1 | contig 11188 bp, 5 predicted proteins | sample IncBWC19MmetaG_FD_150863 | JGI IMG/M metagenome (GOLD analysis project Ga0210403, IMG submission 150863) | Forest soil microbial communities from Barre Woods Harvard Forest LTER site, Petersham, Massachusetts, United States - Inc-BW-C-19-M | ecosystem: Environmental > Terrestrial > Soil >... | reverse complement strand
CGTAAGGTCCATGGATGATGTCCTAGAGGCATCTGTCTCTCAACCGCGATTCTCGTCGCAACTGATCGCCATTTTCGCGGCCGTCGCACTTCTGCTGGCCGCAGTTGGTCTCTACGGCCTAATGGCTTATTCCGTCACGCAGCGAACAAATGAAATCGGAATTCGCATGGCTTTGGGCGCGTCCCGCCGGAACATTATGAAACTGGTGCTTCGGCAAGGTTCTTTGCTGGCTCTGGGAGGAATCGGTCTCGGACTGATCGCTTCATTGCTGGTGACTCGCGTCCTTTCGAGCCTGCTATTTGAAGTAAGTCCTCGGGATCCAGATACATTTTTTGCAGTTGGATTAGTTCTCGCGGGAGTTGCCCTTGTTGCGAGCTATGTTCCCGCACGACGGGCTACGACAGTTGATCCCATGGTGGCGCTTCGGTACGAGTGAGGCAGTGTGACTTTCATGAGTGGACTAGTTCCGGATATTCGCTACGCATTGCGCCAACTCCGTAAGGCTCCAGGATTCACCGCGGTCGTTGTCGTCACGCTGGCGCTTGGCATTGGAGCCACGACCGCCATCTTTAGCGTGATTTATGACGTCTTGCTGCGACCGTTGTCCTACGAGAAGCCGAACCAGATTGTCCGGCTTTGGGAAGTGAATGCTGTGGGCCAGCAAGTGAATTTTACTGATCCAAATTTTGAAGACATCCATTCGCAAAATCACTCGTTGCAAGGTCTCGCGGAATTTAGAAGTGATTTGGAGTCGGTTTCGGGTAGCCCTGAAGCGGCGCGGATTATGGTCGCCTCTGTTTCCCGGGACTTCTTTTCAATCATGCGGGTCAATCCGGCCCTCGGACGCGCTTTTGTGCCGGAGGATCAGCGCTTCGGCTCGGCCCCGGTGGCTTTAGTCAGTAACGAATATTGGCGACAGCACTTAAGCGGGGCATCTGACCTCTCCACACTTAAGCTCACAATCGAGGACCAATCGGTCGCAGTCATCGGCATTCTTCCCCCAGGCTTCAACTTTCCGGATAAATCGGAAATATGGATGCCGCGAGAACTATACGCGCGTCTGCCGAGCCGCAGCGCACACAACTGGCAAGTAGTGGGGAGATTGCGAGAGGGCGTCCCGATAGAAAAGGCACACGCCGAGCTGGCTGCGATTGCTCGCCAGATCAAGCAACAGTACGGACAAGACGTGGACATGACTGAGGTGTCCGTTATTCGATTGCAAGATGCAATGACTGGCAACATGCGTCCGGCGTTGATGGTTTTGTTGGCCGCAGTTGGCTTGCTGCTTTTGATCGCATGCGCCAACGTGACAAATCTATTGTTCGCTAAGGCAATCGCTCGAGAACGAGAATTCGCGATCCGTGCGGCACTTGGAGCGTCTCGCGGGCGGTTGATCATGCAATTCGTCATCGAATCGTTATTACTCTCGTTGGCTGGTGGCGCGGTTGGCGTGCTGGCGGCGAGCTGGGGAGTGATTGCACTGGTCCGCCTTGCCCCTCAAGAATTGGCGAACCTGAGTGAAGTTTCCATTCATGTGCCAGTATTGCTCTTTGCGCTGGGCATTTCTTTGACCCTCGCAGTTGCACTTGGAGTGTTCAGCGCTTTCGGAGCAACTTCGGCCGACGTTCGACCGGCTCTTGCTGAGCACGGTGGCTCGAAGACGGGATCCCGAAACGCTCAGCGACTTGGACGCTCAATTGTGGCCGGACAGTTGGCGATCACGTTGGTCTTGCTCACAGGGGCCGGATTGCTCGGTCGCAGCTTGCTGCGCGTGCTCTCCGTTGATCCTGGTTTTCAGACTGAGCACGTAGTGACAATGGACCTCGCACTGTCTTTCGCGGAGAAGGATGTCGAGAAGAAGCACCGTGTTCAGTTCTTGAACGAACTGTTTACGAAAATGAGCGCAATCCCCGGCGTCACAGAAGTAGGCGGCACCGGAAGGTTGCCGTTCACAGCGCCTCTATCCGATGGAACGTACGTCATTATGGCCCCCGGAGAACAGCCTCCGGCCGCGATGGAGGAACTGGAGAAATGGTCCCACCACGCGGCCCGAACGGGTTACGCGAATTATCGTCCGGTAAGCGAGGGATATTTCTCCGCGCTTGAAATTCCGCTGCTGCGAGGGCGCTTGTTTGACGATCATGATTCGATGGACGCGCCCCATGTTGTCGTTATCAGCCAATCGCTTGCGCGCGAAAAGTTGCCTGACCAGAATCCGCTGGGCCAGACCATTGAATTTGGCAACATGGACGGCGACCTGCGGCCGTTGACGATCGTCGGTGTCGTCGGCGACGTAAGAGAAGATAGTTTGGAGAAGCCGCCCGGCCCGACCATTTACGTGAATTACCGCCAACGGCCCCAAGCTACTTATCACTTCACCATTTTGATGCGTACGGGCGGCGATCCCTCTACGGCAATCTCATCCGCCCGCACGATTGTCCGCGAGATCGATCCCACTGTGCCGCCGACGTTTAGCACGTTCACTCAGGTCTTGGCATCGTCACTCAAATCGAGGCGATTCAATTTGCTCCTGGTTGGCGCCTTCGGAAGCGCTGCTTTGCTGCTGGCGGTGGTAGGTCTCTACGGCGTGATGGCCTATGCGGTAACGCGACGAACCGCAGAATTCGGCCTGAGGATGGCGCTGGGCGCATCGGCGGGCAATATCAAGGGCATCGTGCTGAAACAGGGGCTAATGGTCGCGACGACAGGCGTTGTTATCGGAATTGTAAGCGCGATAGCCCTGACCCGCGTCCTGCGTTCGTTGTTATTTGGATTGACTGCGACTGATCCGGCCACGTTTGCCGCCGTTGCTGCGCTGCTCATTTTTGTGGCGCTGCTCGCGTGCTACATACCTGCGCGCCGCGCCACTAAGGTCGACCCCACGGCTGCGCTGCGGTACGAGTAGGAGGAAATAAAATGAACGGCCTGCTTCAGGATCTTCGATACGCGATTCGCCAAATCGGAAAATCACCGGGATTTACCCTCACGGCTCTTCTCTCTCTCACTCTTGGGATCGGCGCCACTACAGCAATCTTCAGCGTTGTATACGGCGTGCTGCTCGACCCTTATCCCTACAAGGACGCAGACCGCATGGTCCACGTGGAATTACGCGACAAGAGCGACCGGGGACCTCTGCTCTTCGTCAACGGGCAGGAGTACCAGGAACTTCGCCGGTCATCTTCGATAGACGATGTGTTCCTACAGAACCAGCGGCCAGAAACCCTTACCGGTGGCCAGTTCCCGATCTCCGTTTTGGTCGGCCAGTATTCACCCAATCTGTTTACGTACATGGGCGTGCCTCCAGTGTTGGGGCGCCCATTCACGACGGCCGATGCGCCCGAGGGCAAAGCTGCTCCCGTGGCTGTGTTGAGTTACCTGTTCTGGCAGCGACAGTTTGCCAAAAACCGTGGAGTGATTGGCCAGACGCTCGAACTTGATCACAATCTCTACACCGTAATTGGAGTGGCTCCTCCGCGGTTCACTTGGGGTGACTCGGACGTGTATGTGCCCGCGATGCCGACTGCCGATCCACATGATTACTGGATGTCCTTCATCAAGCTGAAGCCCGGCGTGAAACATACGGCCGTCGCGGCGGAACTGCAGGTCCTCGTGGACCGCTTCGTAAGAGATGATCCCAGAGATTTTCGACGCGATCGAAAGGTTGCAATCGTCACGCTGAACGAAGAAGTGTTGGGCCGCTTTTCCGGGACACTGGTCCTCCTCTTCGCTGCAGTGATCGCGCTATTAGTCATTGGTTGCGCAAACGTTTCTATTCTGCTGCTGGCGAGGGGAATTGCGCGGCAGCACGAACTCGCAGTTCGCGCTTCCATCGGAGCCAGCCGCGGGCGACTGATCCGGCAACTTCTCACTGAAGCTGTCCTGCTCTCGCTCGCGGGTGCGGCGCTTGGCGTGTTGGTAGCTTACGGCGGGGTCGGGACGCTCTCTTCCATGCTCCCGCTGTTTTCGTTTCCGCATGAGGCAGCGATTAGGGTCAACGGCGCCGTCCTCGCATTCAGCATAGTGGTCGGTGTGATTACTGGCATCCTCTTTGGGGTTTCGCCGGCCTGGCAGCTTTCACGCCCCCCCATCAGTGAGTTGATCCAGGCAAACAGCACGAAACTCACTGGAGACGCGCGCAGCCGCAACACACATCGCCTTCTAATCGCCGGTCAAGTGGCTCTTACGCTGCTGCTGATGGCTGGCGCAGGCGCCGCAATAAAAGCTTTTGTCGCCCTGACTCACACGCCTTTGGGCTTTGAGCCCGATCATGTCTTTTCTTTAGACGTTGCGCTGCCAAAGGGAGCGTATCCGACGTGGCAGGCACGATTGAACGCAAACCAGGCCGTTCGCCAGGCAATCGCCGAAGTGCCGGGTGTGGAGAGTGCCAGTGTTTCGACCTCATGGTTTCCACCCTTTGGAGGATTCGATGCCAAGATCGAGATCCGAAGCAAGCCGTCGCTGAGTGGTGCGAATGCACTTTTAGCCCTGGTCAGTCCGTACGAGTTTGCGACCCTCCGCATTCCTCTATTAACAGGCCGGATCTTCAATGATGCCGAAGTCGGTCGCGCAGCTCACCTGGCCTTGGTCAACCAAGCGTTCGTGAAACAGTTTCTCGGCGACGGAAATCCGATTGGGCAGGCCGTTCGCAGCTCGATGCTCAAAATCGAGCGGCCCGACCTGCTGCTCTCTCAGGCCCCGGATGATTGGCTCGAGGTGATCGGTGTGGTAGGGGACGCGCGCAATGATGGGCTGGACCATCCAACGAAGCCCGCCGTCTTTCTGCCCTACAGCTTCCTTCTTCCACCGGACGAATTTTTGTTTGTGCGCTCCGCTGGCAATCCTGAGGGGGCATTAGAGTCTGTGAAGCGGCGGCTGCGTGAGCTGAACCCCGAGATGGTGGTTGGCAACGCTCACACCTTAATATGGGCGTTGGACAATCAAGGCTGGGGACAAGGCCGGTTCATCGCGACACTCTTCTCGCTGTTCGGCATTCTTGCTCTCGCTCTGGCCGCCACCGGGCTTTACAGCGTGGTCTCATTTGCCGTCACGCAGCGCACCCAGGAGGTTGGCATACGGATGGCCTTGGGCGCCCCCCGCATCAACATTCTGCAATTGGTGATTAGTTCCACCGCCTTAATGTTGGCGGCGGGCATCGTCGTTGGAATCGTGCTCAGTGCGGCTTTAAGTCATGTGGTCGAATCGTGGGCAGGTGGCACTCCACGCGACCCGCTGACCTTATTTGGTGCGGCCCTCGTTCTGGTGCTGGTGTCCTTTGTCGCTTGCATCGCCCCGGCGTGGCGGGCGGCCACGGTCAATCCGGTTGTGGCATTGCGATACGAATGAGGAGCCAATTTCTGATGAACGGATTACTTCAAGACGTTCGCTACGCAGCCCGTCAATTGCGTAAAAGCCCTGGCTTCAGCGCGGTGGTTTTACTCTCTCTCGGGTTGGGAATCGGCGCCAACAGCACTATTTTCAGCGTGCTTAACGCAGTCTTGTATCGGCCTTTGCCGTACTCCCAACCAGAACGGCTCGTGGCAATCTGGCAAACCGAACAAGCGCAACCGGATTTGATACAACCTCCTCCCATCGCCGAAATGGTGGATTGGGAGAGACAGAACCATTCCTTTGATGGCATTGGATTAATCAGCAACAACGATCGCGTAATTTTATCTGGTTTAGGTGAACCTGAACCCATACGCGCGCAATATTCCACCCCTGGCTTCTTCAATGTGCTTGGCGTGAAGCCGAGACTGGGGCGGGTTTCTCTTGCGGAAGAGATGCAAGACACGACTCAGACCGTGGTCATCAGCGATGCTTTCTGGAAACGTAAATTCGACGGCGATCCGGGTGTCCTGGGAAAACACTTCAAGGTAGATGGTACTTCTTCCACTGTGGTGGGAGTCATGCCGCCGCGCTTCGATTCCTTCTACGAAGAAAAGACCGATGTTTGGATTCCCATTGATCCCGCCAACCACCGCTATTCCGAACGGGCTGATCACTGGCTGACGCCGGTCGCGCGTATGAAACCCGGCGTGACGATAGCGCAGGCCCAGACTGAGATGGACGTAATTGCGCGGCGGCTGGAGCAGGTCTATCCGGTCACAAACAAGGGTGTCGGAAAGAAACTTGTGCCTTTGCATCAACAGCTTTATGGGTGGGCCGGACCGGCGCTGTATCCGCTTTTCGGAGCGGTGGCTTTCGTTCTACTGATCGCCTGCGTGAACGTCGCGAACCTTCTGCAGTCGCGCACCGAAGTCCGGCGCAAGGAATACGCTCTGCGCTCCGCCCTCGGGTCAGGGAGGCGGCGGCTGGTGCGGCAATTGCTTGTGGAGAGTGGTCTGCTGGCATTGCTCGGCGCGTGTTTTGGCATAGGCCTGACCTTCGCGGGAATCCCGTTTTTTCGCTTCCTCGCCGGAGAGTTCCCGAATAGCGAGAGCATTTCCGTAAACCTCCCGGTTTTGCTATTTACGCTTGGCATCTCGATGCTGACTGCCATCCTGTTTGGCTTGGCCCCGGCTATTCAGGCTTCACGCCCCGATTTGAGCCTGGTACTGCGCGAGGGTGAAGGCAGGACCGCCGCCGCGTCGCATGGTTGGGTCCGGCATGCTTTGGCGGTGTCAGAAGTAGCTCTAGCTATGGTGCTTCTGGTCGGCGCCGGCCTCATGATCAACACCATGCTGCGCCTGCAGCAGGTGAATCCCGGATTTGACTCCGCGAATGTTTTGACCATGGCTGTCCAGCTGCCCGAAGGCGGAAAATATATGCAGCGCGTGCCGGGGGGAGACATGGAAAAGGCATTGCCGGCGGCCACCAGCTTTTTGCAACGGCTTGTCGAAAAGGTCTCCGCGCTGCCGGGGGTAGAGTCCGCTGGATACACTACCAATTTGCCTACACGCCAAGGGAACAACTTCAGCTTCTCCGTAGTGGGTCATCCTGCCCCGCCGCCAGACAGAAGGCCCCAGGCTGGATTCTCCGAAACCAGCCCAGGCTTTTTCTCCGCTCTGCGTATTCCTCTCAGGAAAGGGCGTTATCTGAATGACCATGACACCCAGACTTCGCCCTGGGTAGTCGTTATCAACGAATCTTTCGCACGCACTTATTTTCCCAATGAAGATCCCATCGGCAAGTTGCTGCAGCTTCGCTACGAACCTTATGGCGTAGACGAAGAGCGGCCCCGGCAGATCGTTGGCATTGCCGGTGATGTGAAGCAATTTGGCTTAGGACAACCCGCACCTTCGTTTCTCTACACCTCCTATCTCCAGCAGCCCGCAGTATTCCCAGGCGGTGCCATCCTGGATCACCTCGGTCAGAGTCTCGCGGTGCGGACTTTTCCGGGTGGACTGGCCCATCGGGCAGACTTGGCAAATGCGGTGAAAAAAGAGGTAAGCGAACTGGATCCCGAGCAGATGGTCGCGCACGTCAGGACGATGGACGAGGTTTTGAGTGAGTCTAAGGGCGACTGGCGATTCTATATGCGCATTCTAGGGATTTTTGCCGGGATCGCGGTTTTGCTGGCGGTAGTCGGCATTTATGGAGTGATGTCCTATTTCGTCAGCGAGCGCACGCATGAAATTGGCATTCGCGTGGCGCTGGGAGCCCTCCCTTCCGATGTGGTCAGCCTCGTCGGCAAACTGGGACTCAAGCTCACGTTGATCGGCGTTGCCATCGGAGTCGGCTTGGCAATTGGGCTGACTCGCCTGATCGCCGGGTTCTTAGTTGGCGTTAAACCCACTGACCCGCTTACCTATGCCGTGGTTGCGGTAGCGCTGGTCGGTGTCGCATGGCTGGCATGCTACATTCCGGCCCGACGGGCGTCGCGTGTGGATCCCATGGTGGCGCTGCGCTACGAGTAGAAAAACCAAGTATTTCTGAATTGGGAGCAAAATGATCCAACTAAAAAATATCGAACGAAGCTACAAAACCGCTGCTGGACAAACTTGGGTCTTGCGCCGAATCAACCTGGAAATTCGCGAAGGCGAATTCATTACGATCATGGGACCATCCGGCGCGGGGAAATCCTCTCTCCTGAATGTGCTTGCGCTCCTCGATGACCAGTGGGCTGGCGAGTACTGGTTTCGCGAACAAGCTGTGCATGACATGAAGCGCAAGGCGCGCGCGGAATTGGCGAAGAAAAACATCGGGATGGTGTTTCAGAGTTATCACTTGCTCGATGATTTGACGGTGCGGGAGAACATCGATCTTCCTCTCTCTTATAAGGACGTCCCTAGCAGGCAGCGCCAGGGAATGGTCGCCGACACACTCGACCGCTTTCAGATTGTCGCGAAGAAAGATCTTTTCCCCAGTCAGCTTTCCGGCGGACAGCAGCAGCTTGTGGGAGTCGCCCGAGCCGTGATCCACAAGCCCGCGCTATTGCTCGCGGACGAACCGACGGGAAATTTGCACTCCTCGCAGGCGCAAGAAATTATGGAGCTGTTTCGCGAACTCAATCAGCAGGGAACGACCATTGTGCAAGTAACACACTCGGACGCGAACGCGGCTTACGGCTCCCGCACAATTCAACTGCGCGATGGATGGTTGGTCGGCGACACCGCTAATTCTGAATTGCAACCGTATGAAGCGGTGAAGCAATGAGGGAGTTCATACGCAGACCGAACTATTTCGCGCGGTTCGTGACTTGGTTCCTCATCGGGGTCACCGCGACGGCATCGGGACAAACCAGCTCGACGGTAAGTTTGGACATGCCAAAGTCGCGCAATCCTCTTAGCGCATATTCGGCAGCAGACGTTCCCCAACCGGATCTTACGAATTCTCCACTGCTCAACCAGCTAATTCGCGACGGCAAATTGTACCTATCCCTCAAAGACGCCATCCAGTTAGCTCTGGAAAACAATCTGGATCTTGCCATTGCGAGATATAACCTCCCAATTGCGAACACCGATATCCTGCGGACGCAGGCGGGTGGAATTTTTCGCGGGGTGAACGCAGGCGTAGTGCAAGGGACTCCCGGCGGCGGCGTTGGTGGCTTTGGCAGTGGAGCCCCCGGGGCCGGGGCCGGTGGTACGAGCGCCGGGGCTGGCGGCGCCGGAGCAGGCGCATCTGGATTGGTAGAATCCACGTTGGGCGCCGGCACTCCTGTCTCCTCTTATGACCCGTCAATCATAAGTTCGATCGGCGCGGAGCACCAAACCACGCCCCTGGCCAATCGGCAGATTTATGGTGTGCCTTCGCTTCAATCGAACACGGGTCAGGCAAATGTTTCCCTCTCACAGGCATTTCCGACAGGAACCAGCGTGTACTTTGATTTCAACAATAGCCGACAGACTACAAATAGTCCCTTTTTCAATTTATCTCCCGTCTTAAACTCGTTTTACCGCTTCGGTTTTCAGCAACAACTGCTCGCGGGTTTTGGATTTGGACCCAACCTGCGCTACCTGTTGATCGCAAAAAACAACAAGAAGATTTCTGATATTGCGTTTAAAGATCAGGTAATCGCCACTATCACGCAGATCAAGAATATTTACTGGGACCTGGTCGATGCTTACCAGCAAGCACAGGTCAACGAGCAGTCGCTAGCATTCGCGCAGCAATCGCTTGACAATGCGAAGAAGGAATTCAAGCTCGAAAGTATTCCAGAGATGGACGTCATGCGAGCCGAAGCTGAAGTATCAAAGCGCGATCAGGATTTGACAGTGGCGCGGACCAGCCTGCAACTACAAGAACTGCTCATCAAGAATGCTCTGACCCGCAGTCTTGATGATCCCGTTCTTGAAGCGGTGCCGGTCGTTCCCACCGATCATCTTCAGCCCACCGAAACGGCGAGCACCGGGGATGTTCAGCAGCTTATCGCCGAGGCGCTGCAGGCGCGACCTGAACTTTCAGAGTCCGATGTCGATTTGATCAACCGCCAGATCAGCCGCAAGGCCGCGCGGAATGCCCTATTGCCTTCAGTGTCGCTGATTGGCTTCTACGGAGGGGCAGGGCTGGCTGGACCGCTTAATCCTATTTACAACCTGCCGACTCCGAACGTCTCAACGGTGCCAACCGATTTTCCCGGCGCGATTGAAAATGCATTCAACAATTCTTCTCCGGACTACTATATTGGGGTCAACCTCAATATCCCGATCCGAAACCGGGTGGCAAAAGCAGATCAATACCGTTCGGAGCTGGAATATCGTCAGGCCGAATTGCGACGCGAACAATTGAGAAAGCAAATCCGCATTGAAGTGCGCAATGCGCAGTACGCTCTCGAGCAAACTGGAGCTCGGGTGGGGGCGGCAAAAAAAGCCCGAGACCTGGCGCAGCGAACCTTCGAGATCACGCAGAAAGAGCAGGCGCTTGGAGCAGGGTCGAGCTTTCAGACTGTGACTTCTCAGCGCGACTTGGCGGTCGCGGAACTGGATCTGGTCACCGCCATGACGACCTACGAAAAAGCGAAAGTTGAGCTTGACCGAGCGACCGGCGCCACTTTGGAACATAATGGGATCAAGGTGCAGGACGCGCTCAACGGCACTGTCGCCAGCCCAAGCCCTTAACTCATGTCAGGCTCTGCCAAATCGGAGGAGACTAAGCTTCCCGCCGCATTGGCGAAAGATGCCCCCAATGCCCCCCGCATTCTAGCTGCTGATGATCAGCAGCATATCCTCGAAGCGATTGAACTTCTTCTAAAGCCGCAGTCCTATCAAGTGGACGTCGCACGCACCCCTGAGATGGCGCGTGAAGCTCTCGCGACTTCCTCGTACGACGCGGTGTTGATTGATCTCAACTACACGCGAGACACCACATCCGGACGCGAGGGTTTGGACCTGCTCTCCGAAATCGTTGCGATCGACAGTACGCTGCCGGTCATTGTCATGACTGCGTGGGGGAATGTGGACTTAGCAGTCGAGGCGATGCGACGTGGCGCTCGGGATTTTATCCAGAAGCCGTGGGAGAACGAACGTCTGCTTTCTATTTTGCGGACACAGGTCGAACTTCATCGGGCGCTACAACGCGCCGAACGGCTGGCGGCTGAAAATCGGCTTTTTAGCTTTCCCGACCGGCCTGAATTCATCGCCTCAGCTTCTTCGATGGTGCCCGTACTTGACGCCATCACCCGTATCGCTCCGTCCGACGCAAATGTATTGATCACTGGCGAGCATGGGACCGGTAAGGAGGTTGTGGCCCGCACGATTCATGCGCTATCTCTCCGCGCCCCGCGCCCGCTAGTCTCGGTGAATGCCGGCGG
>Ga0210403_10005117_pt1 | contig 11188 bp, 13 predicted proteins | sample IncBWC19MmetaG_FD_150863 | JGI IMG/M metagenome (GOLD analysis project Ga0210403, IMG submission 150863) | Forest soil microbial communities from Barre Woods Harvard Forest LTER site, Petersham, Massachusetts, United States - Inc-BW-C-19-M | ecosystem: Environmental > Terrestrial > Soil >... | reverse complement strand
TGCTGCACATCCAACCCAATATACTTGGCTTCATTCATGAGGGTGCTCCTTGTAGGTGATGATGCGAACGATCAAAACCTACATCAAAAAAGGGCGCCCTTTTATATTGCGTTAATCGGGCGCTGGCCACCGCAACCATGTTCTGAGTGGAAATGCTAGCCACTACAGACTGCGTTTACATCTGCTGGAACTCGACCACCATCCAACGTAGAGTGCTTCGTCGAGCCAATGGGGGGAGCCACAATGATGCGCCGAGTACTCGCGACATTCTTGCTTGTTGCTGTGATGTTTTTTCCGCTATTTGTCTTCGCAACTGCGCAAGAGGGAGACATCCTGCTTTTGAAGGGCAAGAAATATTTTATCTACACTAACCCTCTCCGGGCATATCTTGAGAAGAACCCTGGGAAACTGCCGAGGTCACAAGTCATTTCTAGCTCGAACTGGCGCGGATACGTGGCCACCTGGGGCGTGAAAGACGACCGCTTCGTGCTCACAGACATCGGCATTCTTCAGTCTGTTCATAAACCGGACGAGGCCGGTTTCTCGACAGAACTCCGCTCTGTCATGTTGGAGATGTTTCCGGGGCAGAAGGAGATTGTCGCCGACTGGTTTACCGGGCACGTTATCGTTCCAGACGGCAAACTCGTCCACTACGTACACATGGGATACGCTTCCACGTACGAGAAATACATAATCCTGACAGTGAGAAATGGGGCGGTTATTCGTAACTGGACTGCCGACACCGCAGCATTTATCAGATTCCGCGACGCACAGTTTGCCACCTACAAAAAGACCGACGCGTATCGCGCCGCACTGGACGAAATCACCCAAACGAAGGGTGAGGAGAAGGGCATGAGCGCAAAGCAGAAAGAAGAATTTCTGCGCGAATTCGATTCAGAGACATATATGTCGATAGTCTTCGATGAACCCCGCTAACATTCTGTTCTCGTTCTCGCGGTAGAGGAGCCAGCGGCTTTCGGGAGTTCCCTTAATGCGAATTAACCTCCTGGGGCAAACTCATTGAGCTGACAGATGCCAGACCGACTGGTTGTCAGTGCCTGGTAAGTCGCCTTACCGGACAACTGTGATCAGAGCCGATTCACTTCTCCGGTTAGTGCGTTAATCAGGACCTTCCGCGTCCAGATGCGCGTTTCAGGCGTATCTTGACGAGCCGTCTTTTTCCTACGCCGTAGAAATTCCTCTCATCGGAAAGCCGCTCTATCTCGAAGTATTTCAGCAGAAACTCGCGGTCCGTTGTCTGTTCGTACTCGCCATCCTCGTTGACGAGCCAGATGCAATCCAAACCATCCTTGCGACTGTAATAGCCGACCCTGAATCGCCGACCAACGTCTTTGCGCCAAGTGGGGGTGCGTCGGTCTGCCTTCACGAGCCGAACTCGTGAGCGTGGCGGAATCACTTTGGGTATCGTTCTCATTCGCAGCACCATCCCAACGACCGGGAATGCTATTTCCTCTCCTCTTGATGACCATCGAGCATCGTGAGAATGGCTTTGTGACGGTCGCTATTTCCCTGAATGCAATAGCCACGCAGTTCGATGCCTTGCACTGGGACAATTTCGGCACCTGCGTCCAGTAGAAGGCGAACCGCTTCGACGTGCCCGCCGCCTACGGCGGAAAACAAGGCAGTAAACCCACTTTCTCTTCCACGGTTCACGTCCGCGCCAGCATCAATTAGCAGTTGCAGTGCCTTCGTATTGCCGCGATGAGCCGCATGAAAAAGAGCGGTCCAGCCTTGGGAGTCCTCACTGTTGACGCTAGCGCCTGAACGGATAGCAGTTTCCAGGGCAACAAGGTCGCCTCGCTTTGCAGCCCAAATCAAGGAATCAGGGGTCATGGCGAAATTATATTCCTAAGTCCCGGTAAGTCGCCTTACCGGACATTGGGATCTACTTTCCGATTAGTGCGTTAATCAGAACTTGGGTCCAACTAGCTGACAACAACTGCTTGACCATGCGATATTTCCTCTATATTGTATAGCTAATGTCAAATCGCGATTTTCTTGGCGAGTTTGAACACATTGTTGTCCTGGCGCTTTTGCGTCTAGCAGATCAAGCCTATGGAGTCACCGTACGGCGGGAGATCGAAGTACGCACGGACCGCGAGGTTTCCATCGGCGCCATTTATGCCACTCTAGATCGTCTGGAAACGAAAGGCTACGTCAAGTCTCACCTTGGAGACCCGACACCCGAACGGGGAGGAAGGTCGAAACGATTCTTCCATGTCACCGCTAAGGGAGTTGCTGCCGTGAATCGCACGCACCGTGCACTCGGAAGCATGACGGAAGGGCTCGATCTTGTCAGGAGATATTCCTGATGACGAAACCCTCTGTCGTTCAGCCTCCGCGCCTCGCTGTTTGGCTCGTGAATCTGTTCACTCCCTACGAACACGTAGAATCAATCTCCGGAGACCTGCTTGAGGAGTTCTCAGACCTTACGTTGAAATCGGGGGGAGCCTTCGCCCGCCGCTGGTATTGGCGGCAAAGTGTGAAGACCATTGGACATCTTATCGGCAGCGGATTTCGCTCCGCACCGTGGAAGATAGCTGGAGCCGTGCTGTTAGGCCGTCTGTTGCTGCCATTCGGCTTCATTCTGCCCGAGAAAATAATCGTGGCAGTGCTCCGTGTATTCCCGGTTTACCCGAACTACGACCACATAAATGTTTATGAGCTGTGGATGTTTTGGGTTCCACTAGCTATTAGGATCGGATGGGTCATCGCGCCGATCATCATTGGCTGCATCGTCGCTGTTGTGGCAAAGGGCAGAGAGATGATTGCCACGATGTCGCTTGGGCTCAGCTTCTTGGCGCTACGTCTGGTGGCAATAATCGTAAACCGACCAGGGCGCATCCTCACTCAGCCAGACATATTGCTTGGCCTGATAGCCGCATTTGTCATCGGCGGGGTCATCGTCAGGGAGATTAGATCGGCGCTGTCCCCTCGTCCTTCACCCGCTCACTGCTGACTAGCAACACTAGCAGACCATGCGCCACTGCCTGGTAAGTCGCTTTACCGGACAATGGGATCGGGGCCAATTTCACTTCTCCGGTAAGTGCGTTAATCAGGACTTGAGAATAGATTTAGATGTTCAGTCATCAGCGACAGACAAAACGCGTTTCTTCCCAGCGACATCGATGATTAGCATAAAGCGCACCAAGTCCAGACAGCGGGTCGTAGCAGAAGCCTAGGCAAACATCTTTTCTGTCCTCAGAACTTTCGTTGGTTCGAGGGACTTTCTCGAGTTCGTCAAACAGGTCGGTCACCTCTTGTGGAGGCGTGAACCGGTTTTCCTTCGTATAGGCCTGAAGTGCCACCTCTTCGCCCGTAACGTACCAACCTTCGTCCTTCCATCTTCGCAGTGGTGTTATGTCTCGATTCGATTTTACCGACTTTGAAGACTGAATCAGAGCGGCAACTTGCTGTCCAAGTGATTTGGAAAGTTCTGCGTGAGCAAACTTTTGTTGGAACCGATACTCGAACAGGCGGCGGTCATTCGACGAAAACGACACCGACTCGGGCACGCCTCGGTGCCCCCAAACCTTGACACACATTTCGTGAAATTGCAGTCCACGTTTCTGCACGTGCAGAATCTGGAGAATGGGCCAACTCGAATAATCAAGGGCACCCGGGATTCGGTAGGGCATAACAGACTGGGTGAACCAGATGGCAACGAGACAGAAGGTTGCAGCGACTGCAGGCCATGTTCGCTCACGAAGTGGCATTTTTCGAAGCACCCAATTTCTCGGCAACAATCGCATTATCCCCGTCGCAATAGCGAAAACAATCAACGCCACTCCGACAATTGCTAATTTCGCCGTTGCCAGATCGTTGTACATGCGAAGTTCTCGGTCTGGAACGTTGAAGACAATCCACCAGTTTGCATATATGTTTCCTTGCAGAGTGGTTCTGTATATCCAAGGCAGGGCCACTACGCCCGCAGCCGCGCACGTATGCGCGAAGTGCGGCCGACGCGATACAAGGGCAGCAGCCAAGGCAAAGAAGACGGCTGCAAGGACGCAGAGCACGGTCTCGAATGCAGATGGCTGGTTTAGCGGCTGACGCGAAATCAACAACCATGCATCTGCCAACGCCGCCAACAAATAAATGAGAGCTGTCAGGATTTTGCGTTGCACGGACGTTTCTCTCGGTCCACAAACTGATTTTGTAAAAGAGCGATAAGAATAGTTTAGTGCGGGTTCTTCGCTTTTGTTCTGCGGACAAAACGCCTGCTGTCAAATAGACACCGTGGGCGGGCGCTTTGTTCCTACCCTCAGTGCCTGGTAAGTCGCCTTACCGGACAATGGCTGCCAGTACTCGGCCTTGACGAACGATTGAACTAGTTTTGAACAGCCGTTTTAGAGTGAGATTGTGCAAGCCCGAGGAATATCACCGCAAGAAACATTCCAAATATGCTCAGCCACCCTGCTGCATTTGGAAATTCACGGCATGCTGCTGCTGTAAGTCCTATCCCGATAAAAAAACCTGCGAGACGATGCAGCAGGATCGCAAGATTGTCGTAAGTTTTTCTACCTGCGGTCATCCAGTTCGCCATTGAAACGTCTCCTCCAAACTCACGTAGCTGCTATCTTATAGGAGAATTAGAGTGAAAGGATTCTCAACTCCTGGTAAGTCGCCTTACCGGAGATGTGAAGTAATACTTCACTTGGACGGTTAGCGCGTTAACCAGGCACTAAGGCCCATCCGTGGCGGGGAACAGGAAAAACAGCATCGCCACGTAGAAAACCGTCCAACCCACAATTGCAAATGAACCGAATCTAGTTGCGCGATTCCGAAAACATAGCCATAGGGGGACGGCTACAAAGGAGAAGCCGACTAGATTTAGGAGGAGCGCGACGACATACAGGATTCCGTGATGGTGGTCAGCGAACAGCCCTGACGAAAGATGCGCTATGAGCGACCAAGCACCAAGTACCACCAACTGAAAAAGACTAGTCCCGTAGCCTGTAACGTACGGAAAGCTGACCGTGGTGAGTGCCACGGCCACGCCGGAAGTAAAGAACACTCTAGTTGCTGTTTGCAAAAAGACTTTACGATTTCTAAAGAAAACAAAAATCAGCACGCTCCACAAAACCGAAAAGAAAATGCCAACATGCCAACTCGCAACCAGTTCGCCCTCGCGAAACCGGGAGGCATAAAACCCAGTCCCATATATGGGGACCAACAAGGCTATGGCGAGTCCCGTGAAGGCTAGAAGAGTTTCGCGAGCGGTCAACTCCTGAGCAGCCATTGAGCACTAGGATAGCCGTCTTTACGCAAGGTAGGAATAGTTCGCTAGTGCCGAAGTCGAAACGAGAACAAGGGACCGAATCGTCCTTGAGGGAATGCTTTCGGTTCTTAGGTCCTGGTAAGTCGCCAAACTGGACAAGTGGTTTTGGGACGAAAAGACCTGCCGGAAAGTGTTCAAGAACCTGGTCCGGCCCGCTCGGAAATACTGTGTTACCCCAGCGAACTGATTCGATGGTTCCGAGCAGCATCCAGCAACTATCGAGCATCTACCACTTTGTGTCGGGGTACGAAATCCTCGCTAGAGTGAGGACCATCATGCGCATTGTTGCCGGATGCTTGCTTGTCGCGATTGGAAGCATTGTCCTCGCGCCAGGTTCCCAAGAACTGCACAATAGGTACGGAGAACCGGACTTAGAGCGTTTCACGGCACGACCTGGTATTAGCCTTACCGTGCAGTTTGGTCCGGACCATCTCGCCTGCCAGGCACAAATAGAACCGCCCCAATCGCTCATTCGCCAGGGTTGGACTCCTCCCACGGCCATGACGCTCATGTCTTCGGAAGGTGTGTCGCAGGTTCTTGAAGAGTTCATCCCAGTTGCCAGCAGAGGAAAACACATCAGTAACGGTAGCTTTCAGAGCGGATGCGGGGTAGGCTTCCTCAGTGAGTATGAGAACGTCTCGATAATGCGGTCATCGTACGAATGCGACCGTTCCCGCCCTGATCGGGACGTCAGCACTTCGATCATCTTCAAGCGAGACATCTGCCCAAAGATCATTTCTCCCTGGCATGTAGAGCCGACCCACCCCGCTCTATTTCCCTCGGACCCACACGCACCGCTTATTGCGCGCTAACTCCCGGACGGATGCTGCGGATAAGCCCGGAGGAGGGAATCTGGGCTGATTCCACTTTTCCGGTAAGTGCGTTTATCAGGAGTTGACTGATGCGGTTTATGGCGGTCTATACTTTTTCCTGACCCATGGTGTCTAAGTCCTCATGAAAGCGACAGTCGCCGTCGTGCTGCTCACGCTTGGTCTAGGGAGCACGTGTTGGGCTCAGGACGCAGAAAAGAAGAGTGTGCCACCAGAATGCACGAAAATGATTCGTGTCCACGGCTCGGTTCCCAAGGGGCCTTTCAAGTTCCTTCCCAGGGAGTCATACAAAGGGTCGCCGCTCATTGAGTACCAAATCCAAGAAGACGGAACCGTGTCCGATGCGATCATCGCTCGCACTTCAGGTGTAGCCGACATCGACAAGAAGGTTCTTGATGCCGTTGCGCGTTGGAAATACAAGCCGAGACCAGTCGGATGCGGGGTCATAGAAACCAAAATGTCGTTGACGATAGACTTCCAATAGGTCCCGTTACCGAACATCTGGGTTTCGGTCGAATCCCACTTCTCCGGTAAGCGCGTTTATCAGGCACATGGTTTCTAACTGAGACCTCTTGTACCTCTATCAACATTAAACTGCGTCATTTATTAGCAGTGGAGATTCGTTGGGCTTCGATTGGGGGCAGAAAACGCATGTTCCTCGGCGCACCCTGTAAGCTCTTTCTTCTCGCGTCTCTGCTATACGTCTCCACGGCTTTTTCCCCAATCACTACGGCGCAGGAGCCCATCCGCGTTCAGACTAATCAGGTTCTGGTCCCCGTTTTCGTGTTTGACAAGCACCGAGACCAGGTCGTATCGAACGATCCCACAGATTTACTCCGGGCGGCCAGGGAGGGCAATGTACAACTTGAACGAGACATTGTAGAGGGCATCGTGATTCGTGATTTGACGGCTTCAGACTTTCAGGTTTTCGAGGATGGCAAAGAACAGACCATCCAGAACGTTACCTACGAACATAGCTCTTTTACGTTCTTTCGGGACGCCAACGGTTACCACGACGAATTTTTTGGCGAGGGGGGAGGAAAATGGAGTAGCGCAGATTGGCCGCCGTGGCTGGTCGCATTTCCCGGCCCCGGTAAATACCTCATAGCTTATTCGCTCCCCGCATCTGCCGAAGGTAGTTGTCATCAAATCAAAGTAAGCGTAGATCGCCCAAATGCACTGATCTTGGCCCGGAATGAGTACTGCAATATTAAGGATTCCGTTTCCGACCCTCTCAACGGAACAATCCTAGGGAAGCAAATGGAAAGCTATCTGGCTTTAGCAAAAGATAGCAAAATCGACCTTACACTTCAGGCATTTGCCTTCTACACGGACAGTGGGGCCGAACGCGTTTATGTCGCCATCGATTGGCCGTCCCAATCCCTCAAGCGCGATCTGCGGGCGATTCGCATCTTGGGAATGGTATTCAAGAAAGATGGAAGTTTCGCAGGACGCTTCAGTGACCATTTCAACTGGCCTCCAGTGAAAAGCATTTACAACCACTATGATGATAGAGCTATGACTCGCTATGAACGGCAACTCAGCCTACCTCCAGGTGAATACGATGTTCGGGTCGTGCTCAACGCCGGTACAAAGTTCGGCCAAACTGAGACCCCTCTTATCGTGCAAAGCCACGACAGAAGGGAGCTAGCCCTCAGCGCGGTTTCCCTCTGTAAGCAAGTTCAAGATGCGTTCCCTTATTCCTCTCAGAACCAGCCCAACTTACGCATAGAGACAGCCAAATCTCGCAGAAACTACGTACCCCTCGTGAGTAAGGATGTGGAATTCAAGCCGACCGGCAACACGCGGTTCAAAAAGGGGGCGACTCTGTACACCTACTTTGAAATCTATGAGCCATCCGTCGAGGGACAATCCGCCGCGACGGTCCAAATTCAAATGCGCATCGTCAACCTAAAAACCGGCGAGCCTCTGAGTGATTCCCAGCCCATAAGTGCCACACCCTACGTCAGAGCAGGAAGTCCAGTGATTCCCGTCGGACGAGGCATGGACATCAGCAAATTGCCAAAGGGTTCATACCGGCTAGACGTCCAGGCAAGCGACTCGACAGGAAAAAGCACGGCCTGGCGCACGGCAAGCTTCACGGTGGAGTAGCGGCGTCGTAGTAAGTCCCGATTAGTCGCCTTACCGGACTTTTGGCCACTAGTAAGGCGATTTGGTGGGATTCGCTTCGCGTCCCCACTTGTCCACCTCAGCTCCGCAATTCGGACATGTCCAACCACCCCACATGGATTGCTGACGCGACCGTGGTGTGCGTACTTGAGGAAGGAGAGAATTGCAACGAGGGCATGAAACATTGCCTAGATTAATTCCCCATCTAGTCTTGGCAAGAGTGCCGTAAATCACTGCCACCAGTCCAACGGCCAATACGCCACAAGTGAAGATTAGCAGGCCGGTCATCCATCATCTCCCGTTCAACGCCGCAGTATACATGGCTGCGACGAACGCATCTCAAGTGCCTGGTAAGTCGCCTTACCGGACAATGAGGATCGACCCGATTTCACTTCTCCGGTAAGCGCGTTAACCAGGAGTTGGCCGTCTTAGTGCGATGTCCTCGCGCCCACCCGTTATGTTCTATACTCCCGATTAATAGTGGCCATGATTCCCCAGATCGATGAAAAGACGCTAGGACTGCTAAGCCTCCTTCTGCCGGATTTCAATCCGGTTATACAACCGGCCGGGGCTGAAGGTTATGGGGCCCATATTGGCAAACTCGACCTTGCGCCGGCGCACGGCGCGGACTACTTCTTTCGTCTGTGGCTTTATCCGGACGGTGAGCGCCAAATTAGCGCAAAACTGGTCGAGGATAGCCGTGACGCCACATACTTTTGGTATCGACCATTTGAGCTAGCCGAATTCAGAGGTTCCAAGGAAGATTTGATCAGCGCTTTCCGCGAAAAACTAGAGACGCTGCTAACTCACGAAACGCGTATCATCCAGCGAAAAGGCTGGCTATCTTGCCACTTCCGCTGTGAATACCGCGCATCGGGAAATTGGAAGTGCCTCTACAGGCATTCCGCCCTTCGTGGCGGCTTCAAACCACCCCAGATAAGAGGCCGAAGGCGAATCTATAGCTCGGCTGCACTCACAGTGAAGGATGCCATTAACTGAAAGCCTGCGAAGGACGATTTTTGTCGCGGACTCGGCTAGTGCCTGGTAAGTCGGGTGGTCTCAATGGGTCGACGCAACACTCAGCTCGAACCCACCTTGCATTGAAAACAAAGGCTAAATCGCTCGCTAGGGTTAGATCACCGGGACACTACCCTGGCTAGGTTTTGACCGAGTACAGCCAAACAGATCACTTCGCCCGGCGAAGCATTGTCGAATCAACGCATTGGATGGTGTTGCATCGACCGGTTGAGCTGACACGCCTTACCGGACAAATGATCGCACCGCTCCGGTTACTCGGGAGCCGAGTCTCATTTCGACTGCTTGACGGAGTCGGGGTGGCGACCTAACATGCGCTGAAATGACAGAATTCGACGCGCTCCATTGAACTAGATAACCATCACTGCGGGCTTCTCTGTTTGCGGTGTTCCAGAAAGCGCTGCTGGCAGGCGATGCCTAAGGAGCGTGTTTCAACGAACTCGGGCAAGGCACGAACTCTGGCCAATAGTGGATCTGTTTCCATCTCTGGGTAGGCGCAGTAGTTCTGTGAGATGGCTAGACGCAACGCGTGTGAGGCAAGAACTGGTTGACCACAGAAAGAGTCCCATGCGGCAAGCAAGTACTTAGGAAACGGGTCACGGTGTGCCATCAATTCTGCACGCACTTGTTGCGCTCCAGCGCCTTCGTTTGCCGGCGGCCCGTGCTGCAGGCACGGCTCAAGCAGCGGCCGGCCATAAAAGGCTGTCATCGGCAAGGACTTCAGTTGCTGAAGCGCCTCATCCTCCCTGCCTTCGCGCAGGAAAATCTCAACTCTGCCCGCTTTTTCATATTCCGTTCCTGATTGCAGCTGAAAATACTCTCTGGCGCGATCATACTTGCCCAAGGCCATGAAGAGATAACCACAAGAGGCCAGGTCTGTCGTCCCTGCGTCGAGGGACCGGGCCTTTTCGCATTCAGAGGCCGACTCCTCCAGAAGACCCGCCTCCCAGAGCACGAAAGAGTGCACCAGATGGACTGCTCCACTGTCGGGACGTTGGTGGAGAAGGTTGGTGATGTCATCGTAGGCCCTGTTCAGCTCACCTTCCTCAAGTTCGATACTGATCAGGTCACTTGCGGCTTCAATGCGGTTTGGATCGAGGACCACAGCTCGTTGGAGAGCAGCCTTGGACTGCAATCTAGTTGCTTCACCGCCGCTGCCAAAGCTGTTTTCGTAGTAATAAAAGTGGCCGAGCGCCGCCCAGGCTGAGGCGTAGCCGGGATCGAGAGCCACGGCCCGTTGCAGCAGGCGGATATCGTTCTTGTCAGCGGAAGAGAAAGAAGAGTCCTTGGAATTAATTGAATCCTCTTCCGACATAGCCCGCAGATAGAGCTCATACGCTTCTGCATTGTGGGAGATGTTCGAGGAAGCGTCGGAGCCAGTGTTCAGTCCCAATGCGGGAATCAGTCCATGTTGGATGCGGGCAGCAATTTGCTCTTGCACCCCGGTAAGATCCCGAGTTGTGCCGTGCAAGTTGACGCGCCAGAGCACCCGGTTTTCCGCGGGATCCACGGCCTCCAGGGTAACTTCAACGTTTTCGCCAGCGACCAGAAAATGGCCGGTGACCAAGTTCGCCACCCGCAGTTCCCGGGCAGCTTTCTGTAAATCGATGTCTGGGCCACTATATTTGCTGGTTGCGGCAAAGGGACGGATGGAGAGGGCAGGGTAAAAGCTCAGAGTGGTGGTGATGTCATCCGCCAGTCCCAGCCGGAGAAAGTCGAGGTCTTTAGCGGCACTTGCGTTCTGCAGAGGCAGGACGGCAATTGGCTGCGGGCCGTGGGATTGCATTTTGGCCGGCTTACGAAGAAGTGCGACAGCAACGGTGATCGCGATCACCAAGACCGCCAGCGCAGCCGCCACGAGCGCTTTTCCTGGTCGTCGGGCGAAAGAGTC
>Ga0210403_10005116_pt1 | contig 11191 bp, 7 predicted proteins | sample IncBWC19MmetaG_FD_150863 | JGI IMG/M metagenome (GOLD analysis project Ga0210403, IMG submission 150863) | Forest soil microbial communities from Barre Woods Harvard Forest LTER site, Petersham, Massachusetts, United States - Inc-BW-C-19-M | ecosystem: Environmental > Terrestrial > Soil >... | reverse complement strand
GCGGCCACTGATTTGCTCGCCCGAGGAGCCGGTCCTGGCGGGGATCCGCAGTTTTTCTACATCATCCCGCTGACCGATATGCTGATCTTTGCCACCCTTATCCTTTTTGCCTTTCGCACCCGTTCCGATCCGCCAGCGCACAAACGCCTGATTCTTGTCGCCACCATTACGCTGATGACTGCCGCTATCGCTCGTTGGCCTCTGGCCGTCGTCCACAGAAATGCGCCCGCAGCGACGCTGCTTTCTTACGGCTTCCTCCTCATCCTGGTGGCTTACGACCTGTGGTCCACGCATAAGCTTCATCGCGCAACCCTCTGGGCGGGCTCTTTCCTCATCGTCATGCAACAGATAAGGATCCCCATCGGCAAGACAGCTGCATGGCACGCCTTTGCGGGCTGGATTCAGTCCGTCGCTCGGTAGTTTGTTTTGGATGGAGAAGGGTGGCCGTCGCTTCCGCTCAAGATAGATCGGGACAGCTGGAAACTCTAGGTAGAAACTGGAGTGAGGAGAGTCCTACTTCACGATTTCAAAGACAACGCCATAGCCTCCGCAGTCCTGCCCACTGCCACCACATTGTGTGGTGCCGTAGAGGTTGCCTTGCCCGTCGAGAATTACTCCATTCGTCAAATAGCCGCCATCGCTGCCGCCTGTAAAGCTGTAAAGCAACCTCTGCTTTTTCTCCGAACGCACTAACTCGAAGACAGTACCGTATTCGTCTGCTCCTCCGCCATAAGTCGTACTATAGAGATTGCCTACTTCGTCGAATGTAACGACGCTTTGGGGCGCAAATCCATCACCGTTGATGCTTGTGAAGTTATCCAGGAGAGTTTCCTTCACCTGATTTCCGGCGTGCGTTAGCGCATATACTGCCCCCAAACCATAATGGCCGCCGTATTCAGTTGTCCCGAACAAGCGGCCTGCGGCAACGATGACGCCCGACACGGGATGCGCTCCATCCAAGCCATTGCCAAAATCGTGGAGTATGGTTTCAGTCCAAGCGCCTTGGGAAGAAGGTGTGAGCTGGAAGGCGGTGCCAAACCGGTATGCGCCGCCTTGTGTTGTCGTGCCATACAAGTTCCCCTTTCGGTCTACGACAACAGAAGTGGGACCGCCACCGTCGCTTTCCGTTTCGGCAAAACTATGAAGAACGTTTTCGGTCCAGCCTCCGCCAGAAGACGGTGATAATTTGAAAACAACTCCGTAACCGTAGGCTCCAAAGTTCTCCGTTGCCCCGTAAAGATTGCCCTCTTGATCGAACACCAGGCCGCCGTTCGTCGGAATGCCTCCATCAGCTCCACCTGAAAAGTTGTACAGCACGGTTTCCGTCCAGCCATTTGAGGATGGTGACAACTCGAAAACAATTCCAAATATCTGGGCACCTCCGAACATTGTTGTGCCGTACAGATTGCCCGATTTGTCCGCGACTAACCCGCCCAGGGGCGAATATCCATCGACACCGTCGTCGGCAAAACTGTGAAGTACAACTTCTGTCCACTGTCCATTTGACTGCTGTAGTTCAAAGACAGTCCCCAACTCATGGGCACCGCCACCTCCGGTCATGCCGTATAGGTTCCCCGTCGTGTCGGAGATCAGTCCAGACGACGGACTACCGCCGTCCGCTCCGCCTGTAAAGGTGTAAAGTACCTTCTCGGTAGGTGCAGCGCAAGCGGTGGTCGCCAATAAGCTCGCCACAATGATTACAGCGATCCTCTTCAGAGTATTTGAGAGTACGGTGAACTGCATGCCTACTTTATCTTTCACACGATTTATGCCAAATATAAGGCACAAACTGCATCGAGAGTATATACGACAACACTGATTCTCGCCAGCCACCTAGCGCATCCTGGGACTGGCGTGAGTATCTTCATTATCTCTGTAAGTATCGATCGACCCACCACTTACTCCACTTCGGCACCACCGCCGGCACTCGCGCACGGTATCGCCGATACTCCTCGCCGAATCTCGCCTCTAGTTCCCTGTCCTCCATGCGAATCATGACAGCGCCCGTGACCATGGCGAAGACTGTTAGCCCGTAACAGACGAGCAGCCCTGTCCCGATACTCCACGCCAGCATTTCGCAAAGATGCGCCAAGTACACCGGATGCCGCACCCGCGCCCGAATCCCGGTTATCGCCAACCGTTGCTCACCGTGCCCAGAAATTACTTCCGGCAGCCCGCCTAGTTGCCGCGCGCTGAAGTCCTTGCTCGATTGCGAGTAGAGCCACAGGCCGATGCCAAACAGAAACAACGCCGAAGCCCACGACCATCCGCCGATATAAAACGCAAGGTGCCGCCATGGCGCTGTAATCAGCCCCATCACCACCCACATCGTCATCCAAGCGGGCAGCAGCACCAGATAAGGCGACCATCTGCGCAACCGCCAATACCCCGCTCTGGGATGCACCAGAAACCAGAAGCACGGAATGGTCGAGTACACAACGCAGGCCAACCAACCCGCAAGATTGAGCCATTCATTCACTCAGTCAGTGAATCACAAAAACCGGCGATCTGCTGTAGCGCCGTCGTCCCGCCGGCTGTCGCGATCTCAATCCTGGATGAAACAATGGCACAATACCTATTCATGCCCACGTCGCCCGACTCCAGGCTTGCTCGTATCGCCTTCCAATATCCCGACTTCACCGCTTACGCTTTCGCCCGCTTCTGCATCGTGGCCGCGCTTGAGATGCAGTCCGTCGCCGTGGGCTGGCAGGTTTATGAAATCACGAAGCGGCCGCTGGATCTCGGGCTGGTCGGCCTGGCGCAATTTCTCCCAGGAATCGCCTTCTTCCTTCCGGCTGGCCACACCGTCGACCGCCTCGATCGGCGCCGGCTGCTGATGGCGTGTTATGCCGGGTTTGCTGTTTGTTCGTCGCTGCTATTGCTCATTGCCTTTCGCGGAGTCCACTCGGCCCGCCCCATTTATGCGGTCGCGGCTTTGCTGGGCACCGTGCGATGTTTCAATTTCCCGACAGGCCGTGCCCTGCTTCCCCAGCTTGTTCCCGAGGAGCATTTTTCAAACGCCGTCGCTTGGAACTCCAGCATCTTTCAGGGAGCAACCATTCTAGGCCCAACTTTCGGTGGACTGCTGTATGCGTTCTTCCGCGGACCCGCCGCCGTATACGCCACTGCTGGCCTCGTCGCACTGGGCGCGATCGTTGCAACTCTGAGGATCAAAGCCCGTGAAAAACCTCGTCCCCGGGAACCCATCAATCTTGCCACGGTTCTGGCTGGCTTCGGTTATATCTGGAAACAGAAAGTAGTCCTTGGTTCCATTTCGCTCGATCTCTTCGCTGTTCTGCTCGGCGGCGCAGTAGCGCTGTTGCCGGTTTATGCCCGCGAAATTCTCCACACCGGCCCCTGGGGCCTTGGCCTGCTGCGCAGCGCTCCTGGAGTGGGCGCGGCCGCCATGGCCATTTTGCTGGCGCATCGCCCGTTGAAGCGCCGCGTTGGACCCGCCATGCTGTGGTGCGTCGCCGGATTCGGCGTGTTCACGATCATCTTCGGCCTCTCTCGCAGCCTTGTCCTCTCCCTGATTTCGCTTTTGCTGGTCGGCGCTACCGATATGGTCAGCGTGGTTATCCGCGCCATTCTGGTGCAATTGGGCACGCCCAATGAAATGCGCGGCCGGGTGAACGCCGTGGATATGATCTTCATTGGCGCGTCTAATCAGCTCGGCGAATTCGAGTCTGGCCTGACCGCGCACTGGTTCGGAACCGTGCCCGCCGTGGTTTTAGGAGGGGTGGGAACGCTGGTCGTGATCGCGATCTGGGCCTGGAGATTTCCCGAGTTGCGCCAGGCAGACCAGATGGTCAGTGCGCAAGAACGAACTACTTTACCCGGATGAGCGTTTTCGCCGAAGTCATGTTGTCATAGCGATCGTAGACCCGCACTACCACCACGTGATCAACCTGTGCGGTTGTCCCCGCCGGCATGGGCGCTTCAAAGTCGTAGTTCTCACTCTTCGAATCCGAAAGCTGTCCCACCGGCTCGACGAACTGCCAGTCACCGGCATCCACCGAATATTCAGCCTTTTTGATGGAAGAGAAACTGTCCCACGCGCTGAAGGTGACATGAATTCGCGTGTCCGCAACCGCGGCTTTCAGCGCCTTGATCTGCGGAGGAGTTGTGTCCACTTCAAAACGCGCGCTTTCCCGTTCCGCGCTCAATCCTTCGCCCGGAGAATGCGAAGGCGCATCCGAAGCCACCACCTTCACCGTGTAGCCACCATCGGGAAGTAGCGATGCGTCAAAAGAATAAAACTTGTCGGTCACGTTATCTTTGAGCAAAAGCCACCGTGACTCGCCTTCCCCGCGGTAATAAACCGAGTACACCATCTGATCGTCGTTGTCGTCGTGCACGCTCCACTTCACGCCAATGGAATCGCGGTCGTGCGTCGTAGGGGGTTGCACCTCGAAATGCACCTGGCCGCTCCCACTGGAGTCGCCACCGCTGGCCTTGGGCAACGATAGATAGCGCACCCCGGTTAGCACCGTGACATCATCAAAATCTGGCGCGACGTTCTTAGGAAGGTAATTGAGCGTAACGCTTTCCACTTTCGGAGCCACGCTGCCCGAGTGCAGCACGGTTTTCCATTGCACAAACCTTGCCGAGGGGACGCTAACCATGCCATCTTTTTCGAGATCAACTTTCGTCCACGCGCTCCAGTTGTGGTCAGGATTGTCCACATTGCCGCTGCGGGCAAAAAGTTCCACATTGCCGGCTCCGCGGAACTCCGCGCGTCCCCAGCGCGAAAAGATGTGTGCGTCGAAAACGTCGCTCTCGTAACTGCCCTCCAGCGCCGCTGCTCCGCCCAGTAAAAACACTTTGCCCAAATTGCTGGTCGAGACATACAGTCCACTCGGAGCGCTGGCAAATGCTGTGACCTGCGTGGCACTGGCTTTTAGCAGGTCGACGAAACGGTCGTCCCCGCTGATGGCGAAAACGTGTCCGCGATTGCCGGTCCCGGCAAGCAGCACGCCCTGTTGATCGAAGGCAAGCGTATACACCAGGTCCTCACGCGAACTCCATATCCGCGACGGCGAACCATCGGGCGCGATGCGGTACACGTCCGATCCGCCGGTCGCCCCGGCCCCTGGGCTCGGAATATTGATCACCATCGGCTGCGTCGTACCGGACACTACATTTGCCCCGCCCGGCCCGGCTTGCGTCCCGCTGCTCGGCGCTGTAGGAATCGAGATGGACGGAGATGTGAAACCTGACGATCCGGAGGCACGTTTCTCTCCCACTCCCGCGGCGTAGATGTTCCCATCCTTGTCGATCGCCAGCGCCGTGATCTCCTTCTTGGGCGCACTGTAGAGCACGAACCCTTCCCCGCTCGGCGAAATTCGGTACACCAGGCCGCTGCTGTCAGATCCGGCAATCAGGTTGCCCTTCTTGTCGAAAGCCAGCACCCGTATGTGCGATTCGTCGCTCTTGAAGAACAGCGAATGCTCGCCCTTTGGAGTCACCCGAAAGATCTGTCCCTGGTCTCCCGTAGCCGCATACAGATTGCCGGCTTCATCGAGCGCCAGACTCCAGATGTACTTCGTACCAGGATCGAAATAGACTGCTGCACTCCACTCGGGATTGACGTTCGAACTTTTCTCCCCTGTCCCCGGCTTCTTATCTTTCTGCGCAGTGCGATGTTCAAGTTTGTAAATCTTTCCGTCAGGATTCGTGGCCGCGAAGATAGCGCCAGTTCTATCCACCGCCAAAGCCTGCACTTGTAATTCCTGCGGCTCGAAAATCACCGAGGACTTGCCGTCCGGCGTGATCCGATATACCCGCGCCGGCGATCCAGCCGCGACATAAACGTTACCCTCGCGATCCGCCGCAATCGACCAGATAAACGCCGACGGAGTCGTCGCCAGCAACTTGAAGGCGGGCGCCAGCTCCAGGCCGCCGGTGCTGCGGATAGCCACGCCCTGAGTCGTGCCCTTGATCAGCTCTTCAAACTTCGATTGTTCCCAGGTGCGGGTGCCATCGGCAAAAAGTAGTACGGAGAAAAGTGTTGAGCATGTGACCAGAAGCAGGATTTGATTACGCAGGCGAAACGCCAAGTCGAAACCTCAATCAGCAGAATTGGAAGAGATTTCAGGTTAACACAGCAGTCGGAAGCCCCTATGTTCTCTGTGTCCTCTGTGGTTAAAGACTTTTCGAACCGCCCCACCCTCGCGGTACACTAACTTACAATGCCTCCATCCCCCAATGGCGCTCGCAATCCTGAGCTGAGTGTCAGTTTTGCCGGCATCCAACTCAAGAATCCTGTCATCGCCGCCAGCGGCACCTTTGGATACGGCATCGAGTTTGAAGACATTGTCCATCTCGACAAACTAGGCGGCTTCGTGGTCAAGGGATTGTCCAAGGAATCCATGGCTGGCAATCCCCCGCCACGGCTTTACGAGACCGCCGCCGGAATGCTCAACGCCATCGGATTGCAAAACATTGGCGCCCGAGCCTTTGTTGACGAAAAACTGCCCAAGCTGCGCCAGATCCAGAACATCGTTGTCCTTGCCAACGTCTTTGGTTACACCCGCGAAGATTACGAGCGCACCATCCAGATCCTGAATGAAGGCGAGGGCATCGCCGCCTACGAGCTGAACGTTTCCTGCCCCAACACCGCGCACGGAGGAATCCAGTTCGGTAGCGATCCGCGCTCGCTCGATGAAGTCGTCTCGCTTGCCCGCCGCAATTCGAAACGCCCGTTGATCGTGAAACTCTCACCCAACGTGACGAGTATCGCGCAGATGGCGCACGTCGCGCAGGAAGCCGGTGCTGACGCGATCTCGCTGGTGAATACTTTTGTGGCCATGGCCATCGACGCCGAAACCCGCAAGCCGCGCATCGCCAACGTCACCGCCGGATTGTCCGGACCGGCCATCAAGCCCATTGCCCTGCGCATGGTTTACGACGCCGCCAAAGCCGTCAAGATTCCCATCATCGGCATGGGCGGAATTTCCACCGCGGTGGACATCGTTGAGTTCATGCTGGCGGGCGCGAGCGCGGTACAGATCGGCACTGCAAGTTATTGGGATCCGTGCGCCACCGAGAAAATCGTGGATGAACTCCGCAACTGGTGTATGGAGCACAAAGTGCCCCGTCTGGCTGATTTGACTAACGGACTGGTAGTTGATTGACCACACCTGCCACCAATGCAAAATAAAAACCCGCCGAGAGGTCCTCATCGGCGGGCGAATAGGGAAGGCTGACCGAACGCAACCCGATCATCTCAAGCCCAGTGCCAGCGGGCAAGAGGCCTCGTATCCACGGGTCTCTTTACCCTAGTATCTGCGCAAGCTTCTGCACACTGCGCTGTCATTGCAACCCGGCGGATCGCAACATTTCCAGAAACTGACTTCGGGTGCGCATATCCATTGACTGCGCCACTAGCTTGCCCTCGCGGTCATATACCAGGCTCTTTGGCAGGCCATCTACCTGGAAAAGGTCGTTGACCTTCCTGCCTGGATCAAGCAGAACTGGATAGCTGATTTTATAGTCCGCAATGAACGGCGCGACCTTGCCCTGCTCTTCATCCGAAATCGCCAAAATCACCAAACCCTGACCGCTAAATCGCTGGTAAAGCGCTTCCAAGTCCGGCATTTCCTTGCGGCATGGCGGACACCAGGTGGCCCAGAAATTTACCAGCACGACCTTGCCCCGGAGATTCTTAAGCTCCCAGGTCTTGCCCTGCAAATCTGTCAATGTGAAATCTGCCTGCTGCCGTCCCTGGTCGTCCGCGGCAAGCTTGGCCAGGGCCATCTTGTATGCAGGGGCGTCCAGAGAAACTTGCATATGTTCATATCGCTCAAGCTGGGCCAATTCAACATAAGCAGCTGCAGGCCCGCCTTTCTCATCGGGCTGCTGCAGTTGCTTCAGCGCCTCGGCCAGCGTGTTCGTGACTTCTTGCAAGTTATCGTGACCAAAGTCGCCTTCGGTCGAACGAGTCGCCAAACTGTACGCCAACCGCACTTTATTCTCAGTCGCTGGTAACTGGCGAATCTGAAGCGCAAGCTTTCTGTTAGTCTCGCCGCGAACGTCGTCCGGCAGCTTGCGCAAGCCCCGCAACTGTTCGACGATCGGCTTCTCCTGATCGTTCCAGACGATCTCCTGCTTCTGCGCTCGCGCCGCCGGCGGACTAACAAACAAAGTAATCCCAGAAAGCAAGACCAGCAGAATGGAGAAAACCTGGGCGGTTGCAACCGTGGGCGAGCTACGGGTCGTTAGCAATCGTGCCACCTCATAACGAGATTATTCGAAATGACGAAATCATTCGAATCGGAGAAATTCGGTAACAATCTTTCTGGGACAGCTCCATTCCAGACTGGCTCACCTGCCGTTGCTGTACCAGATCGAGCCCGGAGAGCGGAAGTTGAGTCCTTCGCCCCATACCGCCTGAGTGCGGCCCTGGTTGTCAATGTCCATCTCGAAGTAGTCGCCAAACGGGAAGCTGTAACCCTTCGACCGAATATAGCGATAGCCCGGCACATAATTTGAAAGCCTGGTCTCCGCCGACCAGGTTGCGCCGCCGTTGCTGGAGCTGCGATAAAACGTGTTCCACAGCGGAGCATGACGCGTGTCCATCCACGCAATCCGCACGTCGTCGGCTTCCCCCGCCACCAACGCCGGAAACGCGTGCTCCACTCCTTTCGGCGCAAGCGACACGTCCGCTGGCGCTGACCACGTTTCCCCCGCGGTCGTCGAAGAGGCGAAGTATATTCTTTGCGGGGCCTGGTTCCGAGTGCCCGAATTCCACAACGCATATAGCGTGCCCGCCGCATCGGAGGCTATCGTGATCTGTGCCCCCAGAAAGCCCCACTCGCAGCGAAACGCCGAGCAGTCCGGAGCTGCACTCGAAGTAGCCATCTGGATCGTGGCCCAACTCTTGCCACCATCCGACGAGTTGCTGACGAAAAGATTTACCTGGTTACGACGCACATACCCAGCCCAGGCGACGTGAACGCCGCCTTCACCATCCACCGTAGCTCCGCCGCCCAATGCGCGTATCAGATTCAGTTCCGGATCCACATCGCCCACTATGAACGTGATGCCACCATCGTGCGAAACCGCCACTCGCATCTCCCGCTCCCGGTTGAAGGCGAGATAAACGTCCTTGCCACGCACCGCCAGCACGGGCTTGTCAGCATCTTCGTCGTCGCGGTCCGCGACCACCACCGACCAGCTCTGGCCGAAATCCACCGACTTGGCCACCACTGCATCCCGGTTGCGGTCCTGCAGCCAGGCCGCATACACCGTCCGGTGATCGGCGGGATCGACCACAATCTGCGGATCAAACTGGCCCGTGAGATGCGAAGTAATCTCCCGCGGCGGCTGCCACGTGGTCCCGTTATTGTCGCTGACCAGCAGGGTCATCGAAGGCAACGGACCGTTTAATCCCGGCATCAGTCGCCCGTATTGCGGATAAAGAACGTACACATGCCCAAACCCGTCGGCGGCAATCGCCGGCTCCCACTGATCTCCGACCCTGTAACCCAGCCGTGCCTGTGGAGTAAACGCCGGAGCGCCAACCGCCGCATGTAAGAACGGAGTCAACAGCAATGCCAGACAAAAAAGCCAGGCATGCCGGGAAATCCCACGTGGTGGAAGGGTTAGGGTCACAGAACCTCGAACCGGCCCTGGGGAGAAGAGCCGCTAGACGGAGTCTATTGTGGAAAATGGGCCACGTCAACAGGTCTTAAGCGGGCTGAGAATCCAGCTCCAACCTATTCAACTCAAGTAAGCTTTAGGCTGCTAAATGCGCGCTCGATCCCAATAGGCCGTCGAGGTAAGCGGCGATGATCTCAGCATCATTAGCGGAGCAAGCCACATACCCGTCGGGACGAACCAGCCATATGCCGTCCCGATTGAAAGGCGCTCTTATATTCGGATCGAGCAGCGCTTTAAACCGCTTAACCAGATCATCAGTCGCCGCATTCTGTTCCGCGAAAAGCGCAAACAGCGGTCTTTCACCCGATCCCACTCCCGATTGGCCGCTGATGGGAACAACCCGTTCGCCGGGCTTCGGACCTCCTCGCAACCCCGGACCGTTCAGAGGACTATCAGGGTAGCCGATCGCAACCTCTGTCATCGAATCCGCAAACGCGTGTTGAACCGGCGCGAGCCCAAACATAAAGTGACCGGCAAGATCGCGAATGCTCTGGAGCGCAGAGTTCTTTACCGTCCCAATGGCAGTCAGCCTTCCAGCAGCTTTAAGTACTTCATCGCCGACTTTGCTGCGCTCGGGTCCGTAGCTGTCGAGGACATGCTCGCCACAAGCGCCATGAATGACTAGCGCCAACTTCCACGCCAGATTGAATGCATCCTGCATTCCCGTGTTCATGCCCTGACCACCGGCTGGACTATGAACGTGCGCCGCGTCACCAAGAAGGAAGACCCGTCCGAAGCGATAATCAGCCACCTTGCGGCCGTTGATCCTAAAACCCGCAAGCCAAATTGGGTCAAAGGCAGTCAGCCCCCCAGGACCACGCCGATCAATGATCGCCTGCACCTGCTCCAGAGTGGGCTCGGGAGGCACCGCATCAGCACTCGCAGGCAGATCGGCGAGAACTCGATAACGTCCCGGTGAGATTGGAAAAATAACAAACGCCCCATCTTTGTGCCAATAGACCGAAGCCTCGGAATCGGGAAATGGGTATCCGCTCATATGGACGTCCGCCAGCATCCAGTTGCTGTCGAGCGTTTCACCCGTGAACGGCACTCCCAATGTGTGTCGCACCACGCTGTGGGCGCCGTCACACCCTAGTAGCCAATCCGATAACACGGTTTCTTCTCGTCCGTCCGCATGCCGGAGCGTGGCTTCGATTCCATGCTCCGAGCCCTTGTACCCGAGAACCTCAACCCGGCGTTTGACGGTAACGCCCAGCCCGGCAAGCCTCTCCTCAAGCAAACGCTCAGTTTCAGATTGAGGAAGCATCAATCCATATGGATAGGGGCTTTTCACAGAGTCCATGGCAACGTGACCCATGAATTTGCCATCGTTCGCGACAAAATTTACCGCCAAGGCTTTGAACCCCGCTTGGATGAACGGCGCGGAGCCTCCCGGACCGCGGTCCAACAGTTCAAGGGTCCTGCTCCACAGCACCAGAGCTTTGGACTTGTCAGTGCGCTGCGCCGCTTTGTCGACGATCCGTACCGAGACACCGTACCGCGCCAGCTCGGATGCCACTGTCATTCC
>Ga0210403_10005114_pt1 | contig 11193 bp, 9 predicted proteins | sample IncBWC19MmetaG_FD_150863 | JGI IMG/M metagenome (GOLD analysis project Ga0210403, IMG submission 150863) | Forest soil microbial communities from Barre Woods Harvard Forest LTER site, Petersham, Massachusetts, United States - Inc-BW-C-19-M | ecosystem: Environmental > Terrestrial > Soil >... | reverse complement strand
CCGCCCTGAACCGCGACTACGTCAACTCCGTCCAGAACTCCGACGTCAAGCGGTTCGACGAAATCCTCGCCGAGGAGTTTTATTGCACCAATCCGGATAAATCGTTCGTCGACCGCGCCGCATTTCTCAAACAGACCGCGATACCCGTGACGATCAGGAATCTCGTGGCGGACGAAGTCAGGATTCGCGTGATGGGTGATTTTGCCATCATTCACGCGCGCACGAGTTACACGACGGCGGACGGTCAACAGGCTCACGGCCGCTACACCGACTGCTGGGCCAGGCAGAACGGCCGCTGGCTCGCGGTGTCGGCGCATGTGTCGCGGTGAGTCGGCCGTGCTTCTTCCTGATCCCTCCCCCCGCTCTTGCGGTGGGGAGGGTCGGCCGTAGCGAAGCGGAGGACGGGGTGGGGGGTCTATCCGCGGATACGGTCTGCGGATAGACCCCCCACCCGACACACCGTTCGCTGCGCTCACGATGTGCCACCCTCCCCACCGCAAGAGCGGGGGGAGGGATGAAGCCTCACGCATCGAACATGATAACGCTGCGCACGGTCTTGCCGGCCTTCATCGCGGCAAAGCCTTCGTTGATCTCCGACAGCTTCAGCTTGGCCGAGATCCAGTCCTCCAGATGCAGCCGGCCGCGCATATAGAACTCGACCAGCCGCGGCATGTCGACGCGGAAATGGTTCGAGCCCATCGACGAGCCCTGGATCTTGCGCTCGCGCAAAAAGTCAAACCCGTGCAGCTCGATCTTCTGGCCGAACGGAATCATGCCGACGATGGTCGCAGTGCCGCCGGGCGCCAGCATCGCGAAGGCCTGCTCGGCGGTCTCCTTGCGGCCCAGCACCTCGAACGAGTGGTGCACGCCGCCGCCGGTGAGCTCGCGTACCTGCTGCACCACGTCGCCGTTTCTGGGATCGACGATGTCGGTGGCGCCGAGCTTGGTCGCCAGTTGCAGTTTCGCCGGATTGGTGTCGACCGCGATGATGCGGCCGGCGCCGGCGATCTGCGCGCCGTTGATCGCGGCCATGCCGACGCCGCCGCAGCCGATCACCACAACGCTCTCGCCAGGCGCGACCTTGGCGGTGTTCACTACCGCGCCATAGCCAGTGATGACTCCGCAGCCGATCAGCGCGGCGAGATCGAGCGGCATGTCCTTGCGGATTTTGACGATGGCGTTCTCGTGCACCAGCATCTGCTCGGCGAATGACGACAGATTGAGGAACTGGTTCAGCTTCTCCGAGCGGGCCCAGGACAGCCGGTTGGAGGCGCCCGGCAGCATTTTTACCGTGGTGTCGGTGCACAGCACCGGCCGCCCGGTGGTGCAGTTGTCGCAGGTGCCGCAGAACACCGATAGACAAGTGACGACGTGATCGCCGGGCTTCACATAGGTGACGTCGGAGCCGACCTGCTCGACGACGCCGGCGGACTCATGGCCGAGCACGGCCGGCAGCGGATGCGGATAGAGCCCTTCCATGAAATGCAGGTCGGAATGACAGAGCCCGGCGACGGAGGTACGGATCAGCACCTCGCGCGGGCCGGGCTTCTGCAGGCTGACGTCCTCGATCACCAGCGGCTTGTTGACTTCGTACAGGACGGCGGCCTTCATCGGTGTTTCCTCTTTTTTGTGTTTACGTGATTTCGGGGCTACGTATGACGTCGAACCCGGAATCCGGATATGTTGATCAAGATTCCGGGTTCGCGCTTCGCGCGCCCCGGAATGACGACTTACCTTAGGCCGTGCCGAGCAATTCGCCAACCTCGGCCATGCCGACGTCGCGCTCGCCGAGCAGCTGATCGGTAATCGCGCGTTGCACCGGATTTTCCGTGAGCCGGAACGGATCACCCGCCAGCACGCGGTGATCGATCACCATCCGCGACAGCAATAGCCTTCGCGCATCGCCGCGCATCTCATGGATGCGCCCGCCTTCCCAGGCCAGCGCCACCGCGCTGGCGACGTGGTAGAGCAGGCTGGTGGCGCGGCGCGCGTCAGCTTCGTTGTCCATGCGACCCGCTACCTCGCGCGCAAAACCCACGGCCCGGTCGGTGAGATCGCGCAGGCGAGAGCGCCAGGCCTGCGGTACATTGCCGCTGTCGTCGAGCCGGGTATGGAGGTCTGCGGCCAGTGCTGCCTCGGCACCGTGGCGGCCGACCGCGCGCTTGAGCGCATCGATGGCGACGATATTGCCGGTGCCTTCCCAGATCGAGCCGAGATGGGCGTCGCGCAGCAATCTGCTGGTCGCAAATTCCTCGATGTAGCCGATGCCGCCGCGCATCTCCAGCGCATCGCCGCAGACCTTGCGCGCGTCGCGGGTGGCGCGGAATTTCAGGGTCGGCGTCAGGATGCGCAGCAGTGCCGCCGCGTCCTGGCTGCCGGCCTCGCCGCGGTCGAGCGAATCGGCGGTGAGAAAACTCATCGACAGCGCCTGCTCGGTGGCGAGCATGATCTTCATCAATTGCCGGCGGGCCAGCGGCAGGTCGATGATGCGGCTGCCGAACACCACGCGATTTTTCGCCACCGTCATGGCGTCGTGATGCGCGCGGCGCATCAGCGCGGTGGACTTGACGCCGTTGGAAAGCCGCGACGAATTGACCATTTCGGCCATCTGCACGAAGCCGCGGTCGAGCCGCCCGACCGCATAGGCGATCGCGCCTTCCAGCTTGATCTCGCAGGAGGCCATCGAGCGGGTGCCGAGCTTGTCCTTGAGCCGCACGATCCGGTAGTGATTGGGCGAGCCGTCATCGAGGAAGCGCGGCATAAGGAACAGGCCGACGCCACGGGTGCCGCCTTCGGCGCCTTGCGGCCGCGCCAGCAGCATCACGACTTTCGCGTCGGCATTGGAGCAGAACCATTTTTCGCCCGACAGACGCCAGTGGTCGCCTTCCTGCACGGCGATCGTGGTCAGCGTGCCGACGTCGGAGCCGCCTTCCTTCTCCGTCATGAACTGGCCGCCTTGCGTCAGCCTGTTCATGTCGGTTTGCGTCAGCCCGTCCAGATATTTTTCTTTCAGCGCCTCGCTGCCGAATTTCGAAAGCAGCTTGCCGCAACCGTCGGTGACATTGATCGGGCAGCCGAGACCGAACTCGGCCTGGTTGAACAGAAACGTAAAGGCGTGCTTGGCCACCACGGGATAGGGTTCGTGCCAGCCCATGATGCCCTTGCGCAGCGACATCGCGTGAATTCCGAATTCGCCGAAGGCGGCGCGCTCAAGCTTGCGATAGGCCGGATGATATTCGATCCACTGCGCATCGCGCCCGAAGCGGTCGCGCTGGTGCAACACCGGCACGTGGCGATCGGCGAGCCGCGCGCACTCGTCGAGATGGCCGCCGGCGAGCGCACCGAGCCGATCGAGATGCGGCTCGAGGTGGCGGAACAGCGCGTCCGGCAGATGAATCCGCAAAAGGTCAGTCAGCGCCGGATCGGCGCGGTAGAAATTCATCCCCGTAGTATCCGGCGCGAGCAGTCCTGGCCGGTCGGCGGGGCTAGTCACGTCACTTTGTCTGGCCAGCTCTGGCATTTGCATCTCTTGTTCGTTCCGCGCCCTGTGTTCTAGTTGTATGTTTTAGATGATATAGATCATTCCAGACCAGGCAGGCGATAAGCCGTCATAAAACATAACAGGAGGAATGCCCCATGGCGGAGGTCTATCGCATCATCGGCGCCGAGATGTCGCCCTACTCGGTCAAGGTGCGCTCGTATTTTCGCTACAAAGCCATCCCGCATCAATGGGTTTTGCGCAACGCGGAAAGCCAGGCGGAATTCGAGAAATGCGCCAGGATGCCGATCATCCCGCTGGTGGTAACACCCGAGGGCACTGGCATCCAGGATTCCACCCCGATCATCGATGCAATGGAGAAGCTTTTTCCGGAGCCCTCGATCCATCCAGCCGACCCTGTCGCGCGCTTCATCTCGGCGTTAATCGAGGAATTCGGCGACGAGTGGGGCAACAAATGGATGTTCCACTACCGTTGGGCCCGCGATGTCGACCAGATCTCCTCCGCCGGCCGCATTGCGCGGATGCGCGGACCCGCGGCCGACGAAGACAAGCACACAGCGTTTGCCGGCCAGGTCCGCGCCCGCATGGTCGATCGGGTCTGGTTCGTCGGTTCCAACGCCGTGACCGCGCCGCAGATCGAGGCCGGTTTTGCCAGTATGCTGGCGCTGCTCACCGCGCATCTGGCGACGCGGCCTTATCTGTTCGGCGCGCGGCCGGCCTATGGCGATTTCGGTCTGTGGGGGCAGATCTACGAAATGTGGACCGACCCCACCGCGGGCGCGCTGATCGGCGGCAGCGCGCCGCATGTGCTGGATTGGGTGCATCGGATGCTGTGGCCGAGGGCGGAAGGCGCGTTCGAGGCCTGGCCGTCGCTGGCGCCAACCCTGATGCCGATCCTGCAGCAACAAATCGGGGCGCAGTTCCTGCCCTGGACCTGCGCCAACGAGAAGGCGCTCGCCGAGGCCAAGGACGAATTCAGCGTCACGCTCGGCGACAAGATATGGACCCAGAAGCCGCAGAAATATCACGCCCGCTCGCTTGCCATGCTGCGCGCCAAATATGCTGATGTTGCCGACAAGAACGCGCTTGATCCGGTGTTGCAGGAAGCCGGCTGCCTCGCTGGATTGCGCGGCTGAAATCGTCAGGAAAGGAAGAGGCCCATGGAAATCCCTAAATACAAGATCGCCCTGATCGTCGGCGCCGGCGAAGGCCTCAGCGCCTCGCTGGCGCGGCTGCTGTCCAAGCAGGACATCCGCGTCGCGCTCGCCGCGCGGCAAATCGAAAAGCTCGGAGCGCTCTGTCATGAAACCGGCGCCCGCGCCTTTGCCTGCAACGCCAGCGACGCCGACGAGGTCGAGCGCCTGTTCGGCATGGTCGAGCGCGAGATCGGCGTACCCGATCTCGTGGTCTACAACGCCAGCGGGCGGGCGCGCGGCGTCTTCATTGATCTGGTGCCCGCGGATGTCGCGCAAGCGATCACGGTCAGCGCGTTCGGCGGCTTCCTGGTGGCGCAACAGGCGGCCAAGCGCATGCTGCCCAACAGACACGGCGCGATCCTGTTCACCGGCGCTTCCGCCAGCGTCAAGGGCTATCCGCAATCCGCGCCGTTCGCGATGGGCAAGTTCGCGCTGCGCGGGCTGGCGCAGAGCATGGCGCGCGAATTGTCGCCGCAGGGCATCCACGTTGCGCATTTCGTCATCGACGGCGGCATCCGCAGCGCCGCGCGAACCGAACCCGCCGAACGCCCGGATTCGATGCTCGACCCCGACGCCATTGCGTTCAGCTACTGGAACGTGCTGCAACAGCCGCGCAGCGCCTGGACCTGGGAACTGGAATTGCGGCCCTGGGTGGAGAAGTTTTGACATATCACCGTCATTCCGGCGCGATGCGAAAGCATCGAGCCACGATGTGCAATTGCAGATCGGAGAATTCCGAGATTCCGGGTTCGATGCTTCGCATCGCCCCGGAATGACGCTCAGGGGGAAACATGACCAGCGAAATCACCATCGACACCGGCACCAACGAACTACTCTGCGCCATCCGCGACCGCGTCGCAATCATTACATTGAACCGCCCGGAGGTCCGCAACGCGCTGTCCGACGATCTGACGCCGGCGCTGCGCACCATGATCAGGACCTGCGGCGAGAATCCGGACGTCGGCGCGCTCCTGGTCACCGGGGCCGGCACCGCCTTCTGCGCCGGCGGCAACGTCAAGGGCATGGGCACCCATCGCGACAAGAAGAAGCTGGAAATGTCCTATGACGAGAAGGTCGCCGACCTGCAGGAACGCCAGCGGCTCTTGACCGGCGCGCTGATCTCGGTGCGCAAGCCGACCATCGCCGCCCTGCCCGGCCCGGCGGTCGGCGCGGGGCTGGCGATCGCCATGGCCTGCGACATCCGCGTCGCGGCGCAATCGGCGTTCGTCTCGACCGGTTATCTGCGGGTGGGCCTCTCCGGCGACTATGGCATCGCCTGGCTGTTGACGCGGCTGGTCGGGACCGCGCGGGCGCGCGAACTGATGTTTACTGCCGACAAGGTGGATGCGGCGCGATGCAAGGCGATCGGCCTCGTCAACCGCGTGGTGCCGGACGCAAAACTCCAGGACGAGGCGTTCGCGCTGGCGAAATCGATGGCCGAAGGACCAACCATCGCATTGCGCTACATGAAGGACAATCTCGACGAAGCGCTGCTGTTCGATTTTGCCACCGCCCGCGACCATGAGGCGGAACGCCTGATCCGCACCACCATGACGGCTGACCACCGCGAGGCGGTGCAGGCGTTCATCGAGAAGCGGAAAGCGGTGTTTTCGGGAAAATAAGACGCTTGCCTTGCAAGGTGGGCAAAGGCGCGTTTGCTCAGTGCCCATCACGCGTTTCACTCTTAATCGAAGATGGTGGGCACGCTTCGCTTGGCCTACCCTACGATTCAATTCGCCAAGGCCGGCTGCAGCGATATCTGTTCAGCCGCGAGCCGCCAGCTGGCGCAGGGAATTTCCTTCGGCGCGAGATCGCTGTGCTTCTGGAACCGCACCAGCTTCCAGTCGTCGGGGTTGTTGGTAAAGGCAAAACCGGATTTGCGGGCCAGCGCGATCATGACGGCGTTGGAGCGCAGCGTGTCGCCGAACAGGCGCGTGGCGCCGAACGCGGCAGCGCGGCATTCCAGATTGCCGAGCAGCGCCGAACCGATGCCCTGGCCCTGCCAGCGGTCGTCGATCGACAGGCCGAACTCGAAACTGTCATTGCCGGGGTCGAAGCCATAGCGGGCCTCACCGACGATGGTCTCGCGGCCGTCGATGGTCATGGTCGCGATCACGCTGAAGCGGTCGTCCTCGCCGATATGGATAAAGTCCTCAAGCAGGTTGTGCGGCAACTCGCTCATGGCGCCGAGAAAACGGTTGTAGCGGGAGCGGGTCGTGAGCGACCGGAAATAGGCCTGCAGCGCCCCGGCGTCACCGGGCTCGACAAACCGCACCGTGACCGACTTGCCGCTCCGCAACCGCAGCACATCGGAATGCTGCCGGAGGTCATCGACACGAAACGCGGTCATGCCAGGCTCCCATCGTTTCCGGAAAAGACGATGGCCGGCGTCCCCTTAAGGAGGCGGCGCCGGCCGCGGCGGCCTTCAGGCCCGCCAGAACGGCTTTTCCGCCTCATGAGCGATATCGCTCCAGGACAGGCCGACGTCGTGGAGGTCGCGATCGGTCCACTGGGTCAATTCGCGACGCTGGCGGACCCGGTCGCGCCACAGATGGAAGGTCTCGCCGATCTGTCCAAAAAGCCCCGAACTATGATGATTTGTCATCGATTGATGTGAATAGATGGACATGATGTCCTCCTAAAGCTAAGCTATCCAGTGCAATATCTGTGGTTTTGGGATCTTCGACAAACGACATGTTGTCCGGCTTAACATGAGATAAACTCATGAATTGGATAGACCTTTGACGGCGCGACTGCCTTCCCTCAATGGATTGCGGGCCTTCGAGGCCGCCGCGCGCCATTTGAGCTTCACCAACGCCGCGTCCGAGCTGAACGTCACGCAGACCGCGATCAGCCATCAGATCCGGCGGCTGGAGGAGGAACTCGGAATCCAGCTGTTCGTCCGGCAGAACCGCGCTTTGGCGCTGACCCCGGAAGCGAAGGAATACCTCCCCGGCGTCCGTGCCGCCTTCAACGACCTCCGTCTCGCAACAGACCGGCTCAAGCGCCGTGATGACGACCATGTGCTGACCGTCTCGACGCTGGCGTCGCTCGCCGCCAAATGGCTGTTGCCGCGGCTTTCCGCCTTCCAGGAGGCGCACCCCGGCATCGACGTGCGCATCACCACCTCGACCAGCCTGGTCGATTTCAGGAGCGGCGACGTAGATGCCGCGATCCGCTACGGCCGCGGCCTCTGGGCTGGCCTGCGCGCTGACTGGCTGATGGCCGACGAATTGTTTCCGGTGTGCAGTCCGGCGCTGGCCAATGGCGACAAGCCGCTGCGCTGTCCCGAAGACCTGACCAATCACACCTTGCTGCACAGCAGCGGAGGCTATGACGACGACTGGCGGCTATGGCTCACCGCCGCAGGCCTGCCGGCTAATATCTCAAAGCAGCCCGGAGTGAGCTTCGACCTGATTTTCGTGACCGTACAGGCGGCGATCGACGGCATCGGGGTGGCGATGGGCCGGACCTCCTATGACGAAGCCGATATCGCCAAGGGGCGACTGGTGGTTCCCTTCAAGATCACGCTGCCGGCGGACGCCGGCTTCTACCTGGTCTCGCCGGAGAACCGGGCGGATCCACCCAAGCTCCGGGCGTTCCGGCAATGGCTGAAGACCTCCATGCAGGGCAAGGCCTGAAAGGCGTCCATCATCCCAGGCCAAAAACCGGTTCGATCGGCGTTTTCCGGGTTGGTCGGGCCGCCCGGACGTGGCAGATTGCCGCATCAAGCAAAGTACTGTCGGCTGACGAGAAGTCTTTCCGGACAGGCCAATCGCAACGGGGAGAAACTCGCGATGTCGCAAACACCCACGTCACAGCCGCCGCAGATCAAGTCGCGCATCGGCGCCATCCTGCGTGCCACCAGCGGCAATTTCCTCGAGCAGTTCGATTTCTTCCTGTTCGGCTTTTACGCGCCCTATATCGCGAAAGCGTTTTTCCCGTCCGAAAACGAGACCGCCGCGCTGCTCAACACCTTCGGCGTGTTCTGGCTGGGCGCGTTGATGCGCCCGGTCGGCGCGATCGTGCTCGGCGCCTATATCGACCGGATCGGCCGCCGCCTCGGCCTGATCGTCACGCTCACGATCATGGCAATGGGCACGGTGATCATCACGATCTGTCCGACCTATGCCACGATCGGCGTTGCCGCGCCGGTCATCGTGCTGATCGGCCGTCTGTTGCAGGGTTTTTCTGCCGGGGTGGAACTCGGCGGCGTATCGGTCTATCTCTCCGAGATCGCCACGCCCGGCAACCGCGGCTTCTATACCTCATTCCAGTCCTCCAGCCAGCAGGTCGCGATTTTCGTCGCGGCCCTCTTGGGCTTTGCCTTGAACGCGATGATGCCAGCCGCCACCATCGCGGCCTGGGGCTGGCGAATTCCGTTTTTCGTCGGCTGCCTCATCATTCCCCTGATTTTCGTGTTGCGCCGATCGCTGGAGGAAACGCCCGAGTTCCTCGCCATGAAGAAACATCCGTCAACGTCGGAAGTGTTCGCTTCTGCGGCGGTCAACTGGAAGATCATCCTTCTTGGAATGATGCTCGCGGCCATGACCACCGTGACCTTTTACTTCGTCACCGTCTTCACGCCGTCTTTTGGCAAAGAGCTGGACCTCTCTGCCCAGGACAGCCTGCTGGTCACTCTGCTGGTCGCCGTGACCAACTTCATCTGGAATCCGGTCGGGGGCGCGTTGTCTGACCGTGTCGGCCGCAAGCCCGTATTGATGGCGATTGCGGGCCTGTCTTTCGTGACCGCCTATCCCGCGCTGCTCTGGCTCACCGCCGCCCCGACTTTCGGCAAGTTGCTGGCCGTGGGAATGATGTTTTCGCTCTATTTCGGTGTCTACAGCGGCACCATGCTGGGCGCGCTGGTTGAAATCGTGCCGAAGCATGTCCGCACCACCTGCTTCTCGTTGGCTTTTGCTTTGGCAGCTGCGCTATTCGGCACCTTCACGCCGTTTGCGGCACTAAAGCTGACCGCAATAACCGGCGACAAGGCATCCCCCGCCTTCTGGCTGATGGCCGCCGCGGCGAGCGGCTTCATAGCCGCAGTCGTGATCTACCGCAGCGGAGCGGTCGAGGCGCGCGAACAGGCGGTCGCCGCCCAGCAGGCGTGAGACGGCCGGACCAGGCGATCGCCTGGCCCGGTTTGATTTCCATGCAAACAACGATAACAAGAGCGCATGGTCGAATTAGCCCGTAAATACGATGTGCTGGTGATCGGCGGCGGCAACGCCGCGCTGTGCGCCGCGATCAGCGCACGGCGGCAGGGGGCGTCGGTGCTGGTGCTGGAAGGCGCCCCTAAATTCTATCGGGGCGGCAATACCCGCCACACCCGCAACATGCGCTGCGCCCATGATGCGGCGACCGACATCCTCACCGGTCCCTATACCGAAGAGGAGTTCTGGGAGGATCTGCTTCGCGTCACCGACGGCCAGACCGACGAGGGACTGGCGCGTCACATGATCGCCGAGTCCAAGGATATCCTGCACTGGATCGTCAAGCAGGGCGTGCGCTGGCAGCCGTCGCTGGGCGGCACGCTCAGCCTTGGGCGAACCAATTCGTTCTTCCTCGGCGGCGGCCGGGCGATGCTGAACGCGCTGTACCTGACCGCCGAACAGCTCGGCGTCGAGATTCGCTATGACGCCGAAGTCCTCGACCTCGAGATCGACAACGGCATGTTCCTCTCCGCTTCACTGAGGCAGGGTGACGGCCGCGCCAAGGTGAGCGCCGCAACCCTGGTTGCGGCCGCGGGCGGCTTTGAGGCCAACATCGAATGGCTGAAGCAATATTGGGGCGAGGCTGCCGATAATTTCCTGATCCGCGGCACGCCGTATAATCGCGGCTCGATCCTGAAAATGCTGCTCGCCAAGGGCGTCCAGGAAGTCGGCGATCCCACCCAGTGCCACGCGGTCGCAATCGACGCCCGCGCGCCGAAATTCGACGGCGGCATCATCACGCGACATGATTCCGTGGTGTTCGGCATTGTCGTGAACAACAAGTCCCAGCGCTTCTACGACGAGGGCGAAGACATCTGGCCGAAGCGCTACGCGATCTGGGGGCGCCTGGTCGCCGCCCAGCCGGACCAGATCGCCTATATCATCTTCGACTCCAGTGTTCTCACCAGTTTCATGCCGACGCTGTTTCCGCCGATCAGGGCCGACAGCATCGCCGAGCTGGCCTCCAGGTTCGATCTCGATGGGGCCTTGCTGGAAAAGACTGTCGCCGACTTCAACGCCGCGGTCAGGCCCGGCACCTTCGATCACACCATCCTCGACGACTGCCGTACCGAAGGGCTGATGCCGCCGAAGACGCATTGGGCGCGGCGGATCGAGACGCCGCCTTATTATGCCTATCCGGTGCGCCCCGGCATCACCTTCACCTATCTCGGCACGCGTGTGAACAAACAGGCGCGCATGCTAATGAAGGACGGCAAGCCCGCCGCCAACATGTTCGCCGCCGGCGAGATCATGGCCGGGAACGTGCTCGGCAAGGGCTATG
>Ga0210403_10005113_pt1 | contig 11195 bp, 7 predicted proteins | sample IncBWC19MmetaG_FD_150863 | JGI IMG/M metagenome (GOLD analysis project Ga0210403, IMG submission 150863) | Forest soil microbial communities from Barre Woods Harvard Forest LTER site, Petersham, Massachusetts, United States - Inc-BW-C-19-M | ecosystem: Environmental > Terrestrial > Soil >... | reverse complement strand
GAAAAACTGGTCGAAGCGGCAAATGGAGGCTTCGTCGCTGGCGCTGAGGCCGCTGACGATCGACGCCAGACTGGGCTCCACCTGCTGCTCGTCTTTGCGTTTCAGGTCGTTGTCAATCAGGATGACAAGGGAGAGCGGCACGGTTTCCACGGAAAGACTCCTAATCTCCTGCTCCACGTTGTCTTCAAAAACGCGAAATTCATCCCGGCGCAAATCCGGAACCAGATTACCGCTGCGGTCTTTCACCGTGACGGGGACGACGACGGTGTTCGTGATGATCCGGATCGGCGCCGGCCCCTGCTGCTTATCGGCGGGCTTGGGTTCCTGCGGGGTTTGGGGCGCAGCCGGCTTTGGTGGCGCCGGTTCCTGGCCTGAGAGCGGCATAGCCAAAAAACAAAGCATAGTTGCGGCAGCGAAAAAGGCTCTTTTTCGTGGACAATTCATGTTGTTCAGGCCAAACTTTCCAGGTTAGTGTGATGTCAGGTGCTGCCGAGCATTCGACGCATCCTGCAGGCCGGTTGGTTGCATCCTAACAGTTGGCGCTACCCCAGGCGCGGGGGCACGGGACCAGATTTAGAGTTGCAGCCCCTCGCCGTACCAAGACCTCAATCAAGGATACCGGGAAACAGTGAAATCCGTGAGCGCGAAGATGCGAGTTTGGAAAAGACTGTCGGCGCAGGCATTGGCGTGTGGCGCTGCGTTGGCGATGGCTACCCCGGCCGTGCCTCAGGGGCAAGGGCAGACGCAGAACCCACCGACGATCAAGACCGAGGTCAGCCTAGTGACCCTGTTCGCCACGGTGCGCGACAAAAACAAGCGCGTCGTGACCGACCTGAAACAGGAGAATTTCAAGATTTCCGAAGACGGCCACGATGAAAAGATCGCCTTCTTCTCGCGCGAAATGATGCTGCCGATCACCCTCGGACTTTTGCTGGACACCTCCGGCAGTGAACAGAACATGCTAGGCGCCATTCAGGGCGCTGGCAGCCGCTTCCTGCGCCGCGTTCTGCGCAAGGGCGACGAGGCCATGGTCATCTCCTTCGACACGGACGTAGACCTGCTCTCCGATTTCACCGACGACCGTTCGATTCTGGATCGGGCCATCAATAAGGCGCGGATCAATACTCCCGGCGGCGGATACATTGCGGGAAACCCCGGCCCGGTTCCCTCGGGAAATATGGTCGGGACGGCCCTTTACGACGCCATTTACCTTGCTTGCGGTGAAAAACTAAACGGCGAGGCAGGCCGCAAGGCCATAGTAATTGTCACGGACGCGCAGGATGAAGGCAGCAAGGTGAAGCTGGAGGAGGCGATTGAGTCCGCTCAGCGCACCGACACCGTGATTCACGTGCTGCTGGTGGCGGATCCGCGCTACGGCGGGAATGGCGGAGTCGCTCGGCGCCTGGCGGATGATACCGGCGGCCGGGTCATCTACGTCAACTCCGAGAAGAAATTGGAAGAAGCCTTCGACCAGATTTCCGAGGAGCTCCGCAGCCAGTACACGCTGGGCTACTACCCGACCAACAATAATCGCGACGGAAAATTCCGCAAGATCAAGCTCGACGTAGACAACCACGACTTCAAAGTGCTCGCCCGTAAAGGCTACTACGCTCCCAAGGGCTAGCCTGCTTCCCTCTCGCCGATTGACCGAAAGCAACTGCTTGGCTAACATCACATGGCGGTCAGGGACTGCTTTCAACTAGCACAAATGAACCTGGACAAAATCGCCCACTATCGTATCGTTCGCCAACTCGGCGCGGGCGGCATGGGATTGGTGTACGAAGCCGAGGACACCAAGCTGGGCAGGCGCGTGGCCCTGAAATTCCTGAAAGAAAGCACGGTCCACGATACTGGCGTGATGGAGCGATTTCTTCGCGAAGCGCGTTCCGCTTCCGCGCTGAATCACCCTGGCATCTGCACCGTCTACGCGATTGAGGAATGCGACGGCCGCACCTTTATCGCCATGGAACTCCTGGAAGGCGAGTCGCTCGACAAGGCTCTTCACCGCGGCACAATGCCTATCACTCACTGCGTCGAAGTCTGCATCGAAATTGCCGATGCCCTCGACGCCGCCCACAAAAAAGGCATCGTCCACCGCGATATCAAGCCCGGGAACATTTTTCTAACCAGCCGCGGCACCACCAAGATTCTCGATTTCGGGTTGGCCAAGTTGATGGAAGCCGAAGGAGGCCCCTCCGAAGATACCGTCGCCGAATCCGAGACGATGTTCCAGACCAATCCTGGCACAACCGTCGGGACCGTGGTTTATATGTCTCCCGAACAAGCTCGCGGCGAAGCCCTTGACGCGCGCACTGATCTTTTCTCCCTCGGCTCCGTCATGTATGGCATGGTGACCGGCCGCCATCCATTCCAGGGTTCCACGAGCGCAGTTATTTTTGGCAACATTCTTCACGCTGCGCCCGTCTCCCCGGTACAGTTCAACAGCGCCATCCCGGTGGAACTCGAACACATCATCAACAAGCTTCTGGAGAAGGACCGTGAAATGCGCTATCAAGTCGCCGCCGAACTCCGCGCCGACCTGAAACGCCTGCTGCGCGAACTCGAGCCCGGCCGCCCTGCCTCCGATTCTAGCGTCATGGCCAGCCGCGCGAGCCTAACGGCCTCTCACGCCACCGCAAAATCCTCGGGTCCCCTCCACAAGCCGATCAGCAGCACGGATCTGGTCGAAGCAGCCAACCAGAACAAACTCGGCACCGGTGTAATTCTCGGAGTGGTTGTGGTGCTTGCATTGGCCGCCGCCTATGGCGCTTATACCTTCTTGCAAAAGGGGAAGCACCTGCCGTTTGAAAAATTCAGCATCGAAAATGTCTCGAACAACGGCCACATCTCGCAGGCCGCCATCTCTCCCGACGGCGTTTATCTACTGCAAGCGCTTGACGAAAACGGATTGCAGTCGCTGTGGCTGCACCACATTCCGACACAGACCAATAAAGAAGTTGTGGAGCCCGCCGCCACAATCTACGAAGGGCTGACTTTTTCTCCCGACGGCAACTACATCTATTTCGTGCGGCGCGAAGAAGCCGAAGAAAGCATTTCCGTTCTTTACCGGGCTTCGGTGCTTGGCGGCGAACCGAAGGTGATTATTCGCGACGTTGACAGCCCCATCACATTTTCCCCCGATGGTTTGCACTTCGCGTTTCTGCGGCAGCTTCACGATTCGCCAAAGTGGGATCTTGTCCTGGCCAAGGCCGATGGAACTATCGAGCGCCCCATCTTCACGGGTCGCCTGCTTAAGAGCGACAGCTACGTCCCCGCGTGGTCTCCCGACGGAAAAACAATCCTGATCCCGATCGTTCAACCGTCCAGAGATGCTATAGGGGGATTCTCCGCGGTCGACGCGGCCACGGGGAAGGAACAGGTCCTGCCCGATCCCGCGGGACACATCTATTACGTTCCCACCTGGCTGCCTGACGGATCCGGCCTGATCGTCAATAGTTCGCAACTCGACAGCAACCACCGACAGATCCAGCTGGGATTTCTGACGTCCCCTTCCGGCGAGTTCCGGCAGTTGACCGCCGACACCAATAACTATGGGGCGCAAACCATATCGAAAGACGGCAAAACGCTGGCGGCGATTCAAAGCCGCGTGCGCTTCGAACTTGGCGTGGCACCCGCCGCGGAACCCGACAAAATCGTGCCCGTGCCGCTGGGGTCCCAACTGCCGGTTTGGCGCTGGGACTGGACGACGGACGGCAAGCTGATATTGCCGCAGGCAGGCGACGTGAAAATCGTAAATCCGGCCGGGGGAGAAAAAGTGGTTTTCTCGGACGACAAACACATCCCGGACGAAGTGGCCGTCTGCGGAGATGGGCGCTATATCGTGTTCCGGCAACTGGCGCGCACCACCGCGTCGTCTGCCAATTTGTGGCGCGCCAATTTCGATGGCAGCGACCAGCGGCAGCTTACCTCCGGCTTCAGCGAACAGGCGCCGAGTTGCGCGAAGAACAGCCCGTGGGTCTATTACCTGGATATCAACGACAACGGATACGTGAAGCGAGTCTCGCTGGACGGTGGCTCGCCCGAAACCGTGGTGAACTTTTCGACGGGTTCTTACGCGCTTGCGCCCGACGGCAAGAATGTCGCGTCGCTTGAAGTCCGCGAGCTGGATCACAAACTGATGCTGCGGCTGGATTCGACCGAAGCCCATCGCATGGTCTACCACGATATCGACCAGCGGGCGCTTCCGGCCGGCTTGGCGTTTGCGCCAGACGGAAAAGCGGTGGTGTTTGTTGTCAGAGAAAAAGGCGTTGATAATCTGTGGAGCCAGCCGCTTGACGGCTCGGCCAGCAAGCAGCTGACACACTTCACGAAAGAAAAAATAATGAGATTTGCTTATTCTCCGGATGGCGCGCAACTTGCCATCCAGCGCGGCGAAAAAGAAGCTGACGCCGTTCTCCTCAAAGACACCAGCAAGTAGAATCCATCCCGGTCAGTGCAGGAACGGACAGCGGATGCGCGCCGCGCGACGTTGCCGCTTTTACTTTACTGACCCAGCGGGTTTTGCGACGTCCACGTTTGTGCGGGCGAAATAGCCTTTCCGCGCGCGCACTTGGTAACCCTTGTGCTCCGGGACTTCAATTTTTATTTTGTGATAGCGGCCATCGAGCGAATGGGAGGAAGGGTTGTAGGCGATGGAATACTGGTTGCGCAGTTCGTCGCCGATGTCCTGGAAGGACTGGTCCAGGTCATCCACGTGATACGGATAGAAGGATCGGCCGCCGGTTTCTTCCGCCAGCGCCTGCAGAATCTTGTCGCCATCCGTGAGGTGATACTTGCGGTTCCCGGTGCGTTCCTTGCTGGGATCGTCCAGCGTTACCCACTGCGTGCTGGTGCTGATGGTGTAGATCACGACGCTGCTGCGCTGCGCCATTTCGATGGCTTCCGCGCGGGTGTGCGTAGATAAATTGTCTTCACCGTCGCTGATGAGGATCATCACGCGGCGTACGACGTCCGGCTGGTCGCCGGGCGGGCGCGGCGGATGGCTCAGCTCCTGGACGCAGGCCTGATAAATGGCGTCGTAAACGGCGGTGCCGCCGCCGGCCCGCGTGCGGAGAATCTGGTCACGCAGCTTGCCCGTGTCCGGCGTGAAGGCCTGGATGACCTGCGGCTCGTCGTCGAAGGTCATCACGAACGCTTCGTCCTTGCCCCGGCGGAGAACGCTGAAGAGAAAATTGTTTGCGGCGTCCTGTTCAAATTTGATCCGGTCGCGAATGCTGTTGGAAGTGTCCAGCAGCATGCCGATGCGTAAGGGAAGGTCGGATTGCCGGCTGAAGTAGCGAATCTCCTGCGAAATGTTGTCGTCCAGAACTTTGAAGTCCGGTTTGTCCAGACTCGGAACGAGTTTGTTGCGCCGGTCGAGAACCGTGAAGAGCACGTCCACCAAGTTGACTCGGACCGGGATAACAGTCTGGCTCTGCTGAATCTGGTCCTGGGATGCCGGAGGCGGCGTTGGGGTGGGAGGATTCGGCTGCTGAGCAGATGAAGAAGCGCTGCTTAAAATTGCAAGAACCAGAGGGAACCCGAGTTGGCGGAGTCGCATGTTGAACGATTATAAGAACCCTTTGAGCGCAGCGTCAATCCGCGCCGGGGACTCGCCCGCGGCCGCCACGAGTTTCCCCAGGTAGGCGCGAAGTTCGGCTGGCAGCGGCGCAGTGAGCTGAATCGGTTGGCCGGTGCGCGGCTGCTGAAACACAAGTTTTGCCGCGTGCAGAAAATTTCGCCCGAGCGGCGGCAACGAAGTGTCCGCCACCTGCAGCTGACTGGAAGCTCCATAAAGCGTGTCGCCTACGACGGGATGGCGGAGCGCTGAAAAATGGACCCGGATCTGGTGCGTCCGCCCGGTGTGCAACTGCACTTCCACCAGCGTGGTGGAATCAATTCGAGCCAACTCGAGCCAATCGGTGCGCGCCTGCCGCGCATTCGGAAGCGATGCGACGCGCCTGGCCGTCATGCGGTTCCGGCGAACCGGATCGCGCGCGATGGGGAGTTCGATCCTGCCGCCGTCCTCCGGAAAAACTCCATGCACCAGCGCGACGTATGTTTTTTTGACCGTGCGTTCACGAAAAGCGTCCGCCAGCTTTGCATGAGCGAAATCATTTTTGGCGACCAGCAATATTCCCGACGTTTCCTTGTCAATGCGATGCACAATGCCCGGCCGCAGCGGATCGCCACCCTGCGAAAGCGCCTGCCCGCGCCCCAGCAGCGCGTTCACCAGCGTTCCGCGCGAATTCCCCGCCCCGGCGTGTACGGTCATTCCCGCGGCTTTGTTCACGGCGATCAGGTCGTCGTCTTCATAGAGAATCTGCAGCGGGATCTGCTCAGCCTCTGCCTTCATCGCGGGCCGCGGCGCCGGTGTCATCACCACAACATCGCCGGCGCGCACTTTCTGCGAATCTTTCGCAAGCTTTCCGTTCAAGGTCACCAGCCCCGCCTGGATCAATTCCTGCACGCGAGTCCGCGACATCTCCGCGCTATGCGCCGAAACGAAGCGATCTAGGCGCAGCCCGGCCTCCTCTGGCGAGACGACAAATTTGAGCGGGGATATGGTCATCAAGCGAAGAGTGTACAACTCAATGGAACAAACTTGGCACCGTGGCCGTGAAAACCGTCAGGGCTGCTTCTTCGGCGAAGCGAAAATCACGTCATAAAGGAGCAGCAACGCTCCGATGGTTACTCCGGCATCGGCAACATTGAACGTGGGCCATGGATTGAACAGCGAAAACGGCAAGAAGCGCACCCACACTTCCAGGAAATCCGTCACCGCGCCATGCACAATCCGGTCGGTGAGATTGCCCGCCGCGCCGCCCAGCAAAAGAGCCAGCCCAGCGGCGTTCACGGCGCTTGCGTCCCGCCCCGACACCAGGAGCCAGGCAATCAGCCCGATGATCAGCGTCGAACCCACGATCAGGATCACCCGGGTCAGTATGCTGGACCCGTTCGAAAAAAAACTGAACGCGATGCCCGGATTTTTGGAAAGGATGATCGTGACCCAGTTGGGGACTACCACGTGGGGAAAATAGTCCAGCGGACGCGACTCGATCCAGGCCTTCGTCGCGCGGTCCAGCAGCACGACAAGAAGCGTCAGCCAAAGCCAGCGGAGCCTCCCAGGAATGATCATGAGTTCGCGGAAGTGGGAAACTCGCTACCGCGGTGAGCCGACGGCATCCGCATCCGGACCTCCTGCTTCGATTTCCTTGATTGCCGCGCTGCACCGCTCGCAAACCGTCGGATAACGTAAATTCTCACCGACGTGAACGGAATAATTCCAGCAACGGTCGCACTTCTTGCCGTCGGCACGCTGCACACTCACTTCGAGTCCGGGAACCACTTCCGACCGAAACTCGCCGGTGCCAGCGCTCATCAGCTCCACCTGAGAAACGATGAACAGGCCTGGCAACTGCGGCAGATACTGCTTCAGCTTGGCTTTCAGCTCCAGGTCCGCGTTCAGGAGCACTTTCGCTTCCAGCCCGGAATTGATCAGCTTCTTTTCATTGCGCGCAACTTCCAGGGCCTTCAGGACTTCGCCACGCACTTTTGCCAGCAACTCCCACGTATTGGCTTTTTCCGGCGCAAACGCCGTGCGCAGTTCGGCTTCTTCGGGAAACACTGCAATGTGTACGCTCGCTGGTTCTCCAGAAGCGCGTGGCAGGAATTTCCAGACTTCCTCCGCCGTGAAAACCAACGTTGGAGCGAGCAGCCGCACCAGCGCGCCCGTGATTTTCCAGACCGCGGTCTGTCCGGAGCGCCGCGACTTGTTGTTTGCCGACTTCGTGTACAGGCGGTCCTTCAGCACGTCGTAATAAAACGAGCTTAAATCCACCACGCAATAGTCGTGAATGGCGTGATACACGCGGTGAAATTCGTAGGCCGCGTACCATTCGCGGCATTTCTTCACGAGTTCCGCCGTACGCTCCAGCATCCAGCGATCCAGATCGTCAAGTTGATCGTTCGACACGGCGTGCTTTGCAGGATCGAAGTCGTTCAGGTTCCCGAGCGCGAAGCGAATCGTGTTGCGTATCTTCCGGTATGCTTCGCTGAGCTGGGTCATCACCCGTTCGCTCATCTTTACGTCGGCCTGATATTCCTGCGAGCCGACCCAGAGGCGCAGCAGGTCCGCGCCCCACTTGTCACAGATTTCCGAGGGCAGCATGATGTTGCCGAGAGACTTGGACATCGGGCGGCCCTGCTCGTCGAGCGTCCAGCCGTGCGTTACAACACCGCGATACGGCGCTTTGTCGCGGATGCCGGTGGCGATCAGCAGCGAACTGTGAAACCAGCCGCGATACTGGTCGGGACCTTCCAGATAAAGGTCCGCGGGCCACTCGCTCTTTTGCAAAACGGCAAGGTGAGACGAGCCGGAATCGAACCACACGTCGAGAATGTCGTTTTCCTTGCGCCACTTTCCCGCGCCGCACGAACATTTTGTTCCCGCGGGTAGCAACTCTTCCGGTGTGTGCTTGTACCAGGCGTCGGCGCCTTCTTTTTCAAACCACTTCACGACGTTTCGCAGCGCGGCGAAATCGTCCAGCTGCTTGCCGCAGCCGCCGCAGAAAAACACGATGATCGGCACGCCCCAGAACCGCTGGCGCGAGACGCACCAGTCCGGGCGCTTTTCGATCATTTCGTAGATGCGCTCTTCGCCCCAGCCGGGAATCCACTTCACGCGGTGAATTTCTTCCAATGCTTCCTGGCGCAGAGTTTGCTTCGCGCCGTGCGCGGCCTGATCCATCTTGATGAACCACTGCTCCGTGGCGCGGAAGATGACCGGATTGTGGCAGCGCCAGCAGTGGGGATAGCTGTGCTTATAAGCGTGGTGCCCCAGCAACGCGCCGCGATCGCCAAGCAACTTCACGATGATGGGATTCGCCGCGAAAACATCTTTGCCCTTATATTCCGGCAAGCCTTCCGTATAGACGCCCTTGTCGTCGAGCGGCGCGTAAATCTCCAGGCCGTATTTTTGCCCGGAGTTGAAGTCGTCCGCGCCATGCCCAGGCGCGGTGTGCACGATGCCGCTGCCCTGATCCAACGTTACGTAGTCCGCGAGCAAGCCGGGCACCTGAATCGGCAAGAACGGATGCTGAAATTTCATCCCCTCGAAATCGCGGCCCTTGAAACGCGCCAGCTCATCGGCCTGCTTGATCCCGCAATCCGCTTGTAGCGCCGCAACGCGATCCGCGGCCAGCAAGAGCTTTCCCTTTTCCGTGGCGATTACCACGTACTCGTAGTCCGGGTGAAACGCCAGTCCGCGGTTGTGAGGAATCGTCCACGGAGTGGTGGTCCAGATTACCGCAGAAACATCCGCGCCAATTTTCGCGGCCTCGCCTTTTCCGCCGCCAACCGCTTTGAACGCCACCCAGATGGATGGGCTGGTGTGATCTTCATACTCCACTTCGGCTTCCGCCAGCGCCGTATTGTCGTAAATGCACCAGTAGACCGGCTTGCGTCCGCGGTAGACGTAGCCCTTTTCCATGAAGTCCAGAAACGCGCCTGCGATGGTGGCCTCGTACTGGTGGCTCATCGTCAGATAGGGATCGTTCCAACGGCCGAAGACGCCCAGCCGTTTAAAATCGCGCTTGTGCTGCTCCACATAGCGCGTCGCATAGTCGCGGCACATCTGGCGGAATTCCGGAGGCGAAACTTTGCCTTTGCCACCCAACTGCTTTTCCACTTGGGTTTCGATGGGTAGGCCGTGGCAATCCCATCCGGGCACGTACGGCGCGCAGTGTCCGGCCATGCTTTTGGACTTCACGATCATGTCCTTCAAAATTTTGTTCAGGCCGGTGCCGAGGTGAATTGTGCCCGTGGGGTATGGCGGGCCGTCATGCAGCACGAACAACGGCTTGTCGGTCCGCGCCGCCAGAATCTGCTCGTAGAGATTCGCCGCCTGCCAGGCCTCCAGTTGCTTCGGCTCGTTCTGCGGCAAGCTGGCCTTCATGGCAAAATCAGTCTTCGGCAGGTTCAGCGTCTTTTTCAGTTCCAATGGTTCGGTCATGGATTCGGTCAACGAATGTCCCTTCTAATCCGCTACTTCCAGTGTATCTGGATGGTCAACACGCAGCGTGCGAAAGCGGGAAACTTTGGAAAGCAAAGTAACTACGTATGTTACAATAATGAGGAAGTTGTGTCAGCCGAGGGGTCGCGCAACCTTTCCCAGCCGGCGCGAATCATAACGGCTAAGGTAAACCTTATGGCGTGGAATCGCGTCTACCTTACTTAAGGGGACAACGGTGCCGGGTATATACAAGCTTCTGCCAAAAGAACTGAGCGATCCGAAGCGCTCCGGACCCGAGGAAGCGATTCCGGTGGCCAAGAGTGCTCTGCCGGATTTCGGTGCTCCGGCGCACCTGATGCCGAATGATTTTTGGTCGAACCTGAAGCAGTTCCTTACAGAGCGTCCGGTCAAGATTGTCGAACGCAGCGACGTTCCCTTCACAAAAAATTCGTTCGGTTCCGGCCTGGGCGAAAATCTGAAGTTTTTTATGTACGGGCCGAAGGCTCGCAAAGGACCCGTTAATAAGCGGCTGGAAGTCGACTGGGGCGGGAATTTCGGCGGCTTCATGGGACAGTTGAAGGAATTTTTCTCCCCCACGCGGGCGGTGATGCCCGCGGGAATCAAGCCGATCAAGGTAAAAGAGATCTGGTCCAAGGACGAGAATTTCGGGTGGACCCAGGCGATCGCCCTCGCCGTTCACGGCTGCATCATCGCGCTACTTATCGTTCCGTTTCTTACCAATATGCTTCCCTCCACCACACAGGCGAAAAACAAGCTGGACATGACGCCTCTGGATATTTCGCCTTACGTGGCAAAGCTGCCAGCGGGGGCGAAGCAGGCAGGCGGTGGTGGGGGAGCGAATGATCATACGAATACTCCGGTGAACAAAGGCAGGCCGCCGAAGTTCACTATGACCCAGTTCGCGGCTCCGACATTGCACCCCAATCCGCAGCCGAAGCTTCCCATGGAAGCGACGCTTCTTGGGCCGCCGGACCTAAAGATTTCATCCAGTGTTACGAATCTTGGCGATCCCCTGGCAGCCGGGCCGGGCGATTCGCTCGGGCATGGGAACGGCACGGGCATAGGTTCCGGCACGGGCGGGGGCTTGGGTCCCGGCGAAGGCGGCGGCACCGGCGGCGGCGTGTTTCGCGCGGGAGTGAACGGTGTGGGACTGCCGACTTGC
>Ga0210403_10005110_pt1 | contig 11202 bp, 10 predicted proteins | sample IncBWC19MmetaG_FD_150863 | JGI IMG/M metagenome (GOLD analysis project Ga0210403, IMG submission 150863) | Forest soil microbial communities from Barre Woods Harvard Forest LTER site, Petersham, Massachusetts, United States - Inc-BW-C-19-M | ecosystem: Environmental > Terrestrial > Soil >... | reverse complement strand
GCGAGATCCGGACGACGAAGACCGGGCTACGTTGTTCATGCGCCGTCTTTCATTACTGAATCTGCGCGATGTGCTATCCAGTGCGTGTAGCGGGCGACTGCGGCAAACTCCGGTCGCCTGCCCAGCTTGCACTCTAGCTCAAGAATCCGCTGGTACTCATCATTTCGGAAAACGCTCGGCGGCAAGTAATCCGACAGGACCCGTACGCCACGCTCCGCGGTTACCGCGAGTGACGATTGACGCAGCGTGGCTTTCAGGCTCTCCGCCGTAAATAGCCGCACCCTTGCTCCATACAGGGACTCATGTCCCCACTCAGCGGTGAGATTATGTTCGGTCGCGGCCAAGTCGCCGTCCTGTATTGCGGCCTTTAAAACCTCACCTGCCTGGTTACGCACCAATACCGAGATTATGCTGGATGGACCTCGCAAGGCGCGAGCAGCACTGCGCAACACCGCACACGGGTCGTCAACATATTCCAGAATATTGTGGCAAAGAACTAGATCAAACGATCCGGCGTCGAACAAGGTTGCCAATTGCACGGCGTCGCCGTGTTTCAGTGCAATCCTCTCCGTAACTCCTGCTTGCCGTGCGGCACGCACCGCGAAATCCAGCATTGCCTCAGACGCATCCAGCAACGTGACATGAAGGCCGAGTTGCGCCAGGCGCACCGCGATGGCGCCGGTACCGCATCCAAGATCCAGAGCGAGCAAAGACCGTGTGGCCTGCGGGAGAAAGTCCTGCAAGTTGGCGAAGGCGAGGTCGAGGCGCAGCCGGCCCTCGGGCGTCTCGAGGTAGGCGGCGTACTTCGCTGCGCCGGTCTGGAACCGTTCGAAATCGTCATTATTATTATTGGCGGTCATTACCCTCATACGCCACTCAGGCGAAGTCGCCCGGTTCGACTCGCGGTTGAGTACCAGAGCGTATACCGAAAGGATTAGGAACAACAAGTCGGCCTATGGGAAGTCGCGTGGAGCGGGACACGAACCCGGCGCAGTCGCAGGTAGGATCACGAAGCTGCATCAGAAAAACTTGCTCTTGAATGCTTCGTGTCGCTGGCGAGCCACATTCAACAGCGCATTGAATTCAGGCTCATTTCGCAATCCGTTCAAGAGCGGATCAGTTGTGAAATACGGAGAACAGAAGAAACCACCATCAATGCTTCGACGCAACACCCGGAGAGCGGAGGGTTTGTCTCCCAATATCGAGTAAGCTTGTGAAATCTTGTACATGCCTTCGGGATCACCAACTCCGCGTTCGCCGATTTTGTTCTCCAAACCACGCAGGATTTCCAGTCCCTCCACATCCCTATGCGCAATCGAATCACTAAAAGCCTTTCCGATTTGTGCGTACAGGGAAGGATCGAGCTCGTAGGCACGGTCGAAATCCTTGGCAGCCTGCTCCCAGTTCTTCTGGTAGTACTCTCCAAAACCACGGTAGAACAAGAAGAGTGAATCGTTTACTTCAGGCAAGCTGTGAAGAAACTTGTCGTATTCTCCGAGATAGAGGTAGGCATTCAAGACTGAGCCGTTGCCTTTGACCAAGGGGTCGAGTTGGAGCGCAAGCTCGCACTCTGCGACCGACTCGTTTAGCATGCCCGCAAAGCGATAAGCATATCCCAGTTCCCAATGCGCCCCCGCGTGGTTCGGATTCGTTTTGAGAGCATCGCGCACTAATGGCACGGCTTGCTCAACTTTCCCTGTGTCGACGAGGAGATTCGCGAGAAAAATTTGAGCGTCCAATTGCGACGGCTGTATCGCCAGCGCGCGTTCATAAGCGGCCTGCGCGCGGCGGTATTGCTCACGACCGCCAAACTCGAAAGTGGCGTCCGAGGTATAGGATGCTCCCAGGTACGCCCAGGCGGAGGCATACTTTGGGTCGATCTCGGTCGACTTTTCCAGCATCTTGATGGCCATGGGAAATTTGTGCTGGCCGTGGAGGTCGACACCTCGCAGGTAGTATTCATAAGCAAGAGGATTGACAGGCGCATCGGGCTTGATCCTCTCCGCCTCGGACGGTGACAGGTTGAGCTCCAGGTCTTTGATAATCTGCTGGGCCACGTTGTCTTGGACTCGCAATAGCTTGTCGTACTTCAGATCGATCGTGCCGCTACCCAGAATCTTCTCGGTCTTACCGTCGATCAATTGATAGGTAATGCGCAGATCATCGCCATCGCGGATGAAGCTCCCTATCAGGAGAGTGTCAACATTTAGATCTGCCGCAACTCTTTGAATGTCGATGACCTGGTTTCGATACTTTTCGACTGCTGCGGAAGGTCTCGTCGTCAGCGAGCTCACGTAGTCGAGCTTGGTGATGACGGCGTCCGCAAGCGAGAATCCCAGGAAATCATTGTCCGGATCTTGCCGAAGGTTCTGGAGCGGAAGAACTGCCAAACTCCGGTGCGCGGCCGCAGTTTGACGGGTCCTTGGTTGTATCGGATGTAAGAACCTTGTGATTGCTAGTATCGCGATGCTTAGCAGTGCGAGCGCGGCAATCGACAGGACCGTTCGTCGGGTCGTCTTGCGTTCTCTCCACTTGAGCGGTAGCGCGATCGGTTCCGTTTTTTCCGTTCCGGTCACGGCCGCTGTGGCCATCTGCACTACCTTTTGCCCGTTTCGGCTTGCGGCTTCGCCGACCAATTGCGGAGCGGAAACAGTCAAGCCGAAACGCTCTTTCTCATCCCCCCAATTCCTGACCTCGGCACTGAAACGATAACCTCGCCCAGGCACGGTCACGATGAAATGAGGTTCTCCGGGAGAGTCACCGAGTGCTCTGCGGATCGTAGAAACCTGCTGGGTCAGGTTCGATTCTTCTACAAAACTGTCCGGCCACAGCGACTTCATGAGTTCTTCTTTGGAGAGCATTCGTCCGCTGTTCTGAACCAGTAGCAGCAGCGTGTCAAAGGTCTTTGGGGTGAGCGCCACCGCCCTCCCTTCTTTCAGCAAAACGTGCTGGATTGTGTCCAGAAGGAAGGGACCAAACTCGTAAAAAGGACGCTTACATGGTCCCGGCAGCTTTGGCTCGAACTGGTCGGCTGTACTCATTGACCGGTTCCGGTAGGAGGCTCCTGACGTTCGCACACCCAGACGGTGACGCTTCTTGCTAAAGAAGGTCCCTTGTCGTCGAGGTTTCCAGCGAGGAGGTTCGGAATCAGATTCTTTGCTCCCAGCAGATCGAGTGTGCTGGGATCCCACGTCCCGAAGAATCCGTTTAAAACCACGCGAACAGATTCTACGACAAGAATAGCATCGTGCGGAACTGCCAAATTGGGTTTCTCAGCTACACGTTCCCTGGATGTAGTTGTCAGAGATGCCGCGAGCGGTTCGTAATTTCTTTCCTTCCTGATGCTTGCAGCTTTCCTAGATTTTTTGGACGGATTTTAGAGATCTTTTAGGACCCTCGCAGGACGGTTTTGCCATTTCCGAGCGAGAGTGGTCCCGTCGCAGCGCATACACGGCGACGATCCGACTGCCCGGGTTCGATTAGGCAGCGGCCAAACTACCAAAAATAGGAGATTGATCTCATGACTTACACAGGGAAAACAACTCACGCCGGCAAGTGCCTCATCTTACTGGTGCTTACCTTCACCGTCTTCACCGCCGCCATACAACCGCAGGCGGCGGAGGTCCACAAAAAAACCTTCAAGCTTTACCCAAACCCGACCTTCGCGAGTTGCTTTGGGTCCGGGGCCACCGCTAATGTCACGGTGGTGCGGGGCAATCTCGCCGACACGCTGTACATAAAAGGGCAGAACTTCCAGCCTAACCTGGGTTTCGATCTGTTCACAATCCAGCGCAGCGAGTTGTTGTCCAATGGCCAGCTTGATCCCAATTTCACCAACTTTGGACTGGCTTGGTATCAAACCGACCTGGAATCAGACCAGTACGGCAACATCAATGCGACCATTCACACCATCCTGCTCGACCAGATCTTTGGCTTTGACGTGGATACCAGTTTGGCCCCGACCAACGCCTTCCACGTCGGTTTCTGGTTCAACAACCCGCAGGACGCCGTCGCTTGCGGATTCGATGCCAGCAAGCCAACCCCATTCAACGGTCAGCACTTGGCCGGCCCCAACGCCATGATCAGCGTACCTAATGCGAAGACCAATCTAGGCCCGTTGTGCACTGCCCCCATTAAGCAGGGCAACACGTTTGTCTGCAACATCAACCAGTAGAGTCCGTCGGCTCCGCCCTTCGGGGGTAGACAACAAAAATGGCTGCCCTCGGAAGCGGGGTTGAGCACACACCCGAGAAGGAGAATGACCATGAAAACCCAAGACCTTCGCACTTTTCGATTTGCTTTGATTGTCGTGTTAGCAGCGATGGTCGTGTCGGCCCTTGGGGTTCTGGCCTACGCCCAACAAGAAGTTGACCCGACGTGGTATGACCCGTGGGCGACCCACACCAAGGTTGTCGTGCACCCTGCGAAATCGCCAACGCAGAACCGCGAGCGTAAGCAGAATAGCGGGACTGTCTCGCGTCAGCCACATTCCAAGAAAGGTCGCGTGAAACTGGCAGACGGGCAACGACAAGGAGTCGGGGTTACAGGACACTCGCAAAAATGAAAAACGGGAACAGCATGAAGAGGATGATGCTCTTGCTCGCATGGGCAATCTTGATGTTAGTCGTGAAGACTTCGGCCGCGAGTTTACTGCGATTGTTGCAGCAAAGCCATAGTTCACGCTGGAAGTGCGGACATCGTAATCCGCTGCCTGTTCTTGAAGTCTAAGGAGAATTTGTCAGATGTCGAATGAACGTGGACCATCTCACGCCGTTATGGAAGGTAACGGAGCGTACAACAAGCATGCAAAACTGCCGGCAGACGGCGCCGTCCTGGCGCTGCCTCTACTCGAAAAGGCGATCAGAGAGGTAAAACTCGACCCGGGCGACGAGCCCATCGTCATTGCTGACTACGGATCGTCTCAGGGAAAAAACTCGCTTGCCCCGATGCAGGTCGCAATCAGCAGATTGAGAAAGCGCATCAGGCCAAACCGCGCTATCTCCGTCTTTCACATCGACCAACCCTCAAATGACTTCAACTCCCTGTTCGAAGTCTTGGATGCCGACCCGAACAGATATGGCGTGGATGAACCCGAAGTCTATTCCGCGGCGATCGGCAAGTCATTCTACGAGAGGGTCCTGCCCGCCGGCTCCGTGCACCTCGGATGGTCCTCCTACGCAGCGGTGTGGCTGAGCCGAGTGCCGGCACTAATTCCCGGCCACTTCATTTCTATTCGCAGCACAAGCACGGTGCACGCTGAATTCGAACGTCAGGCCGCGCAGGATTGGGAAGCATTTCTCACGTTGCGAGCGCGAGAATTGCGCCCTGGAGGCCGCCTGGTCGTGGTTCTTCCTGGGATTGCCGATGATGGTTCGGTAGGGCTCGAACCGATATTCGACCATGCCAATGCGGCGCTGGAGGAAATGGTCGCCGATGGCGCGATCACATCTGAGGAACGCTCACAAATGACGCTCCAGGCTCATCCTCGGCGAAAACGGGATCTCCTCGCGCCTTTCGAGCGTACTGCAGAATTCCAACAACTGAGCGTGGAAGATTTCGCGATGTCCGAGGTCTCGGACGCAGCGTGGGATCAGTACGCTCGTGATAAAGACAAGGAAGCTCTAACAACCAAGCGCACCCTTTTCTTCCGCTCGATTTTTGTGCCATCGCTTGCCTGCGCGCTAAGCCCCGCGCGTGCTGGGAACGGACAGGCGCTTGCCATCTTCGCAGACCAGATGGACCAACGCCTCAAACGGCGTCTGGCGAGCCAGCCAGCAGAGATGCGCTCCTTCGTACAAACCATCCTCCTGTCCAAGAAGAAGTAATCATGGACCGTCCAGAATTGTCCCAGACGAGAGATTGCAAATACAAGAGGAGCGTTTGTCGATTCTTGATACTCATCTGCTCTCGTCTCCGTGGGCCCTATCAACGAGTGCAGACTTAACGCGCTGCGGAGTAAACGGTAAATCCCGAAGACGGGCACCCGTCGCGTCGAAAATAGCGTTTCCGATCGCGGCGGGAGTGACTGTAATCGCGGTCTCTCCTGCGCCGGTTGCGGGCACGTCCGCTGGCGTCACAAAGATTGTCTCGACCGTCGGCATCTCGTAATCCAGATGCAAACTGTTATAGGTCTCCCAATCAACCGAGGTCACTCGCCTCATGTCCCATCTAATCTCTTCCACTAAGGCACGGCTCATGCCCTGCAGGATGCCACCTTCAGTCTGATTTCGCAGACCATCAGGGTTCGAGACCGGACCGCAGTCCAACGCAATTACAAAGCGCTTTGGCCGGACTGTACCTGTTTGTAGATCTACGTCGACCTCGGCCACGAGCGCAGCATAGCCGTTGTCTCCTTCATACGCGACGCAGGCGATACCACGTCCGCTTACCGTTTGCGCCCGAGAGATGTCCGTTCTCGGGAAGGGTCGGGCCTGCCAACTCGCCGCGTCGGCGACAGCCTTGAGGACGCCGATGACACGAGGGTTCCGCAGGTGCAGCAGCCTGAAACTGACAGGGTCGGCCCCGGAGTGCGCGCAGAGTTCGTCCATGAAGCATTCGTTGGCGAACGTATTCTGAATTCGCAACGGTGAGCGGAGCGGCCCGGTGAAGAACGGCGAACGCACGGTATGAGTCAGTGCCCGTTCACTGCGGATGGTTCCGTCGCCACCACAATCACCGGTAACGCACCCTGCGAAATAGGATGGCACGCTGTTGCTGTGGTTACGAACCTTGCCAGCAGGCGGCTTGGCAGAGCGAGGCTCAGGCAACTCGGGTTCAAACCCGAGGAGCATACCGGTGATGACGTTCCCCGGCTGATCGTAGCCCGGTCGACTACCCCGGGAAGCTACCCAGTCCTCCCGATCCCAGGCTACGATGTGTCCATCGCGCGCCAGGCCGGCACGCTGTTCCACCACACACGCGGAACCGAAGTTCTCCCACATCATTTCATCCTGACGTGAAAACTGCAGGCGGACCGGTCTTCCCACCGCCTGAGAGAGTATGGCCGCATCAAAAGAGACGGCATCGGCACCATTCAGTCCATAGCAGCCCGAGCCGCGCACATAGATCACACGCACTTTTTCAATCGGCAAATCCAAAAGCTCTGCAACGATGCTCCTGGTCGGATAAACCGACTGAGTTGCCGACCAAACGGTCGCACTCTCCGGCTTGACGTCGGCCACCGCGCACGATGCGCCTACCGATCCGTGCATTTGGTACGGATACGTGTACTTAGCCCGGATCACCTTGCTCGCGGTAGCCAGCTGAGCATTTATGTCCCGGGAGTCAACACTAAGATCGTCTTGCGAAGGCTGTCTCTGGAGATAGTCGAAGAAACCATTCTGCGACGGAAGCTCCGGCCCGGGATTCCACTGAACCGCCAACTTCCTGGCCGCCAATCCTGCCTGGTACTGCGTCTCGGCCACGACGCCGACAAAATTCTTACGGACGACGACCTTAATAAATCCTGGAACACTCCGTACCGATTGTTCGTCAACACGAGCAACTGTTGCTCCCATCTCCGGAGGCCGCACGACTCGTCCGTGCAGCATTCCCGGGAACCGAACGTGGTGAACGAACTCGAACTGGCCAGTCATCAGGGCGGTTCTGTCCAGTGAAGGAATTGGTTTGCCGAGGACCGTCCAATCTGCAGCAGATCGCTGCTTTGCTGTAGCCCTTAGCGGGAGATTGAAATGCTTGTTTCCAATAAGCTCCTCGTACCGGACGTGACGACCCATATGGCTCGTGATGACGCCGTCCGCCACTGTGAGCTGCTCGACCGGCACTCCCAATTTCACAGCTGCGAGGCCCAGCAGGGCTTCGCGAGCGGTGGCTGCCGCTAGCGCGAGATTTTCCGAGTTGAAGTTTGTCGGCGTCGACTGACTTCCAGACGTGGTTCCCTGATCCGGACAGACCGATGTATCGCACTGGATAAGCTTGACTCGCCTAATTGGGACGCACAGTTCCTCCGCGACCAGCTGGGATTGAGCGGTAAAAATGCCCTGACCGAAATCGCATTTCCCGGTATATGCTGTGACGATCCCATCGGCTCCGACCGCCAGCCACGAATCGAGCTTTTCCGGATTAATGTGGGAAGGATGGGTGCCAAACGGTCCTCGACCCTGGGCGGACAACAGATTCAACGACCCAGCGTTAAAACTGACAATCAGTGCACCGCAACTTTTCAGAAACTCACGGCGGGACTGGGTCATGATCGCTTTGCCTCTGCATACTTTCGAATTGCCCGCAACATGCGAATGTGGGCGAAACAGCGACACAAGATGCCCCCCAGAGCATCCCGGATTTCCTGATCAGAAGCTTTCGGCTTTGCGTCGAGTGCGGCCTTCGCCGTCAGGATTGCGCCGCTGAGGCAAAAACCGCATTGGGCGGCTCCTTCCTCAATAAACGCCTGCTGAATTGGGTGAGGCTTTTCAGGAGTGCCCAAGCCCTCCAGCGTCGTGACTTCGTCTTGGCCGACCGCGCTTACGGACATGACACAAGACCGCACGGCTTGGCCCCGCATGATTACAGTGCAGGCTCCGCACTGAGCCATGCCACAACCGAATCGGGGTCCACGCAACCCAAGCTCGTCGTTCAGAACAAACAGCAGAGGTGTTTCTGGATCAACCGCCACCATGTGCTGTTGACCATTCACATTCAGGGTGATCTTCATCGGATGGGGTTGCTCCTTATACTTTTCCCCTGCGAAATCGGACCAGCTCTGCGCCAATCATTCGAGAACGATCCGTAGAAATGTGGCGCTATCGTTCGCACCTTCTGTCGGGCCCGAGCGGTCAAAACAGCCTTTGCCCGTAGGATAATCCAGTTGTGATCAGTTCGTCTTAGTGCTCACAAAGACGTTCCCCGGTACTAATCAGACGGACAAACCGATAACCTCCGGATTGCATATTATCCGGCACGATCAATCGAGCCAATTTCACGGCACGCTTTTTCCGTCCATTTCATCCTGAATCTTTTTTACTTCGTTCAATTCCGCCAGTTTGCAACGCCGGAGACAAGCGGCTCCGTACCAGATCACCGGATATTGCACGAGCACGCAGGCAACCAGCACCACCTCCCAGTCCTTGGGATGAGCCTTCACGTCCCGCCCGATGGCTGTCCAATTCGCAGCGGTGAGAACCGCGCTGGTTGACATGATTCTTGGCCTGGGCGATTTGTTCACCGGCGATCAGGAACCCCATAGTTAGTGGCAGGTGATTGGACTGTCTCAGTCTCTCGCGGTTTTAGACACTCACTGCGAAAGAAGGTTTCAATCGAGAGCCATTCGAGTGCTAGAATCTCCGGTAAGGCTGGTAATCTGCGAGATTAGGTTAATTTGGCTGGATGATCCATATATCCAGCAGCACAATTGTGAACGTCCTGACAAAAACGGCTGGCGCAAAGTTGCTAGCTTCCTTATGTGTCGCTCTGCTACTGGTCGCCACGGTGGCCCAGGTAGCCCATTCCTGCGGTTTCCAATCGTTCGACGTGCGGGACGGGACGCAGCTGCGTGCGGACTCAGTCAACACTACGCTGTGCCTGACTTGCTTGATGGCGCAGTCGGTCGCGGCCATCGCGCTGTCCATTGCGTTCTCCTCCGTCATCCGCCGCCGCCTCCGGATCTCACCGCCGCAGATTCGTCCGCGGTCCTTTCTCGAGTCATTTCAGTTGTATGTACGTCCTCCTCCTCCTGCTGGTCTCTAGGGCTTTCTGTGCTCTCGTTTCTCGGTATTCCCGAAAGTGATCTGAGTTTTTCGACGTCTATAGAGGCCTGTAAAGGGCTGATGGCCAGCCAGACTTGGTCGTTTTCGCTGAGTGCTGGCGCCCCAACGATGTTGCGTGAAGAACTTGGAATTCGAATTGAGCTTACGACGCTTCAAACCGCCTTCGTCGCGCGGGCAGCTGCCTGTCAGAATCGATCGCTTTGGTGCGAGGTTGATGGGCTTCCAGCGATTTCTCGCCTTCGCCATTGTGACGGTCTTTTTGTGCATGGTGGTCCAGGAGAGTGCGGCGCAAGCAGCGACTCTGATCGGCCTGGATCAGGCCATCGACTTGGCATTAGCTCACAACCATGCGCTCAAAGCCACGCGCACTCTGATCTTCCAAAACCAAGCACAGGAGATTACGGCGAACCTGCGTCCCAATCCTGTCCTCGGAGGCGATGCTCAATTCATCCCCATCTTTTCTCCCAGCGATTTTTCGACCGAGGACCTGGACCTGGCGCAGCAGTTCGATCTCGGCCTCTCGTATCTCTTCGAACGCGGCCACAAACGGCAGAGCCGGCTACAAGCCGCCCGGGATCAGACTGCGGTCACCCGCGCTCAAGTCACGGACGCCGAACGCACGCTCGCCTTTAACGTGGGACAGCAGTTCGTCAGCGTTTTGCTGGCTGAATCAACTCTGCAGTTCGCACTGGAGGATATGAAAAGCTTCCAGACGACGGTCGATATTTCAGAAGCCCAGTACAATGCGGGTGCTATAAGCGAAGGCGACTATCTCAAGATCAAGCTTCAGCTCCTGCAGTTTCAAACTGACGTGTCCTCTGCCCGCCTCGCTAAGGCGCAGGCACTGGTCGGCCTGAGGCAGTTTCTTGGTTATGACGCGGTGCCGGCCAACTACGACGTCATTGGTGACTTGGCCTATCAACCGCTAAAAGCAAACCTTGAGGATTTGCAGGCCAAGGCGCTTAAAGGGCGTCCTGATTTCCAGGCTGCCCTGTTCGGCGTAACCGCTGCCCAGAGCCAAGTTCGGCTAGCGAAAGCCAACGGCAAAGTCGATGTGAACGGTACCTTCGACTTTACCCACACTGCGGGACAGAATACCGCTTCAATCTTCGCCAGCTTTGAGCTGCCCATTTTCAATCGCAATCAAGGCGAGATCGCCCGTACGGGTTATGCGCTCACGCAGGCGCAGGAACAGCAGCAAGCGGCCAGCGATACGGTTCTCTCCGATGTTGCCAATGCCTATGAGGCTATGAGGAGCAATGACGAAGTGGTGCAGCTTTATGCTTCGGGGTATCTTAAGCAGGCGCAAGATTCGCGCGACATCAACGAATATGCCTACAAACGCGGGGCCGCAAGCCTGTTGGATTTTCTCGACGCCGAGCGCAGCTACCGGTCCGTCCAGTTGGCCTATCGCCAGGCACTGGCCTCGTATATGACCGCGTTGGAGCAGTTGAAGGAAGCTGTGGGGACGAGGAACCTG
>Ga0210403_10005108_pt1 | contig 11204 bp, 10 predicted proteins | sample IncBWC19MmetaG_FD_150863 | JGI IMG/M metagenome (GOLD analysis project Ga0210403, IMG submission 150863) | Forest soil microbial communities from Barre Woods Harvard Forest LTER site, Petersham, Massachusetts, United States - Inc-BW-C-19-M | ecosystem: Environmental > Terrestrial > Soil >... | reverse complement strand
GGTCGTCGATCCCGCCGCTCCGCGGCCGGGGTCAGCTGCTACGCGCGTCTTCTTCGGCGCAACCGTGACCTACAAGGACGCCGCCGGCCTCGAACACGTCGTCTCGATCGTCGGCGTCGACGAGGTGGACCTCGACCGTGGCTACATCAGCTGGCGCTCGCCTCTCGCCATTGCGCTGATGAAGGCGAGCCCCGGCGACCGCGTGGACCTGCGCGCGCCAGCGAAGACGGAGCATCTCGAGATCATCGAGGTCGAGTACGCGCCGATTCCGATGGATCCTTTCCGCGAACCGCTAGGAGCTCAGTCGACGCCCAAGGTCGAACGCTCCTAGGACCAAGCCGCCCGACTCTGAGCGTTCCCCCGATCTTTGTCGTTTTTGCACATTTTGTCGTCCGGAGCTGGACAGCGAAACGTTTACAATGACTGCTCGGCGATTCCTACAGTCAAATTAGCTTATGTCCGGCGATTCTGACCGAATCACGGGCCACTCGGAAGTTGCGGGCACTTCGTCGGATCAGTACCGACAAACGCCCTAGCCGTGACCGTTGGATTGCTAGCGACAAGCCGACTTCACAGGACTAATCCCGCCGTGGAAGCCGGAGAGCTTCCGGTTAACCGACCACTCATCGAGAATCGTCGGAATCCAGTCACTTCTACAAATTGCCCAGTATACCTCCATGTATGACGATCTTGCTTGTCGTCAGACAAGGCAACTGACGAACCGGCTGAGATCGCAGGCTTGGTTATGGAGAAGAAGCTATGGCGCGCTTGCGCCATCGATAAAAGAACGGGAGGCCAAGCAGGATGATTGCAATTCCTATGGATGACCGAGCCGGGCGCAGCAGCCACAGATTGACAGCGATTGCCAGTGCCACAGTACCGAAGACCACCGGCGTAAATGGGTATCCCCAAACTCGAAATAGGCGAGGCAGTTCGGGGCTGGTGATGCGTAGCCTGATGAGCGCAACGGCTGTCAGGGCCAGGAAGATCCAGGTTGCGAACATACTGTAGGAATACAACTCTTGATAAGTCCCCGTCAGCACCAACAGGATTGCCACACACCCCTGAAAGACCACAGCACGACCGGGCGTATGGAATGTGGGTTGGATTCGCTTCGCGAAGCTAAAGAAATTCCCGTCCAGAGCCATTGCGTATGGAACTCTCGGTGCCGTCAAAAGGGCAGCGTGAAGCGAACCAAACGCCGAAACAATCATCGCCACGGTGAACCACTTGGCACCAGTATCACCAACCAGCAGAGCCACTGCGTCAGAAGCAACATGCTGGGACTTCGCTACCTGGGCGAAGCTGAGCAGATGAAAGTACACCCAGTTGACCAGGACATACAGAGCGACCACTACTGCGGTTCCTCCGATTGCAGCTCGCGGAAGGTTTTTTCCCGGATTTAGTACCTCTCCGCCGACCGAACCTAGAAACTGAAATCCGTTGTAGGCCAGCATGGCGGGCACAAGGGCTGTCAGGAAGGCCGCTACAATACTGTGGGTAGGCGGTGCAATGAACGCTGGTTGAGCTCCAGTAGGGCTGCTTGCCATTAATCCGAGAGCAACGATCGCACCAACGGTCGCGACTTTTAGAGCGGTCGAAAACAGCTGAAAACGGCCCGAGGTGCGGACACCCAAATAGTTGAGGGCCGTCACCATCACAACCGCCGCCGCTGCCAATGGTTGTGCGGCGGTAAAAGTGAACTTGTACGGCTCCGACTGGAACGGAAACCGAAGATTCCGGACGAATATCGGAGTGGTCGCGGAAGGCCACAAAAATCCCACGAAGCGCAGGAGTCCGGCAGCGATGACGGCAGCCGCACCGGGCCGAATGATCATGGCGCTCGTCCAGCCATACAGAAACCCCCACACAGGACCAAGTCCCCGCCTCAGGTAAATGTAGTCGCCACCTGCCTCCGGCATGGCCGCACCCAACTCCGCGTAACAAAAAGCGCCGAAGAGCACCACCACTCCACCGATAATCCAGATCGCCAAAACCTTCGTCACGGAACCGACTTCACGGGACATGTCGCTGGCAACCAGAAACACCGATTGTCCGATCATTGACCCAATGACGATCGCAATGGCAGCCCACAAGCCGAGGCCGCGTATCAGACCCGATGGGTTCCCGCCGTGGTTTGGCTTCGCATTCATATCCAGCCAAATTCCTATTTGGATGCGATCCGATGATCGGAACTACGTCAATTCCGACTGTCCGAATTTATAGCATTGAACGTGTTTGTGGGGGGTGTCTGATCTGATGAGCAGATTGTCAATCGGTGGCTGGTATTCGCGTGATTGTTCCGGGTGGTGGAAGTACACAGAGTCCGGTGCCGCCCCCCTCAGAACGAATACTTCAACGAAAACTGAATCAAACGCGGCGTCCCCACCACCGAAGTGATCGGCGCGGAACCGACCGCCGGCAATCCTGGTCCTGGCGCAGCAACCACCGCTGAAGGGGGATTGGCGAACGACGGGTGATTGAACAAGTTGAAGAAGTCTGTGCGGAACCGCAGATAGTGTCCTTCCACAATCTTGAAAACCTTCACCAGGGTTAAGTCCACATTCTTTTGCGGGGGTCCGATAATGCAGTTGCGCGGCGTGTTTCCGTAGACAGTGGCGTCGCTATTTCCACCTGTGGAAAGCGGAGCGAATGGGTCCGAAGTATAAGCTGCCGGGTTCACCCAGTTCGCCAGGCGCGAGTGAATGCTGCCCGGACTGGAGGCATTTCCGCAACCGAACCCTGGGCTGAAAGTGGCAGTAGACGCCGGACTTGCCAAGTTATAGGCGGTCCCTCCCGCTGGATCAAAGACTGTGAACGGCGCGCCCGATTGCAGAATGATGACGCCGCTCGTCTCCCAACCGCCCAGCACGCCTTTCACAAACTTCGAGCTCCCGGCTAAGGTCGGTAGTTCATAGACCGCGCTGGCAACAAAGCGGTGGCGGTGATCGAAATCCGAAAGACCTCGCGAGGCACGGGCGTTGCGCTGATCGTTGACGCGAGTAACGAATGCCACCGAGGCGGTCGAGGCGTCGTCAATCGATTTTGAGAACGTGTAGGCGCCCTGGAAATACAACCCGCGGGAGAAATGGTGGGCCAGAGTGGCTTGCAATGCGTTGTAATGAGAGTCGGAGTCGGGAGGGAAATCCTCAAAATTCGCGGAATTAATACCCAGATAAGGCGCGCGTGCCGGGGAGTTCTCCACGGTCGAATCCATAATCGTGCAGGAGCCAGGCCCGCCCCCACACGCGTAGGGGATCGTCACTGGATGCTGAGTGGTTGCCAGCGTGGCCTGGTTGTCATCGATCGTGGAGCGCAGGTGCGAGCCTTTGGTCCCAACATAGGCGAGCTCTGCAAACCAGTCCCAACCAATCTGGCGTTGAATGCTGAAGTTCCACTGTTGCGTGGTGCCAACAACCCAGTGCAAGGGAACAACGAGAACGATCAGGCTTTGAACCGTCCCGGAAAAACTGGGAGAGCACTGTTGGAGCAGAGGAAAGGTGCAGTGGCTGAAACCCTAAAAAAACGAAGGCACTGGTACGAAAGCCTGCGTGGGCGCGGCTCCAAGCGGCGGAATGGGAAACGGGCCATTGGCTGCAAACAGGTTGGCCAAAGTGCCTGCCCCCGGCAGGAAGCCAACCTGAAACGGAAAAATGGGCGGAACAATAGCGAGGTTATCTACCGCACCCAGGTCTTCGCGCACGGCGTAAATACCATAACCGGCGCGAATCGAGGTGGTGTGATGCCCTCCTACATCGTAAGCAATGCCGATGCGTGGCTCCCAGACCGAGGCGTACTCGTTTTTGAGACCAGCCTGATTTAGCGTCCCGCTCATGCCGCTCAGATGGAACTTGTTTACGCACTTGGGATAAACGAACGGCTGCCCTGTCGTCAGGGCCAGAACAGGATTGCTGTTGCCGGTGTGGCAAAGCAGGTCGTAAGGAGCCCCGATAAATTCATTTCGGAAGCCCAGGTTCAAGGTTAAGGTCTTGGTGGCCCGCCAGTCGTCTTGGACGAACCAGGCACGGCTGGGGACGCGGTAGTCGTGGTTGCCGAGACCGCCGCCAGCCATAGCGAGGAGGGGCGAGCCCGAAAGAAAGCCTTGGAAATCTGTTACGGGAGTTGCCGGAGGGGCCGGTATAAAGAATACATAGCCATTGTCGCTGGTAGGCAAGCTTCGGCGCATAGCCACCCGGTCGATCTCGCCGCCAAAAAGTAATTGGTGAGCCCCGCGGGTCCAGCTTACGGTATCGAGCCACACAAAATTATCTGAGAGCGCCGACTGCAGTTGCGTGGTATAGGGCCCAAATTCGAAAGTGTTGAAGTGCAAACGATACATGTTTGGGTCGCCCGCTTGGCCATTGACGCCGGTCGCAGTAGGCAGGTTGATGCCGACTTGCGCCCCAGTGACCGGTGCCCTATTGTCCAGCCGATCGCTGATGATGTTGATTCCAAACCGGAATTCGTTCACCAACGTGTTGCTGAAGATGTGAGTCTCAGTAATGCTGCCAAAGCGGCTATGCAAAGGAATATCTAAAGGGAAATTCAGGTTGTTCACGCCGGGCTGACCACCGGTTTGGATCCCAAAATTATCGCCTCCGAACGGCTCGAAGGTGTCGGAATCGGACCAAAAGAACCGCTCGAATAGATGGTCCCTGCCGTTGCGGAACTCTCTGTCCCAGTTGGCGGTGAATTGATTATCAGTGAATTTCCCCGGCTTCGTGACCACAAAGGGAACCGTAGTACCGCAGGGGGTGGTGGAGGCGACGTTCGTGGGCAGAGGGAACAGGTATCCGCCGGCTCCCGCGCCGAACTGGTTACTTTTGACATTCAAGATATTGAAGGCCACTGGGTCAACCGCCGCGCCGCCATTGCAGTCCTTGGCCATCAGGCTCGCGGATTGCCGGTCCTGGCTGGGAACGTACGGAATGCTGGGCGAGTTGATGAACGTCCCTGGGGAGGCGCCGCTGCGTTGACGGGTGCCCTGGTAGTTCACATAGAAGTAGCCCAGTTTGGCCTTGGGACCCACCGGCCCACCCAAATCGCCGCCAAAAATATTCTGCTGAATCACCACTCTTTTCAGAAAATAATCGTTGGCATCGAGCGAGGTGTTACGGAAATACTCCCAAAGATCCCCATGCAGACTTGCGGTTCCGCTCTTCAGGGTTGCGTTGATGTTCCCACCGCCATTGCGCCCCTGCGAAGCGTCATACAGACTTGTGCTTACCTTGAATTCTTGGATTGAGTCTGGATTCGGGAGCGGAGTGTAAGTCAACTCGCCGAACGCGTAGTCGGCCACTGAAATTCCGTCGATCAGATAGTTGTTATTGTCCTCGCGCCCGCCGTTAACGTGGATGTACACCTGCCCCCGGCCCAGTTGGGAAGCATTATTCAAATCCGACGAAGCCCCCGCCGAAAGTGTCAGCAACTGCTGAAAATTTCGCGTTGCCAATGGCAGCATCGTAATGGTTGTCGAACCGAGAGACTCTCCAGTAGTCGCCGCTGTAGTCTCTACGGTGGCCACCTGCGACTGCACTTCAAGCACTTCTTTGGCGGAAGTCACTTTCAACACAGCAGTCAGTCGTGTAGTTTCCGTGATCCGCACCTCTATGCTGAATACCTTGCTAGTAGCAAATCCCGGAGCGCTCACCTCCAGCGAGTAATTACCGACCGGCAGCAGCGTGGCCGCAAAACTTCCCGAAGAATCGGGGCTGACCTGGCGCAACACCTGCCCGGTCGCCTCATTGATCACATTCACCTTCGCCCCGAAAATCACCGCGCCGGATGCATCCTGCACCGTGCCCGTAATTGCCCCCGTAGCTCCACCTTGTGCGAATGCCAGCGCACTGAAGCACAACACGGCGAGCACCACCGCCAGTTTGCCAAAACGCAACATAGGTGCCCTCCCACTGACCGTTCGAACCTGTCTCGAGAAACAAATCAGGAGGAATCAGGCTTTTTCTCAAAAAGAACTCACCATTTACATCTTCTCCGCGTCTTCGTGTCTCTGTGCCGCGGATGTTCTTCCGCGGTCCCAAAGGATATGCACCGTAACCTCGCCGATTTCAGCAGTCCTTGGATGGACGCACGCACACCGGCATTGTCGTCAACGACGAACACCGGGGGAGCGTCTGCGGCCGTCATTCGATCGCCTCGGCTTTGGTGGACAGAGTGAAATAAAAGCTTGCGCCGCGCGGGGAGTTGTCGGCAGCCCACAACCGGCCACCATGCGATTCGATGATGGAGCGGCTGATGCGAAGTCCCATGCCGGTGCCGTGAGGTTTGGTGGTAAAAAACGCATTGAAGATCTGCTCCGCTTGCTGTGGGGGCAGCCCCACGCCGCTATCAGTGACGGACACCACGACTTCCTCGTTTTGCCCTTGCTGCGACTTGATGACGAGCTCGCGCGTCCCATCCACATCCTTCATCGCATCGAAGCCATTGAGCATGAGGTTCATCAGCACCTGCTGCAATTGAACGCGGTCGGCCATGACCTGGGGAATATCTGCGGCAAGGTCCGTCCCGACTAAAATGTTGTATCGCGTGGTCTCGCCGTGCAAAAGAACAATCATCTCTCGAATAATCTCGTTTACGTCTACCAACTCCCGGTGCGACAGGCCTTTCTTGAAGAGCTGGCGGATCCGGCTGATAATTTCCCCCGCGCGCTTCACGTCTTTCACGATTCTCATGGCAGCCGCGCGCGCCTCTTCGATGTTTTGAGTGTTGCTCGCGAGCCAGTGCAAGCAGGTATTAGCGTTGGTGCTAGCCGCGGCGATTGGTTGATTCACTTCGTGCGCCAGGGAAGCGGTCAGCTCTCCCATGGTGGTCACCCGGCTGAAGCGTGCGAGATCCGCCTGCGCCTGGCGCAGTGCCTCCCGCGCCTCTTCCGCCTGCTTGCGCTCGGTGACGTCCATCATGGTGCACACGAATTGCTCCACATCCCCGGATGCGTTCAAAACGGGATGGCCGACGGTGTGAGTGTGTTTGAGAGTACCGTCCGGAAGAAGGATTCGGTGTTCCACTTCGTAATCTGACTTTTCACTGATTGCTCGCTCTTTTGTCCGTTGCACTTTGGCTCGATCCTCCGGATGCATGCGCTGTAGCCGGTCTTTCCAAGCCGCCAGGCCCTGTTTTGGGTCGAAGCCGTATATGCGATACCATTCCTGGGATAGATACAAGGCGTCTTCTCCTGCTACCCGCCAGGCCCCACTCCCCGTATGCGTGAGCCTCTGCGCTTCTGCTAAGTATGCCTCCCTTTCCCGAAGCGTCTGTTCCACCTTCTTTGCTGCGGTAACGTCCATAACCGCTCCCACGAACTCTACGCTCTCCGATTCATCGCTTAAGGCACGAGCCACAACGTGGAGATGCTTGACGGAACCATCCGGCATCAACAAGCGATGTTCAAGTTCAAAATTCTTCTCATCCCGCGCCGCCCGCTCGATTGTCTGTTGCACGAGCGCTGCGTCTTCCGGATGAACCCGTTGGAGAATAAGTTCTACGGTCGGTTTCATGGTTCGGTCGTATTGGAAAATTCGAAAAGTTTCCTCTGACCAGATAATCTCGCTAGTGGATGGCTTCCAGCCGAAACTACCCGTGTGACTGAGCCTTTGCGCTTCCGCCAGGTACGCTTCGCTGCGCCGCTCGGCACGCTGGCGAGCGAAGGGAATGCTGTTCGCATTCTGCAGGGCCACCGACTGCGGTAGTTCGTTTTCATCGCGCTTCGCGGTCACAAATCGCCTCCGAAAAGATTCTCCAGGCAGGAGTCTGCATACCGCCTGTAACGGAAGGGGCTCCGCGTCAGCCGCGGCAAGCGGAGCGTATGACCGTCTGAGAAGGGGATTTTGAATCCGTCGGGGGCTGTGTTCGGAAGCCCATGCACACAGTACGTCGCGAAATTGTGATACTTCCTGTGTTCGCCGTCCGTAACAACCGGAGAGCCTATGGCCTGAAACCGCTCAATGGTAGCTTGAACAGCAGCCTCGTAGAGAGAAGCAAGGTTGTGATTCTCACTCTCGCCACTTGAGACTCGCTCGATCAGATCAGCAGGTCTTGGGATACTGCCGATTGGGTCGGTGGATATCGTGATTGGCGGAGACTTGGTCATACTTACCGCCTTGCCCAAGCATAATCGACCTCTCCGGTATGAACAACAAAAGGTCGAGTAACTTTCCTATTCCATCTGGTAACGGCACTTCAGGGACATTCCCGTAGAATTCTGCGCCGTCTTCGCGATGGACCTTCACGGTGATTTCGCTGGTCCCGAGTTCCGATGATGGAGCGGCTGATGCAACGTCCCATGCCGGTCCCGTGCGGCTTGGCACTAAAGAAGGCATTGAAGAGCTGGTCGTCTGCTGTGGGGGCAGCCCTACGCCGGTATCGTTGGCGGACACAAGAACTTGGTCGGTTTCGGCTCGACGCGACTTGATCTCGAGCTCCCGCGTCCTTCATCGCTTCGATACCCTCGATCATGAGGTTGATCAGTACCTGCTGCAATTGCACGCGATCTCCCAGGTTCGTTGCCGGATCGCAGACAGCGGTATGCCCGAATCGGGCAGGGGGCTGGACACCCGCGGTTTTGAGTTTGAGTCCAAGTGGGCGTCCCGGCCAAGCCATTCGCATAGGAAAGAACCCAAACGTCGTTGGCTATCAAATTGAGGGAGGCGGGAGATTCCCCTCAGCATGCAATTATACCATTTGAGCCGGGATCATACACAGTACGCAATGTAGCTTCCGGGAGTGCCGAGCGGTTACAATCGCCAATTGAGACTGGACATTGGCCCTTCGGAGGCTTTCGATGATCGCTCGCGTTCTGATCTTCTTGTTGTTTGCTGGCTTGGCGTCTGCACAAAATGTCGTCCACTACACGACAACCAATGACAATGTGAAATATCTTTTTGCTACCGCGGAACCGGTGGCTCGCCTGCATTCGGGCGACATTCTTGACACCAATACGCTGGACTGTTTCGGCAACGTTCTGCGCAAGCCGGGCGACACAATGAGTATGGTGAAGGGGGACAATCCCCTGGCGGGGCCCTTTTTTGTGGAAGGAGCGGAGCCCGGTGACACTCTCGCGGTGAAGATTCTCGATCTGCAAGTGGATGGCGATACCGGAGTGGGTGCTTTCTCGCCAGGTTTTGGAGCGCTGACGGGTTCGCACTACACGCCCGTGCTCGAGACGCCGTTGAAAGAGCGCGTGTGGTTCTACCACATCAACCACCAAGACAACACGGCTGTGTTCAAGGCACTCGACTCCGATTTCTCGGTAAAAATTCCGGTACATCCCTTTTTTGGCTGCATTGGGGTTGCGCCGGCGAACGGGGAGGCGCGCAGTTCGATCGTGCCTGCGGAATTTGGCGGGAACATGGATTCGCCGGAGGCGAGCGTGGGCAACACCGTGTATTTTCCGGTAAACGTGAAGGGAGGACTGCTCTATCTCGGCGACGGACACGCGGCGATGGGCGATGGCGAAGTTGCCGGATCTGCGATTGAAGTTCCACTCAAGGCCCGCGTGCAATTAAGCGTGATCAAAGGGCGAACCATTGAGTGGCCGCAGTTTGAGAATGATGATGCGATCATGACCGTGGGAGCTTATCGTCCGGTCGACGACGCAGCGCGGATTGCGCTCACAGAACTGGTGCATTGGATTCACCGCGACTACGGGCTCTCGGACCTGGACGCTTACGAACTGCTGTCGAAGGTCGCGAAAATTCATTTCAACGAGATGGTTGATCCGAACTACGTGGTGGTGGCGTCGATCGAAAAGAAATATTTGCCAGCCAGGAAAAAGCCGTAGCGACCGCGGGGGTACATGCCCTCCACGCCTTTTCGTAACCGGACGTTATCGACGGCCCGACGGCCTTACTGTGCTCTTGCGTTTGCATGCATCATCCGCGGAGGCCAGCGTTCGTCAATCGCCTTGATGATTTCTTCGCTCCGCCGCACCGCATCCGCGATTGCGTTGTGGGTCGCTGGAACTTCCTTCCCACCTTCGAACCGTGCTAGCAACCGTTGCTTAATACCTTCCAAGAGATAGAGCGCTGATCAACGGCCGCGCCGATAAGGGCGACCACGAACATGCACGTGAGCGGCAGAATTAGCAACGAGTGGAAAATGCGCCACCAAGAAGTTCCCCCATGCCGGAGATTCGGGCCCAGCCAAGGGAACAAGAACGCAAAGACCAGTGCCGGGACACCGAATAGAAGCGCCGTTGCAATCCAATTCGCACGTCTAATTGGAGGTGCTTTTTGTACTTGGTGAGTCTATGTGACCTTTTAAGGACATAAGGAATGAAAAACGGGCAAGCCGGAACTATCGATTCGTCCGTCGGATTAGTACCGACAAACGCGCTTCTGTTTACGAATATCGCGTCCACTCCCCAGTGTCGGCTAATCGGAAGCTATTGTTGGCTGGCACGGGGACGAATTGTCGGTTATTCGTTGAAGTAGATCTCAGATGGGACCTGGCTGTACACGAAGTGTGCACGAATCGACGTTTTCAGTGCATTGGGGTTAGCTTTTGAGCGAAAGCAGGTTCCCCGATTTGTTGGAAAGGTTAGTAGTTAAAGTGTCCAGTGGAATTGTTGGAGTAGAGTTTTGTGCTTTGCAAGCGCGTTCGCACCTTCCAAACACTCCACCCTTTGCTCTGCGTTTTTAATGTTTCCAACAATTTCGGGGAATCTGCTTCTCGCTCGAAGTAACCCCCGAAACTGCAATTACATAGGGTTATGGAACGGTAATGGAACGTTCGCTTTCACTGATTTTCACCTTTTCAGCGCACCTGCTTTCGCAGCATGTGTCCGTCGTTGAGTCTCCCCATCCGCACTCCTTTTCAATCCTCAACATTTCGTGCTCACTCTGCGTAACTTCGACCCGGATTTCCACGACTCATCACATCATCCTTGCAGCCCCCGATGGAAGCAAGCATTCTGAAACTGAGATAAGGTTAGTCTCTCTCGACAAAGACGTACTAACGTATCTCGCAACCCTGGCGCATCTCGGCGCCTGATTTTTGAGGTCCAGGGTATTCCGGGAGGAACTGATGGACCGAAATACGCTTTCCGCCTGTGCTTCTCTAGTGATTGCCGTGATTTGTGCTTTTGCGGCGCCACTTCAGATGCGGGCGCAAGATCCCAAGACACCGTATCCCAGCATGGCACCAGTGGATCAGTACCTGATGCCAGACCGCGATGCTGAAATTGCCTTGGC
>Ga0210403_10005106_pt1 | contig 11207 bp, 12 predicted proteins | sample IncBWC19MmetaG_FD_150863 | JGI IMG/M metagenome (GOLD analysis project Ga0210403, IMG submission 150863) | Forest soil microbial communities from Barre Woods Harvard Forest LTER site, Petersham, Massachusetts, United States - Inc-BW-C-19-M | ecosystem: Environmental > Terrestrial > Soil >... | reverse complement strand
GCCGTTTGAAATGGCACGGGGGAGCCAGGGGGGAGCTTGAGTTCGGCGGAACCGCGAGGTGTCCTGGGCCGCCTTTTGATGAGGCCGGCTCGCTCGAGCGAGAGCACCATTTGGTGAACCGAAGGCGGGCTGACGCTAAAATATTCTTGCATGTCGGTTTCCGCCGGGGGTCTGCGGTGCGGCCGCGTATAGAGGTGGATGAAGGCAAGGTACTGCCCCTGTTTGGGCGTGAAGGTTTTCGCCGAAGGACTCACGCCGGCCATCCTGGGACACGGCCGGCACACGCTGAACTCACGGCCCGGCGGTGTTTCCCATACGCTTGCGGTCACTCAACGTCTGTCGCGGCGAGCCAGATCGTCTCCTTCGCAGGCCTATACCTGGATGACCTGCCGGCCCGGTTGCTGTGGGTTATTTCGACTGACGTCGGGCATCGCCAGAGGCACGCCAACGACGTCGGACTTAGTTCGACGCGCAGCAAGGTGCACGCAAAGGTCGATTACTGCGGCAGCAACATTCCCTAGCGCATGAGGAGTCGCGATGAGAAGCCCCAGCGAGCAAGACCCCGCCAATCCTAACGATCTCGCGTACTATGCACCGCGCGAACTGCGCGAAAGAGCGAAGTCAGTTTCCCTTTCCCGAGAAGCAAGATCGGAGTCCGTCACCAGGTCTCCAATCTCTCAGCCTCCTTAGCCCGATATGCGACTCAAGACACCGGTTTACTTGCGGCACACTAATTCGCCCTCGCGCGCGGTGCTCCTTTTCGCAACTCCCAGACGGTTTTCTGATCTCGGCGGGAACATGTCAGCGAATGCGTAGCGACTGGGGCGTCGCGATCGAACCAGCATACCGTGTTTGCGACCTACTCTCGTTGAGATTTGGGGTCTGGTTAGGCCGCCAAGTCCGTCTTTGTGCTCGGTGACAACTTGGCTTCCTCTACGAAGTCTAGCGAGCCTTCATTTTCCACTGCGTAACAAAGTTCGCTAGCAAAAGTCTTGAAGATCGCCCGAACCACGCCGCTCCTGCCGTTGTTCTTTTTTACAACGTCGCCAATTGCATATTTTGCCATGAAAAAGTCCTGCTCGCCGATAGTGGAACGCGACTCGATACTGCGGAGACTCTGAGGGGATTTTATAAATGAGTCGCTGACAATCTGTGTTCCATCCCGTAGATGTGAAGCGGCAGCCATTAGTGATGCCTTCAAGAACGAAAAAGCCCAGCCAAAAACGGGCCAGGCTCGTCCATTCCGATGAATCACACCTGCTATTTTAGCCCGCAATCGCCCCAATCTCACGTCAGAGCTGTTCCAGTTTCATCAGCTGGGCGTGATCTCTCGATGGTTGTTTCACGACTGGACGCCCGTCATTTATTTGTTGTTTCATAATCGCTGATGCTTTGAACACAACGACCCGACGCGGCGATATCGGTACCTCAGCGCCAGTTTTCGGATTTCGACCTATCCGCTTCCCCTTCTGGCGCACGGTGAACGTACCGAATGATGACAGCTTCACGGTTTCGCCTCTTTCCACACTGTCCGAAATTTCCTTCAACACCAGTTCGACCAGCGCAGATGACTCCGAACGCGAAATCCCGACTTTCCGGTACACTGCATCGTACAGTTCCACCCTTGTGACAGCCTTTCCAGCACCAGGCATGGTTTTCTCCAAATGCTCTTGTCAGCAAAAAAACGGGTTCGACACTATCGAAACGCCCGTAGCAAAACATAGTGCCGCTTAAAAAGCCAGTGTTGGCAGCTTACCTGCGGTGGCCGAGGCGGATCCCAAGTTTCAAGGCTTTTTGACGCAACGAACCCTCTGTTCGCTTGGTCAGCTTCATGATCTTGGCTATTCGCGTTTTAGCCTTCGACTGAGCGCGTAATTCCTTCACGTCAGCCTTGGTGTATTCACGGCGAACGATTTTCTTTCTTGGCCACCTCGATCTCCATTTTGATTCGTTGCGGCCTGCTGTGGCGCGTAATCGGGCAACACACTAACGCGTGCTGCCGTCGGCTCACCCTCATTGACGCTGAAATCTTGGCATGGGCCATCTGCCCGAGCCAACGAAGTATCACAGCTTAATTCGGGGAATGAACCCAGAGATGGCGGACCGGGGGCCTCTTGATCAGACGGCAGCGATTGTCTGCACTTCGACCAGGAAAGCTTCCTTGACCAGCCGGTCGACCACGAGAAGGGTGTTCGGCGGATACTTGCCGTCCGGAAACATCTTTGGGAATTCACGCAACCGAAACTCCATGAACTTTGGGATGTCCTGCGAATGGACAAGGTATGTCGTGAACTGAACGACGTTGGCCCAGGATGCTCCGGCTGATTTCAGTGCCGCCTCGATATTGCGAAAGACCTGCGCAGTCTGAACGTCGAATTCACCCTCGCCGATAACATTGCCTGCGGCGTCGCCCGACAGCATTCCCGCGACAAACAAGAATTCGTCCGCCCTTACGCGGGTAACATGGGTGTATTGCCCCATGGGAGGGCCAAGTTCCTCGGGATTGTAGATATTAATTTCTGCTGACATTGCCTTTCCTTTCTGTCCTACTCCACTCCTGGAACGGCGACGGTAACAGTACTCGTGGGAGTTCGTAAGCGTCGCCCGGTTATTTGCGTAAATCCTGTCGATGTCCGCTGCGGGTCAATCGCTACCGAATCCGACCTTTCGGGCATGTCTGGTTTAGCCCCGTTAGCGACCGGCCAGCAGACACCTCGAGTCACCGATATTTTGCACAGCAGAAAACGGCACTCTGGTCGGCGATGGCACCGGGACCGGGCATTTTCCGTGTCCAAATCTCGCGGTATCATCAAGTTCCAATATTACCCTGGAGGTCATCGATCATGGATATCGACCGAGACCACATAGACGAGGCCATTCTGGCGCTGCTATTTCTCGGGCGTCACGACGGGATGCGCACCTGGAAATCCTTCGACTGGGCCGCGATGGAGCGGCTCCATATAAAGGGATTAATCTCGGACCCAGTCGGCAAAGCTAAATCCGTCGTATTTACTGACGAAGGCCTACGTCAGTCGGAAGCAATATTCCGGAAGCTATTCGTAGTTAGGCGAGAATGTTAAAGCGCGCTCCTCCTAAATTCGGCCTGCCTGCTGCGCATGCTCCCATCACCGGCGAACAGCCGTAATCATTCGAATAACTTGTCCAACACAATGAGACTTCATTCGTCTTGGTGCTCGTCCAGAGCGGCGGCGTACCAAAGGCTATTGAATTCTTCCTCGATCACCCAGCCGACGTTCCTACCGCGTGATCTAAGCTTGTCGAGACGCTCGAGGTAGGTGGTGCGCTCAGCAGGAGGTAGGCTTGATACGATTTCGAGGGACCGTTCGTACATGCGGATCAAAGCAGCAAAAAAGCCTTCATCTTCTATGCTGCAGGATTCTAGAAAGCCGAATGCCTCCTCGCAATAGAATATCGACAGTTCCGCTATCCCATCCGGGCGCCCAATGGCTTTCTTGTAATCCGCAATCGCCTTCTTGGCTTTTGAAACCGATACGGGTTGGCCCTTCATTAGGTCCGGGGATATCCATCTGGAAATACTCGCTTTGAAGGGTTGGAGCTGATCATGACCCAAGCCCAAGCGGGCGTGCAAGAACACCTGGTTGTCTTTGCTCGCAGTGTAGAGGTCTTGCACTAGCCCCAGAAGACCCGCGCGATCGAAGTCCATGAGCGCAGTCTTGACGTCGCTCCATTTTGGCGATGTATTCTTGCAACGGACCACGGCCACGAACCCTTCAAAGATGGTTTTATGAGCGAGCTTCTCGGCCGCCTCAAGATACACGACTTCCGCAAAAGGAGCAGATTGGTCGGATCAAAGATGCCTAACCATTGGCACATGCTCTCCTCCTCTGTAACCGAGGAGCATGACCATGCTGGATCAAATGAATTCCACCCCGACGCCGCATAAACGGTTGCCCTGGAACAAGGGAAAGCTGACCGGGCAAAGCCACCGCTGCGACCCAAGCACGTCTGGTCGATCCGGACGAAACTCCAGATCGAAGGCCGCGCTCGCGATCTCGCGATGTTCAATCTGGCAATCGACAGCAAGCTTCGAGGGTGTGATGTTGTCACCATGCGGGTTGAGGATGTTGCTGCCGGCGGATACACCGCGGATCGCGCAACGGTCAGACAAAAGAAAACTGGTCGACCCGTCAGGTTTGAATTGAGCGAGCAGACCCGCCAGGCGGTCGATGATTATCTAAGGACCGCCAACAAAAGGCCCGGGGAGTTCTTATTCACGGGCCGTCGTGGCCCCAACCGCAACATGACAACCCGCCAGTATGCCCGTCTCGTGTCCGAGTGGATCGGAAGCGCCGGGCTGGACCCGAGGTTGTTTGGGACCCACTCTCTGCGACGCACCAAAGCGACGCTGATCTATCGGCGGACCGGCAATCTCAGGGCCGTCCAGCTTCTGCTCGGGCATACCAAGATCGAGAGCACGGTCAGGTATCTCGGCATCGAGGTCGATGACGCCCTCGCGATAGCGGAACAAGTTGATGTCTGAAATACCCGGGCAGAGCGGGCATGCTCTGCCCAACCTCTAACCGCCGGTTTGTGCCAATAGCGGAAGTGGCGATCCCGTTCACTCGATCACCTGATCCGCCCGACTGAGCATCAATGCTGGAATTGTTAGGCCGAGTAACGTCGCCGACTTGAGATTGATGACAAGTCGGAAATTGGTCGGATCCTCAACTGGAATGTCACCGGGCTTGACTCCTTTCAGAATCTTATCAATGTAAACACCTGCCCGTCGAAAGATCGCCGGAACGACTGCACCGTAGGACATAAGAGCGCCAGCCTTCACATACTCCTCGTTATGGGAAACGAAAGGCAGGCGTTGAAGCAACGCCAACTCGCCTATCTTCTTTCTCTCGTTGAAGAACATGGGTTCAGGTGCTGCCGCCAAGCCTGTTCTTTGATCGTTTACAATTGAAGCAAAAGACTTTTCCAGATCGGTGGCTGCCGGAACTGCACCGCTTCGACCAACAACCCCAATTTGTGCGCTTCTCCCTCAACCGAAGCGATGTAGCGCCGCGTTCGTGATTCGTCCGTCGTATGCATAAGCACCACGACCCGCGATAACTGAGGGAGTGCTTCTTTCAAAATCTCCAAACGTTTTCCCAGAAGGTCAGGAAACGCTATGCCGGTGATGTTCTCAGTTGGCCGGGAATAGCTTTTCACAAGTCCGCTTCCGAGAGGGTCGTAAGCAGCCACGAAGACAATCGGTATTGTTCTGGTAGCTTTCTGGAGCGCAAGAGAGGCAGTCGGTCCAGCGCCAACCAGAACGTCCATGTTCAGTCGGACTAATTCCTCCGCCATGCTCTTCATTCGGTCAGCCATTTCAGCAGGGAAACGGTGTTCCACTGTAACGTTTTGCCCCTCAATGTAGCCGACGTCAGCCAGACCTTGCCGCAACGGCGCGAGATAGAGAGCTTCCTGTTCGGGACTGGCCGCATGCCATAGAAACCCCGATGCGAGGTATCTTTCGGGCGACCTGTTGGCCGCGAGCATTAAACGGGCACGCTGCCGCAACGCCACCGAGTATGATGATGAACTCTCGTCGCCGCATGCCCGCCTCCGGAGTTCAGGATGCGGCATTGTAACTGTCTACACTCACTATATCTGGAAGACGCCGGGGGCCGCTCAAATGAAATATCTTTTGACGGCCCCTGACTTCCGATAAGGGTCAAAAGGCGAAATATTCTCGCGGAGCACATGTCTTCCGCTTTGCCCCTAACAACGGACATCGCGCGATGCAGTCGGCATGTCCGTTTCGTGCCAGACGCGGAAGTCGCCGCCGTCCGCCAAACCATTTGGCGACTATACGGCCGCGCTCAAATTGAGTAGGTTTGGCGCCATATTCGAGTTATTTCAGCTTTCCCCGGGCGGGAGCGCATCGAAATGGCGAAGCGTGGACAGGCGGTGCGTCCAACGGGACGCAGAGTGCCAACGAAGCCCAAACGTGCGCGTGCGGATGTCGATTTAAAAAGTGAAGTTGTAACTCTTAAACGCGAATTGGCCGAAGCGCTGGAGCGGCAAACCGCTGCGTCAGAGGTTCTTCAGGTCATCAGCAGCACGCCCGGCGACTTAGAACCGGTGTTCCAGAGCCTGCTGGAGAACGCGACGCGAGTTTGCGGGGCCAAATTCGGCTCAATGTTAATGCTTGAAGGGGAGGTTGTTCGGCAAGTCGCGTTTTACAACGTGCCCCCTGCTTACGCCGCTGCGTTTGGGATGCGGACCTTTCGACCTCATCCGAAAGGCGGCGCTGGTCAAGTGATCAGGACCAAACAAGTGGCTCATATCGCGGATCTTCGGACCAACCCGGCATACCTGGAGGGTGATCCTGCGGTTGTCGCACTATCTGATCTCGCCGGGGCTCGGACGTTTGTCATTGTACCTATGCTTAGGGACGCCAAGGTAGTCGGCACAATCGGGGTCTATCGACAAGAGGTCCGCCCGTTCGCTGACAAGCAGATTGAGCTGCTCAGCAACTTCGCCAAGCAGGCCGTCATCGCCATCGAGAATACACGACTGCTCAAGGAACTGCAGCAACGCACCGATGACCTCAGCGAATCCCTGCAGCAGCAGACCGCGACCGCAGATGTGCTTAAGGTCATCAGCCGCTCGGCATTCGATCTGCAAACCGTGCTCGACACGCTCGTAAAATCGGCCGTTACCCTCAGCGGAGGCTGCGCCGGCACGATTTTTCAAAGAATTGGCGACCTTTATCGTTTGACCGCCAGTTTTGGTTATCCTGAAGAACTAGTGACCTATGGACGTTCCAATCCCATTGCCCCAGGACTGGACAGCAACGTCGGACGCACTGCGCTTCTAGGCAAAGTCGTTCAGATCCCTGACGTCCTGGCGGACCCCGATTATCACACGCTTGGATACCAGCGCATTGGCAATTACCGAGCGATGCTTGGCGTTCCCCTGATGCGCGACGGCAGGGTTGAAGGCGTATTCTCGCTTGGAAAGCCAGAGCCAGGACCTTTTACCCAGCGCCAGGCCGAACTCGTCCAGACTTTTGCGGACCAGGCTATTATTGCCATCGAGAACGTCCGGCTATTTGACCAATTACAGGCGCGGACCGACGACCTCAGCGAATCCCTTCAGCAGCAGACCGCGACTGCCAATGTGTTGAAGGTTATCAGCCGTTCGACCTTCGATCTGCAGACGGTTTTGCAGACACTCGTTGAATCCGCAGCCCGGCTATGCGAGGCGGACCTGGCGAATATCTGGCGGCCGGAAGGCGCCGCCTTTCATCTTGCCGCAAGCTTTGGCATCCCTGGCAAAGACAAGGAGCGATTGGAAAACGTAAAATATCTCGAAAGCATCGGTATTGAGCCGGGCCGAGGATCGATCGTTGGTCGGGTTTTGCTGGAAAGACGAACAATCCAGGTCCATGATATTCAAGCCGATGCTGAATATGAGCTGAGCGGCGTCATACGCATCGGGAACTACAGGACGGCGCTTGGTGTGCCGCTGTTACGCGAAGGCGTTCCGATTGGCGTCATCTTCCTGTCGCGCTGCACCGTTCAACCTTTTACCGACAAACACATCGAGTTGGTCACCACCTTCGCCGACCAGGCTGTGATCGCGATCGAAAATGTGCGGCTGTTCGATGAGGTTCAGGCGCGCACCGAGGATTTACGTGAATCGCTTCAGCAGCAGACCGCCACGGCGGATGTTTTAAAAGTCATCAGCCGCTCGACCTTCGATTTGCAGGCGGTGTTGCAAACGCTTGTTGAATCGGCGACCAAGCTCTGCGAAGCAGATAAGGCGACCATCACCCGTCAGAAAGACGGAATTTTCTATCGCGCCGAGAGCTGCGGCTTTTCTGATGAATTCATGAACTACGTTCGAAACGTTCCAGTGGTACCGGATCGGGGCTCGGCGACGGGCCGCGCTCTTCTTGAAGGAGTCGTCGTTCATATTCCGGACGTCGAAGATGACCCAGACTATACCTTTAATGAGGCGCAAAGGCTGGGTGATTTTCGCACCCTGCTCGGCGTTCCCATGCTGCGCGAAGGTGTCCCGGTTGGCGTCATCGTCCTCACGCGTTCGGAGCCGCGCCCCTTCACCGACAAGCAGATCGAAGTGGTCACGACATTTGCCGACCAAGCGGCCATCGCTATCGAAAACGTGCGGTTGTTCGATGAGGTTCAGGCGAAGACACGCGATCTGTCCGAAGCCTTGGTCTATCAGACTGGCAGCGGCAATATTCTCAAGGTGATCGCATCCTCGCCGACCGACGTCGCGCCAGTTCTCAAGGCCATTGTCGAGAGTGCCTGCGAGCTTTGCGATGCCTATGATGCCGTCGTGCTCTTGAAGGATGGCGACGATCTTCGCTTTAGCGCGCACCATGGTCCGATACCGATCGGCCTGGAGAAATGGCCGATCAACCGCAACTGGACCTCGGGGCGTGCGTTCCTGGATCGGAAGCCGGTGCATGTGCATGACTTACTCTCCGGCGAAAGCAACGATTTTTCCGAGAGCCGGGAATTGTCGCGGCGCATGGGCTACCGCAGCATTTTGAGTGTACCGATGCTCCGCGAGGGTGAGAGCATCGGAACAATCGCGCTTCGCCGCACTGAAGTGCACCCTTTCAGTGACAAGCAAATCGGTTTGCTGCAGACCTTCGCCGACCAAGCCGTAATTGCCATCGGCAATGTCCGTATGTTCGAACAAGTGCAAGAACGAACCAAGGAGCTTTCGCTTTCGCTTGAGGAGCTGCGCACTGCACAGGACCGCCTTGTTCAGACGCAGAAGCTCGCCTCGCTCGGGCAGCTCACCGCAGGCATCGCGCACGAGATCAAGAACCCACTCAATTTCGTCAACAATTTCTCCGCGCTCTCCAAGGAATTGGTCGATGAACTAAGCGCTGCTCTCAAACCGGTTGTTCTTGACGACAAAAAGCGAGAGGAACTCGACGAACTGACGCAGATGCTGAAGGGAAACCTCGAAAAGGTTGTCCAGCACGGCAAGCGCGCCGATTCCATCGTCAAAAACATGCTGCTGCATTCGCGCGAGGGTTCCGGGGAGCACAGGCCCGCGGATATCAATGCGCTTCTCGATGAGAGCCTCAATCTCGCCTATCACGGCGCGCGCGCCGAGATATCCGGTTTCAATATCACGCTGCAACGCGACTTCGATGCGAGTGCTGGCGCGATTGAACTGTTTCCGCAGGAAATCACCCGTGCATTTCTCAATCTGATTTCGAACGGATTTTATGCCGCGACCAAGCGTAAAACGGAGAATGGTGACCTAAATTTCGAGCCGGTGCTCAGTGCCGCCACCAAAAATCTCGGCAGCTCCGTAGAAATCCGCATTCGCGACAACGGCGCAGGAATCCCGCCCGAAGTGAAGGAAAAGATATTCAACCCGTTCTTTACGACCAAGCCGGCCGGTGAGGGCACCGGGCTTGGTCTCTCGATGAGCCATGACATCATTGTGAAACAACACGGCGGCAGGATAGACGTCGAAACAGAGCTCGGGCAATTCACGGAATTCAGGATCGTGCTTCCGCGCACCCCAGCGACAAGCAAGGCAGGAGCAACCAGATGAGCTCGCTAATTCTAGTCGTCGATGACGAAGCCGATGTTGAGATGCTGTTTCGCCAGCAGTTCAGACACGATCTTCGAACCGGCCGTTTCACGATGGATTTTGCTCGGTCAGCCGACAATGCACTTCAACACATCAATGATACTGGCGGCGCCTCGTTGGTCCTGATCCTGTCCGACATCAATATGCCAGGAATGAGCGGCCTTGAAATGTTGCCGAAAGCCAAAGCCGCGCGGCCGGAGGTTCCCGTTATCATGATCACGGCCTACGGCGATGACAATACTAAGAAAAAAGCCCTGGAAGGCGGCGCCGAAGGGCTCATAACCAAGCCTATCGACTTTGTCGCTCTACGCAGTGAGATCGATAGCCGGGTGCAAGCGCCGTTCCATTGAACTGATGTCTGTGGGTCAAAAACGGAAGTCGCGGCCTTGCGGCGGGATGTCTGCTTTGCCCCGGCGAGCGGACATCGTCAGGCTGTCTCGGCATGTCCGAAAAGTGCCATGAACGGACTCATGGGCGCAGCAAATGCCATTTCTACTCGATCAGCTCGTCGGCTCGGCCGCTTAGCGCGAGCGGAACGGCGATCCCGAGTGCCTTTGCAGTCTTGAGGTTGATCATCAGCTCTACCTTGGTCGACCTTTGGACCGGCAGATCACCCGGGTTCGCTCCTTTGAGAATTTTTCCGGTGTAGATGCCGACCAGACGGTAACTTTCCGCTTCATCGGCTCCGTAGGTCATCAGGCCGCCGGCCGCGACGAACGAGCGATACGTGAAGATCGCGGGCATCGCGTGGCGGAGCGACAGTGCGCCAAGCTGTTCCTTGCGCGAAGCGAAGAATAAATAGGGGCCGATGACGAGCGCGTCGGCTCGCAATGCTGCAAAGACCGTATCCAAGTCGTGATCGGTGGTCGCCTGCACAACATGGAGCTGCATTCCGAGGGCGGGAGCCGCCGCCTGCAGGGCGCGCATGAATTGCTCGGTAACAGCCGGAGCGGAAGGATTGACAAGGACAGCAATGTTGGTTGCCGCAGGCATCAATTCGCGCAGCAGCTCCAGCCGCTTTTGCCCTACCTCGACGTTCAAATTGGTCACGCCCGTCAAGTTTCCGCCCGGCCGATTTAGGCTTGCTACAAGGCCGAGCGTGACCGGGTCACTGGCTGTCTCGAACACGATCGGAATTGTGGCAGTCGCCGCCTTTGCCGCCAGTGACGAAGGACTACCGCCCGCCGTAATCACGGTGACCTGACGGTGAACCAATTCGGCCGCGAGCACCGGCAGTTGATCCTCACGGTCCCCCGCCCAGCGATATTCGATAGCCACGTTCTGGCCCTCGATATATCCTTCCTCTTTCAGCCCCAGGGCGAACGCGCGCAGACGGGTCGCGTACACCTGAGGCGATGTACTGCTGAGGAAGCCGATCACCGGCATAGCGCGCTGCTGCGCGCGCGCGGCGAGTGGCCACGTCGCAGCGGTGCTGCCGAGAAGCGTGATGAACTCGCGTCGCTCCATGGTCACCCCTTAAAGCAGGCGACCACACCCTACCACGTCTCTAAATTGAGCCATGTGTTTTGCATCACAGCAAAATGAGCGCCGATGTCCGAGGAGGGTCAAACTCGGAAGTCGGC
>Ga0210403_10005105_pt1 | contig 11207 bp, 12 predicted proteins | sample IncBWC19MmetaG_FD_150863 | JGI IMG/M metagenome (GOLD analysis project Ga0210403, IMG submission 150863) | Forest soil microbial communities from Barre Woods Harvard Forest LTER site, Petersham, Massachusetts, United States - Inc-BW-C-19-M | ecosystem: Environmental > Terrestrial > Soil >... | reverse complement strand
TTCGCTCTTGATTCTTCGTCGGCTGGGATTTGGCCAAAATGCTGGCATCTGGCAAGCGGGGCTGTTACCAATGCTCTACACGCTAGGTTTTTTAATCCTTAATGCCTATTTTGCTGTGTATCTCTTTTACTCTGGATTGCGAATGGTCAAACCGAACACGGTTGGCTCCACTAGGTTCGGGTGGGGAAAAATAATTGTCGGCGCATTGATTCTCTACATACAGGTGGGCTTTGACTATCACCTTGTTCCTGAAGGCCCGCTCCCCATTCACATGCCGTCAACCCCAGCCGAAGCCACTTCCGTGGTCCTATGCGACCTGATCGCCGTCTACCTCATCGTTCGGGGCGTTTGGGAAGGCTACTCTCGACGTGGACCTCAACCGGACAACCTCCCGCCGCAATCGCCCGAACCAAACCCCTAGCCCGAAACCCACTTGTTGGGGTCAATCGACAGCGTGTTCAGCCTCGACGCTACGTCCACGGCATTGGGATCGAACATCAACTGATAAACCATGTCTACGACGACCACAATGGCTGCAACGAAAAGAAGAGTGGCACACGCGATGGGGATGAGTTCTACGGCCTCAAGCAAGCACTCGACCAGTGCCGCGACAAAGTTCTTGACGAGCCGCCTCTCCTCCTCCGGTTCCCCGATTATGCCAATCATCGAGTAAGAATACGTCGATTAACACTTGGAAGTTCCCGCTGGTCGCCAGCAGCCTGCCATGCCACTCCGGTGCGCCCAAGGCGCGAAAGAAGGCGTCGTAAACGTCGGTGGTGGTCTGCCAGCTTGAGCCGTCGAGCAGGAGTTTTTTCATTTTGTGGCACCGTAGGAACGCAATAAAGCCGCGATGTCGGTCAACCCAAAGTCGTCTTCAGCATGCCAGAGTGGAGTCGTACCCAAGCATCGAATGTTCGGATTGGCACCCGCCTTCAGAAGAAGTCGAACGGCCTCGATGTAGCCTCCGTAGACGGCCCAATGGAGTGCGGTCATGCCATCCGTATCGACATAGCTAGGGTTCGCGCCTTCAGCTAACAGTTCTTTGATCTGCGGGATGTCGCATCTCAACACCGCGAGGTGCAAAGCATCCGGTCGTTTCTCGCAAGAGGTACCCATTTTGATCGCCCAATTGTCCCACCGATCCGTCGAGCAGCCAACAGGCAGGCTGTCGGAGTATCGGCACAGAATCCCGTCTAGGAGAACCGAGGTCAGTTAGTGTAATGGGGATATTACGTCAACAACAGTTAGCTGCTCCCGGAGACCACTGTAACGCGCCGCCCGGCATTGTGTTTCCATTGAGTAGCTTCGTGAAGTATTCTGAGGACCCATGTTCCAGCTCATCAGAGACGCCTGCCGGAGGCTAGTGCAGCGAGAGCACCCAAAACTAGACGAAGGAGCAGTGGACCACCTCATCAGAGACGCCTGCCGGAGGCAAGTGCAGCAAGAGCACCTCAAATTAGACGAAGCAGCAGTGGACGAGATCGTGGGAAGCGTGCAACGCGTGTATCAGCTGATCCCAGACGCCTGCCGGAGGCGAGTACTACAAAAATACCCCGAATTAGAGGAAGCAGCAGTTGACGAGATCTTGATACAGATCCCGATGCCGCCAATGCGGCTGGTCGAAAGTGCGGTCGTCCAGAGGATGCACCTTCCCGAAGAGGAGCGGATGCAGCAAGTTACCACGATGATGGTCCCCAAGCTGTTGGGGTATTGAGGAAAACCTGTCCACCGAAATCAGGCAATTTCACTCTTTGAGAACTGGCCCGTGGTCCGTGAGCGTAATGGGGATGTTACGCCAACTACGAAAACCCTTCGCTCGGGAGTTGATTTATCACCCCTTGCCTTCGTCGATTTGCGGCTCGTATATTGCTGGCATGCGAGTCCATAGTGTCCTTGCTGGTTTTCTTGCCTGGATACTGTTTTCGAGCCTATCCGGTTGCTGCTCTGATTTTGCTTTGGTTCACGCAAAGATCTACCCTTCTCCAACTCAACCGCCAATTGAAGATGGGGCAATCCTTGTACATGAGGGCCGTATTGTTGGCGTTGGACCAAACGCGAAAATCAAAGTCCCACGCGATGCGACTGTTGTTGATTGCAAAGGTCTGGTTGTCACCGCCGGTTTTTGGAACAGCCACGTACATATCCTTACTCCGGGCCTGCTCCATGCTGAAAAACTCTCGTCGGAACAGATCACTTCACGACTCCAAGAGATGCTCACGCGCTGGGGCTTTACAACGGTCTTTGACATTGCCTCTGTGCTGGAGAACACGACTCTCATCCGTCGGCGTATAGAAAGCGGCGAAGTGAGAGGGCCGAGGATTCTCACTGTTGGGGAGCCGTTCTGGATGAAGGGTGGAACGCCCATTTATGTCAGGGGATTCCTCGAATCCAATCACATCAATATTCCCGAGGTCGGATCGACTACGCAAGCGACGGAGCGAGTGCGCCAGCAAATCCATCTTGGCGCTGACGGCATCAAGATTTTTGCAAATTCTATCGAGCGGGATGGCATCTTGACGATGCCCTTGGACTTGGCTCGCGCGATCGTCGCCGAGGCCCACCGTGCCGGTAAACCTGTTTTTGCCCACGTGTCTAACGATCAAGGAATCGAGGTAGCCCTCCAGAGCGGCGTTGATATTCTTGCCCACACCACTCCGGCCGATGATCTCTGGACTCCGGCTTTTGCCGAACGCCTGGGGGCAGCCCACATGGCTCTCACTCCCACGCTCACCTTGTGGGAAGTCGAATACAAGGGCAGCGATCCTGATGAACTCAAGAAGGGGATGGGCAAGGCAGCGCAGCAACTAAAGGCTTTTTCTGAAGCAGGAGGGCAAATCCTGTTTGGCACTGACGTCGGCTATATCGAACGGTTCGATACTTTAGAAGAATTCGTCTGGATGTCCCGAGCTGGCATGAGTTTTCAGCAGATCCTTGCTTCGCTTACCACGAATCCTGCCCAGCGGTTCGGCGACTCGGCCCATAGCGGACGCATCGCCAAAGGGATGGATGGCGACCTTGTTGTTCTATGCGCGGATCCGGGGCAGGATGCCGCTGCATTTTCCAAAGTCCGCTACACAATCCGAAGCGGGAGGGTCATCTATTCGGACAAGTGAAATTCTCCCATTGCCTCAAAGTTGGAAGCTTGACAGTACAGGCTGCGGCGAACTGTTGAAAACAGGCGTTTACACTCAAAACCCCGGTCAATGAGCGTTATCGCGATTTTGCTCCAATCGTGACCCGCTATTGGTAGGCTGCGAGGAATGAACCCAGCCTTCACCCGAGGAGATGCAACCTCAAGACAATTGCAGCAACACCAAATGGCACTAGTGCGAAGAAAAGCAGGGCTGTCCTCCAATTGCCCTCAGTCAGCCAAGCCACAACAAAGCCGAGTACAGCGTACAGTGACAAAACCAAAACCGTCGCACCCAGGACTGGAGCAGAGAAAAAAGCATATCGTCGAGAGAACCACAGAAATGCGCAAACCCAGTTGTCGCCGAAGCCCACAATGAGACAGTAGCTCAGCAGAGACCAGTCCGTCAGCTTCCACCACATTCGCTTCCATGGCTCCTCGCCTTCGACTGGAGGTATTCTCTCTGGCTTACGGGCTATCGCTATTAGGACCCATGACGCAGTTGCGAAGACCACCACGGGTACTTCCCAGTTGCCTCTATACAAAAGACTTTCAGTAACTGCCACGTAGGCGCACAACGCCACGATTAATACGACCCCACGAAGAACGGTCCCACAAAGACGTGCGTACTTTGCCTTCACTGTGCCTTGAGGTTCGACGATTGCGGACATCGCCCCAATTATCAGTGAAGACTGGCACCCAGCGAAAGATGACTGACGTAACCGGCGTTAACGCTCAAAACCCCTCGATGAGTGATATCGGGATTTTTCAATAACCCGGCCTTCTCAGGAAGGCGATTAACACTCAGAACTCAGTCTCTAATTCCCGGCATCGTGCCCAAAACACAATCTATACCCATTGCAATCTTCGACGTCGAAATCACGGCACCCGTAGGGTTGATTGCAGATATCCCGTGCGATCGTCACGCCGTTCGCTTTGAATTCGGCACACAATACGTCTGCATTGTCGACCCAAACGTAAGCGTCCCATGCTTCGCCGTTGGGATCAGCCAGGCGGTTGGGACGCGCTGAACCCGGAGTGTCAAACTGGTTGAGCATGATGACGATGCCGCTGCGCTGGACCATGCAAAAGCGTGGCGGGTCGCCCCAAAAGCGTTCGTAGTGAAAACCAAGCTTGTCTCGATAAAAATTAGCGGTGACCACAACATCGTCCACGATGAAGTAGGGTGCCACGCTCCATGTCATCGGTGTCTTCGGAATCATGCTGAGGATTCTACGTCATCTTGCCTCTGCGAGGGTTGATGTAACCAGGCGATTACACTAACTGACTGTTCATAAAACATCACTCGAATGAACGGCTCGTTCACCAAAAGCCGAGTCCTGAAATGAGCAACTTGCGGGGGAGGATTCCGACAGGTTTTATGAACGCTGCTGGAACGCCTTGTGTAGTTTGCCGACGCTGATGCCCATCTCTTCGGAGATCATGCGCCACGAGGCACCAGAATGGCGTAGCGAGGCTACCTCGGACAGATCGACTTCGACCGGACGCCGCCCCAATCTCTTGCCTTTCCGCTTCGCATTCTGAAGCCCTGCCCTCACTCTCTCTTGAATAAGGCTTCTCTCAAATTGGCTCATCGCGGCGATCAACTGGAACATCAGAACGCCGGAAGGCGAACTCAGATCAATGGAGTCCCGCAAGCTGACGAAGGAGACGCCGACGTTCTCCAGTTCCGCTAGGCTGTTCACGAGGTGACGCAACGACCTTCCGAAGCGGTCGATCTTCCACACCGCAATCACGTCGAAACGTCTCTGCTTCGCATCGGCCATGAGCCTGTTCAGAGCAGGACGGCTTTCCTTCGCCCCGCTGACACCGTGATCGACGTACTCTTCGGCAACATGCCATCCACGTCGTCCAGCGTATTCGCGCAACTCGACCAACTGCATCTCTGGACTCTGACCAGCCAATGTCGAGACTCGCGCATAAAGTGCGACCCTTTTGTTCTCCATGACTTTCTCCTATGCGTTGTTCTCAAACAGATAGCCGATCTTCTTTGCAAACAGGGATTCCGCTGTTATCCATTCAAGGGTTGTGAGTCTTGCCGAGGAAAGCAGATATTTCCATCCACGAACCATGTCGTCATACTGCCCGATGATTTGTGTTTTCGTTGAGCCTTGCGGCCTCGCAATGATCGCCCCATCGTAGACCACCACAATCTCCTCGATGACCGGAATGCCAAAAGGGACGCCAAGGACGTAGCCGACGATGCAACTCATCGTTGGGGAAATCCAATGGAATCGGCGGGGATCGAGTTTGCGGTGAAGATCAGCGTGCAGCGTTGAAGACTTGTAAGCCCACTTCTTTGGTTCCATGCCCATCTCCTTCGAGTCAAAATGGGCATCAGGCCAACAAACAAAAATGCCGCCAAAACATCAGCGGCTGGCCGTGGGACGTTGCGTTAAGCCACATCCGAGTCAATAGCGACTCGATACCACCGTGTCCCCGTTTCCGGTTGGTGCGTCCTTGAAAGGACGGCTCCTGATGCAGATCGGATTCTAGCCGAACTCGATTCCATTGAAAATGGCCCGAAAGTTTGGCAAGGTAATCAATCGCGGGGAAGGTCTGAGGTTTAGGCTTCTAGGTTTCGACCTTCGAGTGCCCTGCAACTGCTGTACGGGACAGACGGATATGGAAATCGAAAAGTGTTCCGCTGACAGTACGAAGCATCGGCCACAGAACCCCGTCTGCGACCCTGAGTTCGATAGAGATGTTGACCTTGAGAGTTCTTACTCGTCTATCGGACTGCAAGAAGTCAGGCGCACCTCATTCCTCCGTAGGAAGCGCTGATGAGGCTGCACATGAAAAAGAAACTGTTGTGGACGGCGTTTTGTCTAGGTCTCATACTCGCATTTCTCGAAATGGCCGGGAACGATTCGATTGGCACAGGGGTGACGGCCATCACCGGGGATACGATGGACTGGCATAGCAGGTGGTTAGTCGGACGACACGGAATCAACTGTGGTAGGGTTCCAGTTAATGGCGACCCGACAACAGCCACAGAGTGTGCATTGAAGGCGCAAGGCGAAGGCAAGCCCTTTAGGGTCGTATACAACATCATGGGCTACGACGCTCCTGTCGCCGGGGGAGTCGTGAGGGCAACTAACGGTGAATTGTACGGTTTGAGCTTTGATGGAGACCCGCGCGGGGGAGGCGGGGTGTCGCTTTTGGGACAGCGTCTGAGCACGTCTCCTTGTCCAAAGCCAATACATCTTTGGGTCAATCCGAAGGGCAGAATCAATTGTTTTCAGCAGCAGCTATCGCCGCCGTCCAGCCTTATGTCGCCCAACTTCGAGCCGTACTAAGATCGGTCCGTCCTCTGGCGGCCTTGGATCAACGCGGGGATCAAAGTCCAAGTACTTCGCCGTCTGGACCTCAACTTGGGAGTGGCTCAATTTGAAAGTCTCTTAAATTCCCAGAAGAACCCAAGCGCAAAGACGACCGTTGCAAGCAGCCAGAAGGCCGGAGATTCGGTATGCACGTGCCAGATCGGAAGATCAATTCCTTCCGATCTAAAGATCACCGCAATTGCCACGAGCGCAACTATATAGACGGCGACCGCAGCAACGAACAGAGCAGCCACTCCCGCGATTGTGCTTTTGAGATAGATCATGCCAAACGTCACGCAACCTGTGTAGCGATAACATTGTCCAATAGATAGCCAGCCACGATTTCCTTCAATCCATCTTCCCGCACACAGTATCAATTTTCTTCATTATCTGCACTGCCCATTGGATTGAGGCTGAAATCAACTTGTCTGTGCGTGGGCTTCCTTGCGGAGTTCCGAATAGGTCGTCTGCCGTTTCCATGTGAAGGCTAGCCAGAATCGCAGCCATGATTCCGATGACACGTTTGCGACCCTCGTCCATCGGGAAAGTTTAAACCCTTTCGCCATGTGTTCGCCAAGGGGTATACTCGGTATTGAAGGCGAATCACATGAAAACCGTCTACGTCATGGGTGCGGGAGCTTCTAAGCATGTAGGTTATCCGCTCATATCGGGCATGGGGAAGCAATTGTTCGAATGGATGGCGGCATATCCAAATGGCATGTTCAGCGGCTCTGCTGATCTTCTAGTGGAACGCTTCGGGAAAGCCCCGAACATCGAGGATGTGATAACAGAGGTTCAATCTTCAATTGAATGCAATGGAACGGACAGGGTTCAACACTTCCATCTAGTCAGTGCTCGCCAACATTTGTTTGATGGTTTGCGGCTCTGGTTTCGCGAGATTCATCTTAATCCCGCAATTGGCTACGCAGGATTTGCCGACGAAGTTATCCAGCCGGGGGATGTCGTCATCAGCTTCAACTACGACGATTCGCTTGAAAGGGAACTCCGACGCGGAGGCAAGTGGGACGTTTCACACGGCTACGGTTTTCCGCTCGGCAAGATTGAACAACCGTTTCCTGTTCTCGTCCTAAAGCTGCACGGCAGTATCAACTGGCTGGCAGCAATCTTCGGTGGTGCGGTGTTAGGCACTATGAGGCAGATTGATCCCGATGACGGTGCCCTCGGACATTACCCAGTCATTCATGAAGCCGACTTGGAGTTCCTCGGTTACCGAAATTTCTCGGGGCATGTCTACCGTATAGGAAGTGCTGCCTTTCCGGCATTGATTCTTCCCGGTCGCAACAAAGAGTTCTTTTACCAGACATCGTTCGGGGAAGAATGGAAACCTTTCTTTGACCACCTCTGGCTTCAGGCCAGCGAGGCGCTAAGACAAGCGGAGAGGCTCGTAATCTGTGGATACAGCATGCTCTCAGTCGATAAGCGAGCTTGCGATATGATCCTCAAGAATACTAATCAACAAGCCAGCGTAGAAATCGTCTGCGGCAGTCAGGGGAAGCGGATTGCGGATGATTTTCGCAACGCTGGATATAAAGATGTTTCCTTCGATGCGGTTGGCCACTTCGAAGAGTGGGTGCAGCACAAGGTCCCTGCCTCAAGTGCCAGCCGAAGATAAGCAAGAAGGAACATCGAAATAGCGCAGTCTGAGGTTCGTGAATGTCATCAAGTGGGTCTGGCGAAATCCGCTTTTCAACTTTCTTCTTTTTCCGAACGAAAGCGTGCCGCTTCCCATACTGCTCTGTTGTTTTCAATTCGCATTGTGAACGCTGGGCAGTCTCCGTAGCAGCCCGACGAAGAAAACTCTAGAGCGACTCCGTCAAAATCATCTGGGAATTGTGGTTCCTTGGCCATGCTCGGATCAATTGCGAAGGAGGAGAGGCTAGCGATACACGCGTCTCGTCGTTCCTGTCCCTTCTGCCAATCGGGTCTCGACTGTCCCGAAATAGGGACTATTACGAGTGCGACTAGTGCGAGGGACCAGATATAACGCATGGCGCGACTATACCGCCGACTCTCAATTGTTGCAAAATTGCCATTACACCAACGACCCGTTTGAGTTGCATGTTCGCGGCGCTCGCGCGGGGACACAGACTCGCCGCGTACTCTATTTTGGTCAATTCTTGACCGCTGTTTCTGCCTCGACAATGGATTGACACAAAGCAATAACCCTCTTAGTGGTTGGCTCTGTGCGAATATTGTCGCGGTCGAAATTGCTGTTGGCGGCCGCCTCTACTACGTCTGCCGCGCGTCCAATCAGCTCATCGCACTTGGTTGAATCCCAGAGAGATGTGAGAATCGGCTTGCAGTAGTCCTCCATGTCGCGAGAGTTCATAAACTTTGGCAATGGAGCCGGATTACCCAACATTCGCACTGCGAGAAGGATATGAAATCGCGCCGGCTTGTACTTTGGTTCTAATTTATTGTTGCGGAATAGATATTCCAGCCTGTAAAGCGTAAACGCAGCCGTATAGTATGGCTCCATTCGATGACCCTTGCCAAAAATCTCTTTACCAACCCTATCCTTCAATGCTGAGTAGTTTCGTGTCGTTCTGTGGGCTTCTTGCAAGAACATCGCCGCGAATGCTTTAATCACGTTTGGTTGAGTGATGATACGAGTTTTTTCTACATCAAGACGGTCATACTGCCGAGAACGGCGCTCGTAATAGAGCCTCTGCGGAACGGGGTAAGTCTGAAAGAATTGCTCCAATTGCTTAGGAAATTCCTGTAGCGCGAAAAACTGGTCTGCCGTCACTTGAGTCTGGCGATTAGTGGCCCGGATGATTGCATTGATTACACCTTCATCCTGGGTTCCGATGAGGCGCACGGGGACTGAAACCGATTTGTCCTTTTTCGCCGGTTGTTCAAATAGAACATGGCTTGTCTGACAACCATTCACAATCTGGTAGTCCTCAATCACAAACTTGTCCCCGGTCGGTCTAATATCCCGCGCAATGATCGTGATTCCGTTATTCATCAAAACGAATCGACTGCTATCGTCCGATTCCAGTGTGCTCTTGATTTCGGAATTTACATCGTTGTAGTCCTGCCAGTCACGCGGATTGCTATAGAACAAACTGCTTATCATCTCCCCATTATCGTCAGTGACAATCCTCATGAGTTCTGGAGCCGGGAGAAATCCAAGATAGGCTTGCGTAACCCCTGGTACGTCCGGGATCGTCACGCGATTCTCGAAAATGAATTCGCGCTCAATCGCATTTTTCGTCTGCCTGTAGAGTTTCTGAATGCCATCTGCACCAAGAGCAGTAAACGTCACCTCGCGGAATAGGTTAGTAGCAGCAAGGTCAGCCATGACGGTTTTTCGTCGTGCGTCCAATACCTGATCATCGGTCCAAGTGCCGGTGGTCGCGAAGTAAAGCCGACAAGCAGGATTACCACGCTTGAATTTAGCGCTTCGCTTATAAACCGCAGACATAACCTCGGCTGCGTCAGTCACCTCTCTATTTCGCGGCAATGTAGGTTTGTCGCTGAAAAAGTCGCCCACCGCGAAGCCAAAATTGCCCATTTTGGCGGCATCAAAAGACGGCCCACGATCTGCCTGTACAAACACAAATGTAACGTCAAGCTCACTCGCACTATCTAGTTCTTCAAAGCTCTCTACGTCAGTGATCAAGACGCTGTTAACGATGACAGCGATACCGTCAATGCCAGTCGCCGTCCCTACCAAAATATCTTCGGTATCAAATGTCTCGCCATAATGTCGACCCACCGTGATGAAAGAGACAAAATGCTCAAATCTCTTGTCTTCATCAAATTGAGCGATTCCGCGCTCATTTGAAAATTCATTCAGGAGTGCTTCGGAAACCTTATCCATAATGGTGCACCCTCCGCTTATATACAGCCGGCGCTGCTCTAAGGCCGCTTCGGCTGATCGTACACCTCTAGGGTGGATAAGCTAGTATAGTCTTGCCCAAAGGGGCGTAACATTTCGATTACACCAGTTAGGGAATATCTGGACGATTTGGTACTCATGGCCCGATTCCGGCCAATTTGGCCAGCGTCTCCCAAATGCCTCAGATGCGGCGGCGTCGGCCTGCGCGAATGTCGGCGGCGTAGGTTCAGAGAAAGTCGATTGCCAACAAGCGGCTGCTCCAGACGGGGTTCTGTGGCCGATGGCTCCAGCGACCATCTTTTGAGTATCGGCTTCCTCGGTGCGAAATCGATAAAGTGAGTCCCTGCTGTATTGCCCAAACGAGACAGCAAATCGAAGAATCATTCCGAGCATCGGCCCATAGAAAGGCGCGAAGCGCCGACCCCGTCAGCCGTGGTCACAACTATGTGGTGTCTTGACGGAGCAAGCTGCCTTTTCCCCTGAAACAAGAACAGCGATCAAGTGCCTGCAATCAAGCGAGAACCCTTTGCGTTTCGGCCTTCGCTCGATTGAATTTTTCGAAGAAGAGCAAATCCTCAGACTGTTAGGTCAAATCACGGGGGAGACCAACGCCGGCAATTCCGTTACTAAATGAAGGCCGAGAGATCGCATTCGCCCCTTTGGTGGGTTGGTCGCTTGCCCTACGTGCTTCAGTTCACGTACAGACTCTTGCTCTGTCCTTGATAGTAATCAAAAATGTGCTGATAAACCGTTTCGCATCTCCAGAGGGTTGCCGTCGGTTGTCTCGTTGACTCATAAGAAATCCCGGCCTACCATTCCGCTCAATGGTCAGTCCGTCCCAATTCATCGGCCAAACCATCTCGCA
>Ga0210403_10005103_pt1 | contig 11209 bp, 5 predicted proteins | sample IncBWC19MmetaG_FD_150863 | JGI IMG/M metagenome (GOLD analysis project Ga0210403, IMG submission 150863) | Forest soil microbial communities from Barre Woods Harvard Forest LTER site, Petersham, Massachusetts, United States - Inc-BW-C-19-M | ecosystem: Environmental > Terrestrial > Soil >... | reverse complement strand
GTGCCGACCGAACTGCTGGCAAAGAAGGGGGGGATTGCCCTCACCTTCGGCGTGACCAATTCTGCGAAGGTCCCGCGGACGATCTCCCTTATTGTCACGACATTATCTCCCACGGGAAACGGCACCGTTCCAGTCTCCATCGACATGACGCCGCATCTCGTTGCGCCTGGAGAAACGCGGACATTTCTCGGGACGGTGAATCCCGGGCCTTGTTTCCATTTCCCATTATCCATTGGGACGGCACTTCCGCCGCTCTTTGGTGGCGGTCTATTCATGCTGGGGTTGATCGCATACCGGCGCCGAAATACCTAATGTCACATCCGGGTAAACACCAGCGTCAGCTACGCCGATAATTCCAAGAATGGAGATTTCGCCGATGCGGCTTTTTTCGAGTCTTGATCCAGAGCTGATCTGGGGGCTCTCGTTAATTTTCTCTCTGGCCTGCGCTCTTTACGTGGCCCGTCGCGACGGCCTCGATACCCGAGCGATGTACTGGGCCGGGGTATTCGCGATTCTCTTCGGACTCTGGGGCGGCTACCTACTGGGCTTGTACTACCACGGTACCGACGGCCGCTCCTGGGCTTGGTTGCGGCCATGGTCCGGAGGGGAAGCCGAGTATGGCGGTCTGCTCACGGGAATGTTAGCCGTTTTCATTTACTTACGAATCCGGAAGCAGCCCTTCCTGCCATACGCTGACGCAATCGTTCCCGCGGTTGCGTTCGGCGTGGCCATCGGCCGGATCGGTTGCTTTCTCAATGGGGACGATTTCGGCACTCGCTCAAATCTCCCGTGGGCCGTGACATTCCCTCCGGGCACGGAAGCGTACAGCGATCATGTCTGGCGCGGTTGGTTGGCGCCGGACGCTCCGCAGTCGCTTCCCGTGCATCCCGTCCAGCTCTACATGACGTTCTTTGCGCTCGCGCTGTTTGTATTTCTCGCGACCTGGCATCCAGCCCGCAGCGGAGTTCGATTCGGCGGCTTCCTCGCAATCTACGGAGGGGCGCGTTTCCTCCAGCAATTTCTTCGCGGCGACTTCCAGGCCGTGCTGGGGCCTTTTTCTCTGACCCAACTCATCAGCGTCGCGCTCATTATCTTGGGTCTCACCGTGGTGTACCTGCGGAGCCGCCACGGCCGCGAGATTACTATGGCGGTCGTACCGCAAATCTCATGAGGGCTTGATCACGTGGCGACAACCCGCACAGTGCCGGCCGATCATTCTTCTCCTTGGGGAACCGAGGACCGGCTGGCCGTGCGCTTGCGCGTCTCGCACCTTCTGAACATGGCGGACATCGAGCCGGCAAGTCTTCCGCCTTCGGCCACTCTGATCGTGCGGCGCTTACGTGATCCACTGCCGCGGCGTTTTTGTTCGGACTTGCAATCGTTCCGTGCGGCTGCCCTTTGGGAGCGCGCCACGCAATCGGCCCTGGCAGAGGTGGGCCGCGGAGCGGCACGGCCAGCTCAGGGTTCTGTTCCGACGACTGCGGCAGCCGTGCTGTTTGCCGATTCGACGGAGTTGCTGGCCTGCCTTGTGTGTGACCTAAGCACGGGCCAGGCGCCGTCTCGCTGGTGGTGGCGGGCGCCATTGCGTGCCATTCGATGCAGCCCCGGCGAAGAGATCTTTGCAGCTCTCGTACGTGAACCGGCTTGCGTTCCAGCTGTCTTCGCTCAGCTCGATGCATGGGGTGATCTGACGAATGTGACGCGAACATTGGCACCTTCCGCCGCGAGGGTTCTGCTTCAGGAAATCGCGGAAGTGCATGAAGTTCGTTCTCTGGCGCGCGCTCTGTTCTGCGGCTTTGCTGAGAGGACGTCGGGAAAAGACGATACGCCGGATTCTGGAGGGTCCCTCGCAAACGAACTGTCGACGACATTTGCCCCACCTCCGTTCCCATGGGAGCCAGTAGTGAAGGCCTCTGCGACACCCGCATCATTGGGAGTCGAGCGTTGCGCATTGCTCGGTGTTGGGCTTTTGCTGTTCCGCGCTCCGCACAGGGTGCGATCGCCGCAGTTTGAAAGCGTGGTTCGCGCATGGGCTCGCGATTCCTTTTCGGTGCCTGGGAAAGTTCAGCCTCTGCGCGAGGCCGCTGAGATGGAGCGACAAATACAGGCAGGGGCCGGGAACCCCACCTTCGGAGCCGGTCGCGGGCAGACTCCATCGGAAGAGGAAACTGACAGGCAGCGTGCTTTCAACGCCCACGGCGAAAAAGCGCCTGCGGGCGATCTTGACATCATTGCGGATGGTGCGCGTTCCGAGCCCTCTTTGGGATCGTACACGAAAGACGCGAATTTGCTGGGGAAGCCGGGTGTAGAACGCTCCGGTAATAACGGCTCGCAGGCTGACGGTGCGAATGCCGGGGCGTGCGCTCCGGCAAGCAGCGATGGCGCGGAGCAAAGTCCGGCGATCGAATCGATTCACCGAGCCCGTCGATGGAATTGGACTGAATTGTCGTTCGGGCCCGGCGTTGCAACGAATCATGGCGGTGTCCTCTTCCTGATTCCTTTCCTTCGTGCGCTGGGCTTCCCCGAAGTTCTGGCAAGAGAATTTGGCATCGATGAGCCGATCAATGGCTGGGCGCTCCTAAGGCTTGTCGCCCGTGGCCTATTGGGCGGTGCGGGCGCGCTTGTCGACGCAGATCCAGTCTGGGATGTTCTGCGCTTGTTGGAAGGCAAAGAGGAATCGAATTCTTCTGACCCGGAATTCATGGGCCAGCCAATCTATCGACTGCCTACTGCGTGGCGCAGCGCTGTCCCCGAGAACGGTGCAGTTGGCGTTTCCGTGCGATTCAAGTCACACCGTCTCCTCGTTCGACACGAGTTGGGTTTCATCCTCTCGGATTTGAGATCGCCGACTACGATCCGGAATTCGGAAGTTCTTGCCGAGGTCGCGAATCTCGGCTGCAAACGAGTGGCTGTTGATTCCCGGCAACGCCGCGCGGCCCGAGCACGTGCCGCAAAGCTGAGTGAACCTCTGCTCGGCGAATGGGAATCGAGTCCTGAACTGAAGCGTTTTTTGCATTTCCTACTTCCTTATTTTCGCTGGCGTCTTTGTGACGCTCTCGCGAAGAGCGCGAAGTCGCCGAAGGAAGCCGCAGTGGACCTGCTGTATCGCAGCGGCAAGCTGTACGTGACGTCCACGCACGTCGATTTAGTGATGGATCTGGACGACGTGAGTGTGCCGGCGCGCCTCGCAGGTCTCGACACCAATCCGGGTTGGGTTCCGGAGTTAGGGCGCGTGGTCAGTTTTCACTACCGGTAACAGGGGCATGAATGGCTGAAAAAGGCTCTCCCTTCGCGGACATCCCTCGGACAGCGCGAGGCCATCTCGGCCTCGTGTTTTACGAAGCCGTGTTTCGTATTATCGGCTTAGCCCAAATGCGAGCCGGCATAGCGGGTAAATCGATCGACGCGGTTTTCGAGGAATATCCGTTCCTCGCGCCCTACTTCGCCGAACTACGGCCAAGGCTACCCCAGGAAATCGATTGGGCGAACTCGCTCCAGTGGCTCGAAGAAGAAATTGCGAAGTGGGAGTCTGATACGTCTTCGTGGCTGCCCCTGCGGGCGCTGCGCGAGGCCCTGCGTTTGAGCCGCGACGTGTCGCTGGGACTTATTCTCATCGGATTGGTCGAAGAGGAGTCCAGCTTTGGATCTCTCTTTGCAAATTTTCAGGGTCCGGGAGGACCTTCTCGCCCATCGCTCGGGCTTGTCCACACACTGCTCGGCGCGGGCCGCGCGGCGCAAGCCGTGGGATTGTCGGAATTATCTCGCGGGCTCGTCGATTCCGGGCTAACCGAGGTTATCAATCCCGCTGCGCCACGCACCGAATGGATTCTGCGCGTCTCTCCGGCCATGTGGCAGGCGATTTGTGGCGACCCAATCGCTGTGCCCCTGCCGGGGACGCACTTCACTCCGCCGCAGTCACTCCCTTCGAGTGAGGACTCTTCGCTGGCGCCCTCCGTCCGCTTGCGTCTGCCTGCAATTGCTTCGCTGCTTTCGAGTGGGGATACACGCGCGTTGGTCGTTCGCGGAATGCCGGGTTGTGACCGCCTAGCCGTCGCGGACGCGATTCTCCGTTTGCTCGAGTATGCGCGCATGGAAGTCGATGCCTCTTTTGTTCCCGGCAACGAGCGATGGCGCCTCCTCGGGCCCATCCTGTCGGCGATGCACGCCATTCCTGTGTTCACGCCGGAACTCGCGGCGGGTGAGACGTTCGCTTTGCCGCAAATCGCAGGCTATTCAGACCCCATCGTTCTGATTCTCGGGCGCGAAGGAGGCTTTGCCGGCCCGGGATCGGAAAACTCGGTCACGATTCAGTTGGAGATCGACCCGCCGGCGGCGCGCAGGGAACTCTGGCAACGCTGCTTGGGGGATTCGTCCGCCGAGGATCTTGCCGGCCTCACGGATCGATTCATCCTTCCGGCGCGCTATTTGCGCCAGGCCGGTCAACTCGCGAAGTCATACGCATCCGTGGAAGGTCGCAAAGCAATCACCGTGGCGGACGTGCAAAGCGCGACACGTGCCATCAACCGACAGCAACTTGATGCGTTGGCCACACCGCTTGACGCAGCGGGAGATTGGGCGCACTTGATCGTCAGCGCCTCAACTGCGACCGAACTGAGTGTACTGGAGCGCCGCTGCCGCCATCGCGAGCGCCTCGCAACCGCCGGCCGAGAGTTTCCGGGCGGGCTTGGCATTGGTGTGCGGGCTTTGCTCGAGGGGCCGAGCGGGACCGGAAAGACGCTCGCTGCGCGGACCCTCGCGGCCGCATTGGACCTCGACCTCTATCGCATCGACCTTTCGGCAATTGTGAACAAATATGTCGGCGAGACCGAAAAGAATCTGAGTCGCGTTCTGTGCCACGCCGAAGACCTGAACGTCATTTTGCTTTTGGACGAAGGCGACGCGCTGCTTGCTCGAAGGACCGATGTCCGGTCTTCTCACGATCGCTACGCGAATTTGGAAACGAACTATCTTCTCCAGCGTCTGGAAACCTACACGGGCATTGTGCTGATCACCACGAATCTCGGCCACGCTATCGACTCCGCTTTCCGACGCCGCATGGATGCAGTCGTGAAGTTTTATCTGCCGGACCCTGCGCAGCGCTGGCAACTGTGGAACATTCATCTTCCCTCGGACCATCTGGTTCCCGCTGCGGCGCTCGAGCGCATCGCGCTGCGCCACGCGTTCACCGGCGGCCAGATTCGCAATGCGGCGGTGCATGCGGCGCTTCTGGCGATCGAGCGCGGATCGGCCCGCATCGGCGAGGGCGATTTGCTGGCCGCTGTCAAGGTCGAGTATCGCAAGGCGGGGGCGTCTTTCCCCGGCGTCGAGGAGTCCGGAGACGGCGGGAGTCACGAGTCGCTCGGCGGATTCTTGCGTGCCATTTCGTGAAGGGTAGTGGGAGCGGCGCAAAGCGCCTGCATTCCTAAAAAACGTGGGACACATCAGCACAGTCCGCAAAAAGCCTGCTGGAAAGGCTTCTCCTGCCAGCGGCGCGTCTCCAGCCGTAGCGGCCGCGCCTCGCCTTTCAACCGCATCTTGGTCCGCGCCACACACAAGACAGCCTTTTGGCTTCGGCAAAATCGTGCAGTGCTCAGTCACTATCGGTCCGACAAACGATCGCTACGAGCGCGAAGCGGATCAGGTGGCGGGTAACATCTCCGCAGGACAGAGCCACCCGACCGAGAAAATCTCGCGGCTCCCAGAATCCGAAGATCACAAGACTTCCCGTTCTGGTGAGTCGGAGAAGAGCGCGGCCAATGAGGCCGTGCAGCGAGCCACTCAGGGCGAGGTCGAAGAAGAGCACGTTCCAATCGCCGGTCCCGCCGCTGGCCAACTTCGCCATGCCAAGCCGCTGGTTCAACGCACGTGCGCCGAATGCGAAAGTGAGAAGCGTGAATCGGCGACCTCGCATGCTTCGGCGCAGCGCAAAGAGGAAGACTCGAAAGCCCAGTCCGCAGTGCAAATGAGCGGGAACGCCGCGTCCTCTCCTGCAGCCATGCAGTCCGTTGCCGCCCGCGCGATTTCCTCAAAAGGACCGGGATCGCCCCTTCCTCCGTCCATCCGAAGCACCATGGAATCGCGCATGGGTGCGAACTTCTCCAGCGTTCGCGTGCACTCTGACAGCCCCGCCCAGAATGCGGCGGCATCGCTTCAAGCCAGAGCATTCACCAATCGCAGCGACATCTGGCTGGGACGCGGGCAATCTCCCACCGATGTTCCACTGATGGCTCATGAGCTGACTCATGTCGTTCAGCAGGGAGCCGCACCTGCGCGCGGGCGCTCCTTTGCCGGTGTTCAGCGCGCGAGCGAGGAGAGAAAGGAATCGCAGGTTCAGCGCGCCGGCACTTCTGAAGCAAAGGAAGAGAAAGCAGTTCAACGATCGACCATTGGCGACCGCCGGGAACCTATCCCAATCCAGCTGGCCTCTTCGGAAGGGAACAAGGAGGGCTCAAAAGTTCAGCGGGCCCCGAACGTCTCCGGCGGCCGGGTGCAGCGCAGCTTTGTAGGGGACTGGCTGGCCTCGGCCGGATCGAAGATCCGCGAAGTAGGCGGCCAGCTGCTGGACGAGGCCGGCAAAGTCATTGAAATGGGCGAGGAGTTAGCCTGGCGGGTCCTTGAGCGCTACGCGCCGAGTGTGGCGAAGATTCTGCGGGACATCTCAGCCGCGGGTGGAATCTTCAATTACATCAAGAACAAGGTCTTCGACGTTGCGCGAAGCATTTTCGGAGGGCTTGGCGGCGACAAAGGCTTCCTGAAAGATCTCTTCGATGGATTTGGAAAGCTGCATGAATCGGGAGCAAAAATTATTGAGGCGTTGAAGCATGGCGACTGCCAGCCGCTGTTCGATGCCTTCCACCGTCTATCGGACATGGCCGGTGAGCTCGCGGGCCGCGCCTGGGACCGAATTAAAGATTTCTTCAAACCGATCGGGGATTTTTTCACCGGCATTTGGGACAAGTACATTTCCAAGGCCATGGACAAGATTTCCGATCTTGCCGGAGAGGCGTGGCAGGGCATCAAGAATTTTTTCCAGAGCCTCTGGGATTACACCGAACCAGTCCGCAGCGCGATTGGCTCGGCCTGGAACTGGCTAAAGAAGAAGATCGGCATCGGCTCGGGTCCCGAGGGAGAAAACAAAGACGGCATTCTCCAGTGGGCCGGCAGGAAGATCGGCGAGGCTTGGGACTGGGTCAAAAAACACTTGGAGCCGGTCACCACGCCGATGATGGCTTTCGTGGCCAAGATCAACGCGATTATCCCCCTCGAAAAAATCCTCCACTTCCGCGACACCGTCCACGGATGGGCGGGCAGCTTGAAGAAGATGATGACCAACCTCCAGAAGAAGGAGGACGTCGTCGAGAACCAGGACGTTTTGCGGAAAGAAATCCTGCCGGCCATCAAGATGCGCATCGGGCAGTTGAAGGGAAAGGTTCTCGAGACAGGCGCGTGGGTTGTAGGAGAGGTGGCCGGTGCGGCGGAAAGGGCCAGTTCTTTTCTTAGCGGCCTTCGAGCAAATTCCGTCCTTTCTCTCGTGTCCGGGGCGTTCGACTGGATCGATTCGAAGGTGAAGGACCTCGCCGCCTGGGCGAGCACCAAAGTCCAGGGGTTATTCGGATTTCTCGGCCGTGGGCTTGATCGGCTATCGGCTTTTGTCGAGCCTGTCTATGACACCCTGGAAAAGGCCGTTTCAATTCTTGGAAACATCGTCGGAAAGTTGCCTGATCTTGTCCTCGGCCGTTTCTGGAACGCAATCCCCCAGTGCATTCGAGACCCGATACGCGACTGGATTGTTGAAAACGTCCTCAGCCAGATTCCGATCCTGAGCGCGCTCCTGAAGGTGAAGGATTTCTGGGTCAAGGTGAAGGCCTTCGCCATAGATCTCCTGAAAACCCTATTTGTGAAGGGCGACCTTTCCGGCGCCGCGTTTAAGGTGGCACGGTTCGTTCTGGAACTCGCCGGAGTGGACGTGGAACTCATGCTCCGCGTCGTCGCCAAGGCCGCGGATCGGCTCGACGAAATCATCATGGACCCCCTGAAATTCCTTCAAAATTTGGGGGCGGCCTTCTGGCTGGGACTGCAAAAATTCAAAGCGAACATTGAGGTGCACCTAACCAACGGCCTTATCGGATGGCTTGTCGGTCCGTTGAACAAGCTCGGCATCACCGGCCTCAAAGACCTCAGCCTGGGAAGCATCTTTGGTCTCGTGCTCCAGGTTCTGGGCATCAGCGAGGGGAAAATCCGTTCCAAACTGGAAAAAGCCGTGGGACCGACCGCCTTCAAGATTCTCGATCACGCGTGGCGCTTGCTGAAGGCGCTCTGGGACGGTGGCCCGGCGGCCCTGTGGGAAGAGATCAAGAGTCAACTCTCGGAATTGAAGAGCATCGTCATCGGCGGGATCACGCAGTGGATCACAAAGGAAGTCATCGAAGCGGGAATCGGATATCTCATCAAACTATCCAACCCGGTTGGCGCCATCATCCAGGTGCTGCAGGCGATCTACAAGGTTGTGAAGACGATCGTCGAGAAGGCAAATCAGATTTTGCAGGTGGTCGATGCCGCACTCGATTCCATCGGGAACATCATGAGCGGCGTGATCGACGGGGCGGCCACGCATATTGAAAAAGCGCTGGGCAATGCCGTTCCGGTTGCCATTACGTTCGTAGCCAATCTTCTCGGCATCGGCGACCCTTCGCCCACGATTTCCAAAATCATTAAAGACGTACAGGAAAAGGTCGACAAGGCCATGGACTGGCTTATCCAGAAATTCAAGGACCTGGCGGCGAAAGCTTTTGGATTTGTCAAAGGCGTCGTCGGAAAAGTCGCCGGCCTGATCTTCCCCAAGAAGACCTTCACAGTCGGTGCCGAGCAACACACGATCGAAGTGGAAGAGTCCGGTGGTGAGTTCCCGATCACGATTCACAGCACCCAAATGTCCGTCCCGGAGCTGATTTCAAAGGCTAAAGAAAAGAAACTCGACGAAGTAGAAGTAGCCCTTCTTCAAAATGAATATGACGCCTATCTGAAAGTCAAAGTCGAAAAGCTCGATCTCGAGAACAAGAATGAACGAGACGATCCCGAGAAGAAAAAGAAGGTCGAGGAGCAAGGGAAGGAGAAACTTAACAAGTATGACAAAGTGGCGGCCGAAATCGTAAAAGCGTTGCAGAAGCTGGGTGCGCTTTCGGGGCCGATATGCAAATCCACCATCACATATGACCCGGCGAAGAAAAACCTGGGTGGAAACCGGATGGTAGCGCACCCGCTCTCCATAGACGTCTTCGGCAGTGGGACGGATACTCGTCCGGATGTACCGTCCATCATGGTCGAACAATGGGAGGGAGACAACAGTAGGAAGGAGAAGTACAGGAGGGGCCACCTCCTTAACCAGGATTTGGGAGGACCCGGCGGCGACGCGCGGAACATTACGCCAATCACAGCCAGCGCAAATGCCCTCCACTATCACCATGCGGAGCAGTTCGTCAAAAAGCTTGTGCTAAAGGCAACGCTTGTGCACTACGAAGTGCGCGTGAACTACCCGGCCTCCCCACGGGCGGTTCCGCCGGGCGCATCTCCAACAGAAAGCATGTTCGCGACCGACCTTTTCGCAGAATGGTATGCGCTCAAGGTCCCCGAGGGTAAAGGCTGCGGCTCACTCGAGAAGGATGACACGAAGCCGGGAGCTGGGAGCGCGGCGATTGATAACGCTATTCCCTAGTTCTCGATCTAGGTTCGCATAGTGGTTTCCAGAAATGGAGGCTGAAACAAATTGGAATATCAGGCCAGCAGGCAAACGGCGCTGGTGACGGCGGCGGGTGGAATTGGCGACATTCTCCGAATGACGCCGCTCGTGCGGGTCTGCGCGGCGCTCGGGTATGAGGTGGACGTGCTTTTGTCGCCGGACTACTGCGAGACCGCATCGCTGATCGAGGGCGCGCCGGAGATTCGCCGGTTGTTCTTTTTGCCCAGCGCTTGGTCGCGCGACCGCCGCGAGCGTCTCGCTGGGCTGCAGCGCGAAATCTACGACCTCGCGATCCTAACGGTCTGGAGCGCCCCACTGGCTTCGAGAATGCGAGCGCGCCGTTCGCTTGCCTTTGATCTCGCCGAATGGCGCCAGCGCGGGGACATCGCATGTGCAAGAAAGATCGCCGAGGCCATTGGCTGGAGCGGCCCTTTGCCTCCGGCTTTTGCGATTCCTTCAGCGCGCCGATTCGATCTTCCTGGGGAGACGGTCGCCCTGCATCCAGGATGCAAGCCCAACTGGCCCTGGAAGAAATGGCATGGATTTGCGGAATTGGCGGCCATGCTTCCGGCTGTGGCCGTGGTCGGGACGCCTGCCGACCAGGAAAATCACAACACTTATTTCCGTTATCCCTTTGCTTGGCCAGCGCACGTCCAGAATTTTTCGGGTTCACTCGATCTCGCCGATACCGCTGCGCTCCTTTCGCAGTGTTGTGCACTTGTGTCAAACGACTCGGGCCTGCTGCATCTCGGGGTGGCCGTCGGAACGCCCTCCCTTGGAATTTTTGGCCTGACCAGCCCTGAGCGAGAATGCCTCCCCGCTCCGAATATGTTTGTGGTGACCAAGGGTCTTGCCTGCGAGCCCGCCTGTCGGCAACAGCCCTGGGGCCGCACGGACTGCGAGCACCATCTTTCCTGCTTGAAAAATCTGGCGCCACAGGAGGTTTTTGAGAGGCTGGCGTCCCAGGTTCTAGGCACCCTGCGAGCGCCCGTCGAGAGCGTCTGTGGAGCCGCCCATGAATGAATTGACGGTTACGTACTACGGACATCCGTTCGACGTTTCCGGGTATGGAGAGGCCTGCCGCGCCACAATCCACGCGCTCGATCGTGCGGGTGTGCAATTGTCCCTGGTTGATCTTTCTGGTCATGCAAAACGTGGAACGGACCCTTTCCTTGGGACCCTGCTGAATCGGCGGGTACCACCTGACTTTCATCTCTTTCATGGGATCCCTCCGGACTGGGCCGGGCGCGGTTTCCCGCTGCGAAACGTGATCGCCATGACGGTGTGGGAAACGAACAAGATGCCGAGCCAATGGCGCAATATCCTGAACCACGCCATCGATGTTTGGCTCCCGTGCCAATTCAATCGGCAGGTGTTTGACGGAGCCTTGGAAAAGCCAACGTTCGTCCTTCCACATCCGCTCCCGCAGAATTTTCCGCCGCCGCAGGGTGGGAATTCGTGTCCATTGAACGG
>Ga0210403_10005101_pt1 | contig 11210 bp, 6 predicted proteins | sample IncBWC19MmetaG_FD_150863 | JGI IMG/M metagenome (GOLD analysis project Ga0210403, IMG submission 150863) | Forest soil microbial communities from Barre Woods Harvard Forest LTER site, Petersham, Massachusetts, United States - Inc-BW-C-19-M | ecosystem: Environmental > Terrestrial > Soil >... | reverse complement strand
CGCCATCCAGGAGTTTGCATTTCGCACAGCGCAGATGGATGCCGACACCGGCCGCACCACCGCCGGATCAGTGGTAATCACAACTAAACACGGCACGGATGACTGGCACGGAGACTTGGCTTTTTACGAACGCGCTGCCGCGTTGAACGCGCGTTTTCCAATCGAGAACCCGGCTCCAAACCCCAAACAGCCATTCTCCCGCCAAAACTACGTCGCTACCGTCGGCGGCCCTATTATCAAAGGGAAACTCTGGTTCTTTTCTTCGTTCGAGGCAGTTCACGAAGATGCCAGCATCGCCTACAGCCCGGCCAGCCAGACGCAGTTCAACGCGCTCGCTCAACTGGCCGCACAAGGCCTCGTAAATGTTAACGGAACAGTTGTGAACTCTATTGCGGTGCCCAACAACGTCGCCGTTCCCTTCCGTGATTATTTGGGTACCATGCGATTCGATTGGGCGCAGTCGTCGAAATCCCAATGGTTTCTGCGTGGCGCCGTGGACAGTTACATCACGCACAACGCATTCGTGCAGCAAGCGGCCCTTCCATCCACCGGCGCCGAATCGCACAACAATTACATGAATTTGGTTCTCAGCCAGCAATACAGGTTCAGCCCCACCTGGCTGGGTTCGTTCGTTTTCGACGCCAGTGGTTTGCATTTAACTGAATCACGAAATTCAAACCTGGGATTTGCGCTGGCCTTTCCGTTCACCGCCACGTCCGCCACGATTTCAGGTTTCGAAACATTCGGCGACAACCAATTCGTCACGCCGATCACCGCTTTCCCGATCCTTCGCAATCAGGAAAAATATCAATTCAAGTACACCGTTACACACACCGCCGGCCAGCACGTTCCCCGCTTTGGCATAGATTTCATTCACGAACCCGTACTAAGCGGGGCGTTGCCCGGAACAGCCGAAACTCTTGTAACTTTCGGGCTGAATCCTACCGATTATGCGGCGGATCCTGCCCAGTTCACCACGGACTTGACCACCTGCACCGCAAACCCGTCGCCGGGCGCGAATCCCGGTACAAATTGCGCGATCACGCCCGCAAGTAATGGCAGCTTTTCGCAAAATGTCCAGCGCTTGGGATTTTTCGGAGAAGATTCCTGGCGCGTTCGTCCAAATCTTACGATCAACTACGGCCTGCGTTACGACACCACGTTCGGACTGTTTACTTCAGAAAACCAATCGCAAGCTCAAAACCCGGCGTTGCTCACTCTCGCAGCGGCACAGATTCCGCTCATACACGGCTTGCCCCATGATTATCGTGGTGCAGTCGCTCCGCGGCTGGGACTAGCCTATTCGCCGGGACAATCTACAAATACCGTACTCCGCGCGGGCTTCGGCCTCTTCTACAACGATCTTGCGCAGAACGGCTGGGTCACCGCTTTTCAGGCGGTTAATGAATTAACCGGCCCCTGCGAATTTTCCGGCGGCGCTCTGAACGGCCCGGGGTGTTTGCCTCCAGCCGCTACAACTGGCCCAATCGGAACCGTGCCGGGTTCGGGTTCCATCATTGACCCGCATTACAAAACTCCGTACGCAATACACGCTACCGCGGGCATCGAGCACGCCTTTAATTCAAAATGGATGATCAGCGCGGACTTCACACACGAACAGGGTAACCACGGCTACCGGCGCTACCAATATCAGGCCGGCTTCACGCTGTTCTCGCCCCTTTTTACTCCCGGCGGTCCTGCTTGCCTTCCTCCGAATAACGACGTAATCGATTGTCAGAGAAACAACATTCCGAACCTGACCGTTTTCAAATCGGACAATCGCTCGAGCTACAACGCGTTGTTGATTCATCTCCAGGGAAACGTTACGCGCCGTTTCAATCTCATCGCAAATTACACTTTGTCGCGCGCCAACACCTGGGGCTGCGTGTTGGGCGAGCTTTTTGATTACGTCAACGGCGTCTGTGATCCCTTGCACCCGTTCGCCAAAGGCGACTATGGTCCGTCAGGCGAAGATGTCTTGAGCCGGTTTGTTTTGGCCGGAACACTTAAAGCTCCCGGCGGGTTCGAACTCACCACACTCACGCAGGCGGAAAGCGCGCGCCCGTTTACTTTGACTACCACCGTCCCGGTTACCGGCCTAGGCGATGCGGTTAACGACCGCGCCGTGGTCAACGGCGTCTCCACAAATCTGGATCAGTTGAGAGGAACTCCCTACATCCAGTGCGATTTGCGAGTCAGCCGCCCAATTTATTTCCACGAGCGCTGGACCTTGACACCCTTCATCGAATTTTTCAATCTCTTCAACCGCAATAATCCCGGCGCGAATTTCGTCACCGACGTCGGCGCTTTGCCCGTTCCGCAAGATCAGGTGGCCGCCGGGAACATCACCGACATCTGCACCAATCCCGCCTGCACCACAACCAAGCCGATCACCAGCCTAAATCAATTGCGCGTGGCCGGCGGAGCCTTGGGAGATTTCTTTGGTCCCGGCACCACCGTGGGAATTCCTTTCGCCGCTCAAATAGGCGCGCGCTTTACTTTCTAACCTGCCTCGCATTGAGTTTTTATGTATGCTATGCACCGTAAATCGGGGAGGTGCATGTTGTCTCAAAATCCGCGAATTGGTCTGGCAGTGTTTGCGCTACTCGCTGTTGTTTCAAGCGCGTGCGTCACCGAAGCCCAGCAATATCCTCTAAGCACTTATCAGGAAATGCGCTGGCGCATGATCGGACCGTTCCGCGGAGGAAGAACTCGCGCCGCAACTGGCGTTCCGAATCAGCCCAACGTCTTTTACATCGGACAAGGTGATGGCGGCGTTTGGAAATCCGACGATTACGGCCGCACTTGGATGCCGATCTTCGAAGATCAGCCCTCGCAATCCATCGGCGCCATCGCCGTAGCTCCGTCCGATCCAAATATTATTTACGCCGCCAGCGGCGAAGGCTTGCAACGGCCCGACCTTTCTGTCGGCGATGGGATTTACAAATCCACGGACGCGGGTAAAACGTGGACGCACCTCGGCTTGCGCGACGGCCAGCAAATCCCCGCCTTGGCCGTCGACCCGCGCGATCCAAATCACCTGTTCGCTGCCGTGATGGGCCATCCCTACGGACCAAACGAAGAGCGCGGAATCTTTGCCTCCACCGACGGCGGCAAGACCTGGAAGAAATCTCTCTACAAAGATCAAGACACCGGCGGCTCGGATGTTCAGATCGATCCCGCAAATCCCGACGTGATGTACGCCTCTATGTGGAAAGTCCGCCAAGGCCCCTGGGAAGACGGGAACGAATACAGCAAGACCGGCGGCGGCCTTTTCAAATCTACCGATGGAGGAAATACTTGGCACCCGCTTACGAACGGTCTGCCCAAGGACTTAGTGCAAATCTACGTCGCTATCGCGCCAAGCCAGCCCAGCCGCTTGTACGCGACGGTAGGCACGACAAAACCGGGAGATTATTCTTCAGGCGCCGGTCTGGGCTTTTACCGTTCCGACGACGCCGGCGAAACCTGGCACATTGCAACGACTGACGGCCGCCCAGCCTATCGCATTGGCGGAGGCGACCTGCCCATCCCCAAAGTGGATCCGAAAAATCCTGACGTCGTTTACAGCACCAGCATCGTGACCATGCGTTCAACCGACGGCGGAAAAACATGGGTCAGTTTTCGGGGCGCGCCGGGCGGCGACGATTATCAGAACATCTGGATAAATCCCAACGACCCAAAAACAATTCTGCTGGTCAGCGATCAAGGCGCGCTCGTCACCGTTAACGGTGGAGATACCTGGAGTTCCTGGTACAACCAGCCGACCGCGCAGCTTTACCACGTCGGCGTGACAAACGAATTTCCCTACCGCGTGTGTAGCGGCCAGCAGGAAAGCGGCTCAGTCTGTATTGCAAGCCGCGGTAACGATGGCGAAATCAATATTCGTGACTGGCACCCGGTAGCTACCATTGAATACGGTTACGTCGCGCCCGATCCGCTCAATCCGGAGCTTGTTTACGGCGCCGGCAGAAAAGAAGTTACACGGTTTTATTGGAGTACCGGGCAAGTAAAAAACGTCACACCCATTCCCGATAGCGGTCCCAAGTACCGCGCCGATCGCACTCAGCCAGTCATGTTCTCGCCGGTTGACCCGCACGTCCTCTATTACGCCACCAATGTTTTGTTCAAGACCTCCGATGGCGGCGAGTCCTGGCAGACCATAAGCCCCGATCTTTCGCGTGAGAAGTCCGGCATTCCTGCGAGCCTGGGCAGCATGGCTGCCGAAGACACCAAAGCTGAAAAGCAGCGCGGAGTGATCTATGCACTCGCGCCATCCTTCAAAGACCTGAACACGCTTTGGGCCGGAACGGACGACGGCTTATTCTGGATCACTCGCGACGGCGGAAAAAACTGGGCGAATATCACTCCTGTGGAAATCATTCCGTGGAGCAAGGTAACGCAGATGACTGCGTCGCATTTCGACGAACAGTCCGCCTACGCTTCCGTCAGCCGTTTCCGCATTGACGATCTGCATCCCTACATTTACCGCACGCACGACGGCGGCAAGTCCTGGCAGGCAATCACCAACGGTCTGCCCGATAACGCTCCCGTCGATACAGTGCGCGAAGATCCCGTCCGCAAAGGCCTTCTATTTGCCGGCACAGAAAATAGTGTGTGGGTTTCGTTCGACGACGGCGATCACTGGCAGTCTTTGCAACTGAATCTCCCGCATACTTCCATGCGAGACCTGTGGATCCACGATGACGACTTGATCGTAGCCACGCACGGCCGTTCTTTCTGGATTCTCGATGACATCACTCCGCTGCGCCAACTCGACCAAATAACGACGAACACTGACGCGTTCCTCTTCAAACCCGCCCCGGCCTACCGAGTGAAGCGCAGCACCTATTCCGACACTCCAATTCCTCCCGATGAGCCATCGGGCGAAAATCCGCCGGATGGCGCGATCGTCGATTACTTCTTGGCTTCTTCTGCTCGTGGTCCTGTAACCCTGGAAATTCTGGATGGACGCGGCAACGTAGTTCGCCGCTTCGCCAGCACGGACAAACCGGAAATGACCCAGGAGCAACTGGAAAAACAACTTATTCCGCTTTACTGGGTACGCCCGTTCAAGGCTCTTTCCACTGACGCGGGAATGCGTCGATGGGTTTGGGATCTACACTATCCGGCGCCGGACTCTCTGCGCCACGAATACCCCATCTCAGCCGTTCCTCACGCCACGCCGCGCGTGCCGCTTGGCCCGCCAGCCGTGCCCGGCGAATATTCAGTCAAGCTCACCGCGGGCGACCACACTTTCGCCGCGCCTCTCACCGTAAAGATGGACCCGCGCGTGAAAGCGACCGCCGCGGACCTGGAACAACAATTCCAAACACAAAGCCGTCTTGCGTCAGTGATAACTAACAGCACGCACGCTATACAGGAAGCGCGCTCGATTCATGATCAACTCGACAAATTGTCTGCCGACCAAAATGATTCGCTCGTCACATCCTTCAAAGATCTCGACAAAAAGGTCTCAGCGATCTTGCAAGGACCTGCTGCATCGCAAGGGGCCGCTGCAAATGATGCGACGCAGCCGGGGCTCACCGGCGTGAACGGTTCAGCCACGGCTGTTTACGCGGAATTAGATCGAGCCGACGCCAAACCCACCTCCGCTCAAGCGGACGCCGTATCGAAAATCGAAAAGGATTTCGCCGCCGTGAAAAAGCAATGGGACGAGCTGAAGTCTCAAGCCTTGCCCGCACTCAACACTAAGCTTCGTGGCGCAAACCGCCCCGAAATTCATCTCGAACCTCACGCAGATGCGGACGAAGGCGAAGGCCAAGACATCGACTGACCAGCAAGCTCTAGCTGTTCACATTTCGAGCCACCACTCAAATACACCTGGACGATATCGTTTCGCCGTTTTCGCGAAAACGAAGAGGAGAAATTCGAATGGATACAAAAATCGAAAGGGAACTCCGGATTCTTAAGGCCTACGCCATAACTTCGTCTTTGCTTATCGTCGCTCTGTTCGTAATGGGCGCGTCAAATGACCACAAAAAGGAAAAGCTCGATGAAATTGACGTGCAAAGAATCAACGTCGTCGAACCAGACGGCACATTGCGCATGGTGATTTCAAACCAGGCTGTGTTTCCGGGCGCCATTATCAAGGGAAAAGAATATCCCCACGAGGATCGCAAAACAGCGGGAATACTTTTCTTCAACGAGGAAGGCTCGGAGAACGGCGGCCTGATTTTTGGCGGTTTGAAAGATAAAGATGGCCGCACACAAAGTTACGGCCACCTTAGTTTTGACCGCTACGATCAGGATCAAGTATTAGTTCTCGAAGCCTCCGAGGACGGCATTCGCAGAAAATCGAGCCTCACGATACTTGACCAGCCCGATTGGCCGATGGCGGATATCTTGAGTTTGCCGCGCAGCGAGTGGCCGAAATTCCTTGCATCTCACTCAGCGGGGCATGCACGTGTTTATCTCGGGCGCAATGACGACAAATCTGCTTCGTTGAAGCTGAAGGACGCCGAGGGCCGCGACCGCATCATAATCCGTGTGGCTGCCGATGGTGCACCCGTCCTGCAGTTTCTTGACGAGTCCGGCAAGGTGGTGAGCCAGTTGCCCGCACTTGGGTCGAAATAGCGCTGTGCAAACTCTGCGCGGCGGAATATGCCGCAGCCGAAAAAATGTTCCAATCAGGAGGAAAAAGGGAAAGTTACGAATTTTCCGGGCGGTCTATTTGAATCTGGATTTCAGCAACTCATGCGGGGTTACTTGGAAACGCGGGCTTTTAGCTTTACGCGTCCGCCTTCCACGCTGACCGTATACTCCACTTCTTCGTTGCCCTTACTCTTAAGCTCTTTTGTTTTCTGCCGCACGAAGCGCTCGAAATCTTTCAAGTTAGGCGCTCCCGCTTTTTCCCCCGTCTCCGTTCGCGCTTCGATCAGCTTCTGATAAAGCTGCTGCACCTTCTCCGTTTCACGTTCCGGATCGGCGAACGAAGCCGTATACGCTTCTGTCGCTTTTCTTTCTGCCACCGCAACACTACGTGCGCCTGAGGATGTAGCTGGCGTATTGGCTGTCGCGTTCACAGCCGGTGGGCGACTGGCAGCTAGTCGCGCTCGCTCCGCCTCGATCGCTTTCGCCGCTGCGCCAAAATGGCGCTGCTGAGTGCCGCTCTCCTTTTGCATGGTCTTCTTGCGCCACATCTCCACGTACTTTGCGTACATCTGTGCAAGGCCGTTATACCGAAAACGCTGCGCGTAGCTTAATTCCGCGGTGCGTTCGCTATATCGCCGCAGAAGCGATTCCACGCGCCACTGCGTGTCCGACGGAGGCCGCGAACGCCCGCCGCCGAAGAATTGTTCGTACTCAATCTTCAGCGTGCGCACGTCGCGCTCGATCTGGCTCAGTTCGTCGTCAATGGAAGCAGCCATAATTGTTTGTGAACAATTCCAGCGTAGGGGCTGCGCCAGCGTGCGTCAATGCGCTCGTGCGCCGCTATGTCGCAAGAGAAATCATTTGCACGCGACGCAATTGCCAGCCTGTTTTTGGTATGTTCCAATGGTTCAGCAATGACCTCCCGAGCCCATCCCGTGCCGAGGCCCCAGAGCGGCTCGTCCAAAATGAGAGGAATTCCTTCTGTGGATGAGCTCCTCGGCCGCCCGCGGCTGCTCGCTCTTGCTGAAAAAGCCGGCCGTGCACTGGTGACACAATCCGCGCGCAGCGTTCTGGCAAATTTGCGAGCGCAGATGAAAGACGAAGCGGCCGGAGCAAGCCAGGCTGTCGAACTCGAAAATATCGAAGCGCTGATAGTTGCCGACGTAGAAGCCCTCCTGGCGCCTTCGTTGCGTCGCGTCATCAACGCCACCGGCGTAATCCTGCACACGAATCTTGGTCGCGCTCCTCTTTCCGCGGAAGCGGCCGCGCACATAGTGCGAGCGGCTACCAGCTATTCGAATCTCGAGTACGACCTTGAAACGGGCGAGCGCGGGAAACGTGACGTCCACACTTCGCGCATGCTTGCAAACCTGGTGGGCGCTGAATCGGCTATCGTGGTCAACAATAACGCCGCCGCTGTATTTCTCGTTCTCAATACTCTTTCCAAGGGCGCCGAAACCGTCGTCTCCCGCGGCGAACTGATCGAAATTGGCGACGGGTTTCGTATTCCTGACATCATGGCCGAAAGCGGCGCGGTCCTCCACGAAGTGGGAACCACGAATCGCACGAGCATTCGCGATTACGAACGCGCCATCAACGAGCGCACCCGCCTTCTCCTTCGCGTTCACCCATCCAATTTTCGCATCAGCGGATTCACCGAGCGTCCCTCGCTCGAAGATTTGGTCGCGCTCGGCCGCCGTTCGCAAATACCCGTGTTCGAGGACCTCGGCTCGGGCTGTCTTGCGGATCTATCTGCCCATGGCGTTTCAGAGCCCGTAGTAGCAGCGAGCTGTTCTGCAGGCGCGTCAATAGTTTCATTCAGCGGAGATAAATTACTTGGAGGCCCGCAAGCCGGAATCATCGCGGGAAAAAAAGAAATCGTGGAACGCATCAGACGCAATCCGCTTTTTCGCGCGCTGCGTGTGGATAAACTCACCATCGCCACGCTCGAAGTTACTCTGCGCGCCTATCTGCGCGGAGCCTTGGACGAAATCCCCGCGCTTCGGATGATTCGCCTCTCCGCGGACGCCATCGGCGAGCGCGCAAAGAAAATGATTAGCCAGTTGCAGTCCTTAGTATCGAATCCGAACGATGCAACGTTTCGTTTGACATCAGGATTTTCGGTAATCGGAGGAGGTTCCACGCCGGATCAGCAACTACCCACCACGCTGATCACGGTTGCCAGCGCGCGCCGCTCCGCTTCAGAACTGGAAGAGCGTTTGCGCAAACCGGCCAACGCAACCGCCGTAATCGCTCGCATCGAAGACGATCATCTGATTCTCGATCTCCGCACGGTATCGCCCACCGAAGACTCAGAACTCGCGAACGCTCTGGCCGCCGCAATCAATTGAGCGGCGTTACAGCCGGTTGATTACGCTGGCCACGCAACCCGCTCCAAAACCGTTGTCGATGTTCACCACGCTTACATTTGAAGCGCAACTATTCAGCATTCCCAACAGCGCGGTCAGCCCTCCAAAGCTCGATCCGTACCCGACGCTCGTCGGCACCGCAATCACCGGCACACCCACTAAGCCCGCCACCACGCTCGGCAGCGCGCCCTCCATCCCCGCCACGCATATGATCACCCGCGCTTCGGCAAGTTTCGTCCGGTGTTCCAGCAGACGGTGCAGCCCCGCCACGCCCACGTCATACACCGACTCCACGCGGTTTCCCATCGTCTCCGCCGTCACCACCGCCTCTTCCGCCACCGGAATGTCGCTGGTCCCCGCGGTAACCACCAGAATCAAGCCTTTGCCGTGAACCGCGGCCGAACGCTTAATCGAAATCGCTCCTGAAAGCGGATGAAACTGTGCCGCACGAGCAATCTTTTTCACATTGGCAAAAGTTTTCTTGTCAGCGCGGGTAATTAAAATGTTATGCGACGCCTTCGCCCGTAACATCCCTCGCGCAATTTCGGCCACTTGCTTTCGGGTCTTGCCTCTACCGAAAATTACTTCGGGATAACCCTGCCGCAGCGCGCGATGATGGTCGATTTTCGCAAACCCCATATCTTCGTACGGCAGCCCGCGCAGCCGCTCCACCGCCGCCTCCAGGCCAAGCTTGCCGCTTCGAACTTCAGCCAGAAATTTCCGGACGTCGCGCTCATCCATAAGATTCTTGCTCGTCTGCGCCCGATAATCGTGAGCCGCAGTCTCTGCATTCTAGCATCTCTCCAATATTTGCTCCGAGGCGCGGTGGCGTCTGCCCGGACGTGCATTTTTCCGCGCCCGCCTCCCACTTATGCTAGAGTTGCGCCCAGTTAGGCGTCCACACCCCACCGTTGGAAGACGCCTAGTAATCCATCCCCAAAATTTTGGAGGAACTCTATGTGGCTGCTCTGGGAAATCTTGATCGGTATCCTTGTCGGTTTTCTCGCGGGACAAATCGTAAAAGGTCACGGCATGGGCGTGCTGGTTGACCTGATCGTGGGAATTATCGGCTCGCTCCTGGGCGGCTGGATATTCGGCCTACTGGGCCTCGCCGCTTACGGATTGATCGGACAACTGGTAATGGGTGTCGTCGGCGCGGTAGTCCTGCTCTTGCTGGTCCGCTTGATCAAGCGAGCCTAGCCGAAAAAATAAAGGGCATGCACGATTCCAGTGCATGCCCCGAAATCATCTGCCTCCATGAAAGTGAAGGGGCAGAATTTCTTCCCCGCCGTGCGACGCCGGCCGCAAGAAGCCACTCTTCTTTCTGGCACTCGTTCCGGAGCTTACTGGACAGGGTTACCGTCCGCGTCAATCTTATGAACCTCGCCGACGTTCAGTTCGCGGATACCCGCTTCGACTTTGCTCATATCCCCGACTACCAACCAGATAAGATGGCCGGGCTGGATGTATTTATCGGCGATCTCGTTGGCCCTGGCCGGCGTAACCGCCAGCACTTTTTGCGTGTAAGTGTTGTAGTAGTCCTCCGGCAACCCGTACTGCAGGATGGTGCCGTACGCTCCGGAAAGTTGTTGCACCGTCTCGAATGACCCGGGAAGCCCGAGCGTCGCGTTGGACTGCTCGTCCTCGAGTTCCGCCTGCGTAATCGGCTTGCTGCCCACGATGTTCTTGTACTCCATCACCAGTTCGGCAAAAGCCTCTTTGGTTTTGTCCGTCTGCACCGGCGAGAAGCTGAAGTAGGGACGCTGGCCGACGGCCGGCTGCAAAACACTGCGCACGCCATAAGACCAGTGCTTGTCCTCGCGCAGGTTCATGTTGATCCGCGAAGAGAAATTTCCTCCGAAGATGTCGTTCACCAGTTGAAGCGGAATGGAATTCGGATCGTTTGACGGCGGCGCCAGTTGCACACCCACAATCACGCTCTGTCCCGAGCCTGGCCGATCGACGAGATACACCACATCTTTTTCCGGCTCTGCAACCTGCGGAATCGTTCGCTTCGTCACCTCCCCGGATTTCCACGAAGTGAACAGGCTTTCCAACTTCGGCGTGATCTCCGCCAGTGTCGTGTCTCCCACGATTAGCAACGTGGCGTTGTTCGGCTTGAACCACGTGTCGTGGAATTTCACCAGATCTTCGCGGGTCATCGTGCTCACGCTGGTTTCCGTGCCCGTTCCGGTGAAAGGCACCGCATACGGATGGCCTTTTCCG
>Ga0210403_10005100_pt1 | contig 11210 bp, 9 predicted proteins | sample IncBWC19MmetaG_FD_150863 | JGI IMG/M metagenome (GOLD analysis project Ga0210403, IMG submission 150863) | Forest soil microbial communities from Barre Woods Harvard Forest LTER site, Petersham, Massachusetts, United States - Inc-BW-C-19-M | ecosystem: Environmental > Terrestrial > Soil >... | reverse complement strand
AACTAAATATGCCGCCGACGCTCTGCCTCGCCTCGTTGCCCAGACGTGTGCTCCGTGGAGCCACTCCAGGCGCGTCGAAATCTCTCGCCGCAACACCCTTCGCGAGAGCCGCCCACTCTCGCGTCCACTCACCCGCCCAGTTAGCCATCGCGCCCGCCTCCAACCCACACCGGCCCAAGTCTTACGTCTTGCCTACTTTCTATGGGTTAGAGGACATAACTCCAGGACGGCGCGCACACTAAGGCCCGCGCGGCAACGGAACTTGCCGCAAACTCTGCATTGGAATATTTCTGAAACTAGGGCGAGCTAGAGGCTCTTATCGTCCGGCGGCAGGCGCAACCGGCTGTTTCTCGAGAAGTTTCTCTTTGCGGTAAATCAAGGAATTGATGTCGTACGTGGCGAGCTCGAATCCGTGCCCGTGGGTAATGGCGTCCGTGGGGCAGGCTTCCACGCAATACCCACAGAAAATGCACCGAGAATAATCGATGTTGTAAACGCTGGCATAGCGTTCGCCCGCGGAAATCCGGTTCGCATCTGTGTTTTCCGCGGCTTCGATGTAGATGCAATTCGCTGGGCAAGCTGCCGCACAGAGGAAACAACCTACGCACTTCTCCAGGCCCGATTCGTCGCGATGCAACACATGAATCCCGCGGTAGCGCGGCTGGAAGTGCACCGGTTCAAAGGGATAATTCTCCGTGACCGTTTTACGAAACATATTTCGGAAGGTCACGCTGAATCCCTGAACCAGGGTGGTAAATGTCTCGCCAACTTCACGCAGGATGGATGCCATAAACTAGGAGTCTAGCAAACGGCTTAGGCGTGGGCAAATAGAGATGTGCGGGAGTCTCAGAGCGGCATCAATTCTTTCAACTTTTTAATGATTCAATGATCTGCTTGCCGTGAAACCGGCCATTTTCGATGAAGATTTCACTGGTGTGGCGCCCGCCAATGACCACCCCGGCCAAATGGATGCCGGGGACATTGCTTTCCAACGTATTTGGGTCCAGCGCGGGCTTGCGCGTTTCCGGATCGAGCCGGACTCCCAGGCTTTCGATAAAAGCGAAGTCGGGATGATACCCGGTCAGCGCGAAGACTTTCTTGGCCGGCAAGTGCTTCTCGCCTGCGCCGTTCTGCACTATAACTTCGTCTCTAGTGATCGCTTTCACGTGAGTTTCGAAAAGCGCTTTGACTTGCCCGGCCTTAACCCTATTCTCGATGTCGGGACGAACCCAATACTTAATCGTTGATCCAAGCTCCGCTTTGCGATGCACCAGGGTGACACGCGCACCGTTGCGGTAGAGGTCCAAAGCAGCTTCCGCGGCGGAATTCTTACCGCCAATTACAACCACATCTTGATTCCAGAACTCATAGGGCTCGGTGTAGTAGTGCGAGACGTGGGGCAGGTCTTCGCCCGGAATGCTCATGATATTCGGAAGGTCGTAGTAGCCGGTCGCGACACTGATCTTCTTCCCGATGTAACGTTGCTCAGTTCCCTTCTCCGTCTGCGTTACAACCGTAAAGCTGCCGTCGTGGCCGTCGACGCGCAGCACCCGTTCGAAGAGACGCAGCTCCAATTGAAAATGTTCAGCGGCCTTGCGGTAATACTTCAGGGCCTCCGTGCGGACAGGCTTCTCGGCGGCGCTAACCAGCGGCAAGTCGCCAATCTCGAGGAGTTCAGGCGTGGTAAAGAACACCATATTAACCGGGTAGTGGAAAATCGAGTTGCAGAGGCACCCTTTGTCGATCACCAAAGGGTTCATCCCGGCGCGTTTCGCCTCGATGGCGCACGCCAAGCCGGTGGGGCCGGCTCCAATGCAAATAATGTCGTAAGTTGTCATAACATTTTTAGTTTGCCGGGAGGCCGGGCGAATTGCAAATTCGTCTTGATTTACTGAGTTTGAGGCAAATCAAGGAGTTCGCTCAGTTCCCGCCGGAACGAATCCAATTCTCGCAGTCGATCCGGGGTGGCAGGCAGTTCGGTTTTCTTCCACGCAAAGACTTCGCCGGCACCGCGTTTGAGTCGCACGCTCAGCTTTCCTTCAACAAGATACGACGGCGGAGCTAGTACTTTCAGTCCGCCATTCGGTATCGGCGACAAAACGGCCGCGCAGCCCCCACGTTGCATGCACAGGGCGCTTTCGTAGGGAGGAATCGCGATCGGACGGAAGCCCGCCACAAATAGCCGCTCGAGGATTTGCATCTGCTGCGGAGTGAGTTCAACCATGCGATTGGTGGGACAGACTTCAGTCTGTCTCCTGTGAGATGCTCAGTTAAACTCGGATCAAGCCGCCGTGGAATCCACGGATTCCGACGACGATCCTTCAAGCTGGGAAAGAATTTCACGCAAAGTCACGATCAATTCGTCCCGCGAGACATGGCTCTTCTTGAATTGAATGCGGAACTTGAAGGTTTCGTTCTGCGGTTCGAACTGGAAGATGAACGGCTGCGGCCGCTGCGGACCGCCCTGCTCATCACGCCGCTCGCGCCGCGCTTCATCGCGCGTCAAACCGCCTTGCAGGATGCGGTGCAGCATCTCGATCATTTTCTTTTCCGTAGGCTGACGGGCAATCTGCAGCAACAACGACTTCGAAACGATCCCGTGTTCCACGCACTTCTTGCGCAAAGACTCGGGAATGTTTCTGAGTGACAATGTCTCCGTTACCGAAGATCTCGCCCGACCGATCTTTCTTGCGACGTCTTCATGGGTGTATTCGAATTGCGTTGCCAATCGATGCAGCCCGTCAGCCTCCTCAAAAGGCGTGAGGTCCTTTCGCTGAATATTCTCGATGAGCGCTATCTCAAGCGTTTCGGCATCGTCGGCCATCTTCTCGATGCAAGGAACCTCGCGCAATCCCGCCGCACGCGAAGCGTGATACCGACGCTCGCCGGAAATGATGTAGTAGCAGTCCTCCCGTGGCACGAACCGCACCAGCAGTGGCTCCAGCACGCCTTTTTCGCGGATCGACTCCGAGAGTTCGCGCAAATCTCCCAGCGCCTTGCGAGGCTGGTCCGGATTGGGCCGGATCTGATCCACGGGGATCATCCGTCCCACTGCCGCTCCGCTATAGCTTGTCAGTGACTCGACGTAGTGCGCGTCATGCCGCATCTTCAGCGTGACGGGTAACCCGATCCTCTTCGACACGTTGGATAACCTCCGCAGCCAGTTTCTTGTACTCGATGGCGCCGGGTGATTTCGGCGCAAACGTTAAGATTGTTTCTTTGTAAGCCGGGCTCTCTTCAAGCCGCACGTTTTTGCTGATTTTTGTTTTGAACAGCACTTCGCCAAACACGGTGCGAATCTGCCCGTGCGTGTCGCGCGAAATATTCGTTCGCTTGTCAAAAAGTGTGATGACTACGCCCAAGACTTTCAATCCGGGATTGGGCCGAGCGCGAATTCGTTCGTAAGTTTCCAGAAGATCGTCGGTGCCCTCAATCGCAAAATACGCCGCCTGAATCGGGACGAGCAAATGTGTCGATGCCACCAGCGCATTCACCGTAAGAATTCCCAGCGATGGCGGCGTATCCAGAACGATGTAATCGTATTCCTTCAAAATGGGCGCGAGCGCGTCTTTCAACCGGTAAGGTGCATCGAATTGCCCGGCGAGCACTTGCTCGAGTTTGGCCAGCGCCAGCCGCCCCGGCCCCAAAAAAAGCATCGGATCCTTCGTCGGCTTTGTTACCGACGCCATCGTGGCGCGGCTCTCGCTCAGAACATCAAACATGGAAGACGCAATTTCGCCGGAATTGTAAAAGGCGATCGTCGAATTAGCTTGCGGATCCAGATCAATCAAGAGAGTGCGCTTGCCGCGATGCGCGATCGCCGCCGACAAGTTGATCGCCGTCGTCGTTTTCCCGACGCCGCCCTTTTGATTTGCAACCGTAATGATGGCAGTCATACGCTTCTGCCTCCGCCTATGCGCATGGCAACGTGCGCCGACGTATTCCGGCAACCCGGTCCCTATATGTGGGTGCTACTTGCAGAAAGCCCCCTAGGCCTAGGCTCACTCTACGTTCGTAAGACCTTCTAGCGCAAGGGAAAAGTGGAATTTTGAGAGACAGTCAGTGGAAAACCTGGAAGTTCTGATTTGGGAAATCGCCGCGCATCCATTCGGCGGGTCGGGTGGTTACGTTTTCTGGAAAAACAGAGGAGGTTACGTAAAGAACTCGGCAAGCGCTTCCAGCTTTGCGCCTCCTAGAATTCCACGCCCCAGAAATCCATGGATGCCTCTTGAAGTTCGAGCCCCAATTCCCAGCCCGTGCGCCCTTCGTGTCCTCGCCAAATGAGAACCGCTTCGCATGCATTCTTGTTGATGAGATTCACCAGCAGCAGCCGCTGTCCCACCGGAAAGCTCTGCGGGATCACCGCGAGACATCCCTTCGTGCTGGTGTCGACCGTGTAACCTTCCGCGCGCCGAGCGCGGCCCGACTCCGCCCATTCCACCGCCACGGGTACCCGCGAATTCACGCGAATTCCCGCGCGTTCATTCTGCAGTCGTTCATCGAACCTGGATACATTCCCTACGCCCACGATAGTCTCCTGCGTATGCCGGATGGCGAGCGGCTCGGCAATTCCCTTCTTCAGGTCTAATGCGGATGACCCGCTCTGCTCTGCAACGGACAAGCTGTGTTCTTCGCAGACTAGGGATCACGCCTGCTCCGGTCAATGGGACTTCGGCGCTAGGACGCCCTCAAAGTTACTGTCCTCGCACAGTCCAGAAGCCCCCGCTGGCGCAATTCTTCCCCGCTTAGGTTCGTGTCTGTTTGCTCCATTCCACGGCCCCGCTTACACTCTTTTTATCGGGTGACCAGGTCTCCATGATCAGAAGTGAAACCATCCGCGCTGAATTAGGCCCCACTCTGCGTTTGGCACTGCCTCTTGTGCTCGCGGAACTTGGCTGGATGAGTATGGCCATCGTGGACACCATGATGGTCGGCCGCCTTCCTAACAGCGCTGTGGCCATGGCCGCAGTCAGTCTTGGGGGAATCCTCGTGAATGTCCTTTCCTTCTTTGCCGGGGGCCTTCTGATTGGGCTGGATACGCTCGTCTCTCAAGCCTTTGGCGCAGGCCAGCGCGAAGACTGTCATCGCTCACTTCTGCATGGAATTTATATCAGTTGTGCGTTGGCCCCGCTATTGATGGCGCCTGTTTGGGCTTTCGAGCCTATGCTTCGCGCCATGGGTATCGCTCCGGACGTGATCGTCCTGGCAGTTCCCTACTCCAAAGCGCTGGCATGGGGAACACTTCCCTTGCTTCTTTACTTCGCTGTCCGCCGCTGCATGCAGGCTATGAACATAGTGCGACCAATTGCATTTGCCTTAGTCACCGCGAACATCATCAACGCAGGCGGAAATTTGCTCCTCATCTATGGCAAATGGGGAATTCCCGCCATGGGCGCGGTAGGCTCCGGCTGGTCCACGGCATGGGCCCGCATTTACCTTTCCGTAGTCCTCGTCGGCTATCTTCTCTGGTACGACCGTCGCCATCGCACCCGCCTCCTTCACACCCCCATTCAACCCGAATTGCGCCGCATCCGCCGCCTCATCGCCCTTGGTTTCCCCTCGGCCATGCAAATCACTCTGGAAGTCGGCGTGTTCGCTCTCGTGACCGCGCTGATTGGTAGACTTGGCGCAGTTTCCCTTGCGAGCCACCAGATTGCGCTAAACACGGTTTCCTTTACGTATATGGTTCCGCTCGGTATGTCATCGGCCGCTGCTGTACGTGTTGGCCAAGCCATTGGTCGCAAAGATCCCCAAGGCGCCGCAGATGCAGGAGGCACCGCTATTTTTCTCGGCGCAGCGTTCATGACGTGCATGAGCGTTGTCCTTCTCGTAGTTCCTCGCTGGATTGCCCGCGCTTACACGCCTGACCCAGCCATCATCCAGAGCACCATCGCACTCCTCGCCGCCGGAGCCGCGTTTCAGCTCTTCGACGGCATCCAAACGGTCGCCACGGGCGCATTGCGCGGCCTCGGAGACACGCGCACACCCATGCTCTGCCATTTCACTGCCTATTGGATCATCGGCTTACCACTCGGCGCCTGGCTTTGTTTCCGGCTCAGATGGGGAGCTTTCGGCCTCTGGGCCGGGTTGAGCCTGGCCCTCATTCTCATCGGAATTGTTCTACTTCTCGTCTGGCAGTGGAGAGTTCGAAACTTACCTAATTCGATTGCCGAGGGAGTTTATCCCGTCAATAGCCCTGCCGGACAGTTTTGACGTTTCCATACTCCCCTTACCCACTACATCACGCACCAAGATAGAAATACTCCACTGCAGTTCCGCAACTCTACACTGAAATTAAGAAAATAATGAGTGGTTCCGGCGAGGCGCTATGCCCTCGTCATCGAAAGGGTGCCAGCTATGTATCGAGCCTCGTGGTGGAAAAGTTCGCCCTCTCTCCTCGCACTCCTTCTCCTGTTTTTTGGCGGTTCTGCGTTCGCTCAGGCACCATCGGACGATTCCGATGATGCAAACGTGAAGCCGCCGGCATCGCTAAACGTGAACATTGTTTTTTCCAATGAGGGCAAAGCGCAAGTCAACTTCTACGTATACGGACAACCCGGCCAGCCGAGTGGACCATCGGAGATCAAATCCGTCCTTGAATCTTCTCTCAATTGCAGCCTGAGCGAGAACTCGCGCGTTCCTAAGGTCAACTCGCAGTTCTACAGCGGTTCTTGCAAGCCATCCTTTCGACGCACTTCGATGGTTCGCGAATTCGGAATTGTCACAGCGCCTCTTCGCCAATACGCGCTGGATCATCACCTTGAAGTCTTGAATTTGATGGTTCGCCTGCCGGATATGGAAGTCTCGGAAGCGCAACCTTCCGTCAAGACCATTCAATCGCTTTCAGTCGGTAAGTTCTCTGGGAGGTTGCAGCGCCTTGCGGAACTGAATCCCGCCTATTTCTGGCATGCGAACGGCGCCATCCCCGAGATTGTCACCATACGCTTCGGACTCTCCTCCAAATCCGTGGCCCGCGCGGAATACGTTTTGCCCGGCGTTCTCCTGCTTCCCGCGCTTCTGATCTTCTGGATGGGCCGAAAGGCCCTCGGCAGCGAGGCACAAGATAAGGCGGTTGTCTGGTTCACCTATATGCGTTACCTGCAGTGGACGCTGAACCTTTCGCTACTCGCCTGGTGGATCGCCGCCGATTCGCTGCATCTTGTTGAGATATTACGGTTTCTTCCCGTTGGCACCCGCATCGCCGCTATCTGGGACTACGCTATAACTCCAACGGTCGTCAACTGGTTCCCTCCGGCGATCATTTGGGTATTGTGCTTCGCCTTGTCGCATCCCGTCCAAGAAAAGCTCCGTGGTCTCACCTGGACGCGACGCGAACTGGTCATGCAGGGCGTGTACTCCTTCTGCGCTTCCCTTCTGCCTTTGGCTTTGTTTTTGACGGGTCTATCGACCATTGCCAACGGTTCGTTCCGCGTCGGCTTTCTATGGATGGTCGCCGCTTTTACGGGCGCCATCATCGCCAGCCGTTCGCGCCAAAAATTCCTCGGCATGCAGCCCCAGGCCCTTACCACTGGGGACCTGCGCGATCGCGCTTTTGCAATGGCACAGCAGCTCGGCGTCAAGCTTCAACAGGTTTACGTCATCCCTTCCGGCAAAGGCCAAATGGCCAATGCCTTCGCGCGGCAAGGAAACGTGATTTCTTTCACGGACTTCCTCCTTCAGCGCATGACCCGCCGCGAAGTGAACTACGTTCTCGGCCACGAGATGACCCATCTAAAGCTCGGTCACCCAGGCAAGTTAGCGATGGCCGCAGTGGTCAGCTACTTCGTCGCCATGACCTCCGTGAACTTCGCCGAGCCGTTTCTGCATTTGTCGACGATTCCGCGCTATGCGCTGATCGTTGCCATCGTCACTCTCGGCCCCTATTTCTGGTCGCGCCGCTTCGAATACGCCGCCGACGCCGGCGCCGTCGAACTCACGCGCGACCCGGAAGCCGCCATCTCCGCCCTCTTCAAACTCGCCCAGCTCAACATGCTTCCGATTCACTGGAGCAACTGGAGCGAAAAATGGCTCACGCATCCCTCCTCGTTGCGCCGCGCGCAAGCCATCGCTCGTAGAGCAGGCATTCCTCTGGAACGCGTGCCGGAAATTGCTCAAGTTGTCGCCGCGGCGTACGATCATTACGTCCTGCCGGAAACCGTTGCGCCGGGAGCAAAAGTCCACTCCAGTCACACAAAGCAAAGCGGTACGATGCGCGCCGCCTTCACCATGATAGGCCTGCTCATATTCACTCCCGCGGCATTCGCTCTCGTGACCAATCGCTTTTTCCAGAACTCGTCTTTTCGTAGCATCCTGTATCTCGCAGGAGTTGCCGCCACTGTAGTCATGTACTACGCCTGCGCGAACTTCTTGCCTCCCATGCGCGTACCCAAGCTAGTTGCTTCGCTGAAAGCCAAGTTTTCTAATGAAGGCGTCCTTGCAGACGCCTGGGACGGCGTTTTCGTCGGCTTCTCGCCTGCCGCCGCGCCGCGCAACTACGAGCAGAACTCCAACTGGGATCTCGGCTGTCTGTTTATCCGCTCGGACCGCCTCTGCTATTGGGGCGAAGAAACAAAATTCGCGCTGCGGCCCGACCAAATCACTGCCATCACTCTGGCGCCGGGCATGCCCGGATTGCTTCCGCCTTGGCGTATCTACCTTGCATGGAAAGACGAAGAACTCGGCACCACCGGCGTCTTCAACATCGGCTGCATCAACGGCGCTTCCACCCTACGCCTTCGCAAGCAATCCTCCAGGCTGGCCGAGCGTCTCAAATCATGGTGGAAGACGGCTCCCAGCGTGCGCCCCCTACCCGGACCGCTCGCCACTCTGCGTTCGCCTCAGATTGGCGCGGTCACAGGCGCGGTTCCCCACTTCAAGCCGGGCAAAGTCTTCAATGAGCTTTTCCTGACCACAGTCTTTGCCCTCGTCGGAGCGGTCCTCTGCGGACTCCCCTTCCACCTGCTGGCCTTTGTTTTCTCAGGTTTAAACGAATCTCTCGGAAGAACCGCCGCGTTTCATTCGCCGGGGGCAGGCTACTATGTCGTAGCCGTGGTCCTCGTCGTGCGCTTTCTCGCCATGATTCCAGCCCTTCGTTACAAGGACCAAGCGATTGTTACCATCGCCCCTTCGACTGCGAAAACTCCGCAGCTCAGCGCAACACCCGGCGCGCCGTCTCTGCCAGGCAAGGTCGAAAACGACAAGGTCCTTTCGCATCAGTAAGGCGCGATCGGCAAACCCCGCAATCCTCACTCTAAAGAAGTTGGGAATGCTTTCCGGCAAGAATTTCTGTAGGAATCCTACATTTTATAGCGGCCGAGGTCGTCGTCCGAGAGACCCTCAAGCCAATTGCGTAGTTGTTCGTTGGTGCTGCGTTCCGTAATCGCGCTGGAGATCTTCGAATTCTTCAGCACTTCTTCTTCAACAAAAATCGGGCAATCCACACGCAGCGCCAGCGCCAAAGCATCGCTAGGCCGCGAATCGATCGTCATCATCTGGCCTTCGCGCTCCACCCAAATCAGCGCGTAAAACGTGTCGTCCTTCAGATCATTCACCACGATCTTGTGGACCTGCACATCCAGCCCGAGCAGGACATTCTTCAGCAGGTCGTGCGTCATAGGCCGCGGCGTCTGCACCTTTTCAATCTCCAGAGCAATCGCGTTAGCTTCATACACGCCAACCCAAATCGGCAAGATCGCCTGCCCCTGCACATCCTTGAGCACGACTATCGGCATGTTTGTCACGGGATCCATCATCAGGCCGCGGATTTTCATCTCCACTTCCATGTGACCTCCCCAAGTAGCACAGACTTCAGTCTGTGCCGTTTAGCATGTCCAAGCTCGTACCTGTTGTGTCTGTGCTTTGCCGCACTAGAGCGCCTGCTCCCCCGCCAAACTGTTCGGAGTCGCTCCCGTAATCCGAACCCGCACGTACTTTCCCAGAAGCGCCTGCTCTTGGGAAGCGAAATTTACAATCCGATGACAAGAAGTATGTCCCGACCACTGATTTTCGCGTCGCGATTTGGTGCTGACGAGCAATTCGTATACTTCTCCGACCATCGTCGAGTGCTTCAACGTCTGAATCGCGCGCTGCTTATCTTGCAAAACGGCCAACCGGCGGCCTTTCTCTTCTTCCGAAATAATGTCTTTCATCGCCAGCGACGGCGTATGCGGCCGCGGCGAATACTTGAAAGAGAACATTGCGTCGTACTTCACCGTATCGAGCAAGCTCAACGTCTCTCCCAGGTCTTCTTCCGTCTCGCCCGGGAAACCGACGATGATATCCGTCGTAATACTTATCGGCCGTTTCGCGGCGCGGATTATCGCAATTTTTTCCAGATACTCATCGCGTGTATACGTCCTCTGCATCGCCCGCAAAACTCGCGTTGAGCCCGATTGCACCGGGAGATGCACGTGGTTGCACAACTTCGGCTGCGCATCGATGGCATCCACTATGTCCTGCGAAAAGTCACGCGGATGCGAAGTCGTAAACCGCACCCTGCAAATCCCCGGTTCGTCCGCCACGGCCAGCAGCAACTCCGAAAAGCGCATTTTCCTCGCGGTCGGGTCGGCATACGAGTTCACCGTCTGCCCCAGAAGCTGCACTTCCGTATACCCCAGCTCCGCAAGCTGCCGCACTTCATGCAAAATGGAATCGCTAGCCCGGCTGCGCTCCGGTCCCCGTGTATACGGAACCACGCAATACGAGCAAGCCTTGTCGCAACCTTCGATGATCGTCAGATACGCCCGCCAGGGATTGTCACGCCGCGTCACGGGCGTCTCAAACGTCTCGTCCGTATCGGTGTCCAACCCTGTGACTCGCTGGTTCCCTGCCTCGACTTGTGCAAGCAACTCAGGCAACTTGCTGTAACTTGCCGAGCCGCACACCAGACTTACCCACGGGGCGCGCCGAAAAATCTCTTCGCCTTCCTGCTGTGCCACGCAGCCGAGCACGCCAATAATCCGCCCGTCATTCGGCTGTACACCAAACTCCCCGAGCCGCGAGAAAACCTTCTGCGCCGCCTTCTCCCGGATGCTGCAGGTGTTGTAGAGAATTAAGGAAGCCGCGTCCGGCGTTTCCACTTGCCGGTATCCTCGCGAAAGCAAAACGCCCGCAACTTTCTCGGAATCGTGATCGTTCATCTGGCAGCCAAACGTCTCCAGAAAAAACGTTCCACGTAGAGCGCTGGCACCCAGAGTGTCGGTCTCGGCGTT
>Ga0210403_10005096_pt1 | contig 11215 bp, 9 predicted proteins | sample IncBWC19MmetaG_FD_150863 | JGI IMG/M metagenome (GOLD analysis project Ga0210403, IMG submission 150863) | Forest soil microbial communities from Barre Woods Harvard Forest LTER site, Petersham, Massachusetts, United States - Inc-BW-C-19-M | ecosystem: Environmental > Terrestrial > Soil >... | reverse complement strand
ACCCCGGCGCAAACCACGTGTACCTGTTTGATTATTCCTCGGCCATCTGGATGACCGAGCGTACCAGCACGGGTGCCAGCAGTTCTTACCAGTCGTTGGGAAGTGCCACGCTACCGTATTGGATAAAGCTGGTCAGAAGCGGGAACGTGTTCACCATGTACGGTTCCGCAGATGGCGTGAACTGGGTGCAGCTGGGCACGAGCCAGACCGTGAGCATGGCGCAAAACCTTTACATCGGGCTGGCCGTGAGCAGCCGGAGCACCTCATCGCTGGCGACCGCCGCTTTCGACAACGTGTCCGTCACCTCGCCTTAAGCAACGATAGGCACGCTTTTGAGCACGAACACAGCTGCGCGTGACGGGATTGCCGGCATTGGAGTAACCGACCGAACGCTCCCGAGAGGAGCGAGTAAAACGGTTGAATACCCTCTGAGCGGACCGTTATTCGCTCGGGATTCGTAGCATTGAAATTTGCAGGAAACGACGAGCGCACCGGTGATTGAAGGGAACCTTCAGTTCGTTGATCCTGCCGCACTGACCGGCGCGATATCAGACTTCATCCCGAGCGCTCTTAAATACCCCCTATTCACGCGGCACTTTTGCGCGCGGACACTCTCCAGCAATTCGGCGAAAGCGCGGGTGATGGTCTCCTGTTCAGGCCGAGCCTTCAGCCGTTCTTCCGCGTGCGCGGTGCCGCGCGGAAGCTTTGCGAACTCCACGATCCGTCCCCAATCGGCAGGTGGGATAATACTGACGACCGCCGACGACTTTTCCATCTTCTTATACGGCCAGAAAGCCCATCCTATATTGTTTTTTTCAAGCGCTTTCACGAATTGCGCGATCCACTCATCGGTATTCTCCCCGGACTCGCCCATCCAGATCGGCACATCATAGCGTTCACGAAAATCAACGTATTGCCTTATCACGCTTTCATCCGGCGCCGTCCAGTATTTGTGGAACGTGTATGCGACGTTGGCATCGAAAGGTTTGTCGAAGACGGAAAAGTTTCCGTCCCACTGTGCGCCGCCAAGAAAGAGAATATGGTGAGCATCAACCTTTCGTATCTCACCCGACAACTTCTTGTAGAGCGGATCCAGCGAAGAATTCAAACGTGCTAGCTTGGGATAATGCGGGATCGGCTCATTCAGCAGGTCATAACCGAGCACCGCCGGCTCATCGCGATAGCGCGTCGCCAGCCGCCGCCAGATGGCCATCAGGTGCTCTTGCTCTTGTGGACTGTCGTATAGCCAGGGATATCCGGCGCTGTCATCGATGTTCGTGCCCGTCTGTCCGCCCGGTGCGGCATGCAGATCAAGGATCACGTATAGGTCCTCGGCGCGGCTCCAGATGATCAACCGATCCAGCAGCTTAAAACCCTCCGCGTCGTCGCTCTCAAACAGGCTGTAATGCAGAGGAACTCGAATGGCATTGAACGCGGCCCGATGCAGGAGCGCGATATCCTCACGCGTGACATAGTTCTCGCGATACTTCTGCCAGAATGCGGCCGACCCTTCAGGCCCAAGGAGCTCCGACACCAACGCGTGGATCTCACCAGGAGATTGCGGACCATCCTGGAACAGCCACATGTAACCCTCTGGCACCAGCCAATTTCCCAGATTTGTGGCGCGAAGAAGGAGCGGTTTACCAGTGGAATCAACGATCTGCTTGTGGTTGGTGTGTGCGAACTGCGCGCTCGCTTGAGAAGTCAACGCCAGAAGAAGAAGCGTCAACTGTGGGATTCTGAACTTGATCATGACCCTCTCCGGCGGATAGCCTAATGCAATCTCGCTGCTAGCGGTTTGCATGAGGCCATGATCCGATTTGTCGTCGGGCATTGGCGCAAGATCGCGAACGCCCGCCTAAAGAGTTCTAACCGCAATGACCGTCACGTTTGGATCGGGCGCTTGCTGTGGCAGGTCAATCTGTAACCGGCGTTCTGTCTGTCGAAATTTCAATGATTGCCCTCCTGCGAGCAGGTGTGCCGACATCACCTTGCTGTCGAGCCCAGATATCTCCAGTGGCAACGACGGCCAATCGAAGATGTGGAGGAAGAGTCTCCCGCGCTTTGCCGTGGTTCGAACAGATTTCATGTTTTGCACCGGTCCGTACGTGGTCCCGTATATGGACTCTCCGTTAATCGCGAGCCAATCGCCCATGGAGCGGAGGCGCTGCTGAAATTCCGGCTGGATCAAGCCATCGGGTTGCGGTCCGACGTTCAGCAGGAAGTTGCCCCCACGGCTCGCGACTTCCACCAGGCTCCGAATGAGAAACTCGGCCGACTTATATTCACGATCATTCGCGTTATACGCCCATGTCTGGTTTATGGTCATGCAGGTTTCCCACAACTGAAAATCTTCTGGCGACGGGATTACGGTCTTCAATTCTTGCTGGACGCTGGTATCGGTCGCCGCAAAACGCACGCCCTTCGTTGGGATTGCATTGGGGATGAACTGTTCCGGAGTTTGATAGTCTCCGGTCACGCCAATTCGATCGTTCACCAAAGTGGCAGGCTCGAGTGTCTGGATCAGCTCAACGAAGCGACGGCCGTCGTATTTCTCCTGATGATGCAATCCGTCGAACCAGAGCAAAGCAACCGGGCCGTATTTCGTCAGCAGCTCGGTCAACTGGAGCTGCATATACTCGAGGTACAGGGGCCACTCAGGGCGTGCGGGCTCCCCGTTCCAATTTTCTTTCGCCAACTTCGTGGTGTCACGAAAGGCGGTGTGGTGCATATCGGGCGGCGAGTAGTAAAACCCAAGTGGCATATCTCTTCCCTTGGCAGCCTCCGCCAGTTGCCTGACAATGTCCTTCCCGTAGGGAGTATTGGTGATCTTGTAGTCTGTGTAGGAAGAGTCGAACATGCAAAAACCATCGTGGTGTTTCGTCGTGAACACCATGTATTGCTGTCCAGCGGCTCGAGCCAAATCAATGAAAGTATTCGGGTCGAACTTTGACGGATTAAACCGCCTTGGCAACTCGCGGTACTCCGCCTCGCTGATGCCCCCCGGTGTGGGTGTCATTATGGGCCAGGAGGCCTCCACGCTGGCAAGCGAATATGGTCCCCAGTGGATGAACATGCCAAATTTGGCATCGCGGTACCAGCGTGTCCGGTCGTTAGCCAAGCCGGAGCCCAATCCCAGACTACGCATAAATGGAAGTGACGACCCTGCAAGCGCAAGTTTTATGAAGCCGCGTCGAGAAGGCGAACAAGTACTCACGAAGGCTGAGATGCTATCACGTCACCCGCATGCGCAAAATCGTTTGGGATCCCTGAAGGGTCACTGCACTTGCGCGGCTCGCCCGTTTGGCCTCGTGGCGTAACCCTTAGCCTTAAAAACCTGGCATCCTTGCAGACCTCTTGACAAGAACCGCTAACGATTTGACAGTGGCGTAGTCTAACTATGTCAGAGGTGGTGCTTTGCATCGAGACGAAATTCCTCCGGGATCCCCAGCCACAGTAGCGGCACTCATCGATTCGCTCCGAAACGATCCGTTCTACGCCACAATTACTGAAGAGTTCGCCGACAACGAAGCGCGCAGACGGCAGGCGCTGGCTCGCTACTTCGACTACTCAATGAGGGAGGGCGCTCGGAGGGGCCGCCTTGTCGTGTGGCCTGTTCACTCGGTTGGCGCCGCAGTGTGGTTGTTGCCTCGAGAAACGTCCGTGTACCACGCCGAGGCGAAGGCGAAAGCTGAGTTTCTCGTTGCGGCGCTCGGTGCTTCTGGTGCGGGCGCTTACCGACGCATCATCGATTTTATGCGGCCACGCGCTTTGGCCGCGGTCGCCGAGTCAGCCTGGTATTTATCCATTATCGGAGTGACGCCTTCGGCCCAGGGCCAAGGTATTGGCAGGAGCCTCATGGAACCGACCCTCATGGACGCTGACGAGGCGGGTGTCGAGTGTTATCTGGAGACATTCGACCGTCGAAATCCGGGGTTCTACCAGCGGCTTGGGTTTTCGGCCGTAGGGTCCCATGCTGAGCCGGTCACAGGTGCGACCTACACCATTATGCGCCGGAACCCAAAGACGCGGTCGGCACAACCGTGAGCTACAGCACCCGCCCTGGATTGCGCGACTCCCAGTGCGAAATAGACGGCAATCCACGGGGCATTCCAAACGTTGGAAAGAGGTCCGGTGTACTCCGCACCACCTCGCGGTCATCGTACTTTCCAGTATTTCTATCGAGGGGCAGCTCTTTTCTTCGCAGGGATAGTCGGAAAGTCTTCTTTTAGCAAACCGTCGATCAGGTCCCGCAGATAGCTCTCGTCTTCTAATTTTGCATCGCCGCGCCGCCCTCCACTCGTGGCGCGGATCATGCCAGCGCGGTCCACCACAACCACCTGAGGAATGCTGAGAATCTCATTGCCAGTGCGGCCCAGGAAGCTGTCCACCTTGGCGGAAGTCGTGAACCCCACGGGATAGGCCAACTTTAAGTAATCCACCATATAGACTAAGCGCTGCTCATCGGCGTTGCGTCCAAAGACTACGCCAACAGACTGAAAGCCACGCTGCCCCAAGTCCCCTTGCAGCTTATTCAGCGTTTTGGCAACACGGAGGCAATGTTCGGAGTTCATGAAAAGAAACTCCATCACCACAACCTTGCCCTGCAGACTGGAGAGCAAGGTGGTCTTGCCGGAAGGCTCGGCAATAGCGAATTCTGGTGATTTGCGGGGGACCGGAGTGTTAGAGAACAACGTGGAACTGCTGAGCGTTAGGAAAGCAATCAACAACGCGAGGGTTCGCCACCACATAGTTCACCTCCTGTTCGGAGCTATCAGCTCTGCTTCCACTTCTCGGAGATCCGCTGAATTTCTGACGCCGCAGCAGCGGCAGCATCTTCCGCACGGCTTTCGCCTTTGAGCACGCTCTGCACCATCCTTGGGACAAGGGAACTGTTGAAAATCTCCATGTACGCCGGCGTTGCAAATCCGGGAACGCCTAGGTTTGGAGTCCAATGAAGCGCATCCTTAAGCCCCGTGTATTTGTAGGACGGATCGGCCCGCGGATCCCTGGAGAGCCGCACAATAAGGTCAGGAACGGTCTTTGGGTAAATCGGAAAGTTGCAACCCAGGCTTTTTTCGTAACCGGTCCTCGAGGTATCAATCAGATCGGCTAAGAATTGCTTGGCTCCGTCCTGGTTTTGGGCGAACTTCCAGACCGCCGAGCAGTTGGTGACGTGCGGGAGCGCGGTCACGCCCATCCCGTTGGTTCCGATCAGTGGTGGTTGGAGCAAGATCTTGCTTGCCAGCTGAGAATCTTGCTTTTCAGCAGCGCGCAAGAGACTGATGGCATTGCTTGTGGAAGACGTCTTGCGCTCCAGCATGGCACGGACGTTGCCTCCTGGCCCCCAGGCAAGCTGATCCGGCGTGCCCGAATCCTGGTACAGCGACTGGATGTACTTCAGGGCACCGACGGCGAAGCCATTTTTGTTGAAAAGTACATTTCCATTTCCATCCAGCATCCACGCGCGAAAAGCGTATAGGATGGTGTGCAACGTGACGTTGCCTTCCAGGGTTGGCGTAAACGCTAAACCGCAGGGTATGCCGAACTGGTCGCGCAGCTTTTTCCCGCCGCCGCGCAGGCTGCCGTAATGCACCGGACCAAAAGGCATGCCCACTTGGGTCCAGTAGTCCTGAAAGAAGTGCAGCGGAGAGGGAGCCCAAAAGTCGGCAAAAGCGAAGTATGTCTTGTTTTTCAGATTGAATGTTGATCGGTGCGCGAGTTGCTGGATGGCACCGTACTTGGACGCCACCGTCTGATAGACATCGCTGTGATCAATTACGTATTGGTAATACTCGGCGGGAGGCCAGGGGAACATGAACACGTCGTGCCCCTTACCGGCTTTGATCTCAGCATTGGCCGTGGCACTAATTTTTTCCACCGGGATTTCGTCCACTGTTACTCTGGCGTCGTGCTGTTTGCCCCAGTCCCTGGCCATGCCCTCGAACCACGAGTCAAACTCCGGCACGAAATGCGCCCATTTAGCGATCGTTAGGGTGTTTTGACCAGCGAGAGCGCGGTCGGGAAAGAGGAAGAATGGTCCGATGGCCGCCGCACCGGCTGCCAGTTTGACGAAATCCCGGCGACGAATCTGCTTTCCCCTTGGAGCGGTCATCTTAACTGGCCCTCTTAGAGCACAGCTACCCCTGGCAGCGCCGAAGCACTACCAGGGGCATGCCTCTCGATCTCCGATCAGCCGCTAATGCGTAGCAGCAGCCGCGGCGCTCACCTGCGAGAGTTGCTGCGCTGTGAGCTCGCTTGGAAACACACCGAAGATCTGCAAGCTCAGGAAATTAACGGTTAAGACCAAGTTCTGCGGAACGCCGTTAGCCTTGTGCACCTGATCCAGGAACGCGTCGGGAGCGATTGCGCCGGCCCGCGGATCGGGAATGGCGGGGCAAACGAGCCAAACAGCTCCGCCATCCGACCCATCCACTGCTTCCTTGCCTTCAGCCCCGCAGTTGTTGGCTTCAATCTCTTGGTTGAGTTCAAAGGCCGTCAAAATAATGGGAGTTCCATCCGTATTGAAGCCGTTCTTCGCACCGATTGCAGCGAATATAGGGCCACAGACCGGATCCGTGGTATTAGGAGGTTGCGTGAACCAGAAATAAGTGAGAATCCACATACCCAAAAGATCGTCGCAGAAATAACCGTACGGGCTGTCGCTGACGCCAGCTGGGCAGACAGTAGGATCGGTGTTGATGCAGTTGTTATCGCTGCCATCCATGGCGTTGCGATTCGTGGCAAATCGCCAGTCCTGCCTGAGATTGGGTGTGAACACGGTGTTCACGCTATTCACCGGGAAGCAAGGCGTCGGTGGCGCCAATGGGCTCTGCATGTTTGCGGCGCACGGGTTGGTGGCAAAGGTTCCGTTAGGCAGAGTCTGTTTCAGCGCTGCATAAGCCTCGAAATTGCTCACGATCTGCTCCATGCTGATCCCGCGGGGATTGAGGCCCGTCTGGTTCCCATTAGGGTCGGTTCCAGGAGTGATGGAAATCGTGGTGCCAGCATTCTGCTGGTCGCCGTCGAGCCCGCCATTTATGGCGCCAACCGTGCGTGAGTAGGTGGTCTCGAAAGCATCTTGTTTGGTGAGGAAGGAAAGGATCGAGATGAACTCAAAGCTCTCTTGCGCTCCATTGGTGAAGGGACTGTTGCCATCGTCCGCGTTGCCTCCTGTGGTCGCCAGGATGCGGAAGTTTCTGCGGTTCGGATCTCTGGTGACGCAGGTACTGTCCGCCACCCAGTTATTCTGGCTGCCGGTTGCCGGCGGGCCCGTCTGCCGGAAGCTGCCGAAACGACCGATGTTAAAAGGACTGTTGGGGTCGAGGCCGTTGTCCTTGTAGAAGGTATCGTTGTAATCGCACGGCGGAGGGTTAAATTTGTCGTCTGCATCTCCGCCCAGCGGAGGCTGGTCCTGCTGGGCCCGCAGGTTGGGCACAGCCACGAACAGCAGCCCTACTAATGCCAAAAGGCAAACAAACCGTGAGACATACCTTGGTGCGCTTTTCATCACTTTTGATCCTTCCTCCGGCAATTGCCGGGATAAGCCGGCTCCGGAATAGAAACTTTGTTAGTAACGGAGACTTCAGGACGCTTGTACCCTGTTGGTCTCGGGATGGATGGCCCACTCCAGCGTTTCGGCAATCCACTTCGCGTGGGCCATCCCCGGACAAGCCGACCACAGCATAAGCGGTTCATTGCCGTAGCGAATGTTACCGATATGTTGCGTCTTGTCCTTGTCGATGGCCGGTTCCGGATAGGTGAACCCAATAGCCTTGCGGACCTTCTCCATATCATCCGGCTTGGCCGTTAGAAACGTCCAACCAGGTCCAGCGTGATATATCTCACGGTGGTGCCTGAGAACTTCGAGCGTGTCCTCGTCCGGTTTTAGCGTGAACGAGTACATGAAAATGTCCCGGCCCACCTGGCTGCCCAGCAACTTCTGAACCTTCGTCAAGTTCGCCATGACCAAAGGACAAATCTCGTCGCATTTGGCAAAAAAGAAATTCAGGCTGACGATCTTGTCCTTGATTAAGTCGTGGTAGAAGCGTACCTGCTGGCCCTCATGCGTTATGAGAGGGATATCCGGGAAGTGTTGTTCTTGAATACGTCTCCGCGCCTGTTCCGACAACGTCAGTCCAGTGGGTGCGACAGGGTGGAGTTGGGACCCGCCGGCCTCGGCCACCTCAGAAACGCCGATGGCCAGCGGAGCCATCCCTAGCACGCCCAACATCTTTCTTCGCGATACATCCAGCATGGCCCTGCCCTCCTTGGGAGTCTTTCGCTCGCGATGTCACGATTACGGGACGTTGATGTTGTCTTCCTGGCCGGCTGGCACGACATGCCAAAGAGCCATCATCGCGTGGTCCTCATGGACCACGTTGTGACAGTGGATGGGGTACTTGCCCAGCCAGTCGCGGAAGCGGAAGAACAATTGCACGCGTTCGTTGGGATGCACCTGGGTCACATCCTTACGCCCCAAGTCCGCAGGCACGGTAGGTTTTGCCCGGTTGCGGCTCAGAATCTGATGCTCCTCCAAATGGATGTGGATCGGGTGTGTCCAATCACCGGTGAGGTTGGTCAGGAGCCACTGCTCCGTGCTGTTCTGGCGGACTGCGAAACGGAAAGTGTTGCAGTCCATGAACTGGCCGTTGACAGACCATTGGCCGTTCAAGCGATCGAATCTGAACGTGCGAACAATGCGCGCCTCTGCGGTGGTGTCAGGCAGTTGGTAGAATGTCGGATTTGTCGCCGGATCGACGCTCTCATCTTGGACCGCCGTGCCACTCACCCGGAATTGCAACAACAGGTTCCCTGCGCCTGCCGGCAGAATTGCGGGCTGGTTTGAATTGAGAACGAGGCTGCATTCCGTGCTGGCGCTATTCTGGGCGGCCACCTGACTATCCACCGCGGCCGGTCCCTGGCCACTAAGCTGGTTCAGGCGATTCTCAAGATAGATGGTCTTACCTGCGAATTGGCGGAAGTCGATAATTACATCCACACGTTCGGCTGGACCAAGCCGGACGCTTTGCACCTGAACGGGATGAGGAAGCAGGTTGCCGTCCGTACCGATCAGCCAATAGGGATTCTGCGCGCCCAAATTGTTCAGGTCGGTAAGGAAATACTCGTAAAAGCGTGACGGTCCGGTGTCCAACAGGCGGAAGCGGTAGCGCCGCGGCTCCACGTTCAGGAACGGCTGGACCACGCCGTTGACCAGGAACTTATCGCCCAAAATGCCGTCGAGGTTAAACAGATCGAACACCAACTGGCCGCTCTCCGGGTCGTAGACCTTGTCGGCGAAAGCCAGCGGAATATCGTGCGCTGGAAAGTCAGGCAGACGGAAGCCGGTATCGTCACTCCCGGTATCGAATTGATTGAACAGGCAATAGAACCCGAGCAGCCCCTTATAGGTGTTCTGGGAGGTGAAGTCCACGCGGTGATCGTGATACCACAACGTGCCCAATGATTCGTTGATGTCGCCGTTGGGTTCGTGGTCAGAGTTGAACCCAGCCAGCACGTTGGGATAGTACTGGTCGCAAAAGTGCCCGTTAGTATAAAAGTCGCAAGGGTTGCCGTCGCTTTCCGAAGGATTGTGAGCATTGTGCAAGTGGGTAGAGACCGAAGCCATCCCGAAACCGGTGTTGTTCTTTTCGGTGATCGACGGCAGAGAATTGATGTTGCGCGTGAGCTGCGGTCTTCCGTAGAAGGCTTGGTACGTTGGGCCGGGGCTGCGTGTTCCCGTGCCATCATCAAATCCCCAGATGGTCTGCATAGGCAGATCGGGATGTTGACTCTTAACAAACTGCCTCTGGTGGAGGTTGTAAAGCGTGCCTGGAACTACGGGGAAGCGATTGGCGTCGATCAGCGGCGCCTGAAAAGGAGCCGCTCGAACTTCTCCCGCTCCCACGTTAGGGTTTTCCGTCGGTGTTGGGGTCAGCGACGAAACCCTCTGTGCCAGCGGCATGATCGGCAGAGCCTGAACAAAAGGCCTCGTCGGCGGGCTGGCCGTCTGGTTCCCAGGTACGCAGTTCTGGTTGGTTCCTGGACTGGTATTCTGCCCGGAACTGGGAGGGTTATTTGTCTGTACCTGCTGCCCGGCCCGGGCGCTCAAGCCGCTCTTCGCGACCAACACACCGCCGGCGGTGAGCAACCCCATCTTCAAGAGGTCGCGCCTACTGGTGAGCCCGGCGGCGATCAATTCGCGCCGATTCTTCGCCGCGTTGACCATCTCACGATAACGAGCCTTCGAAACTCTCTCCCCAAACACGTTGAAGTACATTGCGTTTCCTCCCTACGAATGCGGTTCGATCAGCGGCCACCGGAAACCTTGTCGCGCGCGGCCATCGAATTACAGCAGGTTTGAAATTGGCGACTTCGCGAAGTAGTGCCACGGCTGGAACCCGCGAAGTCGCGCATTTGCGAAAGTCCTCGACCACTGCGGAACTCCAGATGCACCGAGTTCCTCCTCGCGATACTCAGGACTTCTGCCGCATTTGAAAACGAACTCTGATCACCCCACGCGAACGCGCACAACCTAGCTCTCTGCGCAAACAGAAGCAACGTCCCGTGCCGAAAGTTTTTCGGACAGGTTTCCTCGCCTTGTGAAGGCCGACGAAGTACAGCAAAAAGAAACCGAATCTACTTGCCGATCGGACAGGGCGCGCAACGTTTTGAACCTTCAAACTTCAAAGAACTAAGAAAAATGGAATGTACAAAAAATGACTTAACTTCTTTCTGAATCGCGCTATATTGCTGCCGATTCCTCGCTCACCGCTCCCCATGTTCCTGCCCTCCGCCCTTTCAGAAACGCAGTGTGCGCCTGTAGGTGAGCCGTATTTCCTCCACGTGATCTCCGTCTCCGGGCGGCAAAAACGCGAGACCCTTACTGCCAGGAACACCACCAGGAAGTCGCGCCGCGAGCGGGCCGAGGTTCGTCTCGAGCGAGCATGCGCCGAGAAGGAAAAATTGGGGGGAGCGGGAATGGTTGATGCCTTCAGTTCTAGGAATATCCGCCAATAACGCAGTAACGGTCAGGTCTTTCGTCTGAGCGAGTAGTCTCTCCACCATGCTGGTAAGCACGGGATGCGAACTTACGACATCGACTGTGACCGTTCAACTGCTGATGCGGCGTATCGCTGGACAGAGTCTGATCCAGGACTTGGCCGCGTAAGGGCAGCGGTGAGGACGTTAAGACCGCTCAAGAACTGATGCACCA
>Ga0210403_10005094_pt1 | contig 11217 bp, 7 predicted proteins | sample IncBWC19MmetaG_FD_150863 | JGI IMG/M metagenome (GOLD analysis project Ga0210403, IMG submission 150863) | Forest soil microbial communities from Barre Woods Harvard Forest LTER site, Petersham, Massachusetts, United States - Inc-BW-C-19-M | ecosystem: Environmental > Terrestrial > Soil >... | reverse complement strand
GTGAAAGTGCTTGACTTCGGCGTCGCAGCCATGGCGCAAACCTTATCCGGCGATTCCACCGTGTCGCGCACCCTCACCATCTCCGCAACCCAGGCGGGAACGATCCTCGGCACCCCGGCGTACATGAGTCCGGAGCAAGCGCGCGGGCGCACGGTCGATAAGAGGACGGACATATGGGCGTTTGGGTGTGTGTGGTACGAGATGCTGACCGGGAAGCGGGCGTTCGATGGGGAGAGCATGACGGATGTGCTCGCGGCCGTGGTGAATTCCGAGCCGGACTGGGCGGCTCTGCCCGCGGGCAGTCCGGTGCGGCTGTTGCGGCGATGCATGGAGAAGGATCCGCGGAGGCGACTGCGCGACATTGGGGATGCGCTGGCCGAGGCTGAGGCGGAGCCGGTGGTTAGACCTGTGGCGGCCACACCCGAGCCGCGGCGGCGGTGGCCTGTGTGGGTGTTGCTCGCTGTGGTTGTGCTGAGTTCGGGCGCGGCGGTGTCGTCGTGGCTGCGATTCCCGCCATCGAAGGAGGTTTCGCGCCTTTCGATTGCGCTTCCGCCGAATCAGGAAGTCACCGACCAGCCCGCGATTTCCGCCGACGGACACATGATCGCTTACGTGGCGCAGGAGGGATCCGGCGAGCCGCGTTTGTACCTGCGCAGCCTGCAATCCTTCGACGCGCGTGAGGTGGAGGGGGCCAGCGGGGCCGTGTCGCCCTTCTTCTCGCCCGATGGGAAATGGGTAGCGTTCTTTGCGAAGGGTCAATTGATGAAGGCCGCAGTAGGCGGTGGATCACCGGTCAAGCTGGCACCGGCCACGTTCCCGTTTGGAGGAACCTGGGGCGACGACGACATCGTGTATGTTCCGGAAAATGTCTCCGGACTTTGGCGCATTTCTCCGGCGGGAGGAGCGCCGGAGGCAATCACGAAAGCGGATGGCGGGGCGAATGGGCACGCGCACGTCTGGCCGCAATGGCTGCCGGGAACGCGCTCGGTGCTTTTCACGGTATGGGGGAAGGATGTGATCGGCAGCGCCGTGCTCTCGCTGGACACACGAAAGTGGCAGGTCGTATTGCCTAAGGCGAGACAGGCGGTCTTTGCTCCTTCGGTGGGTTCGTCGGGTTGGCTGCTGGTTACCGATCCGGCTGGCGGAGTGAAGGCCGGCCGGCTGGATGCGGCACACCCCGCGCCCACGTCGGCTGACACGCCGGTCCTGAGCGAGGCGTATTATCGCGTGGAGAGCCTGGAACCATGGATGGCCGTATCGAGGACGGGCACAGCGGTCTATGTTCCGGGCAGCGTGGCGAAACGGTCGCTTGTCTGGGTGGATCGCACAGGCCGGATTGAACCGGCTTCGCGCGAGCAGTGCGCGTTCTGGCAGGCGGCGCTATCTCCGGACGGAACCAGAGCCCTGGCGATGTGCGGTGCGGATCTGTGGCTGTACGATTTTTCCACCGGCGGGCGGCGCCGGATTACCTTCAACGGGGACAATGGCGCATTGGTATCGTCTCCCATGTGGAGCCATGACGGCGCACGCATCTTCTTTGCTTCGAACGAAGGAGGCGACATCGATATCTATTCGCAGCCGGCCGATGGATCGCAACCGGCGGAAGTGTTTCTCAAGCGAGCCGACCAACAGTTTCCCACCTCGATGGCTCCGGATGGCACATTACTCTTCGGAGAGGGATATGTGAACCGCGCGGAGGCGCTTTTCACGGTTTCGCCGGACGGCCGGGTCTCACCGTTCAAGGTGACGGCGTTCAGCAACGTCAACGCGCTGTTCTCACCGGAAGGACATTGGGTGGCGTACCAATCGGACGAATCGGGGCGATACGAGGTCTATGTCGAGGCGTATCCGGGCGGCGGGCGGCGCCAGGCCGTGTCGGTGGATGGCGGGATTGCTCCCGCATGGTCGCGAGACGGCAAGGAACTATTCTACGTCAGCGGGGATATGGTGATGGCGGCGGGGATGCGCGCCGATGGATCGTTCGGGCCAGGCCGCAGGCTTTTCGACCGCGCGCCGTTTTTCTTCGAATGGCACAGTTGGGATGCAGCGCCCGACGGAAAACGGTTCCTTATGATGCACCGGGACTTAGGATCCGTGTCGCGGCAGTTGAATGTCGTCGTTAACTGGACGGCTGACCTGGAGCGGCTGGCGCCGCGCAGATGATGAGACTGGGGGGACAAAAGCGCTGGCGGCAAGAAGCTTGCGGGCCGACCGGATCTTCCGAGCGGCTGCGTGGCCCCGAACTCGGTTCTGAACGACAGATCCTCCCTAGTCGCCCAGCGTTTACCGATTCCGGCCGGAATACGCGCCACTCGGAAAAGGGGCAGCCACAGTCAACTTGACGAGAAACGGCCTAGCCGGAGAATGACCAGCTGCGAGTCGGGGGCGAGGAGCCAAGCGTTACTGTAGGTAGGCCGAGGCAGGCGAGAGGCGGGTGTGGAACTCTGTCTCTGTCGGGCCGCTGGTTGTATGCAGGTGTTGACAAACTCGAAGAGACCGAACCAGAGACGCAGAGAACGGGCGCGGAGAAGGAGTGGAACCGAGACAGAGTTGGCAGGCCAACCGTGGTTCCCTAGAACAGAGAGACCAACGGAGACGCGGCGTTTCTTCCGAAACACTAGGCGGCGCGCGCAAGGCGATGCCGTCAACAAACGGGCACCCAAATCAGTGGAGAAAAGGAATTGGCTCCCCGAGCGCTACATTACAAGAAATAGAAAATGGCATGGGCGACCAGAGAGTCTGTATGCCACTGATTTGAAAACCACCTCGGTAAAATCGGGCGGTGAAAACCAGCGGGCCCGTGAGCTGACGATTCTCTATTTCGATGTAGCGCTCGGGCAGCCAAGCAGAACATCCGGTTAGCTCGAACTACTTCGCACCGCGCCGACACAGCTGGCCGGACGTTCTTCCGCGCGTCAGTTCGCGATGGACGTAATCACGGTAGGGCTAGTGGCTGGCGGCGTACTCAAGGATGTCAGCGTGACAGACACGTCTCCACCAGGAATGCCGTCCGGAACTGTTGCTTGCACAAAATAGATGCCCACAAGTTGGGCCGCGAGTCCGCTGTAGGTCACCTTCGCATTCTGGCCGCCGATCGAAACTGCGACCAATGTTTTCGTGCTACTTGCGGCAGGGCCGTAGTCTCCCGGCGTGACGATCTCGTTCAGCTCGCCCAGCCCTGTGCAGTACAACGTGATCGTGTCTCCGCTTCGGGCAGGGTTGCTGCCGTCCACCAAATTCCCGTTCGTATCAACAATCATGCCCTGGTGGCCGTCTGTCGTGAAAATGGCCGGACTCGCACTAGCCAGGTTCACGCGGACCGGTAGCGACAGCGTGTCGTCTCTCCCTAACACGATCTGCTGTTGCGTGTTGATTTCAATACCGTATGGGATAATCGCGGCGACGCTGGACGCATCGGTTAGCGCAATTGGCATGGCCTGGCCGGCGATCAGCACAATCGTGTTTGCCAGCATCGTGCTCAGCGGGACCGATGGTGCCCGCGCCGGTTGATCCGCGAGGAGCGATCCAGAAACGTTGACGAGACCTCCGGGCGTCAGGGCCTGAAAGGCCAAATTAGAGGCCGAGTTTGTCACGCTAGAGATCACCGGCGGTGTCTGGCTGGTCCCGAAGCCACCGGCCACCTGCTTCAACCCGGTAAGCTGCTTGTCGGCGCTGGTGGCGCGAACGGTGAGCGTCACGGCCGTTGTGTTGCTGCGCGTCTGCCAGGTTGCATCCCAGCGGCCGCCTGATATCGGCACCAGCGAAAGAGGTGGGTCACCGTTCGAAAACTCCGCGATGACAGAGCCCGATTCCATTGGGGCGCCACAATCGTCCTGGACCTGCGCCTGAATCGCCACTGGCCAGCCCGCTGGCACAGCGAACCCGGTGCCCAATGACTTGATGCTAGGTAGCAGTTGGCTTGGCTGGCAGGATGTCGGGCTGGCAACTCGATCGGACAGTGCACCGGCTGAACCGCTAGATGAAGAAACCGCTACAGTCACGCGGATAACTCGAACAGCGCCGTCGTCGAACTGCAACGTAATCGAGCTTTGATATGTGCCAGGTGCTAAGGACGTCGCGTCCGGCTGAACCAACAGTTGCGTTGGTTGATCCGGAAAGACAGTACCCATCCGAGGCGCTAAATCCAGCGCCCCCCCTGATGCCAGGAATGTTTTGCTCTTTGCCGTCAGATTGTAAATCAGCACGACCTGGGAACTGGGCGATCCAGTGCCAACGGTGGCATTGAACGTCAGTTCGTTCGGGAGCAAAGCGGCACCCACGTTCGTGCCGGCCGGAAGCACCTCTAACATCGCCGTGGCCACCTGTGGGCTGTTCGCCGCCCCGGAAGATCCTACACTCACAGCACCGTAATAACGGCCCTGCTTCAACCGACTCGGATCGACGTTCACTTCCACGGATTGGCCACCGGAAGCGTCGGCCGTCAGGGTAGGTGATAGCCAATTGTCTCCACGAACCGTTGTGGCACCTACAACTGGGTTCAACGGCAGGTTGCCTAGATTTGAAATAGCAAAATTCTGCGGAGGCACTGTTCCGCCCTGCTCCACGGCAGTAAACGAGAGTCCAGCTTGCGAGAGCAGGAACGCCGATGCATTCATGCTGACGTTCATGATCACAGGCACGGTTATCGCCGCGCCTCCTGTCACGGTGAAACTCCCAGTATATGTCCCGGCCGCGAGACCCGATGGATCGGCAGTGACGGCCGGCGTCACAGGCGCTGCGGCTGAAATTGTGCCGGAACTTGGTACGACGATTAGCCATGGCGCACCAGGATCCACCGTAACGCTGAAATCGAGAGAGCCCCCTCCAGCGTTTCGCACGCCAACAGGCTGCGTAAAGGCGCGTGCCCCAGCTGGATACGTGAATGTGAGAGTCGATTGATCGATCGCCAGTAATGGCGGGAGTCCCGGCGCGACGGAGAAGGAGACGGGAATCGAGATGGGGCTACCGACCGCGAGTGGACTTTCAATGTTGATCTGGCCCGAATACGTGCCAGCGTCCATAAGCACCGAAGGATCTGCGATGACTTGAATCGCCCTAGGCGTCGTGCCGGAGCTGACATCGACTGCAAGCCATGGGGCGCCATCGCTGGTGGAAACCGAGACACTGAAGGAAAGATAGGGAGCCGCGGTGGAAATCAAAAGCTCCTGAGGGGGCGCCGGGGCACCACCAACAGAACCGGCGTATGAGAAGCTTTCGGGGCTGTAAGTAAGCGCGGGAGGCGACCCGAGTACTTTGCGGACTCTGTTGTTAAAAGTATCGGCGATGTAGATATTGCCGGATGCATCCACGGCCACACCGTCAGGATGGTTCAAGGCCGCCGCAGTGGCGGGACCGCCGTCCCCGGAGAAGCTGTTCAGCCCATTGCCGGCGACGGTCGAGATGAGGCCATCTGGAGAAATCCGCCGAATGCTGTTGGTCCCGGCGTCATCAATATAGAGGTTACCGATTCCCAGAGCCACGCCCACCGGGCGAAAGACCTGTCCATTGCCGGCGATGGTAGTGATGATCCCGGATGGTGATACCTTGCGAATCCTGCTATTGAATTCGGCAATGTATAAGTTCCCCGCTAAATCCACGGCGACCGCGAAAGGGGAATCCAGTGCGGCATTGGTCGCCTGGCCACCATCACCAAGGGTCCCGGACGGCCCGCCGCCGGCTACGGTAGTAATATTTCCACTGGGCGATATCTTGCGGATCGTATTGTTGCCGGTGTCTGCGATGTAGACACTGCCGGCCAGATCTACAGCCACTCCATACGGCTGGGCAAGCCGGGCCGCGGTCGCTGGACCTCCATCGCCGAGATAGCAGCACTGACCGTTACCCGCAATCGTGGTGATAATTCCAGTAGTAGTCGATATCTTACGGATTCTGAGATTTCTAGAATCGACAACGAAAATGGTTCCAGCAGAATCCACGGCGACGCCCTCTGGACTGTTCAGCGAAGCTTCTGTCGCGGGTCCATCATCTCCCGAATAACCATACAGCCCATTCCCGGCGATGGTAACTATGATGCCATTCGGCGATACCTTGCGGATTCTATTGTTGCCTGTGTCTGCGATGTAGACGTTCCCCGCAGCATCGACCGCGACGGCGTCAGGCTTTGTAAGCGAAGCGGCAGTTGCAGAGCCGCCATCTCCAGAGAACCCATACGAAGCGCTGCCTGCAACCGTCGTGATTATTCCGAGAGACGACACCTTACGTATCCTGCGGTTTCCGTAGTCCCCGATATACAAGTTCTGAGCTGAATCCAATGCCAAACCTTGCGGATCGTTCAGAGACGCAGCGATGGCAGAACTCCCATCGCCCGAAAACGCGTTGCCCGTACCAGCTATTCTGTTGATGATTCCCGCTACTGACACCTTGCGAATTGTGCTCCCTTGCCCTGACTGGTCGTTGCCCGCTATGAAGACATTGCCGCTCGCATCCGTTGTTACGGCTGTCACGAATCCGAGGCTCGCCGCTGTGGCTGGGACACCATCTCCCGAGACATCGAAGCCTCCGTCACCGGCCAAGGTGGAAATGATGCCGGAGGGGGACACTTTGCGAATCCTGTAGTTTCCGCTGTCAGCGATATATAAGTTGCCTTGTGAATCGACCGCGAGCCCATACGGAGTAAAAAGAGAGGCTGCAGTGGCGTTACCGCCGTCTCCCGAATAACCAAACTCCCCATTGCCTGCAGCTGTACTGATAACTCCCGCCGCAGACACTCTGCGGATTCGATTGTTATTCGGGTCGGCAATGTACACATTCCCTGCGGAATCCACTGCGACTCCGGATGGCTTCAACAAAGCTGCGCGAGCCGGGCCATTATCTCCCCCGTACCCGTACTGTCCACTCCCGGCGAGTGTGATGATGATGCCATTAGCTGAGATTTTGCGCACTCGATAATTGCCGAAGTCGGCGATGTACAAATTCCCAAGCGCGTCCATCGCGAGCCCGCGCGGTTCATTTAGGGATGCAGCAGTTGCTGGGCCGCCATCCCCGGAAAACGTCATAAACCCGTTTCCCGCGATTACCGTCAAGACGCCCGACGGAGTGACTCGATAGACACGGCTAATCCCGTCGCTGAAGATAAGATTGCCTGCGCTATCAGCAATGACTCCGAAAGCGCCTGGCAAAGGCGCGTTCAACGCCGGCAAAGGAGTCCTTGGAAAAACGAATTCACTGCCCGCTATGGTGGAGATCACCGGCTGGCCGAAGGAGGCCACGCCGGTTAGAACGATCGCGAATAGTTGACGGAGCACTCCGAGGATTTTATCACCCAATTTGGGCGAACATTAAACAATACTGATCCGCGAGTACTGCTCGTACTCGTACTCGCTCACGTAAATCACCGGCCCGCGTGGGATCATGTTCCACCGCAGGAGAGCCTGTGTCATCGCGTCGACCTGGTCGTCATGGGCGCCGTTAGGAAAGGCAGCGCACTCCTCAGTGAAGTCGTTCACCCACGGCGCGATCGACGGGTGCGGAAGGTAGACGTTGCCGGCTTCGATCAGGGGACTGACCGCCATGGCACGCGCCACCTTTCCGCCTTCCGGGTTCACCGGCAGGATGCCTGGGATTTCGTGCTGTAGCATCTGGATCACTGCCGAGCCGTTGGCTTTGTCCTCGATCAGCTTCGCGAGAGAGCCGGGATAGCGCTCGGAAAGCTTACGAACCGCCTTGACCGTGGCGGGACAGTCCATGCGATCGCGGACCTGATCCCCCAGAAAATGGTCAGCGCCTACTCGGCCCCACACTTGCCCGACAACGAAGTCAGAGGTCTCCAGATCCTTGAATGAGCAGTCCCAGGACTCGATCTGTTCAACACCTCGCGTCGGCCGACACACTGGGTGAATGGATTGATAGGTCCCATCGGGAAGCTGGACTACAACGGGCGGTAGATTGGCCCCGGGCGGTTGCCAGTACCGCCACCAGTGACGTTTGAATATTCCGCCACCGAGCGGCGAGGGTCGTTGCTGGAGTTGCCCGGCCGCGGCGTAGCTGCCGAGTCTGCGCTTCAGGTCCTCGATCTCCGGAGTACCGTACCGCTCCTTCCAGAGCAGCTCACCTATATCCTTGCGCGGATCGGAAAAGCCAATCGACGTCTTACGTGTGGAGCCTTCGTACTCAGCCGGCAAACACAAATGCTCCCATCCGCCTTGTTCCAACAGATGCCCGCTTAGATCCTGCTGATGGCAGCGCTGCATCACAACTACCATGGCGCTGGTCTTTGGATCATTCACCCGAGTGGACATCACTATGTCAAACCAGTCGAGCGTACCTTTGCGGACCGTATCCGATTCAACCTCCTGCACGTTGTGCGGATCGTCGCAAATAATGCGGTCGCCGCCTTCGCCAGTCGCAGATCCACCCACCGAGGTCGCAACGCGATAACCCGATCGGCTGTTATCGACACGAACTTTTGTGTTTTGGTCGCTGGTGAGGGCAAAACGATCGCCCCAGCGCGATTGATAAAACGGTGCCTCGATCAGACGCCGGAATTTCACCGAATCGCGAATACTAAGGGACGCCGCATAGCTGCTGTAAAGCCACCGGCGTTCTGGGTGAGCGATCCACTCCCAGGCAGGCCAGAACACGGAGACCAGCAGGCTCTTCATGTGACGAGGTGGGACATTGATCAGCAGATTGCGGATCTGGCCGCGCGTAACGCCTCGAGGTGGTCGATGATGGCATCGATGTGGAAGCCAGGCACGAATGGCGTTGAGGGCTCGACGATGATCCACGCTTGGCGGACGAACTCGCGCAGGCTGCGGAGCGCCCGCTCGGAGTCAATCTCGATCAGGACGCCGGGTCTTCTGAGCAAGCTTGCGAAGCTGTTCAAGTTCTTCATCGGATAGTTGAGAGTAGTCAGGCTTGTTTGCAAACTGGATCGGCGTGCCGTCCGGTCCGCTGTGTTCGTTACTTACGATGTCTTTGTAGCCAAGGAGATTCTTGGCAAGGAAAATGGCCGCTGCAATGTTTCCAGCCGCAGCAAGGCGAAACAAGGCCCGGCGGACGGACACTCGGCCCCTGGCTTTGGCGCGGTCAATAACCTCGGCGAACTTACTAACTTCCTTCCGGCGCGCAAGCGTCCGTGTGCTGACACCGATGAAAGCGGCGACCTCTTCATCCGTGCACTGCATCCCGTAGAGTTTTTCGAGTTCAGCGACGTCAATCTTCACTCTAGGCCGCGCCATGGTTCACTTCTCCTTTTTCGAGTAGTCGCAGCTCGGCATACCAGTCCGAGAGCGCGAGAAGCAATCCCGGAAGATCGGGGCGCCCGGCCCGGATTTGCGATTCGATTTCCGCGATCTCGCGGCGGCACCGTTCCATTCATGCTGCGACTCCGAGCCTTTCGATCTTGACCTGGTCGAATGTCCGACCGTCTCCTTCGAGCGTTGCTTCCAAGCTGGTGAACTGCTGCCACCTGATGACCGCTACATCCGTGTATTTCGGGTCGATATCGATGCCGTAGCAGACTCGCCCAGTAACCTCGGCCGCCATCATCGTTGTTCCCGAACCGAGGAACGGATCGTAAACCAATTCGCCGCGCTTGGTGTGATTCAAAATTGGACGCCGCATCAATTCCAGCGGTTTTTGAGTCGGATGATCACACTTCTCTTCTTTGGAACCACCCATAATGAATTTGGGCGATGGCGAGTCCCAGACGGTTGAATTTTCGCCCGCTTTCCCATACCACGGGGCGTTCTTCTTTCGGACGAACCAACACGGTTCATGTCCGTACCAATACAAACTGCGCGTTAATACGGTTCTCCCCTTATTCCAGATGATTTGTTGCGGGTAGAGAAAGCCGATCCGTAAGAGTCCATCCAGCACTTCGCGGGTGAATACGCTTGCGTGCCAAACGTATGCAATTTGTAGGCTGGGCACCAGCGCGAAGGCTTCAGACCAATCTGCTCGCGTATCGGATGAGATCGATGTGTTTGTGTGGCCCTCTGTCCGCCGCTTCATGTAGCTCGGCTCAGCGGGGCCATGTCCGTTGAGTCCAGCTCTATCTCTCCACTCACTGTCCAATCGGACTCCATACGGCGGATCAGAAACGAGAAGGAACGGCGCCGACTGGCCAACCAACCGCACTACGGCATCGGATGAAGTCGCATCGCCGCACAGGATCCGGTGCTTGCCACATACCCACAGATCACCGGACTTGGAAACCGGCTGATCCGGCACCGGCGGTGCTACCTCGGCGCGGTCGAGCAGATCGGGATCGGCGAGGAAATCTTCTATCTCGTGCTGATCGAAGCCGGTCAGTTCCAAATCGAAGTCGAGAGATTGAAGCTCTTCCAGTTCGGGTCCGAGAAGCTCGAGGTCCCAGTCAGTCTCCTCGTGGCTGCGGTTGTCCATCAACCGGTATGCTTTGACCTGCGCCGGCGTCAAGTTGTCGGCAACGTGGACGGGGACCTTTTTAAGCGCCAGCTTCCTCGCCGCAAGCAATCGAGTGTGGCCGCAGATGATGACGCCGTCCTTGTCTACGACGATTGCTTGCCGCCAGCCGAATTCCGTGATGCTGGCAGCAACCTTGTCGATCGCGCGCTCGGGAATCTTGCGGCTGTTTCGGGAATAGGCGATCGGTTTGTCGATCGGCCACCAGCACACCTTCAGATCGTTCATCCCTAATACCTCGGACTGAATTGGATCTCTCGGAGGGTGCCCTTTGGGCTGGCCTGTCGAACCGATACCTGTTCCTTTTATACGCTCATTCGAAAGCGATGTCTAGCGAATCAGGTAACTTTCGGGCGTCGGAAAGTTTGTCCAGACGCGATGCCGTCGGTCAACAATCTGCTATGCATCAGTTGCTCAGCCCCATCTTCGCCATCAAGACTCCAAAGCGAGGATCGGTGCGAATACTGTCGAGCTGTGGCTCGACCTTAAGGTAAACGAGCTTGGGTGAGCGTTCGGCATAGGTTCGTTCCAACCATTCGAAGGCACGATCCTTGTCTCCCAGGCCCACATATACGAGCGCGATGCTGTAAGGCGAAACATGCCGTTCTTTCGAAATCCTTTGCAAGTCACCAAGCACGCGCAATGCGTCTTCCTTCCTTCCTGCGACCCCGAGAACGTTTCCCAGGTAACCGAGCGCAACGTCGTCCTTGGAAAAGCGGACGGAATCCTGGAAGACGGCAATGGCCTCCGTGTACATGCCTTTCTCTTCGTAGATAAGTCCCAGAATCAGCTTCGACATAAGGAAGTTGG
>Ga0210403_10005092_pt1 | contig 11220 bp, 8 predicted proteins | sample IncBWC19MmetaG_FD_150863 | JGI IMG/M metagenome (GOLD analysis project Ga0210403, IMG submission 150863) | Forest soil microbial communities from Barre Woods Harvard Forest LTER site, Petersham, Massachusetts, United States - Inc-BW-C-19-M | ecosystem: Environmental > Terrestrial > Soil >... | reverse complement strand
ATCCGGTCGATCTCCGTCCGGCTCATCGCAATCACCGTCATCGGCCCAAAACTCCCCAACCAAAACCGTGGAGAGTGACATCTCTATCTGGGCCAACGGTGACTTCTCTATCTGGCGTCTACATCCATGATTCGCATAAGGTATATTATGGAATATTATTATATTCAATTAGATCAAATGCTTATCTAAAAATCATCGCAAACGGATCGAACAAAGGCCGATGTGATTGGCGAAATGAACGGATCGAGCCTGTGGCGGCGTGGCAGCCTTTATCGAGCCAGATAAACAGTCGGCCGCCCTCGACAATCAGGGGCTGGCCGGTCTGCAGCGCGACGCCAGAGCCGGTCCTTCCTTGCAAGTTCCGCTGTTGCCGTCGTCCGCAGACACTGCAATAAGCCCGCTCGCGAGATGGCAGATGACCCGGCGGCGTCAGGTCCGTAAGGTGTCGCCACAAGAACAATAATCTCAAGGGAGATCGAGATGAGCTTTTCACGACGCGCGCTGCTCAAGGCATCGGCCGCCTCGGCGGTTCTGGGCGGCATCGGTGCACCGTTGGTGGCGCGCGCGCAGACGGCCGAATTCACCTACAAATACGCCAACAATCTTCCCGACGCCCATCCGATGAACGTCCGCGCCAGGGAGATGGCGGCGGCGATCAAGACCGAGACCAATGGCAAGGTCGACCTGCAGATTTTCCCGAACAACCAGCTCGGCTCCGACACCGATATGCTGAGCCAGATTCGCTCCGGAGGCGTCGAATTCTTCACGCTGTCGGGCCTGATCCTGGCCACGCTGGTTCCCGCTGCCTCGATCAACGGTATCGGCTTCGCGTTCCCGGATTACGACACGGTCTGGAAGGCGATGGATGGCGATCTCGGAGCTTACGTGCGCGGCGAGATCAACAAGGCCGGTCTCGTCGTCATGGATAAGATCTGGGACAACGGCTTCCGCCAAACCACATCATCGACCAAGCCGATCACAGGTCCCGACGATTTCAAGGGTTTCAAAATTCGCGTTCCGGTATCGCCGCTCTGGACCTCGATGTTCAAGGCCTTCGACGCGGCGCCCGCCTCGATCAATTTCAGCGAGGTTTACTCCGCGCTGCAGACCAAGATCGTCGAGGGGCAGGAAAATCCACTGGCGATCATCTCGACCGCGAAGCTTTACGAAGTACAGAAGTATTGCTCGCTGACCAACCACATGTGGGACGGCTTCTGGTTCCTGGCCAACCGCCGGGCCTGGGAAGCGCTGCCGGCGGACCTGCGCGCGATCGTTGCCAAGAACATCAACGCGGCCGCAGTCAAGGAGCGCGAGGACGTCGCCAAGCTGAACGCCGGCCTGCAGCAGGAACTCGCTGGCAAGGGCCTCGTCTTCAACAAGCCGGATGCCGCGCCGTTCCGCGACAAGCTCCGCTCGGCCGGGTTCTATGCCGAGTGGAAGGGCAAATACGGCGAGCAGGCGTGGGCGCTGCTGGAGAAGGCCGCCGGCAAGCTGTCGTAACGCTTTCCGTCAAGGGACCGTCATGGCTGCTCACGCCGAAGGCTCCATAGTGGCGGCCGGCGAGGCGATGTCCCCTCGCCGCCGTTCGCGCGTGGCGTCGCTGGAAGCGACACTGGCGAAAGTGGTGGAAATCCCGGCGGCGCTATTGGTCGTCGCCGAGATCGTCATCCTGTTTGCCGGCGTGGTGGCGCGTTACGGCCTGCGCAGCCCGCTGATCTGGTCGGACGAGCTGGCCTCGATCCTGTTCCTGTGGCTCGCGATGCTGGGCGCGGCGGTGGCGTTCCGCCGTTCCGAGCACATGCGCATGACGGCCATTGTCGCCAGCGCCGGTCCTGCGATGCGGGCCTATCTCGACGTGGTCGCGACCTGCGCCGCGCTGGCCTTTCTGCTCATGATCGCTTGGCCGTCCTACCAATACGCCTATGAGGAAAGTTTCATCACCACGCCGGCGCTGCAGATCGCCAACGTCTGGCGAGCCGCGGCGCTGCCGGTCGGCATTTGCTTAATGGCGCTGTTTGCGTTGCTGCGGCTGGCGCGGGCCGGCGATCCCAAGGTCGTGCTGAGCGCCGCTTTGTCCGTCGGTCTGCTGATTGCGGTGTTCTGGCTGGCGCAGCCCTGGCTGCGTCCGCTCGGCAACCTCAATCTGATCATCTTCTTTGTTGGCGTGGCCGGCTTCTGCGTCTTCGCTGGCGTGCCGATCGCCTTCGGTTTTGGGCTGGCCATCTTCGGTTATCTGGCGCTGACGACGCGGACGCCGCTGATGGTGCTGGTCGGCCGCATGGACGAGGGCATGAGCCATCTGATCCTGCTGTCGGTGCCGCTGTTCGTGTTCCTGGGATTGCTGATCGAGATGACCGGCATGGCGCGGGCCATGGTGGCGTTTCTGGCGAGCCTGCTCGGCCACGTCCGCGGCGGCCTGCACTACGTGCTGGTCGGCGCGATGTATCTGGTCTCAGGCATCTCGGGCTCCAAGGCCGCCGACATGGCCGCGGTGGCGCCGGTGTTGTTTCCGGAGATGAAAGCGCGCGGCGCCAGGCCCGGCGATCTCGTGGCACTGCTCGCCGCCACCGGCGCGCAGACCGAAACCATTCCGCCGAGTCTCGTGCTGATCACCATCGGCTCGGTGACCGGCGTTTCGATCTCGGCGCTGTTCACCGGCGGCTTGTTGCCCGGCGTGGTGCTCGCGATCACCCTGTCGGCGCTGGTGTGGTGGCGCTACCGCGGCGAGGACTTGAGCCACGTCAAGCGCGCCCGGGGCGGCGAAGTCGCCCGCTCCTTCGTCGTCGCCCTGCCCGCGCTGGCGCTGCCCTTCGTGATCCGCGCCGCCGTGGTCGAAGGCGTCGCTACGGCAACCGAAGTGTCCACCATCGGTATCGTCTATGGCCTGGTCATCGGGCTTGTGGTCTATCGCCAATTCGACTGGCGGCGGCTCGCGCCAATGCTGGTGGAGACCGCGTGCCTGTCGGGGGCGATCCTGCTGATCATCGGCACCGCCACCGGCATGGCATGGGGCCTGACCCAATCCGGCTTCTCGCGCGCGCTGGCCGCCGCCATGACCGGCCTGCCCGGCGGTTCCGCGGCCTTCAGCGCAGTGTCGATCCTGGCGTTCACGATCCTGGGCAGCGTGCTCGAGGGGATTCCGGCGATCGTGCTGTTCGGCCCGTTGTTGTTTCCGATAGCGCGGGCCGTCGGCGTGCACGAGGTCCATTATGCCATGATCATCATCCTCGCGATGGGCATCGGATTGTTCGCCCCGCCGTTCGGAGTAGGTTATTATGCCGCCTGCGCCATCGGGCGGGTTGATCCCGCCGAGGGCATCAGGCCGATCTGGGGTTACCTGCTGGCGCTATTGGCGGGCCTGATCGTGGTGGCGATCTTTCCGTGGATATCGATCGGATTCCTGTAAGCGTCATCAAATGGGAGGTGGCCGATGAGTGGGAAACAGAACCAATACAATATTGGATTGGACAAGACGCCCGCCAACTACGTGCCGCTGACGCCGCTGAGTTTTCTGGCGCGCAGCGCCGCCGTCTATCCCGACCATCTCAGCACTGTCTACGAGAGCCGCAGTTTCACCTGGTCGGAAACCTATGCGCGCTGTCGGCGCTTCGCGTCGTATCTGGCGAGCCGTGGCATCGGCACCGGCGACACCGTGGCGGCGATGCTTCCGAACATCCCCGCGATGAACGAGGTCCATTTCGCGGTACCGATGACGGGGGCCGTGCTCAATGCGCTCAACATACGGCTCGATGCGCCCTCCATCGCCTTCCAGCTCGATCACGGCGGCGCCAAGATCATCCTGGTTGATCCCGAATTCACCGGCGTCATCTCGGAAGCGCTGACTCTGATGAAAGAGCCAAAGCCGTTCGTCATCGATGTCGACGATGTGGCTTTCCCGGGCGGTAAGCGGATCGGCGAAATCGAATATGAGGAAGCGCTGTCCCAAGGCGATCCCGGCTTCGTCGTACGTTGGCCGCAAGACGAATGGGACGCGATCGCGCTCAGCTATACATCGGGAACCACGGGTAATCCCAAGGGCGTGGTGACCCACCATCGCGGTGCCTATCTCAACGCGGTCAGCAACATCCTTGCCGCTAATCTCGGCCAGCATCCGGTCTATCTCTGGACCCTGCCGATGTTCCATTGCAACGGCTGGTGCTTTCCCTGGACCATCGCAGCCTCGACCGGCATCAATGTCTGCCTGCGCAAGGTCGACCCCACCAGGATCTTCGAGCTGATCAGGAGGCACGGCGTCACGCACATGGCGGGCGCGCCGATCGTCTACAACACCCTGATCAACGCGCCGGATGCGCCGAAGGCCGGAGCCGCCACGCGCGTCGTCGGATTGATCGCGGGCGCAGCGCCGCCGGTTGCCGTGCTCGAAGGCGCCGAAAGCATCGGGATCAAGCTCACGCATGTCTATGGTCTGACGGAAGTCTATGGTCCGGCGTCGGTTTGCGCGGAGCAGCCGGGCTGGGACGATTTGCCTGCCGATCAGCGCGCGCGGCTGAAGCGACGGCAGGGCGTGCCCTACCCGCTGGAGGAAGCCGTCACGGTGATCGATACCGAAACCATGCAGGAGGTGCCGCGCGACGGCGAGACCATCGGCGAAGTGATGTTCCGCGGCAATATCGTGATGAAAGGCTACCTGAAGAACGAGAAGGCCACCCAGGAAGCCTTCGCCGGTGGCTGGTTTCATACGGGCGACCTCGGCGTGCTCGACGAGCACGGCTACGTCATCATCAAGGACCGCTCCAAGGACATCATTATCTCCGGCGGCGAGAACATTTCGTCCGTCGAGGTCGAGGACGTGCTCTACAAACATCCCGCGGTGCTGTTCGCCGCCGTGGTGGCAAAGCCTGACGGCAAATGGGGCGAGGTGCCCTGCGCGTTCGTCGAGTTGAAGGAAGGCGCGCGCGCGACCGAAGCCGAAATCATTGCCTTCTGCCGCAGCCAGATGTCGGGCTTCAAGACACCGAAGGCGGTGGTGTTCTGCTCTATTCCCAAGACCTCGACCGGCAAGATTCAAAAATTCATCCTGCGCAACCAGGTGGATTCGGCCAAGGCCATTTCGGCCTGAGGCGATTTTGGGAGCCTGCGGCTCGCCGCCATCGCAGAACGGATCCACGACACGGGCGCTGGTGCCGGCCCGCGCAGGCAGCCCCTTCCGGCGGAATTTTGGCCTCATTTATGCATTAGGAAGGTGTTGAGGCGGAAATCACATGGAGAAAGCCCATGAGGTGGACATTTCTGATCCTGTGTGCCGGTTTTTTCATCACGACCCTCGTCCTCGCCCTTGAGGATTACCAGATCAACGCCGGCGTGGAGAGGCTCTCCGAGATGCGGGTATCGTCCGAATCAGCCCTCTCGGCCGACCCCAACCTGAGATTGGTTTCCGAGCACAGTCCGTACATGCGGAACGAACGCTAGGCTTGATCGAGAGGCGTACGGAAGACGACGCGCGCCGCAGGCGCACCTGGAACTCCACGCCGGCAATATCACGTGGCCGACGCGTCACTGGTGTCTGAGCCGATCGAGACAGGCGTCCAGCTCACGACTTTCGGTGTCTGGTCGCACGCCATTCTTATCCCTGTAACAGAACGCGGGCAAATCTCCCGGCGATCGCTGCATGCCGCATATGGCAGGCGAAAAACTGGGAGGTTTATTCAATGAATGTCGCGAGATTGCGCGTGTGCAGCCGGCCGCCGGCTTTTCGCATGGGTTTGGCCGTCACCCTCTTCTTGTCGGGCGTCGCTGGTAGCACGGGGGCCTTTGCGGACGATGACGACTTCGGTTTCAGACCGGGAAATAGCTTCGCGCCAGGAAATTTGCTGATCAGTCGCTCCGTATACGACAACAATCCGGCGAATGTTGTTGCGGGCACGACCTTGCTGCCGCCCAATTGCGTTGCTCCCAATTGTGCGACCGCGACAGATTCCGGCGTCTATCCGTTTGTTTTCAATAACGATCTCGTCGACGCCAGTTTCGGCATTACGGCAAAGATCGTGCTGGATCAGCTCAAGCCGTCCGGCAAGTTGATTAACTCGCTCGAGGTGAGAGTACCCCATGGCGAGGATAACCACGATCGGCCGGCCGGCGACCAAGTCGTCACCAGCTTTCCATCCAAATCCGAGATCGCGCTCAATCTGTCGACCGATGGCCGCGCCGTGACCTTCATGGGTTACCTCGCACCCCTCAATGCGCTCGACGTCTCGAATTCAAACACACCGGCCGTGGTTGATCCCACCAATCCCGTTCCCGGCAGTTATTATCGCGTGGTCGCGGAAGTCGACGCGTTCGGCAACTTTCACTTCACGAAGACGAATGCCTACAGCGGCAACAATGGCCGCGCCGCGATCCTGAACAACACGAAGGGCGCCAACCTTGTTTATACCGTCGGCAATGCCGGCAACGGCGCAAATCCCCAGCCGAACGGAATCATTGTGGGCGCCGGCGCACAGATTCTGACGGCCGAACGCGCGCCACTCGCCGTACAGACTCCCGGCGGGCCGACGCCGGTTGGCAGCTTCAACGTCACGCAACTGGGACTGAAGGCCGACAAGATCGGCAAGGACACCAACTTCCGCGGCCTCACGGTCTTCAACAATGTCATCTATCTCACCAAGGGCAGCGGCAGCAACGGCATCAACACCGTGTATTTCATCGACGCGACCGGGTTCGATGGCAACGGCAAGCCGCTGGCCTGCCCGAACGGTGTCGGTCTGCCGGGACCAACTGCGACCCTTCCCGGGGCTCCGATCTCCTACGAAGCCACCAAGCTGCAGACCTCGGGGGTCACTCCTTACAACATGTGCATCCTGAAGGGCTTCCCGACGACACTGGCCAAGACAGCGACGTCATTCCCGTTCGGGGTCTGGTTCGCCGACGCCAAGACGCTTTATGTCGCCGACGAAGGCGACGGCACCAACACCTTTGACCCGACCTCCGGCAAATATACGCACGCCGCCGCGCAGACCGGAGCGGGATTGCAGAAATGGGTATTCGACTCCACCCTCGGCTCGTGGAAGCTGGCGTATGTGCTGCAGGCCGGGCTAAACCTCGGCGTACCCTACACCGTCGCCGGTTATCCGACCGGGCAAAATCCCAAGACCAGCCTGCCATGGGCGCCCGCCGCAGACGGCCTTCGCAACATCGTCGGTCGGGTCAATCGCGACGGCACTGCGACGATCTGGGCCATCACCTCGACCGTCAGCGGAGGCGGCGACCAGGGCGCCGACCCGAACCAGTTGGTCATGATCACCGATAATCTCGCGGCAACCAGTGCTCCCACAGGCGAGAGCTTTGCAGACATCCGGACCGCGCGATTCGGCGAAGTTCTGCGCGGAGTTTCGTTCACGCCGGGGACCGATCGCGACCGGCTCGTCGACGCTGACGACCACCGCGGCGACGATCATCACTAGGCCGCTCTGCCCTTAGGCCATTCAAAGATGGATCAGCCGGCGCCAACAGCGCCGGCTGATTTCTTGATGTCGCTCGTTGCCACCGTGGCAATCCGGCTTAGACTTTCAGCCCGCCTGCCCCGGCGTCAGCCGCATCCCGTCATAGGCCGGAATTACGTTCGGCGGCAGACTCTGGCGCAGCACCTCGTAATCCAGGTCCGAATGCATGTTGGTGATGACGGCGCGCCGCGGCTTGAAGCGGTCGATCCATGACAACGCGTCATTGACGCTGAAATGGCTGGGATGGGCGGCATAGCGCAGCCCGTCGATGATCCAGAGATCGAGGTCTTCCAAAAGCGGCCAGCTCTCGGGCGGGATGTCGCTGACATCGGGCGTGTAGGCGGCGTCCGCGATGCGGTAGCCGAGCGCCGGGATATTGCCGTGCTGCATGATGAAGGCTGAAAGCGAGAGCGTGCCGCCCTTCCCTTCGATCGCGCGGGTTTCACCTGCCTCGATCACATGATGGTCGAGGATCGGCGGATAATCGCTGCCCGGCGGCGACACGAAGCAATAGGAAAACCGCTGCATGATGTCCTTGCCGGTCGACTTGTTGAGATAGACCGGTATGCGCCTCCGCTGATGCATCACGACGGAACGGAGATCGTCGATGCCGTGGGTCTGATCGGCGTGCTCATGGGTCAGAAACACCGCGTCGAGATGGTCAATATTGGCGTCGATCAACTGCTCGCGCAAATCGGGGGAGGTGTCGATCACGACCCGCGTCACGCCGCGACCGGAAATCCGCTCCGCCATCAGCGAGCAACGGCGGCGGCGGTTCTTCGGATTCTTGGGATCGCAGGCGCCCCAGCCGAGGGCGGGACGGGGAACGCCGGCCGAGGATCCGCAGCCCAAAATCGTGAGCGTGAGCGTCATGCCGCAGCTTTCGCAGGCGGCACCTTGGAGAACAGGCGGAAGAAGTTCTCCGTGGTCTGGCGCGAAATTTCCTCCAGCGACACGCCGCGCGTCTCCGCCAGCACTTTTGCGACTTCGACGACATAAGCCGGCTCGTTGCGCTTGCCGCGGAATTTTCCGGGCGCCAGGTAAGGTGCGTCGGTCTCCACCATGATGCGGTCGGCCGGCAGCTCGGCGGCGAGATCGCGTAAGGCCTGCGATTTCTTGAAGGTGAGGATACCCGTGAACGAAATCGACAGGCCTAAGGAAATCGCCCTCATCGCCAGTTCCCGTCCGCCGGTGTAGCAATGCAGCACGGCGCGAAACGATCCCTTTGCCATTTCGTCTTCGAGGATTCGCGCGCAGGCCTCATCGGCGTCGCGGGTATGAATGACCAAGGGCAGACCTGTCGCACGGGCCGCCGCGATATGGGCGCGAAAGCCGCGCTCCTGGGCTTCGGGCGAACCGTTATCATAAAAATTATCCAGTCCCGCCTCGCCCAGAGCCACGACCTTGGGATGGCGCGTGAGCGCGATCAGCTCATCGGAGGGAATGCCGTCTTCTTCGTCGGCGTGGTGCGGATGGGTGCCGACCGAGCAATAAACGTCTGGAAATCGCTCCGCTATCTCGAGCAGCGCGTCGAGCCGCCTTACCCGCGTCGAGATCGTGACCATGCGCCCAATACCGGCAGCGGCGGCGCGCGCCACGATGCCGTCGAGGTCATCGGCGAAATCGGGAAAATCGAGATGGCAGTGGCTGTCGACCAGCATCGGCTCGACCCGTTCACGCCGCCGGTTCGATGTAACGCGGAAATACTGGCGCCGGCGCAGGAAGCACCGTGCCCGGCAGGATGCGCGCGCCGAGCGCCGCAAAATTGCGCGACTCCATGTCGTCGGGAATGCCGAGAATGTCGAGCATCTTTGCCGACGCCGCCGGCATGACGAATTGTGCCATGATGGCGATCTGGCGGACGACTTCGGCGGTCACGTAGAGCACGGTGGCCTGGCGCTTCGGATCGGTCTTCGCCAGCGCCCACGGCGCCTCGCCCGCGAAATAGCGGTTGGCTTCCGCCACCACGGCCCAGACCGCATTGAGCGCATGATGAATCTGCTGGGTCGCCATCGCATGGCGCGCCAGCGCGATCATGCCGTCGGCCTGCGCCAGGATCGCCTTGTCGTTGTCGCTGAATTCGCCCGGCTCCGGCAGCACACCGGCATATTGCTTGCCGATCATCGACAGCGAACGCTGCGCAAGGTTGCCGAGATCGTTGGCGAGATCGGCATTGATGCGCGCGACGATGGCCTCGTGGTTATAGCTGCCGTCCTGCCCGAACGGCACCTCGCGCAGGAAGAAGTAGCGCATCTGGTCGACGCCGTACTGGTCGGCGAGGTTGAAGGGGTCGACAACGTTGCCGACCGATTTCGACATCTTCTCGCCCCTGTTGAACAGGAAGCCGTGGGCGTAGACGCGCTTCTGCACGGGAATGCCCGCTGACATCAGGAAGGCCGGCCAGTACACGGCATGAAAGCGGATGATGTCCTTGCCGATGATATGCACGTCGGCCGGCCAGTAGCGCCAGTTCGGGTCGTTCTCGTCGGGAAAGCCGACGCCAGTGATGTAGTTGGTGAGCGCGTCGACCCAGACATACATGACGTGCTCGGGATCGGCGGGAACCCGCACGCCCCAGTCGAAGGTGGTGCGCGAAATCGACAGGTCCCGCAGGCCGCTCTTGACGAAGCTGACCACCTCGTTCCGGCGCGAGTCCGGACCGATGAAATCCGGCTGGCTTTCATAGAGCGCCAGGAGCTTGTCCTGATAGGCGGACAGCCTGAAGAAATAGCTCCTCTCCTCAACCCATTCGACCGGCGTGCCCTGCGGCCCGCGCCGCACATCGTCTTCCCCGATCGCGGTTTCGTCCTCGGCGTAATAGGCCTCGTCGCGCACCGAGTACCAGCCGGCATAGCTGTCCAGATAGATGTCGCCGGTCGCTTCCATGCGCTTCCAGATTTCCTGGACCGAGCGATGATGCTGCTCCTCGGAGGTTCGGATGAAGCGATCGAACGAAACATTCAGGCGTTCATCCATCTCCCTGAACTGGGCGGCGTTGCGCGCGGCAAGCTCCGCGGGCGTCAAATTTTCCTTCTGGGCGGTCTGGATCATCTTCAGACCGTGCTCGTCGGTTCCGGTGAGGAAGAACACATCCCTGCCGTCGAGCCGCTGAAACCGCGCCAGCGCATCGGTCGCGATCGCCTCGTAGGCGTGACCGATATGCGGCGCTCCGTTTGGATACGAGATCGCGGTCGTGATGTAGAAGGAGTTTTTTGCGGCCGGGGTTGATGGCCTTGCAACACGCCGGGTCTCGTTGGCCGTGGCTCCGGCCCTGGCATCGATTTTCTCGACGCTATTCTTGGGACTTCCCCCGCCGATTCCTTTGGTGCTCCTGCCAACCGACGGCGCCTTGGCGCGAATGCCCGCCTTGTCCGGGGCCGAGCTGCGTTTCGTCGATTTTGCTTTTTTTGCGGGTTTCTTCGACGACTTATTGGCTGTTTTCTTCGTCGTCGTTTTCTTCGCTGGGGTGGTCCGCTTCGCAGCCTTCCTGGCTTTCTTCGCCTTCTTCGGCGCGCGCGTGGCCTTCTTCGCGCGCTTTTTCGAGGCCGATGCCTTGGCGCTGCGCTTCGATTTGCCGGCTTGCTTGCGGCCTTTCTTCCTGGCAATTTTCTTCTTGGCCTTGGCCACACCAAATTCCTTTTATTGCTCAAACCAGATTGTCGGGAATGACCGCCAGCGGAGCGCCTAGCGCGTCGCTTCCGCAAGCAGCCCGAACACCGAGAAAACCAGCGGTTTTCGCTCAAGATTGTAGGATTCGGCG
>Ga0210403_10005090_pt1 | contig 11222 bp, 10 predicted proteins | sample IncBWC19MmetaG_FD_150863 | JGI IMG/M metagenome (GOLD analysis project Ga0210403, IMG submission 150863) | Forest soil microbial communities from Barre Woods Harvard Forest LTER site, Petersham, Massachusetts, United States - Inc-BW-C-19-M | ecosystem: Environmental > Terrestrial > Soil >... | reverse complement strand
CGCCAAGAACGCCTATTACAGTCCCGACAACAAGGCGCTCCTGCTCGGTTACTTCAGCGTCTCCGAATCCGCGGCCGAAGGGTTGATCCAGGGCAGCCGCATCTTCACCGCCGTGTCGCACGACGTTGTGGCGCATGAGACCACGCATGCGCTCCTCGACGGCGTGCACCGGCGCTTCCGCGAAGCCACCAACCCGGACGTGTTTGCCTTTCACGAGGCCTTCGCCGATATCGTCGCGCTGTTCCAGCACTTCACGCTGCCGGAGGCGCTGGAGAACCAGATCGCGGCCACCCGCGGCGACCTCGATCAGCAGAACCTGCTCGGACAGCTTGCGCTTCAATTCGGACAGGCAACCGGCCGCTATGGCGCGCTCCGCAATTACATCGCAGACGTCAAGAAAACGGACCAGGACGGCGCCAAAGCGGACAAGGACGCGAGCGCGACGCCGGCTGCGCCGGTGAAGACCGACTACCAGACCGCGCTGGATGGCGGCGACCCGCACGCGATCGGAGCGGTGCTGGTCGCCGCCGTGTTCGACGCATTTCTCAGGATCTACAAGCGGCGGACAAAGGACCTCGTGCGGCTGGCAACGGCGGGCACCGGTATCCTGCCGGATGGCGATATCCCGGTCGACCTCGTTGCCCGGCTGGCGAAGGAAGCGAGCAAGGTCGCGGGCCAGATGCTCAACATCTGCATCCGCGCGCTCGATTACTGTCCGCCGATCGACATCATGTTCGGCGAATATCTGCGCGCCCTGATCACGGCTGACACCGATCTCGTGCCCTATGACCGGCTCGGCTACCGGATCGCGTTCATCGAAGCGTTTCGCAGGCGCGGCATCTATCCGAGGGACGTGAAACATCTCTCGCCCGGCAGCCTGCTTTGGGAGCCGCCGCCGCTGCGGCTCGAGCCGGAAAAGGTGCACGCCATTCTCAAGGACATGTCGACCGAGTGGGACCTGCAAAGCGACCGCAAGCAGGCCTATAAGTTGTCGAACGAGAATGCCGGCAAGTTCTGGCATTGGCTGATGGACCCGCACAATGTCAGCGACGAGCAGCTCACGGCGCTCGGCATGCTCCGGATCCAGGCGCCGCAACCCTTCACCATCGGCGGCCATGACGGCGAGCTGCGCCGGATCGAGGTCCACTCGGTACGCCCGGTGCGCCGCGTCTCGCCGGAGGGCAACATACGGGCCGACCTGGTGGTGGAGATCACGCAGAGCTTCCATCCCGCGGGCTTACCCGACGCACGTTTCCGCGGCGGCTGCACGCTGATCATCGACCTCGCAACCGCGGAAGTCCGCTACATGGTGCGCAAGAAGGTCGATAGTCCCTGGCGCTACGGTCAGCAATTCGGCTTTGCCAAGGAGATGGGCGATGGCCTGCACGGCAATTATTTCGCCGATCCGACCAATGCCCGCGAGCCCTTTGCCATGATCCACCGCGTGCATGGATAGGAGAGGCGCCATGGTGCGCACACCGAAGAAGAAATCCGCGGCGGGAAAGAAGGCCGCGACGCGCCGGACACGGCGGCCGCGAGGCGAAGCCGCCTCGCAAGCGCCGGCAGCGTCCAGCTCTTCTCCCGGCAAGGCGGCTTCGGCCTCGCCCTACCGGGCGAAGATCAGGATGTATCGGCAGGGGCTCGGCGACTGCTTTCTGGTGACGCTGCCGCGCAACGACGGCAGCGGCGGGCCGTTCTACCTCATGATCGACTGCGGCGTGGTGCTCGGCACCGCCGATCCCGCAACCATCATGACCAAGGTGATGGACGACATTTTCAAAGTCACCGGCGGCAACATCGATGTCCTGGTTGCGACTCACGAGCACTGGGATCACCTGTCAGGATTTGTTCAGGCCGAGCCTTCCTTTGCCAAGCTTCAGATCGGGCAGGTCTGGCTCGCCTGGACCGAAAATCCGGATGACGATCTGACCAAGACGCTCAAGGCGGAGAAGGGGCAGGCGCTGGCCGCGCTGCGCATGGGGTTGAGCCATCTGCAACTCTCCGGCGACACGCAGGGCGCCGACGAACTCGGCGGCGTGCTCGAGTTTTTCGGCATGGCTAAGGGCGCGACCACCTCGGACGCGCTGAAGAGTGTCCGCGCCAAGGTCGGTGACAAGCCGCGCTATTTCGATCCCAAGAAGGATGAATCCTTCATCCCGCCGGGCGTTGACGCGCGCTTTTATGTGCTCGGGCCGCCGCATGACGAGAAGTGGCTTCGCAAGATCAATCCGTCCGCGACCAACAAGGAAACCTACGGTCTGGCGATGGCCGGTCTCGGGCTGTTCATGGACGGCGCCGGAACCGCCATGGTGGAGAAGGACGAAGGCCGCCCGTTCGATCAGCAATACGAAATTCCCTTCACCTACGCCCAGACCGCGCCGGAATTGAAGTTTTTCCGCGAGCATTATTTTCAGCCCGACGGCACCGCGCCGGATAGCTGGCGCCGGATCGACGGTGACTGGCTCGGTGGTGCGACGGAAATGGCATTGCAGCTCGACAGCCTGACCAACAATACGAGCCTCGTGATCGCGATCGAGCTCGAACCGGGTGGCGATGTGCTGCTGTTTGCGGCTGACGCGCAGGTCGGCAACTGGATGTCATGGCAGGAGCTGTCCTGGACGGTGAACGGAAAAACCGTGAATGCAACGGACCTGCTCGACCGCGCGATCTTCTACAAGGTCGGCCATCACGGCAGCCACAACGCGACGCTGAAGGAGAAGGGGCTTCAGCTCATGAAGAATCTTCGCGTGGCGATGATCCCCGTCAATCACGACATGGCGGTGAAGAAACGCTGGGGCAAGATGCCGCTCGACGAGCTCGTCGATGCGCTGAAAGGGCAGGCCAAGGGCGTGGTGCTGCGGGTCGACGATCCGCAAATGCCCGCTTCCCGCGAGTCCGTGATCGAGGATCATGGCCCCGACAGGCTGTTCTACGAAGTCACGTTCTGAGGCCGGGCAGCGTCCGCGGCTCTGGTGCTTCTGTGTCATCGGTACGGTTTCCGCCGGCGCTTAGCGGCATTCGTGCGACGGCGAGAAGCGCGCCGGAACCGGCTCCGTACTTCCTTGTTGACCGGACCTGATCTTTTGTACATATGTACAAATAATATGGTTCGTCGTTCCACCAGGAAGGAAGCCGCGGCGCGCAAGCCGAATTTGCGCGAGGCGATCCTCGCTGCCGCGGAGGAGCTGTTCTCGACCAACGGCTTCAATGCGGTTTCGGTCCGCGACATCGCGCAGGCCGCCGGCGCCAATCCCGGCAGCGTGACCTATCACTTCAAGACCAAGGACGGCCTGCTGCTCGAAATCTACCGGCGGCATTGCGGGCCGATGAACCACCGTCGCGCGGAACTCCTCGCAGCGGCGCTGCGCGTGCGCGATCTGCAGGACCGGTTGGAGGCGATCGTCCGCGCCTATGTGCTGCCGGCATTTTCCTCCGGCAACGATCTTGCGGGCGGCGGCGCGCGGTTCACGCGGCTGCGCGCGGTGATGTCCGCGGAAGGCAACGAGGTCGCGCGCAAGATCATCGCCCAGACCTTCGACGACACCAGCCATGCCTTCATCGACGCGATCCAGGAAAGCCTGCCGCACGTGCCCCGCACAGAGATCGTGTGGCGCAGCCACTTCCTGCTTGGGGCGCTGTATTATTCGCTGGTGACGCCGGAGCGGGTGTCGCGGCTGTCGCGTGGCGAGGCCGATGGTTCGGATCCGGCCAATGCGATCGAGCAGCTCGTGCGGGCGACGGTCGCCTCGTTCCAGGCACCCGCCTTAGAGGAGCCGGTGGCCGCGGTGCGGCGCCAAGCTCAGGCAAGTCAGCCAAACAAGAACGGGGCCAAAGCCCAGGGCGGCGCCAAGACCGCCCGCTAAGCATGATCCGGAAAAGTGTGCAGCGGTTTTCCGAACAGATCATGCTCAATCAAAGAGCTAAAGCGCGATGATGTTTGATCGCGCTTTAGAGTCCATGTGCGCGTGTGACAAGGGAGGAGTGTCGTGGCTCATTCTTCGGCCCAATCTTCGGCAATGCTGTCCGGCTCTGCCGGTTCGATCGAGCTTCGCGAAACCGTGCGCGCGGGACTGCTAGGCGGGCTCGTCGGCGGCGTCGTCATCTGGATTTATGAGGCGATCGTCTGGGTCGGCGTGCAGCATCTGATGCCGATGGCCGGCATCCCCCGCAACGCGACCGGGCTCGTCTTCGGCAAGGACGTGCAGGATTCACTTGGCGTGCTGGCCTATGTCGTAGGCACCGGCATCCACTTCTTCTTCTGTTTCGCCTGGGGCGTGGCCTTTGCGCTGGTCTGGCCGGTGTTCGCCCGTCGCGGCTATGAGGCGACGCTGGTTGCCTTGTTCTTCGCCGTCTTCCTCTGGATCGCGATGCATGTCGCGATCGCGATCGTTTCCTCCAGCCATCCGAATTATCTCGATCCCAATGTGATCATCGGCGGGTTCATGTCGCATTTCTTCTATGCGGTGCCGCTCGCTTTGATCGTCAAACAACGGCTCGGCACGAGCTGAGTATTCAAGAAAGTACCGATGTTCAAACCGACCATTCCGGGTCCAGACCCCGATACCAAGACGCCCAAGTTCAGCCTTCCGCCGCTCGCCTGCGATGCGCACTGCCACATCTTTGGACCCGGTGCGAAATACCCGTATGCGCCGGATCGGCCCTACACGCCGCCCGATGCGGGCCTGGAAGATTTTCGCGCCCTGCACAAGAAGATCGGCGTCGGCCGCGCTGTCATCGTGAATGCCAGCGTGCACGGCACCGACAACCGCGTCGCGCTGGACGCCATCGCGGTCAGCAACGGCGCCTATCGCGCGGTCGCCAATATCGACGACAGCATCACCGAGCGTGGCCTGCGCGAGCTGCATGAAGGCGGCTTCCGCGGCTGCCGCTTCAATTTCGTCCGCCATCTCGGCGGCGTGCCGGACAAGCGGGTGTTCGAGCGGGTGATCGGCATGATCGCGCCGCTCAACTGGCACGTCGACCTGCATTTCGATGCGATCGACATCCCCGAATATGCCGAGATGCTGTCAAAGCTGCCGGTGCGCTACACCATCGATCACATGGGGCGGGTCAAGGCCGCCGACGGGCTCGACCAATTGCCGTTCAAGACGCTGATCGAGCTGATGCAGCGCGACGAGAAGTGCTGGGTCAAGGTCTGCGGCTGCGAGCGCGTCTCCTCCGCCGGTCCGCCCTTTGTCGATGCCGTGCCATTTGCGCGGCTGATCGTCGAGACGGCAGCCGATCGCGTGATCTGGGGAACGGACTGGCCGCATCCGAACGTCAAGGTGATGCCCAATGACGGCGACCTGGTCGATCTCGTGCCGCTGTTCGTGCCCGAGCGCGAGCTGCAGGAGAAAATCCTTGTGGCGAATCCCGCGCGGCTGTTCGAATTTGCGGACTGACGCGGCACGCCGCAGCAGGGTATGATGAACAGGGAACCACGAAACAAGGCATTCGCTTTCAAGAAATGCCGGGAAGGTTGAAATGACGATGCATCTGCGCACCCTTCTGGGCGATTATGCCGGCACCACCGCGCTGAAGAAAGGCGCCATCAAATCCGATTCCGTCGCGCTTGATTTCGTGGACTACACGCCGGCCCACAAGGGTTTCAAGCCGATGGTGCGCGAGCAGGCCTTCGATGTCTCGGAGTTGGCAGTCGTCACTTATCTGATGGCGAAAAGTGTTGGCAAGCCGATGGTGCTGTTGCCCAATGTCGTGGTCGGGCGGTTCCAGCAAGGCCATGCACTCTACGATGCCAAGCGTGGCACGCTGACGCCCAAAGGCCTTAACGGCAAGTGCGTCGGCATCCGTTCCTTCACCACGACGACCGGTGCCTGGCTGCGCGGCATCCTCGCCAATGATTATGGCGTCGATCTCAATTCGATCGATTGGGTCACCTTCGAGGATGCTCATGTCGCCGAGTTCAAGGACACGACCAAGCGCGCCCCCGCGGGCAAGCAGATCGTGCAGATGCTGGTCGACGGCGAACTCGATGCCATCCTCGGCGAAAACGTAGAGCATCCCGACCTGAAGCCGCTGTTCGCCGATACGGCCGCAGAAGAGAAGGCCTGGTTCGCCAAGCACAGGGTGAGGCCGATCAACCATATGGTGGTGGTGAGCCAAAGCCTGGTCGAGAAGCATCCGGACGCGGTGCGGGAAGTGCATCGGCTGCTCGATGAATCCGCGAAAGCCTCGCCCGATTCATTGCGCTTCTCCGGCGACGAAATTCGCCGCTCGCTCGAATTGATTACGCATTATGTCGCCCAGCAAGGGCTGATCCCGCGCGCTTTCGCCGTCGATGAATTGTTCGACGACGTGACACGCGCGCTCATCTGACGAGAGCTGACATGAACCCCGAACCGATCTTCGATCTCGCCCATCTCGGCCACATGGAATTGCTGACGCCGAAGCCGGAAGAGAGCCTGAAATTCTTCGTCGACGTCATGGGCATGACGGTCAGCGGGCAAAAGGGCGAGTCGGTCTATTTGCGCGGCTGGGACGATTACGAGCGCTATTCGCTCAAGCTCACGGGCTCGAAGACCTCAGGCATGGAGCACATGGCGCTTCGCGCCCGCAGCCAGCAGGCGCTGGAGCGCCGCGTCGCCGCGTTGAAGGGCTCGGAATTTGCGATCGGCTGGGTCGATGGCGACATGGGGCAGGGACCATCGTTCCGCTGCCGCGATCCCGACGGTCATGTCGTCGAGCTCTATTATGAGACCGAATGGTACCAGGCGCCGCCCGAACTGAAGCCGGCCCTGAAGAACCAGGCGCAACGTTTTCCCGCGCGCGGTGTCAATGTGCGCCGGCTCGATCACCTCAATTGCCTGGCGGTCGACATCAAGGCCAACCGTCTCTTTTTCGAGAACTATCTCGGCCTGCGCACCACCGAGCAGATCGTGCTCAATGACGGCACGGAAGCGGCGATGTGGATGACGATGTCGAACAAGAGCTACGACTTCGCCTACACCCGCGATCATTACGGCAAGAAGGGCCGCTTCCACCACGTCACCTACGCCCTCGACAGCCGTGAGGAGATCTTGCGCGCCGCCGACATCTTCCTGGAAAACGGCGTGTATATCGAGACCGGCCCGCACAAGCACGCGATCCAGCAGACCTTCTTCCTCTATGTCTGGGAGCCCGGCGGCAACCGCGTCGAGGTGGCCAACGCCGGCGCCCGTCTCATCCTCGCACCCGACTGGAAGCCGATCGTCTGGACCGAGGAGGAGCGCAAGAAGGGCCAGGCCTGGGGGCTGAAGACGATCGAGTCCTTCCACACCCACGGCACACCGCCGGTTGCCGGCTGAACGAGGCGATCGGGCGTTTGAACCCGATCCCGGCAGGCTCCGACCAATGCGCAGCTGGTGGCGCTCGAAATCGGAAATCCCTGCAATGAGAACATCGTTGGTCTCCGCGCTCCTGATGCTGGCGCGGGCGACCGCTTGTTTCGCACAGACCGCGGCGCCACAGGCGTGCAACGCGATGGTCGATGTCACCGACACTGACCCCAAGGGCACCAATGTACGATCCTCGCCCGGCGGAGCCGTCATAACGGCGTTGAAGAATCCCACCGAGAATGGCTGGATCGTGGTTCACCTGAGCGCCCAGATCGGCGACTGGTATGAGATCGACCGCGCCAGGCTGATCGACAACGATCTACCGCCCGATGGCAAAGTCCTGTTCCAGGGCAAGGGCTATCTGCACAAGAGTGTGGTCGGCGTCAGCGGCATGCAGAATGGCGGCTTCGTCTACCGGAATCATGATATCCGCACCGACCTCATCGATCCGCATGCGGACGGCGACCAGCCGGTCGAGTTGTTGGGCTGCTGGGGCGAGTTTCTCAACGTGCACGTCAAGAAGGGCATTGGCTGGACCAAGCAGGTCTGCACCAACATGAACACGACCTGCGCTTGAGGGGTTGAAGATGAAGCGGATTGCTGCAGTGCTCGCCGGTTTCGCGCTGGCCATCGCGCCGGCGTTGGCGGCGGACTACGACATGACGGAGAAGTCGCCGCTCTGCGAAGGGCATTTGCGCGTGCCGGCAGCTGCGATGGCGATCCCGCCGCTGAAGGACCGCATTCTGGCGCTCCACAAGACCGACATCGATCAGGCCAAGGCCGACGCCAAGGACGACAAGGAAGGCAACCCCAGCTTCCACCCTTACAGCATCGACACGATCTGGCGGGTGACGTTCGAGAACGAGACGGTGCTGAGCCTGTCCGGCGACACCAATGCGAATACTGGTGGGGCGCATCCGAACCAGGGTTTCCAGACCATCGTTTGGGACAAGAAGGCAGGCCAGGCGGTGCCGATCGAGGCGCTGTTTGCGCCGGATCAGGCGAAGACCGCGTTGAAGGCCATCGCAGACGCAGCGGCTAAGTCCTGGACTAAGATCTACACCGAGCGTAGCGGCCAGCCGCCGGGGCAGGACTCCGATCTCGCCGAAACCGGCATTGGCCCTGAGCCGGAGAAACTCAAGACCTACGCGCTGATCTACGCCAAAGGACAGACGTCAGCCAATGGCATCGTGTTGCTCTATGGCGCCGGCCAGGCGTGGCCGCACGTGCTGGGCGATTTCAGGGTGGTGGTGCCGGTCGCGGTTTTCCGACAATATCTACTCCCGCAGTGGAAGGCCGTGTTCATCGCTGGCTGACACCCGTGATGCGGTCGGCCGCATCTTCGACTCCCGGTTGAAGTGCGCTAGAAGCGAGCACTGTCACTGTCGTTTGTGACGATGTCATACGTCATATGCATGCGATGGTTTCGTCAACTTCTCCCTTGCCGCTGGCGTCGCGCTTGGCGAAACTCGTCGGACAAGAAGCAACAATATTCCTTGGGGAGAAACCGATGCGCCCGCACTTCCGCGGCCTGGGCCGGCTTGCCGCTATTTCCTTCATCGCGCTCGGCCTGTGCAGCCAGATACCGTCGCGGGCAGTCGCTGCGGAGAACTGGGACCTCTACGTCTACAATCCCGTAGCGACCGTCGCGGCCGTCAAGGGCATGAACACCATCATCGAGCAGATCGAGAAAGAGACCAATGGCGAATTGAAAGTCCGCCTGCATCTCGGCGGCTCGCTTCCGATCAACACCACCAACATCACGCAGGCCGTGAGCGACGACGTCGTGCAGATGGGTGACGACGGCTATTTCACCGGCAACGTGCCGATCGCCGGCATTTTGCGCCTGCCGATGCTGATCCGCACCCGCGAGGAATATGCCAAGGCGGCCCTCGTGGTCGATCCTTATCTCGAGGCAGCCTTCGGCAAGAAGGGTCTCGTCGTGCTCGGCCAGTATCTCTATCCGTTCCAGGTCGCTTACTCCCGCAACAAGCTGACCAGTCTGGGCGACTTCAAGGGCCAGAAGATCCGCGTCACCTCGCCGGAGCAGGGCGAGTTCATCAAGCGGCTCGGCGCCGTGCCCGTGACGCTCGGTGCGCCCGAAGTGCCTTCGGCGCTCGACCGCGGCGTGGTCGACGGCGTACTCACCGCCAATACCGGCGGCGGCAATACCTGGAAGGACCTTTTGAAATTCAACTACCGGCTCGGCATCAATTATTTCAATTCGGTGGTGATCGCCAACAAGGACCGCTTCGCAAAGCTGCCGCCCGACGTGCAGGAGAAGGTGAAGAAGATCGTCAAGGACAACATGCCGCTGATCACCACCGCCATGGCCAACGATGAGGACAATCTCACCAGGAAGTTCGCCGAGGGCGGCATGACCGTCACCGAGCCGAGCCAGGCCGACCAGGACGAGGCGGCGAAAGTCGTTGCGAGTTTCTGGGACGATTGGGCCAAGTCGAAGGGGCCTGACGCGGCGAATGCCGTCAAGCAGGTTCGCGCCGCGCTCGGACGTTGATCATGTCCGAGCACCTCGAGCTTTCCGAGGACGGCGCCGTTCATCGCATTGCCGTTGCGACCGCAGGCGCGAGCCTGGTCGATACCATCAGCGAGGCCGTTTGCAGCCTGTTCCTGCTTGCCATGATCGTGATGATCGGCGCGGAAGCGATCGCACGCAATATCTTCGGCACCTCGCTGCAGATCACCGATGAGGTCGGCGGCTATTTGCTGGTGGCGCTGACTTTTCTGAGCATGTCGGTCGCCGAGTCCCATGGCGGCTTCCACCGCGTCGAGTTCGTGCAGATGCGGTTGTCGCCGAGGCTGCGCATCATCTCGCAGATCATCTACGAGCTGATATCGTTGGTGGCCTCGGCGCTGGTCACCTGGCAGCTGATTCGCCTCGCGCTCAATTCCTTCCATACCGAGGATGTCGCACCGACGCCGCTGGCGACCCCGCTCTGGATGCCGCAGACCTCGATGGGAGTGGGCATGACGCTGTTGTGCCTCGCCTTGGTGCGCACGATCATCGCCAAGGTCAGGGTTTTGCGCACGGGGGCCGTGCAATGAGCCCCGGCGTCGAACTGGTCTTCGTCCTCTGCGTTTTTCTCGCTCTTTTGTGCGTCGGGATGACCATTCCCTTCGCGATCCTCGTGCCCTCGGTGCTTTATCTGCTGATGCATGCAGGGCTCGCCGGCCTGAAAGGCCTCGGCCTCGTGAGCTGGGGCAGCATGGACAGCTTTACGCTATCGGCGATCCCGCTGTTCATCCTGATGGCGGAGATATTGCAGGAGAGCAAACTCTCGCTGCGAGTCTATCGCGGCCTGTCGATCTTGGTCGCCTGGATGCCCGGCGGGCTGTTGCAGACCAACATCGCGGGCTGTGCGATCTTTGCGGCGATCTCGGGCTCCAGCGTGGTCACGGCCGCTTCGATCGGACGTGTGGCGCTGCCGGAATTGCAGCGGCGCAATTACAGCCCGCGGCTGTCGGCGGGCTCGCTCGCAGCCGGCGGCACGCTCGGCATCCTGATTCCGCCCTCGATCGCCATGATCGTCTACGGCACCTTCACCGAGACGTCGGTGGCCAAGCTGTTCATGGCGGGCGTGCTGCCGGGGCTGCTCCTGATCAGCATGTTCATGAGCTACATCGCCTTCCACGCCTGGCTGCGGCCCGATGTCAGCCCGATCGTCACCAGGCGGCATTCGGCCAGCGAGATCCTTTCCGCGTTCGTCGATGTCATTCCGTTTGTCGTGCTGATATCGGGCACGATCGGCAGCATCTATTCCGGTCTGGTGACGCCGACGGAAGCGGCGGCGGTCGGCTGCGTGCTGGCGATGGTCATCGCCTATTTCTGGGGCGAGTTCAATTTCGCAGTGTTGCGCCACGCGCTGC
>Ga0210403_10005089_pt1 | contig 11224 bp, 11 predicted proteins | sample IncBWC19MmetaG_FD_150863 | JGI IMG/M metagenome (GOLD analysis project Ga0210403, IMG submission 150863) | Forest soil microbial communities from Barre Woods Harvard Forest LTER site, Petersham, Massachusetts, United States - Inc-BW-C-19-M | ecosystem: Environmental > Terrestrial > Soil >... | reverse complement strand
GCAGTGTTCACACGCGGCCTGGGCGCGGTAACGGTTGCTGTGAAACCACGTGGTTGGAGCTTGGTCCGACATAAAGTAAACCTCGAAATGACAAAAGCTACTACCTAACCCGGCTTCCTTCTTACGGCTCTATCCGAACCGCTTCCCCTCACCTTCACTCGCGAGAGTGCGATTCAAAGGGTGCTCCTTGCGGAAGATAGCTCAGGTGTTAGAGTTGTCATACGCCTTTCGCCTTAGCTTACTCACTGATCCCTAGACCCAGAACGCCGAAGTAGCGGGAGGTGTATTGGGGGGTGCAGGTCCTGTTCCCGGCACCAACCTCAATGAACTCTTAAGATCGCTTGCAGAATTCGCTGCACCTTTACCTGCATTGATTTTACGTATGCTTCTAACCTCTCCTTATCAGCAGGATCGGCTTCTTCCATTTTTTCGAGGATTCTGTCAAGACTTTGGGTAGCTGCATTAAATTCATCGATTAGCCTCATGGAACGTTTCCTCTTGTAGCTTATAAACTTGTACTCATCCTTTATCTCCCCGCCAACGAGTTGCTCAAAGACTGGCATCGATGTCATACGACTCAATGTGCCAGCAATTCGTTCTCCATCCTGCGGCTCCTGTTCTGACCTTTGGCAACCCAAGTGCTCCACACTGTCTTGGAGAATCGCCAAATTGGGGGAATGACATCTGGATGAGGCCGGACGCTCGACAGAAGCCACTTATGGAAAGACTCATTTGCATGATTCTGTTCGTTGGTGGTGGCTAGCTTCTCCGCTCCAAACCGATGGGCGATTGGAAAGCCGAAAGGCAAAGGATTTCAAGAAGGAAGGAGGCTGTAATGGCCCGCATAATTGAGTTCTACGTACCTGCGAAATTCCAAAGAAGAGAGCCGCTCATTGCGCGGTCGCAGAAGGGAAAGGTCGTTGTGTTCTGCGCCGAGGCTAAGAAGCCTGCATAGCCCTCAAGGTCCCAGTTTTACGCGACGGAGAAGCTGCGCGTTGAGTGCCACAATGATCGTGGAAAGATTCATCGCGATTGCGCCCACGCTCATGGGCAGATTAACTCCCCATCGGATAAACATCCCAGCAGCCGCCGGAATGGCAATCACGTTATAGACCGTTGCCCACGCAAGGTTTTGAACCATTTTTCGGTATGCGGCCCGTGACAGTTCGATCGCACGAACAACGTCGCGGGGATCACTGCGCACGAGAACAATTCCGGCAGATTCCACTGCCACGTCTGTGCCGGCGCCGATTGCAATTCCAACGTCCGCCGTGGCTAGCGCTGGCGCATCGTTCACGCCATCGCCGACCATTGCCACTCGCTTGCCGCCGGCCTGGAATTGCTCGACTGCCGACGCCTTATCGGCAGGCAGAACCTGTGCCGCGACTTCGTCAATCCCGAGGCGCTTCGCAACTGAATCTGCGACCGCTTGTGAATCCCCGGTGATCATCGCCACTCGGATGCCAAGCTCGTGCAGCGCCTTCACTGCCTCAACGGACTCAGGACGAATCTCGTCTTCGACCGCGAGTCCACCGATCACTGCGCGGTCTCGAAGGACGTACAGTACTGTCTGTCCATCGGCCTCCCAGATCCTCACAGTCTTATCGAGTTCGGCTGGGATGGCTGTTTTGGCGTCCGCCAGCATTCTCGGGCCGCCGACGGCCACACTATGTCCGTTCACAGTCCCGCTCGCTCCTCGCCCCGGCAGTGCCTTGAAGTTCTCCGATTGCTGATGTTTGACGCCACGACGACCCGCGCCGCTTACGATGGCTTTCGCGATCGGGTGCTCTGAGTCACCTTCTACTGCTGAGGCGAGTTCCAGCAAATCTCCTTCGTCGATACCAGTGACAGTCACGACTCCCGAAAGAACAGGAACTCCACGGGTAAGTGTTCCCGTCTTATCGAAGATGACGACGTCCAAATCGCGGGCGCGTTCGAGTGCCAAGCGATCTTTCACGAGCAAGCCATTTCGTGCGCCGAGAGAGGTTGAAATCGCAATTACAAGGGGAGTTGCAAGCCCAAGTGCATGCGGGCAGGCAATGACGAGTACTGTGGCTGTTCGGACGAGCGCGTGTTCTTTATCACCCGCCAGCCACCAATACGCCAACGTCAGCGTACCGGCAGTGACCGCAATGTAGAAAAGAAGTGCCGCTGCGCGGTCGGCCAAAGCTTGCGCCCGCGAACCGGAAGCCTGCGCAGCAGCCACAAGCCGCATGATGCCTGAGAGTGCCGTTTCTTCCCCGACGGCTGTTACGCGCACTCGGAGGCTTCCACCTGCTGCAACCGTTCCGCCCACCACGACGGCGCCTGACGCTTTAGAAATCGGCAGCGACTCGCCCGTGATTAAGGACTCGTCGACATCGGCCGTGCCCTCCACGACGATGCCGTCAGCAGGTACGCGAGATCCGGGCCGCACGAGGACGACATCGCCTACGCGCAACTCCGTGAGAGGCACTTTGACGATGCCTGACTCGCTTACCCGCTCGGCGCTGTCTGGCAGCAGCGCGGCCAGCGCGTCGAGCGCTCCTTGGGCTTGGGTAACCGCCTTTATCTCAAGCCAGTGGCCGAGAAGCATGACGCTGATCAACGTTGCAAGTTCCCACCAGACGTCAACTTCGAAAACACCGAAAGTCGCAGCAAGGGAGGCGGAAAATGCGACAACGATCGCCAGGCTGATCAAGGTCATCATGCCCGGCCGGCCGACGGAAAGCTCTCGCCGTGCGCTCTGAATAAACACGCTTCCGCCGTACACCAAGATGATGGTTCCCAGAATGGCAGGGATGAATCGCGATCCGGGAAAAGTGGGGGCGCGGTAGCCGAGCCAGTGCTGTACCTCGCTTGACCAAACGACCACCGGAATCGTGAGCCCGAGGCTCACCCAAAATTTGTCCCGAAACGTGGCTACAGAGTGCCCGGTGTGCTGGTTGTGGCCCGAATGCTCACGTACATTTGTCGGGTACTCGCCGTGATTCCCGTGCATCCCCATTTTCACTGTTGGCGGAGTGGAACTGGTCGAAGGCATAATATGTTCCTAAGCGACAATTCACTCTGCCTAGTGTCCGATTGCGAGAACTTGCTCCCAAACCTGACGCCAGTCCATCTGGCATTCGCCCTCGCACTTGAACTCTTTCCCGCGGCCGCCCATTCTTCCTCCACACTCAGGACACACACAATTCAGAATGCCTGAGACCACATCTGCCGTCGCTTTGATCGCACTCAATCTGATAAACCTCATACAACACCTCACCCATCCACATCGAATCATCAGGCATCGAGAATCCCGTTCAGGCGGCGAAGCGCCGCAGGATTCTGTCACGTTTCGTATCTGACAGAACGTGAATAGCAATGCTGGATTGCATTTCCAGTTCCAAAACAGCAGGAGAGAACCTTGATATTGGGTTCAAGAGACAGAAATTGGTTTCTGCAATTCATGTAACTGACTTATGAGCCACAGCATCAAAGCAGCATGTGGCAATTCGCCAAAAGCGGCAGTCGCCTTCGCAGTCCCGCCTCCACAGAAACGTCATTCCACTGCGAAGGCGTCTTCCTCTCGGCGCTTCTTTACCCGGAGATCTCGCCAGCACGTGCTGCCGGCACAGAGGACTCACGGAAAGCGAAAGTCACTTGGCAATCGGCCCCCTACTGATGTCGTAAGCCAGTCGAAATGCCGACAGCTGTCTATTGAAAGACTCCGATCTGATCCTCAAACAGGACCCGCAAACACCCACCAGGCTGAAAATGCGTGGCTAAAGTGACATGCCGATCAACGGGAAATGATTTACCCCTTGTTCTCATACACCTGAAAGTAACTGCGCCAGACAAAGCCCGGATGCATCCGCGAGAAGAGACTCCCCCGACACACAAAATCTGTTTGGCATCCGGCTTGCGAATTGCAAAGCATTTCTTAGGTCTGATCGTTTTCTTCGGGAAGCCGGTTGCGGACCCCAGCTCCGACTCGATCCAACCGAGGCGAGCTATGGCCTCGCAGCCGTGGCAAATTAGATCCTCAAGGAATTCTCTAGGCACCGTGCCGGGCGGGCTGCGCGGCCATTGGCGTCATGGGTTAGTGAGCGGTAAACTTCGGGGCAGTTGCAGGCGTAGTGGATGTCACCACGCGTGATGTGAGGCGAACCATGGCCCGGTCGAACCTCGAATTGCAGATTGCCCGCTCTACCCTGCTTCGCTACGGTCTTGCAGTGTTTTCCGTCTCCGTGGCGCTTGGCGGGGCGCTTCTCATCGAGCGCTTACAGCTCCACAACATAACACTCTTCCTGTTTGCCATCGCCGTGGCCGCCTGGTATGGGGGGACTAGGGCTGCCGTGTTGGCGCTTCTACTCTCATGCATAAGCTTCGCTTACTTCTTTGTAGAACCTTCTCACAGTATCCCTTACTTTATTCTTTTCGCTTTATTCGCATGGCTAGTCAGCTGGTTTAGCTCTGTTCGACGCCGCGTCGAGGGACAGCTTCTGCAATCCCGTGATGAGCTTACGGAGCGCAAGCATCGGGAACAAGAAATTCAAAGCCTCAACCAGGAACTTGCAAGGCGTTCGACAGAGCTCGAATCCATCAACAAGGAACTGGAGGCATTTGCCTATTCCGTTTCCCACGATCTGCGTGCACCGCTCCGCCATATAGCTGGTTATACTGAGCTGCTTCAAAAGAAGGCATCCTCCACCCTGGATGAAAAGAGCAGCCACTACATCCTTATGATTCTGGACTCGGCCAAGCGCATGGGCAACCTGATCGACGATCTGCTGGCTTTTTCGAGAATCGGGCGAACCGAAACGCAAAAGACTCTATTTAGTCTGACGCAGCTCGTAAGAGACGCTCTTACCGAAGTTGTGCAAGACGCAGAGGGACGCAACATCGCCTGGAAAGTCGGTGCACTGCCGGATTTCTATGGAGACCGTTCAATGCTTAGGCTTGCATTGGTTAATCTTCTTGCTAACGCGATCAAATTCACGCGCGCCCGTCCTCAGGCCAAAATCGAGATCGGATGCACCGACGGAAACAAGGGCGACCTCGTAGTATTCGTCAGGGACAACGGAGTAGGCTTTGATATGAAGTACGTAAATAAACTGTTTGGCGTGTTTCAACGCCTTCACCAATCTGAGGCATTCGAAGGTACTGGCATCGGGCTGGCTACGGTTCAGCGGATAATACATCGCCACGGAGGCAAGGTCTGGGCCGAAGGCGTCGTTGATGGCGGCGCGACTTTCTATTTTTCGGCTCCGAGACCACAAGGACAATTATGGAGAACATGAACAAAATAGGGCGTATTTTGATCGTTGAAGACGATGCGAAAGACGTGGAGTTGACCCTCACGGCCCTTGAGGAATACAACCTCACGAATGAGGTGGTCGTTACACACGATGGCGAACAAGCGCTCGATTACCTCTATTGCCGAGGCGAGTACAAGACGCGCTCCAGAGACAATCCTGCAGTCATGCTGCTTGACCTAAAACTGCCGAAGGTCGATGGGTTGGAAGTGTTGAAGCAAATTAAGGCTGACGAGAGGCTGAGAATCATACCCATAGTGGTGCTGACCTCGTCCAAAGAGGAAAAGGACATGGTGGCTAGCTACAGACTCGGCGTGAACGCCTACGTGGTAAAGCCCGTCGACTTTCATGAGTTTGTGAATGCCATCAAGGAACTGGGCGTTTTCTGGGCAATCATCAATGAAGCACCGCCGGGAAGCGTAAGGAAGTGAGTATCGTCAGGAATGAACATAAGGCAACCATTGCGGATTTTATCGGTCGAAGATGATCCCAAGGACACGGAGCTTATCCGCGATCTGCTCGAGACCGAGGGCATAGTTTGCGAAGTAACGCGGGTCGATACTCAGGCTGCGCTGCTAGATTCCCTCGAGCAAGGCGGAATTGATATGATTCTGGCGGATTACAGCCTTCCCTCGTTCGACGCCATTTCCGCATTGAAGTCCGCAATGAAAGCCTGCCCGGACGTGCCGTTCATCTTTGTTTCCGGAACGCTCGGCGAAGAAGTGGCGGTTGAAGCGCTCAAAATTGGCGCAACGGATTACGTTCTGAAGACGAGTTTGTCGAGGCTTGTGCCGTCGGTGCGGCGTGCGCTGCGTGAAGCCACACAAAAGGCCGAACGGAGGCGAGTCGAGGAGTCGCTCCGCAAGAGCGAGACTTACCTCGCGGAGGCACAGCGTCTGAGCCGCACTGGCAGTTTCGGGTGGAGCGTTTTAAGTGGAGAAATCTACTGGTCGGAGGAAACCCACAAGATCTTTGAGTACGATCGAACGGTTAAGCCCACGCTGGAGTTGGCATTCCGTCGAATTCATCCCGACGACAGAGCTCTCGTGCAGCAGAACATTAACCACGCGTCCGAGGCAAGGGCAAATCTTGATTTTGAGCATCGTTTGCTGATGCCGGACGGCACGGTCAAGTACCTCCACGTTTTGGCTCACGCGTTGGAGCCTTCCTCGCACAGCCTCGAATATGTAGGAGCCGTGACGGACGTCACCCAGCGCAAGCGGACGGAGGAGATGCTTCGGGAGCGCGAAGCATACTTAGCCGAATCGCAGAGGCTGGCGCAAACGGGCAGTTGTGCCATTGATGGCACAAGCCGCGAGATCCTGTACTGGTCCGAGGAAATGTTCCGGCTTTTCGACTTTGATCCACAACAGGGCTTACCGATGTGGGACCAATGGCTCGACCGAATACACCCAGAAGACCGCGACCAGTTCAGGATGGCAGGTGATAGGACGTTCCTCGAGAAAGTACATTGCGACGTCGAGTTCAGAACCGTAAAACCCGATGGAACAGTCAAACACATTCATGGCATCGGCCATCCAGTTTTGAGTCCTTGCGGAGACCTTGTTCAAGTGGTCGGCACGATGGTGGATGTTACGGAGCACAAGCGTGCGGAAGAGGCGCGAGAGAGGCTGCGCCAGCTAGAGGCGGATCTCGCACACATCAACCGCGTGAGCACTATGGGCGAGTTGACAGCTTCGCTGGCGCACGAGATCAAGCAGCCGATTGGGGCGGCGGTAGCAAACGCTGAAGCATGCGTGCAATTTCTTGACCGCGATCAGCCTGATGTCGTTGAGGCTCGAGAGGCTGCTTTGGAGATGGCCACAGATGCAAGGCGTGCGGCCGCCATCATCGACCGGGTCCGCTTGCTGTACCGAAAGGGTTCTTCACACCAGGAGATCATTGACGTAAACGACGTTATCCGAGAGATGGTCCTGATGCTCCACAATCACGCGAGTCGGTATTCCCTTATAATGCGCACCGAACTCGCCGAGAAACTCCCCAACGTCATGGGAGATCGTGTGCAATTGCAACAGGTCCTGATGAACCTGGTGCTCAATGGCATTGAGGCGATGCGGGATACAAACGGAGAACTTACTATCAAGTCGCAGTTGGCTGAAGGTGAGCAGTTGCTGATCTCAGTCATCGATACCGGCGTGGGGCTGCCCGCCGGCAAGGCGGACCAAATCTTTAACGCATTCTTTACCACCAAGTCTCAGGGCACAGGTCTGGGGTTAGCGATCACCCGTTCCATCGTCGAGTCGCACGGTGGCCGCGTATGGGTTACTGCAAACGCCGGCCGGGGCGCGACGTTTTACTTCACTCTGCCGACGGCAACCGAAGTACTGGAGGCGCCCGCTACCGGAACATGATTCGGTGTTCCTCGGGCTGTCTCAAGCCGCTCTCGCTACACGACAGGTTCGTTCCTGATTCAGATACTCGCCGGGGACGTCGTCCTCCGGAATCTCAAGCGTAATCGCTTCGAGACGCTGGGATCTTTGGAGGTTCTCGACACCGAAAACAGCGCCATTTCGGCTGCTGTTTTGTCACAAAACTGTGACGCTCGAGCGTCAGGTGTCTTCTGGAAAACACTGTGCAACGTCGTTCCTTCCCTGGAGGATTCCCCTGAGCATTTATTTGCAAGCCCTCGAGATTTCGTCTCGGAGAATGCTTGTCGCCTTGGTGCGGAGTGGAACATTGCGTGCATTGCCTTACGGATCAAGGGAGTCTATATATGGCGACGACAGTGGCAGATATCAATTGTGCAGGAAGCGGGGCCGTCCACCCTTATTACAAAGAGGTCCAAGAACTAACATGCCTGATCAGCGGCAGCTTGCCTTATCTTCATCGCACCGCGCTGCGATGGATGGGCAACGTGGCTGACGCAGAAGATGTGGTTCAGGATGCGCTGTTATCCGCCTACTTGCATGTTGAGCAGTTCAGGGGAGAGGCACGGATGTCCAGTTGGGTGACGTCGATCGTGATCAATTCCGCACGCATGAGACTACGGCGGCGATCACGGCAAACTAGCGCGCCCTTCGACGGACAGGAGCCGGACGCTCACCCGTTCGTGGAGATCCTATCTGACTCTCGGCCCAACCCTGAAGAGGAATGTCGAAGGGCGGAACGAGCCGAACTGCTAGCGCGCTCGTTTAGGATGCTATCGCCGATTCTCCGTCGTACTTTTCAATTGCGCGATGTCGATGGCCTGAGCATCCGGGAAACGTCACACCTCTTGGGGATACCCGAGGGGACGGTGAAGGCACGGGTCGCAAGGGCTCGCGCAAAACTCAAACAACTGCTGCAAAAAAGTCTCGGCGCAACAATATGATGCGACCTGTAGGCTCGACGATCACGATCCAGCACTGGCGGCGAAAGTCGCTATGCCGTCATGCGTGTCGCCATGACAACGGCGACTGCGACAGCTGCTAGTGAGAGATCCCACTGTAAGCGCTGCAGATCAGGTCCGAGAAGAACATTTGAGGCAGTTGCGCAACGCATGGCGCCCAGCATTGGGCCATTCCTAGATTGGAAGCCTGATTGCTGCTTTGTGGCGATAAGGTTCGCAATACAGTAGAACGCCAATCATTGAGGAGAAGTTCATATGGCTGTCATCTCGCGGGGTTTTTCCGGTCGACGCAGCGCAGCAGATGCAAAACTCCCACCCGGTCAGTACCTGACGACTGATTTTCCGGTCTTGTCGGCAGGACCAACGCCACACGTATCCCTCGATCGCTGGGAATTTACCATCGACGACGGCAGTAATGTTTTAAAGCGATGGGATTGGAAGTCGTTCCGCGAGTTGCCCACCGAGACCGTCACGGTCGATATACATTGCGTAACGCGATGGTCGAAACTCGGTACATCGTGGGAAGGGGTTTCGCTGGATGTCCTGCTTGCAGATGTAAAAACAGATTTGTCCTATGCGATGTTCCGCTCGTACGGCGACTACACAACAAACCTTCCCCTGAAAGATGTTGTCAACAAGCAGGCCTGGGTCGCCTTCAAATTTAATGGTGCCGATCTTGAGCCCGAACACGGCGGCCCCGCGCGCCTTCTCGTCCCTCATCTATATTTCTGGAAGAGCGCCAAATGGGTGAGGGGCTTGACGCTGATGCCGCACGACAAGCCGGGCTTTTGGGAAAACCTCGGCTATCACATCTATGGAGACCCATGGCTGGAACAGCGGTACTCCGACCAGTGACGTGGCGTAGCGCCAAGGTTGTCGGACTGCGCGACGAAACGGCGACCGCGCGGACGATCGCACTTGCGGTTCGCGATTGGCCCGGTCACGTCGCCGGTCAGCACGTTGATGTGCGTTTGACAGCTCCAGACGGATACTCTGCGGTCCGGTCCTACTCAATTGCGTCAGGTCCGAATTCGGACGGGCGCATCGAAATTACCGTCGAGCGACTGCCGAACGGCGAAGTGTCACCCTACCTGACGAAGGAACTCATGGTCGGCGATGATGTGGAATTGCGAGGTCCGATTGGCGGCTGGTTCGTGTGGCGCCGTGACCAAACAGAGCCGATCCAGCTCGTGGCTGGTGGCTCGGGCATCGTTCCTCTCATGGCCATGATTCGCTCGCGTGCTTCGGCCGGCAGCTCCGCTCCATTTCGATTGTTGTACTCCGTAAGGGAACCGGGAGCGGTTTTTTACCGGGATGAACTGCAGGCGCTATCAGATCAGGATCGTTCCGTGATTGTCACTTACGCGTACACGCGAGTTGCTCCGAAAGATTCGCCGCGCCCGCCCGGCCGCATCGACGCAATGCTAATCGCGACCGGTACATGGCCCTCGAATCTTGGCTCAACCAGCTACGTTTGCGGCCCGACATCATTCGTCGAAAATGCGACCGACCTCCTGATCGCCGGCGGATATGGTCGCGAAAACATCAGAACAGAGCGCTTCGGCGCCACAGGAGAACGGAAATGAGTGCATCCATAAATGTAGGAACAATCTCGATGACTGAACTTTGGCATTTCTCGGCTAGCGAAGTCGCTGGCCTCGTAAGGTCGGGCAAGATATCCGCACGTGAGGTAGCCGAAGCGGCGCTGCAGCGGCTCGACTCGATCAACCCGCGGATCAACGCAATCGTCGACTGCCGGCCCGATCTGGTGCGACAGCAGGCAGACCAGGTGGACAGTCTGCTGGCCCGAGGCAACGACCCGGGTCCCCTCGCCGGCGTGCCGATCACTCTCAAGATCAACATCGACCAGGTAGGGTTCGCCACGAGCGATGGCAGCAGGCTGCGAAAGGACTGGGTCGCCAAATTCAACAGCCCTGTCGTAGACAACCTGGTGCGCAACGGTGCAGTGCTGCTAGGGCGCAGCAACTCGCCAACGTTTGCCCTGCGTTGGTTTACCAGCAATGTACTCTATGGCAGCACACGCAACCCACGTGACCCGCTGCTCACTCCTGGCGGATCCAGCGGTGGTGGAGCTGCCGCCGTCGCAACGGGTATTGGACACATTGCCGTAGGAACAGACGTTGGCGGCTCAGTGCGCTATCCCGCGTATGCTTGCGGCGTTCACGGGATTCGTCCCAGTCTCGGGCGAGTCCCTGCATACAACGCTTCCTCGCCGGAGGACACCATCGGGCTCCAAATAATGCACGTGAAGGGCCCGATTGCACGTACCGTCCAGGATCTTCGCCTCAGTCTAGCCGCGATGTCGGGTGCCGATCCACGAGATCCCTGGTCGGTACCGGCGCCTCTGGAAGGCCCACCCATGCCGCTGCGTGCCGCACTGTGCGTGCGACCGGGAGGGATGCGGGTTGCCCAGGAAGTCGAAGCAGAAGTTCAGGATGCCGGACGTCGCCTTGCCGACGCAGGATGGACCGTGGAGGAAATTGCGGATACGCCGCCGTTGAATGAGGCGGCTGAAGTTAACGAATGGCTGTGGCTCGGTGACGGTTTCCCGGAGCTTGCGGATGCCGTAGAGCGC
>Ga0210403_10005088_pt1 | contig 11224 bp, 6 predicted proteins | sample IncBWC19MmetaG_FD_150863 | JGI IMG/M metagenome (GOLD analysis project Ga0210403, IMG submission 150863) | Forest soil microbial communities from Barre Woods Harvard Forest LTER site, Petersham, Massachusetts, United States - Inc-BW-C-19-M | ecosystem: Environmental > Terrestrial > Soil >... | reverse complement strand
AAAATCTAAGTCCAACTTAGACTCGTTGGTCATGCTTTCGGATCTTTTTGCACCCGCTTATATTACTGTGGCTTTGGGTTTCGAATATCATCCGGTTAAGTATTTTAAACTTCGTCTTTCACCGATTGCACCTCGATTAACCATTGTAAACGATATCTCCCGGTTTATTAACGCAGATAACCCCACGCCATACGGTGTGTCGCCTGACCGCTCAACTAGAGTACAGTGGGTTGCATTTCAAATACTTGCCGAATTTGACAAGGACATTGCAAAGAATGTCAACCTTAAGTGGCGTTATATTTTATTCGGGGATTACCAAAATTTATCAAGCGATCACCTTTACCACAGACTTGACCTCAATCTTGTTGCGAAGTTGGGCCGGTTCGTCAATTTGAATCTCGGTACAATTCTTTTATATGATCAAAGCCAAGATAAGAACGTGCAGTTCAGTCAGGCGTTTTCTGTTGGAATGATATATACCTTCCAGAATTTTGCAGCTAAGAAGTAACAAAGGCACCTAAGCTTTCGTATTCGTTGATAATTAATTTTTTTCATTAGTAAAGTTTGACAGAAATTCCGAGCTGCCTTGTTTTTTTGATGAGTCAATCCTGTAACTCTTATAATAGGTTGTGTAAGGAGTCCGGGCTGCAAAGTATTGAGCTTTGTATCTCGATACATTCATCTCCTACAAAAATACAAAATGAAAAATCTACTCATCCTCAGTCTTGTTTTTGCATCCACTCTAGTCAGTCTTGCGCAAACCTTTAACAAAAAAGCAGCCGTCAGCTTATTTGAACCAGGTGATTATTTTTTCTGTCATGGTTCATTATCTGTTGAATCCAATGATGATCATTCAACAGATAATAAATTGGCTTCTCTTCATCTTAAAGTGGTTGGCTTAACAACACAATCTCCGATAAATGCCGACATTACTATTTTCTACAACAGCGATTTTATAAAAGACCGTTCTGGAAAGGCTGAGTCGGGAGAATTCAATGCTAGCCTTTTAAAATTTGGCTGGTACATCATTTCACTATCCGCTCCTGGATACTTTGAAGCAACCGATACTGTTTGGTTAATCAGTGAAAAAAGAATGATTTTCAATAAAGTCTTCTACATGGTGCCCATTGAAATTGGGATGAGTGTAACGTTGAGCAATATCAATTTTAATTTTGGTAAAACCACCTTGTCTGAAAAGTCTTTCATTGAGCTCGATAAAGAGGTGACGTTTTTAAATAACAATCCTAAAGTAGTATTTGAAATTGCCGGTTATACTGACAGTGTTGGCCCTAAAGATTATAATCTTGTATTGTCACAAGGTCGTGCCCAGACGGTAGTTGATTATCTGGTTAGTCAAGGTGTAGGACGTACGCAGTTGGTGGCCCACGGATACGGGGATACGAGACCCGCGAAAAGCAACGAAACCGAGTCGGGTAAAGCAAATAATAGGCGTGTTGAGTTTACAGTCTTAAGTATGAATTTTGCCTCGCATGCGCTTAACGAATCAGTGAATTAGATGGACTAAATCAACGATAGGAAAATATGGTAATCAGATATAAACTATCGCACCCCTTTTCTGAATTGTAATAGTTAGGACTTGATCCGACAGTCAGGTCGTTTCGGCATTCCTTCACCGATCGGCAAAGGTCGCCCCGCTTCAAAAATAAGGGGTTACGCGAGAGGCCCTGCGATGAAGTAATGAGTCGAAGTGATCATGCTAGTTGGTACACTCCAAAATTGTTAGAATTTACACTGCCCCCGAGGGGATTTCAGAATCTCCTAAATTGGCTTTGGCCGGATATCCGAACGGGTACAGGCCACTCTGGTTATTAAAGAACTTCGGGAGTAATTTAAACTCTGCGATCTATAAATTTTGTGATCTTACGTCCTCCAAATTGCATTTGCTCCAATTCGGGAGAAGTAGAGAAATTAATTTCAGGAATTACCCTCAATTGGGATTGAAAGACCGATTTCAGATTTGATTCAATATTGCGGGCATGATCCTCGTGCGCAACAATGTATAATTTCAGTTCGTCAGTACCTAATGAACTGGTGTAGACCTCAACAATATAATTCTGAATATGATCAGTCTTTTGAAGGATTTCAAATATTATCGGCGGATATATCGTTGTACCTTTTAGTTTTATCATTTGTTGCTTCCGTCCCAGAATAGGCCCCATGCGTAAGGTGGTTCTTCCACATTCACAGGGCTCCGTAAAAACAACGGCCATGTCGCCCGTTTTATAACGAATCAGTGGCATGCCTTCCACGCCAAATGTTGTAATGGTGACTTCACCCGTTTCTCCACTTTTTACCTGGCTATTATTATCGTCCAACAATTCAACATGTACCAACTCCGGGTGATGATGGCCCCCTTTTCCATGAACGCATTCCGTAAACGCAGTTTGCATTTCAGTGGAAGCATATGTGCTGTATAGTTGCACGTTCCAATCTTCAACAATTCTTTTTCCTAACGTGTTCAATTTGAAATTAGATGTACGCAAACTTTCACCAATACAAATAATTTTCTTGACAGAGCTTTTGTTGAGATCAATACCCTGTTGCTTCGCAAACTCGATCAATTTAATAATGAATGATGGAACCGAAACCAAGACGGTTGACTTAAGACGTTGGATGGTTTCCAATTGCATAGACGGCAGCCCAGGTCCAACCCGCGCCAATCCAGCGCCTAATTTCCTGATACCTTCATAATAGGCAACGCCTGCCATAAATTGACGATCGAGTGTAATCATCAGTTGATAGATATCCCTCGGCGTCCCATCGGCACAGGCAAATGAAATATACTCATTGTAGGCCAAGCGCTGCAAGTCATTATTTGTGAGCGCTATGGTCACCGGTTTCCCCAAGGTTCCAGAAGTGGTAGTATATTCAATAATTCTATCCCTCGGAACGCACAAAAACTCCCAATTGTAAAGTTGAAGTTGGTCTTTAGTTGTTGGAGGTATTAATAGGATATCTTCCAACGACTTAATAGAATTGATATTAATGCCATGAGATGAAAATAACTTTTGGTAAAATGGTGAACTCTGAGATACATAATTCAATAATGTTCTAAGCCGCTCCTCCTGACTTTCTTTAATCTTTTCAGGAATCTGCAATTCTATCTCCGGAATATATTTCATTGTTCTATTATAACTACTGCACAGGCTATATTTTGAAGGTGCGACATGGACAAATGTATTTTATTCCAATTGTTTTCGAGAGATTTTAATTTAAAGTCTCCCTTCAGATTAAATGATGGCTTGCCCTGATCATCATTTACAATTTCAATATCTGATAATTGACTCCCTAACATCAAGCCCAATCCAGTTGCTTTTAAAAATGCCTCTTTTGCAGCAAAGCGGGCAGCATAATTTTCCTCCTTGTATTTCTTTGATTCACAGAAAGTGATTTCGCGTTCCGAAAATATTTTTTCCCTAAACCCGTTGTTCTTGTCAATTTTTTCGATGACCCGATCCAACTCAATCACATCGATACCTACTCCGAGGATCATTTTATTTTTTGATTACAGAGCTTAAGGCTCTTTTCCATGTGTTCACGTTCCTGTAAGGTAGCAACTTCTTTAGTTAATCCCGTTCGATAGAACGGAACTGCTTTCGTATATTCAAGATGTTGCAAATAAAAATCACCCGCAACCATAAAGGCCTGGTAGGAATTAGGATTCCACTTAATTAAGCTATCCGGCTGAAGATCTGAACGTGTATTGAATTGAAATCGATAAGGGCTGAATTTCACATACGATTTATATTCAGGAGTACCTAGAAATAAATCGGCAGGAATAATACGGTCCTTTTCATAAACTTCATGGTTCCTATTCATTGGTTCATTGAAAACTTTATTTAAGTCGTAGCAAACAAATTTACCGAGTTGCCATGGAGAAGTTGATATCCAAACCAAACGTTTCGCCGGCTGAAAAATAATCCCATGATTAGCCACCAGCTGATTGATGGTTTTTTCATTTCCCATGCCAATGTCTTTATCACCCAAACCTTTTTGGTCACGCAAAATCAATGCGGTTTTGCTAATCGAATTTTGTCGTTGTTTGCTCAGCAACTCCTCAACACGATCAAACCGATAGGATGAAGCACTTTGTAACAGGTGATTTTTGTTCAGCTGAGTGCTTCCCAATGGATTGCCCTGAAAGTGATTGGTGCATACAATATAATTATCGGATGATTGAACCAAGTCCATTGTATCCGGAGTTTTCTCAATGATGGCAGCTTTGCCATCGATGGCTGATCCAATCAAAAACGATTCGGACACAAACATCTTTCTCTTTTCAGCTATCTGGTAGGCCTCCTTCAGCGTTGAGGCATATTGAAGAATCTCCCTCGCCACTAGCGAAACAGGAGTAGCAGAAGAAAATTGAAATTCAGATTTTGCCGCATTGATGGTGACAGTAAGTCCTTTCACATTCATTCCTGAAAGAACGCCTATCATTCCACCAAAAGTCACCATCATAAATTTATTGCCATGAGATGGATTACAAAAGGCAATAATTTTATCACGGGCAAAATCATCACCCAAATAAAAATCAAAATTCCGTCCGATTATGAGTGTATTATCTTCCGATCTATTTCCCCATGTAGCAAACGAAGTGCATCCGACCAAAGACATATTTTGCAAAGCATGCCCAATGTCGTGGGCTGCATGGTAATTCAGAAGGCGCTGATATGAATTATCAATGTAATCAAAACTGTGTGATGCTGACTGCGACACACCATAAATTTCAAGCTGGTATTCTCGGGGAATACTCACATTAAGATTTCTGTTGAACAATTTGATTACATATTTTAAAAGATTTCTATACGAAGGAGAGGGCACCAGCTGCTTTAACTGATTGGTGAAAACTTCTTCTTGGTGCCGAATCAACACGTTGGTGAGCCTACCATTGGCTACTCCACGCTCAAAGGGCTCGCCCTCCGTATATAATTCATAATAACCACTTTCGCTTTTTCTAAACCAATTGTTACCCAACCTGAAAAGTCCGCTGTCAGGCTGTGTCACCTGACCTTGTAGTGAGGCAAAAGAGTTCGGTGTTGGTGGTTTCCCGCCGGGAGAATAATACAAATAAGATATATAAAGGACGAGTCCCGTCAGCAGCAACAGGATTGTTCCCAAAAACCAGCCGAGAATTTTAGTTATCCTTTTGAGCATTTTTAATTTCATCAATTAAATACTCCATCCCAAGTATTTGGGAGCAGGTAAGTATCGAGCTTACAGTTACCCCAAGTATCCCATGAAGATTTATGTTTTGGCCGGTGAGGAATAAATTCGGAATTTTTGTGCGTGGGGAAATAAATGTTTTGAGCGGCTCACGATAATCTTTCGTCAAACCATACAGCGATCCATCCTCATTGCCGATGTAATCACGGGCCGACAACGGTGAGGCTGTAGTATAAGATTTAATACTGGCTTTAAAACCAGGAAATTGTTTCTCTACATAGTCAAAGAGTCTCTCCGCTTTTTCTTTTTTGAACGCTTCATAATCTTCGCCTCGACTGGCTTCATCGGAAACCGTATTCACAGTATGCTCCCATTTTTTTACTTCGCTGAAGCGCATGTAAGCCATAATCGTAACACCTTCTGTATAGACAGATACCTTTGATGAGGTTGTGAAAAATAAAGCAAATCCCATGGGCCATTTCTCTTCTGTGTAATTCAAAACTCCCCATGGATCTTGTTCGTCAAAATAATAGTAATTATAGTTCAGATGTTTGAAGCTATTTTTCTTCATCACCACGTTTGCATAAAAAACGGAAATGGAATTTTCCAGGCTTTTGATACGGGTTCTGAATGCTTTTTTAAGCAAGGTGCTTTCAGTTATTGCCAATGTTTGAGCCGGATGAATATTAGAGATAAATAGTTTTCCAAAAAATCGCTCCCCTTTATCGGTTTCAGCATAGGTCAACTCACCTCCTTCTTCTTTTAATCTTACAACTTTGATGTGCTTCAAGATTTTTCCACCTCGCGAAATAATTTCCTTTGCCAGATGGCGCGATATCTGCGAGCCGCCATCAACAAAGCGCCAGGAACTTTCAATATAACTGTTGAGAATCAGGGCATACATATACAGTGGAGTTTTGTAGGCCGCTCCGGCATAAAGCAAATTGTTGCCTGCGAGTACGTCTTGAAGTTTTTTGTTGGAGGTAATACTTTCTATAAATGTTTTTGTGTCCGTTTCCAACGATTCCATCTTTTCAGAAAGACGGCCACCAACACGAAGGTTGTACAATGGGAACTTACTGCAAACCTCTTTTATTACCTGGCAATATTTTCTGATAGCTTCTTCTTCATCCGGAAATTCTCGGACCATGTTTCGAATGAAATTATCATAGCCTTGTGCGTATTTGTAAACTACCGGATCGCCATTGAATACAATGGCATCAAACACATCCTCGTCCATCCTGCGAAGTTTGAGTTTGTCCATGATACCGAGATAACGAAATAGCTGATAGAGATTCTGCCCTTTGGCAAGTCCTCCAACATAATGAACACCGGAATCAAAAATGACCCTGTCGCGAACGTAAGTTTGCAAGTTGCCACCGATCTGTTTATTTTTTTCAAGGATGCAAACTTTATATCCTTCATTTGCCAATATGGTCCCACAGGCTAAGCCGCCCAGTCCACTTCCAACAATTACCACATCATAATGCTGCTTCATCTCTTCATTCTAAGTCACAAAGTACGCGTTTGATCTTCTATTCAACCTCATCTTTTCTTAATAATCATAAGAACATTCGAGGTGAGCCTCGAACTATCTTCAATTTCAATCGTCAAGCCGTGAAGCGCAACCAGTTGACTAATGCGCTTAGCCGATAAAAAATTCAATGCATGAGTTGATTTATTGAACTTAAGCACTTTTGTCGAGAAAAACTCAGTCAGCTGCGTTCCTTTATGGCGCTCTTTCAAATCAGGGTTGCCATCGCGAATAATCAACATTCCTCCTGGAAGCAAAGCGGCACAGCAGCGATTTAATAAATCTTCTTGTTCTGCGGGTTTGAGATAATGCAATACATCGCATAAAACCATGCCCGAATAGGCGTCAAGAGGAAACTGCAAAATATCTGCTTGGTGGAAATGTAAACGTGCTGACTTGAGGTAGGCGTGAGATGCCGTTTCAATTTTCTCTTCATCATAGTCCACACCGATAATGGTTTGTTCCGAAGATCGGAAGTGAAGCATATAACACATAAATCCATACCCACAGCCGAGGTCAAGGATTGTTCCTGTCTTCGGTAAGAGTTTATAGTAAATAGAATAATTTTTTTCGAGTCGGAGTTTAACCCTCAGATACCATTCGAGTACGGGACCTTTATAGAGATAATTAGAAATCAATCTCTTTGCAAAATAGTCTGGAGTTTCAACTTCTGAGGCTAGTGCAGCGTATACTTGTTTGAAATATCGGCTGATCTTTTTAGCCCGTTCGGTGTATGTAACACCAAATTCTTCATCTTGATGACCGACTGGTGGAAGAAACTTTAAGGTGAATTGCCCGGGATTAGGATAAAATGTTCCTTTCGGAACGGCATAACCCGCTCCATGAATCACCAGTGGTTGAATAGGAAGCTTCAGTACTTCCGCCAGATAAAAAGCTCCCTTGTGAAAGCGTTTCAATTTACCTTCTTCTGATCGGGTTCCTTCTGGAAAAATAACAACAGAATATCCTTCTTGTGTACGATCATGAAGTTTCTTAATGCTTTCTTCCACGCCTTCTGCAATGGGATAATAATCGGCAAGCCGGACGACACCACCCAAAATTGGAGAATTCCATACCCACTGGTTAGTTAAAAGAATTAATTTGGGATGAAGCAAGATCATTAATAAAATATCAACGATCGATGAATGATTAGCGATAATCACACTTGGTTGGGAGAATGTCTTCGATGTTCTATCTATAATTCTCTTTTTAATTTGGGGCTGAAAATAAATGATGATCCACGCCATGCAACTCAGCAATGAGTGAAAGATTAGTTTGATATTTCTTTTTCCAAAAGGAATTATTCTAAAAATAAAACCAATGAGGGACATCACTATTGAGCCAACGATGAATAGGCTATAGGTGAGCACTGCATAAACAAATCCAGACACCGTCATCGGAGGGCGTGCTTTCTGAGTGCGTTGAGTGATTAGCACCCTGAACAAATACGGTTCGATCGTTTGTGACATCACAAAGACACAGACAATACCAATGATGGAGATCGCTGCAATGGACCGCATAGCAGGATGTTTGGCAAAAATCAATACACCAAGGCCAGCTACTGTAGTTACTGCCGATAGAAATATCGATGCGCGGATAGAGGGTAGGTTTTTCTTACCGGTTTTGTATTCCTGCTGAAGGCCGTCCATAATAAAAATGCTGTAATCATCACCTAATCCGAAAATGAACGTCGACACCATCACGTTCACAATGTTAAAATGAATGCCGATCAGCCTCATGATGCCGAGAATCCATATCCAGGTGATAAACATGGGAATAAACGTAATCAATGTTAACTCTATTCGGCCATAGGAAATGAGTAGCGATATAAAAACCAAAATGGCAGTGAACAGAACAATGAAATTAAAATCAGCATTGACATACCCGACAAAAAGATTGGCGAGCATCTGACGGTCGAACGCCTGTGCGTTTGACTTTTGTAATTCTTTATACACGGCTGATTTCGATGATGGGTCAGTGTTTAACAATGTGACCACGGTAAACGTTTTATCTTTCACAATGATATAGTCATCAAAAAAAGTGGTCTGTATTGCACTCATCGCCTCGGCATCCACGACAGTATATTCCTTTGAAATCAAAGACTCAAAATTTTTAAACACTACATCCGAAAATTTCAATTTCTTAGCCTCCATCTGAACGGCGGATGTAACCAATGCTTTCTTTTCCGGGGTCCAGAATGTATTCCATTTTTGAATTCTTTTTCGTTGCAGCGAATCCGAAATCAAAAAAATAGAAACAGAAGAATATTTATTAATTCGACCAGATTCCTTAAGTTTTTGTAAAAGCGGCATGATTTCTTCATTCCTCTTCAGGGCCGTTTCCTTATCGCCCCCACTCGAGACGACAAAGATCGTACTCATGGATCCCCAATTGATCATTTCAAATCGCTGCTGCGACTCAATGGTTTCATCGCTCATGAAGTTGAGCTTGCTTACATCACTATCAAAGGACACTTGACGGGCAAAGTAGAAGAATACAGGTGTGGCCAACAGAATCACCCAAAGAATATATTTTTTGGATGCCCACTCGGTAAATGGAATTCGCTCGATCCAGTTATCCGAATCCTGTTCTTTAAATAAAGTAGCAGAAATAAAGTGAGGAAGAAAAATAAGCGAACACAGTGCAGCACCAATCAAACTGAATCCGGCAAAAAGACCAACATCGCGAAGTACTGTTGCATTAGTGAACTGCAAACAAAAGAATGCCAGCACAGTTGTCGTGCTTCCAAGCGTCATAGGGCTGACCAAATCTTCAATCACCACGCGCACATTATGCGTGTGCTTCATATGCGCGAGAAAATGCAGCGCGTAGTTGACGGCAATCCCCAAAATGAAGGAACCGGCCGCCAACGCAAGGATAGAAACAGATCCTTTGATGAGAAAAATACAACACAAAGAAAATAGTCCGCCAAAACCTACCGGTATCAAGATCAGAAAAGGAACGCGCTTCCGCTTAAAAAAACCAATCAGAAAAACAGCGAGTAGAATGATCATCAAACTAATGGTAACGACAGTGTCTCTCCGCAATTGAACCGCATTACCCACAGCAACCGAGGAGGTTCCGAAAAAGGAAACGTTAAGGAGAGAATGGTTCCCCGATTCATTCCTAATAATAGAGTTTAAACCATTGATAAAGTCAGTATTGTTCCCTGTTTCTATAGACGGGAAAAACGGGGTAATAAAAAAGATAAGATGCCGGTGATCGCGTGTGAGAACGTAGCCATCATATAACTCGAAATTTTCATCATACTGGATCCCACTCAACTTGCGAAGAGCCAAAAAAGAAAAACCGAGAGGATCTTTTAGGATAATCTTTTTCATTCCTACTCCCAACGGAGAGACTAGTTGGTTGTAATTTTCTTGCATTGCTTTCTTTGTGCTTTCTGGCTTGAGCAAAGAATCTAGTTGGATATAATCCTTGTCATCAAGGAAAACAGGTAAGTAATCATGCACCTTATTAACTATCCGAAATATTTTTTCTTCATCAACACGGCTTGTGATTTTGGCAATGTAAGGCTTGAGGTTGCTTTCAAAACGCGCAATCAGTTTATCGGCAATAGCGACAAGACTATCCGGATTTGGCACCGAAGCGCTGTCCTTCATCGAAACCATCACCGTCAACTTTTCGGCAAATTTTGAATTTTGAAATACGTAGTTAAGATTCTCTACTTTTTTGTCCTCCGGAAAAAACTTGGTAATGTCTTCTTCAATTTTTATTTGAGATGCTCCAGCCGTCAGCAGAACCACAGTGGAAATAAAAACAATCCAAAAAATGGATTTACGTTTCTCAAAAAAATCGTAGAGGAAAAGAAAGAATGATACCATACCTCAGGTTTTCGGTTTCTTGAAAATTTTTAATCCAAGATAAGTCAAGGTACCTAAAATGGTTCCCGCAATTATGGCAAACGTTATTGCCCCGAATACATACTGAACAGAATTATTTCCAATCATTTCCAAAGTAATAGGATCATGAAACGAAATGTATTGAGCACGATCGCCCATCCACAGTGCACCGGTTAAATGACTTAAAAATAAAATAACAGGGATCATAGGCGGAATACTAATATTGGCCGCAATGATTACCAGTGCTTTGTTTAGCCTAAAGGCAAATGCTAATCCAATCGCCACAATCAGTTGAAAACCCCAAATAGGGACGATCCCCATAAAAACACCAACCCCAATAGAAAGCGCTTTTTTAAAATTAGAATCATCCGGATGAAAAAGTTGCTTTTTCAGCGTTGACCAGAATTCACCTTTTCTTTTACCGAAGAGAAAGTCGCGGGGTTTAATATAAAAAAGTGCGATCGTGACCAGAACGGTGTTTAAAATACTGATCCGTGTAAAATCCTGAAATGGCCTGAAGTGTGAAACGCGATCCTCCTTCCTGGCATAAAATACCTTGACGGGTACCTCAGCCATGGCAACACCTTTCCACACCGAGCGAACCATGACTTCTATTTCGAATTCAAATTTTCGGGTAATA
>Ga0210403_10005086_pt1 | contig 11225 bp, 14 predicted proteins | sample IncBWC19MmetaG_FD_150863 | JGI IMG/M metagenome (GOLD analysis project Ga0210403, IMG submission 150863) | Forest soil microbial communities from Barre Woods Harvard Forest LTER site, Petersham, Massachusetts, United States - Inc-BW-C-19-M | ecosystem: Environmental > Terrestrial > Soil >... | reverse complement strand
CGACGGCGGATCGACGATGCGCTGGGAAAACTCCAAGCGCATCGTCGATCCGCCGTCGCCCGAAAAGTTGAAAGTGATTCACGATGTGGTTGCCGCCGCCGCCGGATTGGACGCCAAGCGGGGCGATGAGCTAGTGGTGGAGGCGTTTCCGTTCGAAGCGACGCTTTTCGCCGAGCCTCCGGGATTTTCTGCGCCGGCGTCCGGCGAACCAGCCGCTCCTCCCGCTGTCGTGCTTCCCAAGTGGTTGCAAAAGAATACGTTGATGTTCGGCGGAATCGGAGCCGGAGTTTTACTTGCGTTGATCGTCGGATTCGTACTGTTCCGCCGTCGCAGCAAAGCGGCCGGCGCAGCCGAAATGAACGCGGCTGCGTCGCTGGCAGCCGGCGCCAAATCCACACCCACTTCGCCCGATGACCTGCAAAGGCAAATCGAGGGCCGCATGGCCGAACAACACGCTGAAAATGCGCGCCAGGAAGTGGAAGCTCTGATGGCGTTAAAGATTCCCGTGGTGAAGACCAAGAAGACCGAAGTGCTGGTGAAGCACATCGCCACCGAAGCCAAGACGGACGCCGACGGGCTCGCTAGCGTCGTCAGGACTTGGCTGAATGGTTAGGATCGGCGACAGCAAATCGGAAGCTCTCCCCGGCATCCGCAAGGCCGCGATCCTGATGATCATGATCGGCCAGGACGCCTCCAGCACCATTCTTCGCCAGCTTGACGAGAATGAGGTGCAGCAGATCACGCGCGAGATCGCCCGCGTCCAGATGCTTGCGCCGGAGGAAGCCGAAGGCGTGCTGGAAGAGTTCTACCAGATGTCGGTGGCTCACGACTACGTCATCAAGGGAGGCGTCGAGTACGCGCGCAAAGTGCTGGTGAACGCTTTTGGAGCCGAGGAAGGACGCAGAATCTACGATCGCCTGATCAAGACGCTCTCCAGCGAAACACTCAGCTTCGACGCGCTGCAAAAAACCGATCCGCAGCAGCTCGCGAAATTCATACATCACGAGCATCCCCAGACCATCGCCCTGATCCTGTCGCACCTCAACCCGTCGCAAGCGGCGGGACTCCTGTCGTCCCTGCCCGCGGAAATCCGCTCGGATGTAGCTCTGCGGATGGCCAGTCTTGACGAAATCTCTCCGGAGATCGTCACGCGCATCGCCGGCGTGATCGGCGCCAAACTCAAATCGCTGGGCGAGATGAGCCGCGAAGCTTACGGCGGCGTCAGCGCTGTCGCGGAAATGCTCAACCGCCTGGATTCGACCTCCAGCATGGAGATTCTCGAAAGCATTGAGCGCGACAACCCCGCACTGGGCCAGACCGTCCGTCACCTGATGTTCGTGTTCGAGGACCTGCTGCTGCTGGACGTGAACTCGGTAAAGGAACTCCTGGCTAAGGTCGACAAGAAGATTCTCACGGTCGCACTCAAGGGGACCAGCGATCAGATGAAGAATCACATGCTGCAGGCGATGAGCCAGCGCGGTTCGGAAATGCTGAAAGAGGATATGGACGCACTGGGGCCCATCAAGATCAAGGAAGTGGAAGCGGCGCAGCAGCAGATGATCGCGGTGGTCCGGCAGCTCGAATCCGACGGTGTCATCAGTCTGAAGGGCAGCGCGGGAGAGCAATATGTCGTCTAGGCTGATCCGTCCTGGCGACACTCGATCGGCAGGCGCAACCGCCTGGCGTCCGCCGGATCGGCGTCGCGCGAATTTTGCGCGATCGCCCGAGCCGCAGATTCAGCCGGCTGGCGTGCAGGCCGAAAACATGCAGCGCGACATGGATGCGCAGGCACAGGCCGCCTACCAGCAGGCATTCGCTGCTGGAGAAGCCGCCGGAATCCAGCGCGCGTCGGAACGCATTGAACCCGCCGCTGCCGCGCTGAACCGGATGACGCATGAGTTGACTTCGCTCCGCTCGAAGTTCCGCGCCGACGTGGAACAGGACACCGTGAAGCTGGCGATCGCGATCGCACGCCGGGTGCTGCATCGCGAACTTGCCACCGATCCCGAGGCGATCCTGGGCCTAGTGATCGCGGCGTTCCAGAAACTCGACGCGCGCGAAACGCGCCGCTTGCGAGTGTGCCCCGCCGACGCGGCGATCCTGCACGAATATCGTGCGCGCCTCGATTTTCCGTCTGGACTCGAAATCGTCGCGGACGCCTCCCTTCAACCCGGCGGCGTGGTGTTTGAAACCTCGCGCGGAGAATTGGACGCGTCCGTAGCCACGCAGCTTGCTGAAATAGACCGCGGCTTTACGGATTTGCTGCGGAGACGCGGCCGATGATTCTCCAACCTTATGTCGACGAACTTCCGCGGATCGAAACACTGCGCTCCATTGGCCGCGTGCGCGAACTGGTCGGTCTCCTGATCGAATCCGACGGGCCCGCCGCCGCGCTCGGCGATTTCTGCCAGATCCAATCCACTCGCGGCGACGTGCGCGCACAAGTGGTCGGGTTCCGCGACGGACGCGTTCTGTTGATGCCGCTCGAAGCCACTGGAGGCTTGCAGCAGGGCGATGTAGTGGTCGCGCGCCCTGAAGCCGCGTGCGTCGAAGTCGGCCCCGATCTGCTGGGCCGTGTGCTTGACGGATTCGGCCGCCCCATGGACCATGGACCGGCGATACGTCCGGAAGGGGTTCGCGATCTGTATGCCATCCCGCCCGGCCCCCTGGAGCGTGAACACATCACCGAGCCGCTGGTTACTGGCGTCCGCGCCATCGATGGCATGCTTCCCTTCGGAAAAGGCCAGCGCATCGGAATTTTCGGCGGATCGGGTGTCGGCAAGAGCACGCTGCTGGGTGCCATGGCGCGCCACAATTCAGCCGACGTCAGCGTGATCGCGCTGATTGGCGAGCGCAATCGCGAAGTTCGCGAATTCCTCGAAAAAGAATTGAGCGCGGAGGGTCTCAAGCGCAGCGTGGTGGTGGTGGCCACTTCGGACATGCCCGCGCCGCTCCGCATCCGCGCGGCATTCGTCGCCCTGGCCCTCGCCGAGTATTTTCGCGACGCCGGAAAGAGCGTCCTCCTGGTGATGGATTCGGTTACCCGCCTGGCCATGGCGCAGCGCGAAATCGGACTCGCCGCGGGTGAGCCTCCGTCGCAAAAGGGCTACACCCCCAGCGTGTTCAACCTCCTGCCCAGGATTTTTGAACGCGCCGGCAATTTCAAGTCCGGCTCCATCACCGGATTCTTCACCGTGCTGGTGGAAGGCGACGATTTCAACGAACCGATTTGCGACGCCGTGCGCGCCATCCTGGATGGCCACGTGGTTCTCTCGCGCGACTTGGCTGCGGCAGGGCACTATCCCGCCATCGACATTCTCAACTCCATTAGCCGCCTGGCCAATCGCGTGTCTCCTCCAGAACAACGTGAATCCGTGCGCAAACTTCGCGAAGCCCTCGCGGATTATCACCGCTCTGAAGATCTGATCAACCTGGGCGCTTATGTGTCGGGAGCCAACGCACGCCTGGATTCGGCCATCAAAGTTCGTCCCCCGCTGCTCGACTTCCTGCGGCAGGATTCCGAGCAGTGCGCGCCGATTCAGGAAACCATGGCCAGGCTCCAGGCGCTGGCGCTGCAGATCGCATGAAAAAATTCAGTTTTCCGTTGGGCCGCGTGCTCGATTGGCGCGAAACGCAGGCGATCATCGAGGAATCGAAACTCGAGCGTCTGTATGCCGAACTCCGCGTCATCGACGCAAATGAAGCTGCCCTCATCCGTCAGCGCGACGAATCCAATCGTGCGCTGCTCGCTGCGCCGGCTACCACCGGAGCCGATCTCGCGGCGCTGGACACGTTTCGCCGATTCACCGCCGCCGAGCACGTCCGTCTGGAACAGCGGCGCGTCGATTGCTCGAAGCGCATTGCCGCCCAGATCCAGACACTCGCCTTGAAACGCCGCGAAGTTCGCTTGCTGGAACGGCTGAAAGCGCGTCGCTTCGCAGCATGGAACCAGGAATTCAACCGCGAAATCGACGCACAGGCCGATGAGGCTTATCTGGCAAAGTGGAGCGCGCGTTCGATCCGTTTGCCTATCAAGTAGCTTATAGGCTACATTGAAGGTTGAGTCGCGAGATAGAGATCCTGTTATACCGCAGGGGTCGATCGGCTCCTTTTTCAGACTGGCTTGATTCGCTGAAGGACTCTCGATCGGTGGCGATCGTCCGCGCTCGCCTCAATCGGATCCGACTAGGAAATTTCGGAGACTGCAAGTCCGTCGGAAATGGTGTCGAGGAGTTGCGTATCGATTTCGGCCCTGGTTACCGGATTTACTTCGGCCGGCAAGGATTGCTCGCCGTGATTCTGCTTTGCGGCGGCGATAAGAAAACGCAAGCGCGGGACATCGCGACGGCGCAGAAATATTGGAAGGAGTATCTAGATGCCAAAGCTGCTCGGTAATACCGAATCTTATCGTGAGCGCCTTCTGGAATCGCTGCGGAATCCGCTGGAGGCGACTCAATACTTGAACGCTTGCCTGGAGGACGAAGACGCCCGCGTATTTCTCTTGGCTCTTCGCGACGTTGCCGAGGCTCATGGCGGAATCCGCGCGTTGTCGCGCGAAACTCGCCTCAACCGCGAAAGCCTATATCGCATGCTTTCGACGTCTGGAAATCCGTCGCTGGACAGCTTGGCTGCCGTGCTGCATGCATGTGGCCTGCGCCTCGCCGTTCAATCTGCCGCTCCCAAACGGCGTAAACGCCGGATCGCGTAACAGCTTCCGGTCGTCGAGCAAAATGGGCTAACGCGCGGATGTCAGCCAAAACGAATTGCTTCGGTCCAGTAAAATAAAGGTTTATGCCTCGCCGCCGTATCGGAATTCTTACTGGAGGCGGAGATGTTCCCGGCCTCAACTCGGTCATCAAAGGTGTCGTTTATCGCGGAACGGAAAACGATTGCGAAGTCATCGGTATCCGCCGCGGTTGGGAAGGTCTCACGCATCTCAATGTGGACGATCCAGCCAGCCTGGAACGCTACATCTGGCCGCTCAATCGTGACAATACGCGGACCATCGATCGCTTCGGTGGCACGGTGCTGCATTCCACCCGCACTAATCCTTCGAAAATGAAAGCGCTGCCCGAAAATCTCGCCGGAAAGGAGTTTCCCAAGACCGGCGACGCCTACGATGTCAGTTCGCAGGTTCTCAGAAATCTCGACCGGCTGAAGTTCGACTATCTGATGGCGATCGGCGGCGACGATACGTTGAGCTACGCCGCGACTCTGGACAAACTGGGCGTGAAGGTGATCGCGATTCCCAAGACCATGGACAACGACGTGCGCAACACCGAATACTGTATCGGGTTTTCTACTGCGATCACGCGCGCCACCGCGGCCATCGGACGGCAACGCACCACCGTCGGCTCGCATGAACGCATCGGTATTTTCCGGATCTTCGGACGCGATGCGGGTTTCACCGCGCTATACACTGCCTACGTCAGTTCGATCCGCTGTTGCATTCCCGAATTCGAAGTCAAGATCGAAAAGCTGATCGATATCCTGCTCAACGAAAAACGTCACACCCCTAGCAACTACGTTCTGCTGGTGATCTCCGAAGGCGCCCGCTGGGAAGGCTACACCGTGCAGGAATACGGCGATCCGGACCCGTTCGGACATCGCAAAAAGATGAGCGTCGGCGAAGCGCTGGCTGATGAAATTCGTAACCGCACCAAGGAAGACAGCATTGTCAGCGACCTGACCTACGACCTGCGCAGCGGCGAACCCGACTTCGTCGACAAGATGATCGCGACCACGTTCGGCAACATGGCGCTGGAATCCGTGCTCCGCGGCGAAACCGGGCGGATGGCAGCCCTGAGCAGCGGCTGTTATGCCATGGTCCCCATTCCCGATCCCGCACTTGGCCCGCGCAAAGTGGACCTCGCGACCATGTACAACACCGATCGCTACCGCCCTGCCTACTCCGACAAGACCGGCATTCCGATCTTCCTGACCCGGGCGTAGTGCGGAAATCAGATTTTGCGTTCTTTGCGCCTTGGCGTCTTTGCGTGACTCGAAAAAATGTCGACTTATGCTGCATACTTGTGATTCAGGACGCTCGCGTGGACTCCAGTAAGATCCGCGAATTCTTCAACCGCGCCGCGGCCGATGAGGAGCATTACCCCTCCACCATCGATCCCCGCATCTGGCACGTCAAGCTGGTTTTGGAACATCTGGGCGATCTCCACGGCAAACGCATCGCCGACGTGGGCTGTGGGAAGGGCCGTTTCGCGAGCCTGGTCCGGGACCGCGGCGCGTCGGTCTACGCGCTCGATCTGGCCGAGGCGATGCTCGCCCGCGTGCAGCCCGGAATTCATCGCTGCGCGGCTTCCATGACCGCGCTGCCGCTCGCCACCGGATCGTGTGATGGAGCCTATGCCACGGAATCGCTGGAGCACGCCATCGACATTCCGGGCGCCGTGGCCGAGCTGTGCCGCATCGTCAGGCCGGGCGGACGCATCGTCATCATCGATAAGAACGCCGAAGCGTGGGGCCGCTTGGAAACTCCGGAATGGGAACGCTGGTTTGGCCGCACCGAACTCGAGCAGCTTCTCTCCCGCCATTGCCGCAACGTCGCCAGCAAACCCATTTCCTACTGGGAAGACGTGCAGCCCGACGGTCTTTTTTTAGCCTGGTTTGCGATCAAGTAACGACGTTCGTACCAGTACCAATTGAACACAAAGAGCTATTTCCTTGGAACCACCCAGTGCCTAAAATCGAGAGGGAATGGAACTGGGGCCGTATCAGCTACAAATCTTCGCGATCATCATCGCGGTTCTGGTGGCGCTCGTGGCGCTGATTTGCGACGTGCTCAAGCGCAACAACGAACAGCTTCGCGAAGAGCTCATCGAGCTAAAGGTCCGTCGCGAAGAAGAGCAGAAATGGGCGCAGGCTTCTGAGCCCAAGACGGAGGAAACTCCCACGCTCCGGACCATGAGTGGACCAGCGGAACCCAAGCGCGCTCCGTCCCCCGACGCGATCGCGGTGATGCAACGGGGAGCGCAGCTCGCGGGCGCCTCACGTGCGAAAACGGCTGAGCGGGCGCCCGAGCGTCCCGTCGAATCGCGTCGCTGAGCGAAAGTCGAAATTAATTCGGCCGGATCGCCTGCTGCGAGGCGTCCTTTTTTCCGCCGACATGCAGGAAACGTCCCACTGACTTCAGCCATCGCTTCCCGCGGCTTTGCATGGGATCGGAGCCGTCGACAGCCGGTGCCGGCTCAGGCTTTTCGACCGGGGCTACAGAAGTGTCCTGTGCCACTACAGCAGCCGGAGCCGGTTCGCGTTTGACCTCTGGCATGGGGATCGCTGGCTCCACCACAGCGGGTTCTGGAAGAGGCGCAGTCTGCGCGATGGCCGTCTCCTTAGGACGTTTGGGTGCGCTTTTGGCAGTCCGCGGAGGCGGTGGCGGAACCGCTTTCGAGCCGCCCGAAACAGCGGGTACTGACGCCGTTTCCGGCACTGCAGGTGGTTCAGACGCCGTAACGGATTTGTCGGAAGCGCCGGGCTCGTTCGCTACCCGATACAAAGCAAACCCCACCAACATCGCGGCGAGCAGAAAGCAGCCTACCCGCATGCCCTTAATAATGTAGTCGCGCATAGCTCTACCTGAACAGATCGACCGCCCCAGGGCGTCGTTTCATACTTTCCACCCCAGTATTTTGCCTGAGGCGATCTCTAAGATGAACACTGTAGTGCTTGCCCTTGTCGAGTTTGTCCGAATACACTTTGAATTCCATGCGAATTATGTTCTAAAATATCGCAATGCCCGCCTGGACCACAGCCATACTTTGCGGATTATCGCTGCAATCCGTCCTTGCCGCGGAATCGCAATGGAGCAGGATGCAATCGCCGAACTTCGAGATGTACACCACCGCCGGCGAGCGAAGCGCCCGCGACACGCTCCGGTATTTCGAGCAGGTCCACGACTTTTTCGCGCAGAATATGCCGGGAGCCGTTGGAAAAACGCTGCCCGTCCGCATCGTCGCGTTCAATTCCGCCAAGGAATACGAGCCCTATCGTCTCAACGAATTCGCGACCGCGTACTACCACGGAACCGCCGATTGCGATTACATTGTCATGAGCCACACCGGCGTCGAAACGTTTCCGACGGCGATTCACGAATTCGTTCATCTGGTGGTCCGGCACTCGAAAATGAATCTGCCACCGTGGCTGAACGAAGGCGTCGCCGAGTTGTACTCGACGCTCAAGCCGCTGGGAGATAAGATCCTGGTCGGATCCCTAATACCCGGCCGCCACTACGCGCTGCTCAACGAAAAGTGGGTTCCGCTTTCCGTGATCCTCGCCGCGGATCACGATTCTCCTTACTACAACGAGAAGAACAAAGCCGGGAGCCTGTACAACGAAGGCTGGGCGCTGACCCATATGCTCGCGTTGGATAACGCCTACCGCACGAAATTCGCGCAGCTCATGCGCACCGTCTCCGCCGGAACCCCGTCACAGGCCGCCATCGAGCAGATCTATCAGAAGCCCTTGTCGGCCGTCGAAAAGGACCTGCTAGGCTATCTGCGCGGAGGCCGCTTTCAGGGCGTCTTGATTCCGACAAAACTGGATAAGATCGCCGACCATCTCGCGGCCCAGCCCGCTGCGGAGTTCGACGTAAAGCTTCTTTTGGCCCAGATCCAAAATCGGCCGGGAACCCAACCAGCCGCCGCGAAAGCGTTCGAGGATCTGATCGCCGAAGATCCCCAGCGTCCTGAACCGCACGTCGAACTCGGATATTTGCAGTGGAGCCAGAAGCGCTCCGAGGACGCGCGCCAGCAGTTCGCGAAAGCCTACGACCTGGGCAGCCGGAGTCCCCGGATGTTGTGGGATTACGGCCGTATGGCCGAATCGCAGGATGCGACAGGCTCGATTCACGCACTCGGGGATCTGCTGAATCTGGAGCCAGACCGGCTGGAGGTGCGCATGGAACTGGCTTCAGTACAACTCCGGTCGCATGCGGCGAAAGATGCACTCGAAACCTTGAAGCCTGTGAAAAAGGTGACGCCGGAAGATGCACCCCGGCTGCTCACGTTGCTAGCGTATGCCAATCTCGAAACCGGCGATCGCGTCGCGGCCCGCAACGCCGCCGATCAATTGAAGCGTGTGGCCCAGGCGCCGGAACAGAAGGACCAGGCCGATCGGATTCTCCAGTCTCTTGAAATACCGAAGGAGGCGCCCAAGCGCGCAGCTGTGGCCGCGGACAGTGGCCCTCCCACGCTTCAGCGTCGCGAGCGAATCGAAGGATCCTTTGAGGTCCGCACGGCGACCATCGAACGGGCGTCTTTCAACGGCAAGTTCGTCGAGCTGCAATGCGCCGACCCGGCCAGAATCGTCCTCCAAACGCCGGAAGGAAAAAAAGTGGTGATGATCGACGATCCGGCCAAGCTGCTCGTAAACGGCAAGACCGGCGAAAAGATGGATCTGAATTGCGGCCGCCAAAAACCGGTCACAGTCCGCGTCGAATACGATCCGCCTGGAGCGAGCCACCCCGGCATCGACGGCCTGGCTCGCGCAATTCACTTCGAGCCCTGAGCCGCGACCACAGGGAGCGGTAGATGCCGCAGTCTCTCTCAGCCCGCAGCAAAGGCTTCAGCCTTCTTCTTTAATCCTCAAACGCAGGCTCGAAAGCTTCTTCTCCGCGCGGCCTCAGTTCGCGATTCCGCATCAGGATCCGCGCGCAAGTGTTCCAACGCAGCAACGCGTCGTCATTGCCCGGAGGCCGCAAGGCTTCGGCGCGCTCGTAATGCTCCATCGCCTCGCGAATCGATTGATACGCAGTGAATCCCGCGCCCGGCGACCCTTGCCTCAGCAGCGACTCCGCCCACCGTTCCGCGATGATCCCCGCATAATACGCTCGCTCATATTCGCCGGCTATGCCCAGCAGCGCTTCCCGCGCGTTCGGCGCCGAAACGCCCTTTCCGAATTGATCCGTCAGGCTCAGCAGCAGCATCACCAAGGCCTGCTGATTCCCCGGATCGATGCGCAGCACGTCCTGGCAAATGCTCTCAGCCTGCCATGGCTCATTGAGCAGACGATACCGTTCCACCTTCGAGAGCGCCTCGGGAATCGCTTCCCGCGAAATCGGTTTCAGCTCGAACATGCGTTCAATATACTCCTCAGGACCAAGGTGGCGCGATCCCGTTCACCCGTGCGTACGCGACCAGTTGCCCCATGTGTTCATTGGCGTGAACGATGATGCGCAGATACATGTCATCTACGGTGGAATCTCTGCCGTTGATCTTGACTTTTCGCCGGAAGCCGGCGGGCTTCAGTCCGGTGCGCGCAGTTTTGACCGCATCCTGCGAGCGCTTCAACCAGTTAATGACGTCCGCCTTCGCAATTACCGTATTTTCAATCTTCTCGCTGGTAAGATCGGCCGGCACCTTGGGACCGGTGACCGCCAGTAGATAGAAGTTCGTAACCGCGATGTGCATGATGACCTCGCTGGTCGATCGCACGCCCGGCGCCGGCCGCCATGCAAACTTTTCGGCCGGAATCGCTTCCGCCAGCGCGACCAGTTGCCGCGAAACATGCAACCATTCTCCGTCGTAGCCTTTCCAAACTCCCTCCAGCGGATCGACCTGAGCATGCAATCGCACCGCTCCGAGAATCACAGTCAGCGCGAGCATCTTCATGATTCAACCATCCTATCCGATTCGCAGAATCATGTGATCCTCATCCACGTAGGTCGAGCCGACTTTCAAAGCACGCGGCTCGGTACCGTACGTTTCAAATCCCAAGGACCGGTACAGTTGCCGTGCCGCATCTTGGCGCGTCGCCACGGAAATCAAAATCTGCTCCAGTGACGAATCCTTCTTGGCCTCCTCCAATATTCTGCCGAGCAACGCCCGTCCAATCCCTTTGCCGCGATGCGAGGCGGACACATAGACTCCATAAATGCGACCTTTGTGTCGCTCTTTCAATCCTGTTTCCTGGATGAATGTCGCCATCCCCGCAAGATCGCCGTTTTCAAAAGCGCCCAACGTCACGTAGCCCGCGCGTGCGTCGCGAAAGCGAAGCGCAATCGTCTCGACGGAAGTCGCCAGGTGCTCTTCAACCGCCTTGCCGAACGCAAACGGTTCAGCTTCCAGGGACTCCAGCCGCAGCTCCCACCAAGCCGCTGCATCGCTCTCGAGAAGACTGCGTATTTCCATGTACAATCCTAACGAATAAGGGTTCGAGCATGAACTTGACGCTGATGGGAGTTGCCCTGGTGCTCCCGATTGGATTGGCGC
>Ga0210403_10005085_pt1 | contig 11226 bp, 9 predicted proteins | sample IncBWC19MmetaG_FD_150863 | JGI IMG/M metagenome (GOLD analysis project Ga0210403, IMG submission 150863) | Forest soil microbial communities from Barre Woods Harvard Forest LTER site, Petersham, Massachusetts, United States - Inc-BW-C-19-M | ecosystem: Environmental > Terrestrial > Soil >... | reverse complement strand
TTGCCTCGGGATCAAGTTTAGCATTGATGTGTACAAGAGGAATAATTATGAACATCAGTTCTCTGACGATCGTACCGGAGTAACTAGTTCATTTAAAATTACTTGTGGCATAGTTTAATTGTTCCACTCCAGATGAGGAACTGCTTGCGGAACATGGTCTTCAGCTTGGAGATGGTATCGGGCGCAAGCTCACGGCTGATCGCATCCGCCAGATAAGCTTCGACGGCGGCCTCGATCGTCACCCTCGGTTTCTGCGGGAGGCCGAGCGGAGGCGCTACGGGTGTGGGCAACAGGGGGACAGTAGCCGGAAGGGGAACGGTTGGCGGTAGAATCTCCGGCTCGGGAGGAACGGTCTCCGGAAATTCCATGCGGTGGCGCAGCCGCTCCGCATCGTCCCAGAGGCGGGTCCTGGCGCTCGTGCGAACGAACTCGCCGTTGTGCGATCCCCAAATCCATTTGGGGCAGTTGCAGCGGCGCCAGAGTTTGTCGTTGACGTGTTTGCAGTCTTCCGAGTGTCGGGTATAGACGGAAAGCATCAGGCCTCCCACTTCAGCGAGATTTTGCTCTGATCGCCGAAATGGGTCAAAACCGGGCGGCTACTGTACAAAATACTGTACAAAAACCGACCCAATTTTTGCCCGAAGTTTCTAAGTCGTTCACGGTAAACGACTTAATGATGGTGGAGGCGGCGGGAGTCGAACCCGCGTCCGAAAGAGCTTCCAACAGAGAGCCTTCATGCTTTTTCCAGTTCATTTTTGTCTCGTCATCGACACTTAGAACGGACAAAGATGCGGCGACGACCAGTCTGATCAGTCTCGTCTTCCGCCGCGCAGACGGAGCAGGGAAGACCAGCCTACTGTGCGACGATCGGTACAGGCCCGTAGGCGAAGCCTGAGCGATCGGCTACTTAATTATTAAGCAGCAAGCGCGAATTGAGGTTCGGCACTTATAGTTTTGTGAGCGATTACGGGTGTCCACACCCCGGCATGCCTCTCTGCCACAAGCAATCCCGTCGAAGCCGTGACGCCCCCATGTGGAGCAGCCCCGCGATAGCGTTGGGCGGTACAAAGAACTGAGTCCAGTATAGCGCGAAGAACGTTGGCTGGACGGTAATTGCGACGCATCCCGCGTTGGATCAGGCGAATGCGATCAGGATCGCTCCGAGGGTGATCAAAGAGCCTCCCGCGATCTTGAGCAGGGTCAGATGCTCGCCTAGAAAGAGCCACGCGGAGAGGATGACGAACACCACGCTGAGTTTGTCGATGGGCGCGACGCTCGAGGCCGGTCCCATCTGCAGGGCGCGAAAGTAGCAGATCCAGGAGAGGCCGGTGCATAGGCCGGAGAGGACCAGGAAGATCCAGCTGCGGCGTTCGATATGTGCGATCGCGTGGTGCTGCTCAAAGCCGAGCGCGACGGCCCAGGCGAAGACGAAGACGACGGTGGTACGGATCGCGGTGGCGAGGTTGGAGTCGATTCCGGAGACGCCGACCTTCGCGAGGAGTGCTGTGGCGGCTGCGAAGAGCGCTGAGAGGAATGCCCAAAAAAGCCAGGTCATGGGGATCAGATGCTCCGGGTTCGGCTAGAGGGCGGCGCTTTCGAGGTCGATTGACTTCCATTCACCGCGTTCGATGCCGGCACGGATCTGGGCGGGGGTGCGCCCCAGTTTGGTCTGCTGGTAGGAGTAGACGGCTTCGCGCATGCAGGTGGAGCAGGCGGCGCCGTGGGTGCCCTCGAAGCAGCTACGCAGGCTGTTGTGGCCCATGGCCCGGTCGCAGCGGCAGTAGCAGGGCTGCTGGTGCAGGACGTTGGGGATCTTGGCCGCCATCTTATAGATGGTCACCTGATAGGAGTGCTGGAAGTAGGGACCGGTGAGTTGGTCGCCGCTCATGATCGGGGGAAGGGGCTTGGTTGCGGGCTGGAGGTTGTAGGCGGGGATGTCCTCGGCGGGGTTGGACCATTGCGCCGAGGCGACGAGCGTCACCAGAACCAGAGCCAAACAACCGAGCAGCTTCTTCATGGCTTCATCATACTGCGAGGGTTGGGTTGTGAGAGGGGTAAAGCGATTAAGGGAGAAGGAAATTGCGGCGAGTTATGGCTTAAAAAAAGGACGGCACGAACGGTACTTTGTCCGTGCCGGGAGGCCAGTGACGCAACTTGCGACAACTTCAGCGCGCTAGGGTCAACGCTAGGTTGTCAAACATTCGGGGCGGTGACTCACGCCAACCTTGAAATTGAGAATAGCATCATTCGACAGAAAAACAAGCAGAAAATGACAGGGAATGGAATATTTCTACGTTTATTCGTAAGGTGTGAGTCGGCCTAGGATACAAGTCTTGTGTTATCAGTGCGCTGTGCGATTAATGCCTAGAATTTGGATTCCCGTTTTCAGGGAGTCAAAATCGCTGAAATCTGTTTTGCCATAGAAATATCCCTGTCGGTGATGCCTCCGGCGTCGTGGGAGACTAGGGCCAGGCGCACCTTGTTGTAGCGGATGTCGATGTCGGGGTGGTGCCCGGCCTGCTCAGCGAGGGTGGCGACGTGGTTGACGAAGCTCATGGCGGCGGGAAAGTCGACGAAGGTCCAATGGTGGACAAGTTCATCGGCTTCGAGGCTCCAACCGGGAAGGATGCTGATTGCTATCTTGAGTTCCGCGCCGCTTAGGGTTGTCATCTCGTCTCCTCGTTCTCGTTACTCAATCGATCTTGGCTTGGCCCGGATGTTAGCTCTTGCGGGACGCTTCGGCAACGGCCGAGTGGCGGGCTGTCGGGACTTCAGTCTCGGTTTGCCTTTACCGGCGTCCTGTCGGCGCGCTTGGCGGCGGCCCAGCCGGGCTTGACGACCTGGCGGGCGCGGCCCAGGGCGAGGGCCTCGGGCTCTACGTCGTCGGTGATGCAGCTTCCGGCGGCGATGTAGGCTCCGTTGCCGACGGTGAGGGGAGCGACCAGGGTGGAGTCCGAGCCGACGAAGACTCCGTCGCCGATGGTGGTGGTGTGCTTGTGAGTGCCGTCGTAGTTGCAGGTGATGACGCCGGCGCCGACGTTGACACCGGCTCCGATGACGGCGTCTCCCAGATAGGTGAGGTGGTTGGCCTTGGAGCCGGCGCCCAGGGTGACGTTCTTGGTCTCGCAGAAGTTGCCGATGTGGGCGGCGGGGCCGATGTGGCTCTCGGGGCGGAGGTGGGCGTAGGGGCCGAGGAGGGCATCGTCGCCGACGATGGCGCGGTCGAGGATGCAGCCGTTGCGGAGGAGGACGCGGTCGCCGATGTGGGAGTCCTGGACGACGGAGTAGGAGCGCACGCGGCAGTCGGAGCCGATGCGAGTGGCACCGAGGAGCTGGACGAAGGGTTCAATAATGGTGTCGGGGCCGACCTGGACCTCGGCGTCGATGACGCAGGTCTCGGGGCGGAAGATGGTGACGCCCTCGGACATCAGGCGGCGAGTGGTGGCGGCTCGCAGGGCGGCGTCGAGGTGCATCATCTCGGCGATGGTGTTGGCTCCGAGGACCTCGTCGACGCTCTCAGCCTGGATGGCGACGACGCGCTGGCTGTCCTCGACCAGCATGGCGGCGACGTCGGTCAGGTAGAACTCGCCGTGGGCGTTGTTGGTCGAAAGCAGGTCGAGTTTGCTGAAGAGCGCGGCGGTGCGGAAGCAGTAGATGCCGGAGTTGATCTCCGGGGCGTCGAGCTGGTGGGGGAGCAGGGACTTCTGCTCGACGATGGTGGTGACGTCGGGAGCATCTGCATTGGTGCGCAGGACGCGCCCGTAGCCAGTGGGATTGGTGGGGACGGCGGTGAGGATGGTCATCGCCGCCTTCTCCTCGCGGTGGAGGGTGCAGATGGCGCGGATGGTCTCGGGGCGGATGAGGGGCACATCTCCGGAGAGGACGACGAGGTTCTCGGGGATGGGCTCGCCGGAGAGGGTGAAGTGGGCCTTGACCATCTGCAGGGCGTGGCCGGTGCCGCGTTGTTCGGCTTGCAGGACGAACTTGACGCCGGTATGGGCGACGGCGTCGCGGACGCGGTCGCTCTCGTGGCCGATGATGCAGTAGATCTGGCTGGCGGGGACGATGGTCTTGGCGGCGGCGATGACGTGCAGCAGCAGGGCTCGGCCGCCGACCTCGTGCAGGACCTTGGGTCTCTTGCTCTTGAGCCGGGTGCCTTTGCCTGCGGCCATGATTGCGATTGCGAATCCAGCGGTGTTCATTGCCATCGATCTCCTGTGCCAGCATATTCTGCGGCGGGCTGTTTAAAACGTCACGGGCCCGCGGTTTCGCGCGCACGTAGTTTGGTTTCTTCCGGTCTCCACCCTGGGTTGGGGTACCCACCCCCTCCCCCCGGCCTTAAGTGCCCAAAGTTTGGAAAACAAGGGACCTAAGTCCAAGTGAAGTCTGGACTCAGGTCGGGACCTTTGGACCTGGTCCGGGACCGAATCGGGACTTTGCTTGTGTCGCTATTTTATCAGCAGGGGCAAGGGGTTAGGGCGGGCTCGACAGCGGGATGAGGGGTTGGAACGGCCCGGGGCTGAAGCCGCTCGTATCTCGTGTCGCTTTTCGCAGGGTTGAAGCCCTGCGCTCCCAGTTGTGGGACGTTGCTGGATTCTCTAAGGGGCGACATTGTTGCCGCCGCAGCAAACCGCAGGTCCTTCGACTTCGCTGCGCTTCGCAGGATGACACTTCTTATCCGATACTAGGGTCGGTCAGGAACTGGCTACTCAGGGCTGATTAGGAGTTGGCGGCGGCTAGGAACTGGTTGCGGGTCCAGTCGTTGCGCTGCTGGTCGGGGCCGTTGCGGTGGCATTGCTGGGAGGCTGTGAGCCAGTGCTGGTTGTTGATGGCTGCGAGCATGGGGGTATTCGGCGAAGAGCTTGGATTCGCCGAGGTTGTAGATCATGTCGTGCAGGGCCAGTTTGGCGGGGTCGGGGAATCCGTCGTACTCCTGGAAGGCGGGTGCGGAGGACGGCGTCGTTGGCGGAGATGACCGTGGTCAGCGGGGCGGTCATGGTCCCGTCGGTGAGGGCGGGCGAGGTGTCGGAACGGTAGGCGTGGAAGTTCTCACCCTGCGGAAGGGCCTGTATCCGGAGGAAGTCGGCGCTGATGTCGTCGGGAGTGGCGGCGCTGCCGTCTGGAGCGACGAAGGCGAGGGCCCGGGCGCTGGCCACGTCGGGCAGCATCTGGCCGATGCCAGCGGTGACGAAGGCTCGGGTATCGAGATACATCCAGGGGACGGCGGTCTCGAAGGCCGTCGTCTGTGTGGTGTACGCCCAGCATGGGCTCATTCTTACGGGTGCAAGTCCCGTCACAAGCAGGTCACGGCGAGTGAAGCGAAGCGCAACTGCATGAGGGCGACCGAGTGTGGGAAGGAAGCGTGGATCGAAGCTGCGGGCCGATTTTCGAGGGTGTGGCAGGGGTGGAAGGGGAAACCCTTCCCCCCTATGCCGATCGACTGCTTCAGATAGATTGGCATAGGTGGGGGCAAGAGTAGCACGGGATTGTTGGCGGTTCGAAGATATGTGTTGCACTCTTCACTTGACCAGCTGAATGGTCATTCAGTATGCTTCGCTGCGATCGGGCTTTGGCCCGTTGGAGCCTGCATCATGCCCGAGCGCACGCTTTCGTCGCCGCAGATTCGCAAGGTTGCTGTTTTGGGAGCGGGCACAATGGGTTCCCGCATCGCTGCACATGTTGCCAACGCCGGGCTGCCGGTGGTGCTGCTGGACATGGTTCCGCCGGGGACGGCGGCTGATGCGGGCAGGGCGGAGCGAAACCGGTTTGCGTTGAGCGCGGTCGATGCTCTGAAGAAGTCGAAGCCTGCCGCCTTTTATGCGCCAGAGAGCGCGCGGCTGATCACGGTGGGGAACTTCTGCGACGATCTGGGGCTGGTGGCGGACTGCGACTGGATTCTGGAGGCGGTCGCCGAGGATCTGGAGATCAAGCGGGCGCTATTTGCGCGGGTGGGGACGCATCGACGGACGGGGTCGATACTGACGACCAATACCTCGGGGATTCCGATTGCGAGTATTGCGGAGACGCTCTCGGAGGAGGCGCGGCGGCACTTCTTTGGGACGCATTTTTTCAATCCGCCGCGTTATATGCGGCTGTTGGAGTTGATTGCGGCGCCGGAGACGGAGGCGGCGGATCTGGTGGCGATTACGCACTTCTGCGACACGCGGCTGGGCAAGACGGTGGTGCGGGCGCATGACACGCCGAACTTCATTGCGAACCGGATTGGGACGTTTTCGATGGGCAATGCGATTCGGCTGATGCAGCTGCAGGGGCTGTCGATTGAGGAGGTGGATACGCTGACGGGCTCGGCGCTGGGATGGCCCAAGACGGGCACCTTCCGGCTGGGCGATATGGTCGGGGTGGATGTCCTGGCGAATGTGGCGCGGAACTTCGAGGCTAAGGCGGAGAGCATCGGGGATGAGCGGCGGGACGTGCTGCTGGCTCCGTTCATTCATACGATGATTGAGAGGAAGTGGTTCGGGGACAAGGCGAAGCAGGGGTTCTATAAGAAGGAAGGCCGGGACGCTGAGGGGCGCGATCTGCGGCAGGTGCTGGACTGGCAGACGCTGGAGCACAAGCCGGTGACGCGGCCGAAGTTCCAGGCGTTGGAGATGGCGAAGAACGTGGAGTCAACCGCCAACCGGGTGGCGCAGCTGTTGCACGCCGATGTGGAGAAGGACAAAGCTGCGGCGTTCTACTGGCCGCTGCTGACGGAGCTGTTTACGTATGCGGCGAACCGGGTTCCGGAGATCGCGGACAGCCTCGTCGAGATCGACGAGGCCATGAAGGCGGGGTTCAACTGGGAGCTGGGGCCGTTTGAGATGTTCGACGCGGCGGGGGTGAGGGCCACGACGGAGAAGATGCGGGCGGCGGGGGCGGCGATCTCTCCGCACGTGGAACGGCTGATTGCGTATGCCGAGGTGAATGGGGAGGCGGAGCCTCGCTGGTACAAGGACGATGTGGCGACGGCGTCGGGGCGGCGGTACTTTGATCCGGTGGCGGGGGAGTATCGGCCGGTGCCGGTGGCGGAGGGGGTTAGCTCGCTAACGGTCATCAAGAAGGCGAATGGGGTGGTGAAGAGGAACCCGGGGGCTTCGATCGTCGATCTGGGCGAGGGGGTGGCGGCGATCGAGCTGCACTCGAAGATGAACGCGCTGGGCGAGGATATTGTCAGCCTGATTACGCAGACGCTGAGGCCGGCGAGCGCGCAGGTGGCGGAGTTTGAGGCGTTTGTGATCACGGGAGACTCGGGGAACTTCTCGGTTGGGGCGAACCTGATGCAGCTGCTGCTGGCGGTGCAGGAGCAGGAGTGGGACGAGGTCGATTTGATGGTCAGGGGGTTCCAGAATATGACCCAGGCGATCAAGTTCTGCCCGCGGCCGGTGGTGGTGGCGCCGTATGGGATGTGTCTGGGGGGCGGGGTGGAGATCGCGATCCACGCGGCAGCGCGGCAGGCTCACGCGGAGCTCTATATGGGGCTGGTGGAGACGGGGGTGGGGTTGATTCCGGGTGGAGGGGGATGCAAGGAGTTCACCATCGCCAGCGTGGCGGCGGGGTCGAGCATACGGGCGGACGCGCGGGGCGAGGGAGTGGAGATCTTCGAGGCGCTGAAGAAGGACGTCGAGGCGATCGCGATGGCGAAGGTTTCGACCTCGGCGGCGGAGGCGAGGGGACTGGGCTTCCTGCGGCCTGGGGACGGCATCACTATGAATCGGGGACGGCTGTTGACGGATGCGAAGCTGAGGGCGCGGGCGATCGCCGAAGAGGGATATAGCGCTCCGATGCCGCGCACAGATATTCCGGCTCCGGGGGAGAACGCTCTGGCTACGCTGAAGTTGGCGGTGTGGACGATGCGGGAGGGGGAGCATATCTCCGATCATGACGCGAAGATCGCTAACTGGGTCGCGTGGATTCTGTGCGGGGGCAAGGTCACGCCGGGGACTCCGGTCGGCGAGCAGTATCTGCTGGATCTCGAGCGGGAGGCGTTTCTGTCGCTGTGCGGGGAGAGGAAGACGCAGGAGCGGATTGCGTTCACGCTGAAGACGGGCAAGCCGCTGCGGAACTAGAAGGCAGCTGTTAGCTATTAGCTTTTAGCTGGGGTTATACAGTTCGGATGGGAGCTTGCCTGAGCTAGGAGCTGAAGGCAGGTTCGCTAGGAGTCGGTTATGAGGGATGTAATCATTGCATCGGCTGTACGGACGGCAATTGGGAAGGCTCCGCGGGGGACGCTGCGTTCGACTCGGCCGGATGATCTTGCTGCGACCGCAATTCTTGGAGCGCTGGAGCGGCTGCCGCAGCTCGACCGGTCGGAGGTCGAGGACGTGATTCTGGGCTGCGCGATGCCGGAGGCGGAGCAGGGAATGAACGTGGCGCGGATCGCGAGCCTGAGGGCCGGGCTGCCGATCACGGCCTCGGCTATGACCATCAACCGTTACTGCGCATCTGGGCTGCAAAGTATTGCAAGTGCGGCCGATAGGATTCGCGGAGGAGGGGCTGAGGTGATTGTCGCGGGGGGTACGGAGTCGATGTCGTTTGTGCCCTTTGGGGGGAACAAGATCTCGGTGAACCCTTGGCTGGTGGAGAACTATCCGGGGTCGTATCTGTCGATGGGGCTGACGGCGGAGCGGGTGGCGAAGCACTACGGGATCTCACGTGAGGCGCAGGATGAGTTCGCGCATGGATCGCACCGGAAGGCGCTGGCGGCGATTGCGGCGGGGAGGTTCGAGGATGAGATTGTTCCGGTGACGGTGACGACGAGCGCTCCGAATGGGAAGGGTAAGGCGGAGACGGTCGAGGCGACCTTTGCGCGGGATGAAGGCCCGCGAGCGGATACGTCGCTCGAGGCGCTGGCCAAGCTGAAGCCGGTGTTTCATGCGAAGGGGACGGTGACGGCGGGGAACTCGTCGCAGACGTCCGATGGGGCGGCGGCGGCGGTGGTGATGTCGGGCGAGCGGGCGGCGGCGCTGGGGATCCGACCGATGGCGCGGTTTGTGGCGTTCAGCTATGCGGGGTGCGATCCGGAGGAGATGGGCATTGGGCCGATCCATGCGATTCCGAAGGTGCTGAAGCTGGCGGGGTTGTCGCTTGAGGATATTGAGCTGTTCGAGTTGAACGAGGCGTTCGCGGCGCAGTCGTTGGCGGTGCTGAAGGTGCTGGGGATCGATCCGGCGAAGGTGAATGTGAATGGCGGGGCGATTGCGCTGGGGCATCCGCTGGGATGCACTGGGGCGAAGCTCACGGCGACGCTGCTGCGGGAGATGCCGCGACGGAAGGCGAAGTACGGGATTGTGACGATGTGTGTTGGCGGAGGGATGGGGGCGGCGGGGATCTTTGAGGCGGTGAGTTGAGCATGATCGGTTACGGAGTCTCAAGCGTCGTGGCATTTGTTACCGGGTTGATGCCGTTCGCGATTCTCCTCGCTGCCGCTGTGTTTGCAGGCGGAAGTTTGGTCGCATTGATCCTATGGGTGCTTACTGGAGCCTGGGCGTTCTGCAGTGTCGTCCCGATTCTTTTTCTGGGTTCCCAAAAGAGCTTTGCTCCAGGTCTGGCGATTGCCGGTTCATCGATGGTCGTTCTCCTGTGCGGATATGCGCTCATCATGCTTTCGACTCATCATCAGGTGTCGGATCCGTTGTATTTCTCCTCTCCTATTGCGATGTGGGCGTGGGCGATGTTTCCGTTTCTATCCAATTCCGTGCAATTTGTGCTCGCCAGCCGTCGATATCAAGAACTCCGCAGGAGGTAGCATCATGGCTACAGTGACCGCAGTTGTTCCTACCGCCAAGAAGACTGCTGGCGGCGCCTTTCTGATTCAGAACGCTACGCCTGCCGAGTGCTTCTTTCCGGAGGATTTTACGGAGGAGCATCGGCAGATTGCGCAGACTACGGCGGACTTTGCGGTGAATGAGATTGTGCCGGTGTCGGATGCAATTGAGGCCAAGGATTTTGCGGTGACGCGGCGGCTGATTCGGGAGGCGTCGGAGCTGGGGCTGACCTCGGTCGACATTCCCGAGGAGTACGGCGGCCTGGACATGGACAAGGTGAGCTCGGCGATTGTGGCGGAGAATATCGCCAAGCAGGGGAGCTTCTCGGTAGCGTTCTCGGCGCATGTGGGGATTGGGACGCTGCCGATTGTCTGGTATGGGACGGCGGAGCAGAAGAAGCGGTATCTGCCGAAGTTGGCTTCGGGGGAGTTTGTGGGCGCGTATGCGCTGTCGGAGTCGACCTCGGGGTCAGACGCGATGAATCCGCGGAGCCGGGCGGTGCTGTCGGAGGATGGGAGGCACTACATCCTCAATGGCGAGAAGATGTGGATTACGAATGGCGGGTTCGCGGACATCTATACGGTCTTTGCGAAGTGCGCGGTACCGGGTGGGGAGAAAGCGGGTGAAGAGAAGTTGACGGCCTTTCTGGTGGAGCGGGGGACACCGGGATTTTCGGTGGGCAAGGAGGAGCACAAGCTGGGGATTCGCGGCAGCAGCACCTGTCCGCTGATTCTGAAGGACTGCAAGGTGCCGGTCGAGAACCTGCTGGGCGAGGTGGGCAAGGGTCACCACATCGCGTTCAACGTGCTGAATGTGGGGCGGTACAAGCTGGGTGCGGCGGCGGTGGGAGGAGCGCGCACGGCGCTGGGCTACGGCATTCAGTATGCGAAGGATCGCAAGGCGTTTGGCAAATCGATCTCGGAGTTCGGGCTGATTCAGGAGAAGATTGCGGACTGTGCGGTGGGGATCTTTGCGGGGGAGGCGCTGTGCTACCGGACGGTGGGGATGATCGATCAGGCACTGTCTGGGCTGGAGGGTGAGGCCAAGCACGATGCGAAGGAGATTCAGCGGCAGATCGAGAGCTACGCCGTGGAGTGCAGCATCGTGAAGGTGTGGGCGTCGGAGCTGCTGGACATGGTGGTCGACCACGTGGTGCAGATCTATGCGGGGTATGGGTATGTGGAGGAGTATCCGGCGGAGCGGGCGTATCGCGACTCGCGGATCAACCGGATCTTCGAGGGAACGAATGAGATCAACCGGTTGATTATTACGGGCTGGCTGATGAAGTCGGCGATGGCGGGCAAGCTGGCGTTGATGCCGGCGATCAAGCAAGTAATGGACGAGGTGATGGCTGGACCGGTGGCGAAGGAGGAGCGCGAGGGGGCGCTGGCGGAGGAGTTCCAGCTGCTGGCGCAGGCCAAGAAGCTGACCCTGTTTGCGGCGGGGGCGGCGACGCAGCGGT
>Ga0210403_10005084_pt1 | contig 11228 bp, 9 predicted proteins | sample IncBWC19MmetaG_FD_150863 | JGI IMG/M metagenome (GOLD analysis project Ga0210403, IMG submission 150863) | Forest soil microbial communities from Barre Woods Harvard Forest LTER site, Petersham, Massachusetts, United States - Inc-BW-C-19-M | ecosystem: Environmental > Terrestrial > Soil >... | reverse complement strand
GAAGACTACGCGACCGAGCATAAAGTCCCCATCGTCGGCCCGGCCGTGGCGCGCGTGCTGCAGCAGTTGGCGATCATGATCAACGCCCGCACCGTGTTCGAGCTGGGCTCAGCCATCGGCTATTCGACCATCTGGTGGGCCCAGGCGGTGGGCGACAAGGGACGCGTGATCTACACCGACGGTGACCGGAAAAATGCGGAACGCGCCCGCGGATATTTCGCGCGCGCCGGAGTCTCGAACCGCATCGCGCTGCACACCGGGGACGCGCTGGAATTCCTCTCCGAGCAGAAGCAGGAGTTCGATATCATCTTCAACGACGTCGACAAGGAGGACTACCCTCGCGTGTTGCGCCTGGTGGCGCCGCGCCTGCGCCAAGGCGGGCTGTTTGTCACCGACAACGTGTTGTGGAGCGGACGCGTCGCCGAGAAAAGTCCGGCCGATGCCAGGACCAGGGCCATCCTCGACTTCAATCGCAAACTCTACGACGCGAAAGAGTTCTACACTACGATTCTTCCCATCCGCGACGGCCTCGCGGTCGCATTGAAAAAATAGGCGGAGCGAGCCACTACAGCGCTCCGATTAGGACAGTACCGGAGCCAACTTTCGGTAGTGGGCTACTTTCATTTTGAAAGTAGCCCACTACCCAACTTTCCACTCTCTTAATATTTCTGTGCTATAGTTCTGCAATTCGATTCGGGCCGAGATTCGCACTTCCAACTCCTGAAAGGTCATATGCTGGCTTCCCCGTCTCATCCGCCATTTGCCTCAGCAGCGCAGCATGGTAGGAGCGCGCGAGATGTAACCGCAGGGCGTCTGCTGTCCACAGGTCTGCTTCTTTTCCTCGCAGCCGCATCCGGAGTTACATCTGCTCAAATTGTGCTTCCAGGTCCGGGTATCATCAATACGGTTGCCGGAGACGCCAATCGCGGCTTCTCTGGTGACGGTGGACTGGCTACTACCGCATCGTTGAATAACCCGTGGGGTGTGGCAGTCGATTACTCTGGCAAACATCTACATGCGGATACAAACAATAATCGCATCCGCGAGGTGTCGGCGGCCACGGGCAAGATCAACACCGTGGCCGGGAGCGGTACCGCCTGCGCAAATCCAACCGGAACCTGCGGCGACGGCGGATCCGCTACGAGCGCCCAGCTAAGTGGTCCACGTGGCGTAGCGGTGGATACCGCCGGCAACATCTACATTGCGGACACCGGCAACAACAAAATCCGCGAGGTGTCGGTGACGACGCTCATCATCTCCACTGTGGCGGGAAACGGCACAGCGGGCGACACTGGTGACACTGGGAAGGCCACCCTCGCCGAGGTGAACGCACCCGCAAACCTGGCGATAGATTACTCTGGCAACATCTACCTCTCGGACACTAACGACGGAGTCGTTCGCGAGGTGACGAAGTCCACGGGCAACATCTTCAGGGTGGCCGGAGGAGGCAATGGCACCTGCGGCGGCGGACAAACCGATACCGTCGGAGACAACTGCCCAGCGACCAGCGCCAAACTAGACGTCCCCGAGGGCGTTGCGGTGGATGCCTCTGGAAACCTCTATATCGCAGACACAGCGTATAACCGCATCCGCGAGGTGCTCGCATCCACGGGCTACATCTACACCGTGGCGGGCAACGGTAACGCCTGTTCGAGTCCGACCGCAAGTTGTGGCGACGGCGGGTCCGCTATCAGCGCCCAGATCAATAATCCTTTCGGCGTGGCGGTGGATTCCGACTTCAACATCTATATAGCAGACACAGGGGACCAGCGCATCCGCCTGGTAACCAAGTCGACAAGCGGCATCTCCACAGTCGCCGGAACCGGTACGGCCGGCTTCTCTGGCGACACCGGGGCGGCTCTCAGCGCTGATCTAGATAACCCCGAGGGCATCGCGGTAGATAACTTTGGCAATATCTATCTCACGGATGAGGTTGATAGTCGCATACGCGCCGTCGGCACCGAGTACGCGCATATTGAGATCCCCGCCCATGGCGACATCAACACAGTGGCAGGTGACGGTACCACAGGTTTCTCCGGCGATGGCGGAGCCGCTACCAGTGCTGAGCTAAATAGCGTGGAAGGCGTGGCTGTCGACGCTGCCGATAACGTTTATATCGCCGACAAATGGAACAGACGCGTCCGCAAGGTGTCGGCGCTCACGGGCATAATCTCGACCGTTGCCGGTTGCAACTGCTCCGGCGGTGGTAATGGGTACCCGGCCACCAGCACAAACCTTCACTTGGTCGGCGACGTAGCGGTTGATGGGTCGGGCAACTTCTATCTTACCGACCTGATCACCGATCAAGGTTTTTCCTTCGTCCTCAAGGTGACGGCGTCCACCGGCCTCGTCTCTACGTTGGCTGGCGGTGGCCACGGGTGTACAGGCCAAACTGACTCAGTCGGCGACGGGTGCCCGGCTACCAGCGCTAGGCTAGCGCCTAACGCAGCGTTCATAGCACTGGATGGCGCCGGCAACCTATACATCTCTGATACAGGGAGGGTCCGCGCGGTCAACACCGGCACCGCAGCGGTGACGATCGCCGGGGTCGTGATCCAACCAGGATACATCGCCACTGTCGCTGGGGGCGCCACCGCGATTTGCAGCGGCCACACGGATTCGGTTGGCGACGGTTGCCCAGCGACCAGCGCACTGCTAAACGGCAACGAGGGCGTGGCAGTGGACGCGGCCGGCAACATCTACATCGCGGACTCTTCTTCAGTCATACGTAAGGTTAAAGCATCAACGGGGATCATCTCGATAGTCGCGGGAACGCTTGGTACAACGGGTTACTCCGGCGATGGCGGAGCGGCCACCAGCGCTGATCTAAATTCTCCGTATGGTGTCGCTCTGGATAGTGCGGGCAATTTTTACTTCGTCGACGGCGGGAACAGTCGCATCCGGAAGGTTACAGTTTCGACGGGCATCATCTCGCTTGTGGCAGGAGACGGTACCAGAGGTTACTCCGGTGACGGCGGCGCTGCGGTCGCCGCTGAACTAAGCAATCAGTTTGGAGGGGTAGCCGTTGATGCCGCCGGCAATGTTTATCTCGGCGATTCTGGAAACGCGCGCGTCCGCGTCGTCAACCAATAACGCCCCGCAATGGAACAAATCTTTGGTGCCCCGCCAAGCCGACCTTGCGGCTAGGGCAGCAGCCCGTAGACGTCAATTTCTGTGCGTGTGCCGACGTAGACCTTGCCGTTGGCCACGGTCGGCGGGATGAACTTCACCGCATTGCCCGCCTGGTCGCGATTACCCGCCGCTTGTGTGCTGTTCCAAAATTCAACGTTAAGATTCGTGGCATTGTAGGCGTGCAGGACGGCTGGACCGGTGCAAGCCGAAGGAGGAGGGGCAGCGTAGCAGTTGATGCCTCCTGCGGCGTTCGGGCTGGCATAGCCGTAGAGGCCAGCATCGATGCCCCATACGATCCCGTTGCTAGATCCCTGTGACGAGACTGACGGCGAAATACCGGGGAATCCGTACTGCTCAATCGATTGCGAAGAGGGGGTTGCATTGAACTGCCCGGGCGTGGCCGCGTCGAAAGCGAACTGCTTGAGGAAATCGGTCGAGCCTGCATATGCGCCTGCGAAGTAGAGGTTATTTTGCCAGAACGCGGGTGTTCCCCAGAACCCGCCGATAGCCTGGAAGTTTTGCACGACTTGGTTCGTGCCTGAGTTGTAGAACCCCATGCTGTCGCGGCTAATTAAATAGACCACGCCGTCTTTGCCGAGTTGGACCAGGAGATGCGTTGGAGAAACCGCTTGGTCCGGAAGCAGCACCGGCGCGCCCGAACCGAGGTCGACGTCGCCCTTCTCAAGGTTGACCTCGTCGTCAGGGCTAAACCAGCCGTTCACCTGCATCGAGGTGGTTCCAGCCAGTGGACTAAGGCTGAGAACGCTATCGCCATAGTCATTCTGCATGGCCATACCCGTGCCCTGGTCAAATATGCCGTTCCCGGTGGCAACGTAAACATTGTTTCCGCTGTCCACCGCGGGAGCGCCGCCGGCACCCCAAATTCCGCCATCCGCGCCGCCAACCCCTGGGATAAACACGCCGTTCGGCGTGGCGTTGAAAACGTGGGGCTTTTGTTGGAGGTCAGCGGCGTTATAGCCGAACAGCCAGCCATGATAGGGCGTAGCGTCCTCGTGCGCGGCAAACGCCACATAGACGATTCCGTCGCTCGACAGCGCCAGCCCTGACCGTTGATGATGGAGCTGCGAGTTAAACGTCAGTACACCGCCAACCGATCCATCGCCGACACCCGCGACCGCAGCCGTGATCGCAACTGGCCCATTGAACTTCTCATCCCCCGTAGTGATGTCCAGAGCGTGCAGCCGGTGGAAGTAACTACCCGGCGGCAGTGAGCAATTGCCCGACTGCGCACCGGGAATCTCCGACGCACTGACCGTATAGATCGTGCCGCTCGACGGATCAATCACCGGCGTCCCCGTCACTCCCACCTCGGGATAAACGTCGCCATAACAAACGCCGACATCGTTCCAAACCACCGGGCCCTCTCCGGTTGTGCCGCCGTGCATATTATCCAGCAGATGGGCCTGCCAGTACTTGACACACGGACTCGCGTCAGCATCAAAAGCGTACAAGCTGTCATGCTGCGTGGCCACGAACACAACATTATGCGTGCCGCCTGCGATGCTCAATCCTGCCACCCAAAGCGGCTGCGTGTACACTGCTCCATCGACGGAGCAGGAGAAAAGCTTCCCAAAGGTGGCCGTGACCACGGTCGACGAGGTCAGCGCATACTCCTGCGTGTTAGCCCCATCTCTCGACAAGTCGTTGTGGTAGGTGAACACGCCCGCCAGATCCGTGACGGCCACGCTCGCCGACGCTGAAGATGTGGGCAGAGCAACGCTGGCCGCAGTGACGGTGTGAGTGCCGGCCGTTGCCGGTGGCGTGTAGAGACCGCTGGCGCTGATCGTCCCGACCGTCGCGTTGCCGCCCGCCACGGCATCCACACTCCATGTGACCGTCAGGTTGCTGACATTCCCGGTCACCGTTGCCGTGAATTGTTGCGTCTGGCTGGTGGCGACAACTGCGGCGAGCTTGGGAGAAACCACGACCGTGGCATTGGGCGGGACGACACTTCCACCCCCGCCGCATCCCGTCACCAGCAGTATCCCAGCGACAATCCACAAACCACCGAACTGCGCGCTTCGCGTCATGTCCGACTCCTGGCCAGCAGGAAATTCAGAAAAGATACCGCTCTCGTTCCCACTCAATCGCGCATTACTTCACCGCTGCCTGCACCAGTTCCACGTCGATGGTGATCGTGATCTCGTCTCCAATGCCGCCGGGCATCGTAACGATACCAAAATCCTGCCGATTGACTTTAGTCGTCGCCGACGCCCCCATCCGCTGGCCGCTGCCCATCGGATCCTTGATCGGCGCCGTGGGTCCATCCACGTCGAGCACCACTTCTTTGGTCACGCCATGAATCGTCAGGTCGCCCGTGATCTTCAGTTTTCCAGCCCCTGCAGCTTTTGCAGCCTTGGAGTGAAACGTGATCGTCGGATACTTCTGCACATCGAAAAAGCGCGGGCTGCGCAGGTCGTTGTCGCGCATTTCCACCCGTGTATCCACCGAGTTTGCGTCGATCGTCACCTCGAGAGAATCCTTCGACGGGTCTGCCGGATCATACTTCGCCGTGCCGCTCACTTTCGTGAACGCCCCCCGCACCGTGGATAAGCCGAGATGCCGCACGGAAAATTGTGCCGCAGTGTGATTGGGATCGATCTGCCAGTTTCCAGCTTGTGCAGCGGCGGTGGCGGCCATCGCCAGTGCGGTGACGAGAGTAAGAACAAAACGAGACATATTCAAGCTCCTCTGAAGTAATTGGGTTCAGCAATCCTAAATGGACTTGACCGGAATCGCCAACAAGTCGTCAACCAGCCCGACTTCCTTCTGCAGGAATGGCTCGGCGTAGGTCACGCCCCCCAGCATGCCGTAGAAGCGCGCCATGGCCTCTACGCGGGCGCGGATCTCGTCGTGGGCAGGGAACAGATCTTTGCCCGCCTCCTGGTCGCTGAACTGCGATTTATACGCGAGAATCGAAGCGAACTTCCCATCAAACCCTTCGCTGATGTCCACGACAAATGTCGGCCGCACATCGTAATAAAGCGTAGCGTAAATAATCTTGAACGGCCGATGCGGAGCGAGGTCTGAGGTCTGAGGTCCAAGGTCCGACGCCCGTCCGCTGACACCCGACAGCTGCGAGCTGAGCGCCTTCTGCGGATCCAACTTCGCCAGCCCCGCCAGAAAACAAGCCTCATATCCCAACACCGACGCCGTGTAATGATCCGGATGCCGCCCCTTCCAGTAGGGCAGAATAATCACCCGCGGCCGCGTCTCTCGAATTACGCTCGCGACCTTCAGGCGGTTCTCCCATGTGTTCTCGACGCGGCCGTCGGGAAGGTCGAGCGCTCGCCTCCAGCCCGCGCCCAGAATCTTGGCAGCGTCGTCGGCCTCGCGTGCACGGTCGTCCGCCGTCCCGCGCGTGCCCATCTCGCCCTGCGTCAGGTCGAGAATTCCCGTACGCTGCCCGCGCCGCGCGGCTTTCAGCAGCGTGCCGCCGCAGGTCTGCTCTACGTCGTCGCGGTGCGCCGCGATGGCCAGAATGTCCAAAGATTGGACGTTCGAGGATTGACTAAGGGGAAGGGAAGACATGTCAGTCGAGACTGCCTTGCTCGAGCACCACGTTCTCGCGCACGATCAGCCGGTGCGCCGCCATTTCCTTCAGCGTGGGTAGCACGCGGTTCACGTGCTCATCGGTGTCGACAAAAATAATAATCACCGGCAGCTTGCCTCCCGCTTCGACCAGATGAGATGTCTCCACGCGGTGCCGCCCCAGGAATCCCGCCACAGCATGAATCGCGATGGCCGCGTACGCGTTCTCCTTGCGCAGGTAGTTGAGAATCTCCATGTGGAGTGGCCGGTGATGCCACTGGTCCGCCTCGTTCAGGTAAATAGTGACCTGGACTGCCATCGCATCTGGCATTCTACTCGCGAACGTTGCTACTCGCGAACCTGGCGGGGCGTCATCCTGAGCGTAGCCGTCTTTCAGGGAGCGAAGGATCTCCTGTGCATCGAACCCAAAGAGTGAGTTGGTGGGGATATCCCTCTCCCCGCTGGTCAAGGCGCGGGGCTTCGGGATGACCCCGACGATTCAAACTGGCCACTACCGGAAATCTGCCATTCCTGCCGCAAAATCCCGTACAGCTCCGAATCCACAAACTCATCCCACTTGCGCAGATGCTCGCGCTGGCAGCCTTCGTAGCGCATGCCAAGCTTCACGAGAATTCGGCCAGAGGTCGGGTTGTGCTTGAAATGCGAAGCGAAGACACGATGCAAGCCAAGTTCCTCAAATCCGTACCGCAGCATTTCCCGCGCCGCCTCCGTCGCATATCCCTGTCCCCAGTACGGCACGCCCAGCCAGTAGCCCAGTTCGGCGTGCTGGTGTTGATCATCGACGCGCAGGCCAATGCCGCCAATCTGTCGGCCATCGCTGCGCAGAGTGATCGCCAGCCAGATCCTGCCGGGCTCCTGCGCGAGCGTCAGAAAATCTCGGGCATCCTGCTCGGTATAGGGATGCGCAATGCGCAACGTTGTGGCCGCCACCTCGCGCGTGCCGATCAGCGGCAGCAGTTCTGCAATATCAGCCTCGGTATAGGGACGCAACTTCAGCCGCGGAGTCTCGAGCGTGGGAAGCGCGGTCATGTTCGCGATCATTGCTCAGAGCGCCCGCGCCAGCGCCATCCCGGCGAGCGCACCGCCCAGGCAGAGTAAGTTGTTGCCGAGGACGTTGGTCAGCATCAGTCCCCACTGTCCCTGCTCGAAGTAAGACATGGTCTCGAACGCGTAGCTGGAAAATGTGGTGAACGACCCGCAGAATCCCACCACCACCAGCAGCCTCCAGCGCGGGTCTACCAGCACGCGTTCGCTGGTCCAGATGACGAAGAAACCCACAATAAAGCTGCCCACAATATTGATGCCCAGCGTTCCGTAAGGAAAAATAGGACCGAGCTCTCGGGCAGCCAGGCGGCTCAGCAGATATCGCAGGTTGGCGCCGACAATCGCGGCGACGGATATGGCGAGAAAATCTTTCACGATGAAGTCTCTCCTACAAAAGTAGTCTAGGTTTGTAGGAGTCATCAGCCAGCGCAGCAGGCGGTTATGGCGAACTCCATCGCCGTCTATATTTTTTACCACAGAGGCCGCTCAGAGCCCAGAGAATGGATTTGTCCGAAGTCTGAGGTCCGAAGTCTGACGCCCAAGGTCTGACGCCTCCCCCTCACTTCTTCCGTTCCACCAAAAACCGCGCCAGTTCCTTCAGCGCCTCCGCCTGTTCGCCGAAGCTGTCCAACTCCGCGAAAGCTTCGTTCACTAGCGCATCCGCCCGGCGCTCCGACGCTTCAATCCCAAACAGCGCCGGGTACGTCGCTTTCTCAGAAGCCGTATCTTTGCCGGCAGTTTTCCCCAGCTGTTCCGACGTCTGCGTCACGTCGAGCACATCATCCACAATCTGAAACGCCAGGCCAATCGCCAAGCCAAACGCCCGCAGCTTCGCCACCTGACTATCTTTCGCCCCGCCGTACAACCCTCCACTTACCAGACTCGCCGTGATCAGCGCGGCTGTCTTCGAGCGGTGAATATACTCCAGCATTTCCGCCGTCGGCCGCATGTGTTCCGACTCGAGATCCACGACCTGCCCGCCAATCATGCCGTCGATGGTTCCAGTGCCGCGCGCGATTTCCTCGATGATGCGTACGCGCGCTTCCGCCGGACACTTCAGCCGCGCCAGAACTTCATACGCCTGCGTCTGCAACGCATCTCCCGCCAGAATGGCGATGGCCTCGCCAAAGGCCTTGTGACACGTGGGCCGCCCGCGCCGCAGATCGTCGTTGTCGAGCGCGGGAAGATCGTCATGAATCAGCGAATACGTATGCAGCATCTCCAGCGCCGCGCCTAGTTCTTCGATGCGCGCCGGCAGAGATCCAGCCACCATCCGCCCGGCCTCCATACAGAGCACGGGCCGCAGGCGCTTGCCGCCGGCAAACACGCTGTGCCGCATGGCCTTATGGATCGACTCGGGATACTGCGTCTCCAGTGGAATCAGGCGGTCGAGCGCGGCGTCGGTCAACTGCCGCCCTTGTTCGAGAGTCTCCTTGAGCATGAAGCAGTGAGTATAACAAGGCGGCTCAATGGGAAGAATCTGTGGTGGCGAGTAGATGACAAAAATTAAGGACGCCTGTTTGGCGTCCTCGATGTTCAGATAACTCAGGATAGATTACTCAGGATTGATCTATACCTTGCGATCTATGCCGCAGCGCTCCGCGAAAGCGCCGCATTGCGCAGCACCGAAGTCAGCACGTTCCCCACGTCGTCCGCGGGGCATACATCGCTGGCGCCAGCCGACAGCGCGGCCATCCACATCTCTTCATCGGGGATGCGGTGGGTGCAGACGATGGGCAGTTCAGGAAAGTCGCGGTGCAGACTCTCCACGTCGGCCAGCATCCAATGTTCGAGGTTCAGAATCACCGCCTCGGGATGGGTGCGGACTACGTCGTCCCGCAATTCTTCGCGGGAGCGGGTTACGTGCACTGAGAAGTGAGAGCGGAGTCCACCGGCCAGGGACCTTGCCACTCCAGGATTCTTTTCCAGAACGACTACGCTTTGCGCCATATAAACCCCCGATCTTTCAACCTTCGTCAACGGCGGACGTCAACATTCGACTAGGGCTGCGGGGTGGCTCAGAAAACCACATCTCCACAGACATCTAACGCTCTCGAATCGCGGTCAGAAATCCGCACGACTTACCGTCGCGCAGAAGATTTTTCCGTCAGCGGCTCGAATGGTTCAGCCTGAAGCTTCCCGTTCTTCTTAAGCAGGATTTCTACTTTTCCTTCCGCCTGTTCCAATTCCTTCCGGCAGGCTGAAGAAAGCTGCATGCCTTCTTCGAACAGTGTCAGAGACCTCTCCAGAGGGACTTCGCCCTTTTCCAGTTCCTGAACAATCTTCTCCAGTCGCTGGAGGCACTCTTCAAACTTGGGCAACGGGGTTTTCGCTCCGTCTCTTATTGTAATGCAACGAAATACAAGAAGTGTCCAGTCTTTTTGATGGGATGGATCGATAAAAATGGATTCGCAGTCCCGCGGTGGGAAATGGTTTCAGGACGGAAGGATTTGCAATATCGTTTTGCTATCGAGATGAATCGATTCAATAGGGGACGGTGGGCGTCGTCCCCCGGAAATGACGATCAGACCGCGACGATAGATTTCCACAGGCCCGATGTTCGCTTCCGGGCTGCCGGGGGGAATCGATGGGATTGCAGTCGAGAAACTTACAACAAACGGAATCGCTCCGCAAGTCCGGCGCCACCAAATTGTTCGCGCGATAGTAAGCCACCAGTTGGCCGTAGTGCTCGCCGCTGTGTTCCACAGGCCACATCCAAGCGTAGGAATTGTGGACCAATCGGAGCGTGAAACTGTTCTTGAACGAACGACGGGAGCGTCGTAGAGTGGCCAAACCGCCTCCGACGGATCGTGAGTCGCTGATGAGGAGGAGAAAGAGGCCTGCCAGTGAGCAGAACGACGTATTTCGAAAGCGTTCAGCAGGATCTGAAGTACGCGATCAGGACCATGCTTAAGAATCCCGGCTTCTCCGTGGCGGTGGTGCTCACCATCGCGCTGGGAATCGGGGCCAATACGGCCATGTTCTCCGTGATTCGTGCGGTGCTGCTCAAGCCGCTGGAATATCGCGAGCCCGAGCGCATCGTTCTCATCGCCGACGGAGCCACGCCCGTCCGGGCGGAAGAAATCGTCTCGACCAGCCGCTCCTATTCGGAGGTCGGCGCGTACACCAACGGACTGGAGGAGATGGCGCTTTCCGGCAGCGGAGAGCCTGAGGTTCTGAAAGTGGCGCGCGTTTCGGCAAACTTTCTCGACATCTTAGGAGTAAGTCCGCTGCAGGGCCGCGGCTTTCTGGCGGAAGAAGACAAACCGGGCGCACCGCCGGTGACCCTGATCGGCGCTGGATTGTGGCAGCGCCGCTTCGGAAGCGATCCGTCAATTGTGGGCCGTACGATCACTCTGGCGGGTGCGCCGCACACCGTGGTCGGCATATTGCCCCCCAGCTTTCGATTTCAATTGGCAGACGCGTGGGTGACCAGGCCCGCGGAGTGGTCGGTGATCTCGGCGCAATCCCGGCCAATG
>Ga0210403_10005083_pt1 | contig 11228 bp, 12 predicted proteins | sample IncBWC19MmetaG_FD_150863 | JGI IMG/M metagenome (GOLD analysis project Ga0210403, IMG submission 150863) | Forest soil microbial communities from Barre Woods Harvard Forest LTER site, Petersham, Massachusetts, United States - Inc-BW-C-19-M | ecosystem: Environmental > Terrestrial > Soil >... | reverse complement strand
GCCCTTGTCGCCGCCGCGACCGCGATGCCGCGAACACCCGCAATACAATCGTCCAATTCTCTTCCGTCATGGCCGTGAGCATGGTCGGCCCTCCAAAAACCGACTGCCCAAGAGTCAGAGAAAAAGTGATTTGGGAATCCCTCTACCCTATACTTGGCTCAATCCGTCCACACGGCCTAGACAGGTTGTTTCGCCTGAATGACCATTGCTTGCCAGAAGGCAAATCAGGACGCCATCATGAATATCGGGGTTGGCTGCGGAAGCCTTGGCCTAGAGCAGTAAGAGGCGACATTCCGCGCAAATGCGATCGAGGCCGATGTCCTGCAGGACCTGAGTCGGCTCGTCGCGCCAGCTCATCCGTTGCTCCAGGGTTCGACGGACGGAGCATCCAGGACTTTCATCTCCAAGCTACTGAGCATGTCCGGCACACCACAACATCGCTGCGCGATAACGTCGGCACGACATGTGAGGCCATGCCGGATGTTATGGCTGCTCACCAAAACCGCCACCGGTTCGTCTTTACCCATCACGAGGGGCGGGCACAGCGACGCATCGTGTTTGCCGCGACGCCGGATCGCGATGTCAAATGGAAAGAACCCGTTCGGCGAAGCGTTGAAATGCGCCGAAGATGTCTATCGCCGATTCCCGACGCGCGACCTCATCGTGCCGATAGCAGTAAACGCGGTGGGTAGCAGTAACCGCTGCGCTGGGGGGAAAAGCCTCGGTACAGCGTTGACTGCACAATGGACATCGAGGCGCGAGCGGGCAGCCGGTTGCGAGAGCGATAGGACTAGGGATTTCTCCCGTGAGCACAAACGCCGACTCGCGCTTAAGCTCAGGGTTCGGCAGCATGATGGACGATAGCAACCCAGCCGTGTAGGGGTGGTGCGGGGTACGAAAGATCTCGTCCAATGTCCCCTCCTCGACGAGGTGGCCGAGGTACATCACAGCGACACGGTGACTCAGTTGGTGTACGGCGCTGAGATCGTGCGAGATGAGAAGGTAGGTCGTCCCGAGTTCGCGTTGAACGTCCGCGAGAAGGTCGATGAGTTCGGCACGCGTGGCGGGCGAAAGCGCGGAGGTCGGCTCGTCGAGCACAAGAAGCTCCGGCTCAGTGATGATTGCGCGCGCAATTGCGACCCGTTGTTGCTCACCCGCACTGAGCTCAAACGGATATTGATCAAGTACGCTTGGCGGCAGGCTAACCCGTTCGATCACTTCGCGCACTCGCGCTCGACGTTTGTCGCGGGCGAGCTTCATTTGCCGCAACGGCTCCTCTATCGATGCCCATATGGACATGCGGGGGTCGAGCGACTCGCCTGCCTCCTGGAACACGAGCTGGATCTTGCCACGCAGAGCCGGCGAACGGACGTTCCAGGCCGATCCGATCGGCTTGCCCCGAAACAAGGCCGCTCCGCTGGTCGGCCGAATGAGGCCAAGCACGCATCGCCCGACGGTGGTCTTGCCCGATCCCGACTCGCCCACAAGCGACAGTGTCTCGCCTTTGTTGATGCTGAAACTAATGCCGTTCACCGCATGAACACGGTGGCCCGTCCCCTTGAGCGGAAAATGCTTGACCAGGTCGGCAATCCGGAGGAGTGGCTCCATGCGCCTACCGAAGCACCGGGAAATGACAGCGTACAAGCCCCTCGAACCGCCGCTGCTTCAGCGGCAGCGGCGCGTGAACGCATTTTTCCTCACGTTTGACGCAGTAGTCGGCGAAAAGACAAGTTGGGTCACCGGCAGTCGGGGTTACCCTGCCGAGCTTGGCACCCCAACGCGCCCGAAGCCGCGGGTTATTCGCAAAAGCGGCCAGCAGGAGGTTGCTGTAGGGGTGCTCTGGGCCCGAAAAGAAGAGGTTGGTCGGCGCCTCTTCAACGATCTGACCACCATACATTATCGCAATTCGATCACAAAAATTCGCCGCCACACCGAGGTCGCGCGTTATATACAGCATCGCCGTGTGCTGCTCGCGAGCAAGCTTGCCAAGTAAGCTCAGTATCTGCGCCTGGACAGTAACGTCGAGCCCACTTGTCGCGTCGTCGGAAATGACGAATTTGGGCGAGCAGACCAGGGCGATTGCGATCACCACCCGTTGCGCCATACCGCCACTCAACTCATGGGGGAAGGCGTGAAAGCGTCGCTCGGGATCGGGGATCGCGACGGTTTTTAAGATGTCCAGTACGAGCCGAACCGCCGCACTGTGACTGAGTGCGAGATGAGTGCGCGCGACCTCGACGATCTGCGTACCGATCGGTAGGAGCGGATTGAGGTCGCCCCGCGGATTGGCAACTATCATCCCAAGGTCGCGGCCACGTCTCTTCGCGAACTCGGGCTCATCTAGGGTTAGGAGGTCAGAACCCAAGAAACGCACTCGGCCGCGCTCGATTCGTCCCCCTAAGGGCAGTGAGCGCATGATGGCGCGAGCAAGCGTAGATTTACCGGCGCCCGACTCGCCGACTAAGCCCAAGATCTCACCGGGCATAATCTGAAAGCTTACGCCCCGCAGCGCGCGCTTGGGAGCGGCGCCGTACACACGATAGGCAACATCGACAGCCTCGACTTCGATTACTGGAGTGGCCGCATCGGCTGCGGTTCCAGTTCCGTGCTTTTCTGCGATTCTAACCGCGTTGCTGGTCATGTATTCACTCACGAATGCGCGGATCGATTGCAAGATAGAGCAGGTCGACGATCAGATATACGACCAGCGAAAACAGTGCCGAGAAGATCACGAAGCCGAGCACCGGGTTCAGGTCGGCGTTGAGTACGCCCTGGACGGCATATGTCCGGCCCCCCCCAGCTGAACACAGTCTCGACGAGGACTGCGCCTCCGATCAGAAAGCCGTAGATTACACTGACGACAGTAACTATCGAGGGCAGTGCGTTGCGCAGAGCGTGGCGCACGATGAGCTTCTCTGAGAGTCCGCAAAGGCGCGCATAGAGGCTGAAGTCAGCCTCTAGCATCTGCTCCATCGCAGATTGCGTAATTTTCAGGATCGGGCCCGCGTTTATGAGCCCGAGCGTGAGTACCGGGGTAATGAGGTGAGCGAACGCCGACCGCACCGCCGGCCAGTCGCCGTCAATGACGCCGTCGATCGTGTAGAAGCCCGTTATCGTTCTCGGGGGCACCAGCAGTACATCGATACGTCCGATCGGCGATGAGACCCAACCGAGGAGGTTGTAGAAAACGTAAATCAGGATCAGAGCCAGCCAGAAATCAGGCAAACCACCCGATACCAGTCCGTAGAACTCGGCGATTCGCGCCAGCGTGTTTCGCTGTCGACGAGCCGAGACTAGCCGCATGGGATGCCGATGGCGAGGGCCAAAAGTAGGCTGAAGGTGACGAGCTCGAGCGTCGCCGGAAATCGGACTGCCAGGTCCTCAATGACAGGCTGAGTGGTCTGCCAGGACTTACCCAGATCGCCGTGCGCTATCCGGTCGATGTAGATCAGGAACTGGACCGGGAGCGGCTTCTCAAGGCCGAGCTCGTTTTTTAGCCTAGCAATGCTCTCTGGCGTTGCCATCGGGCCCAGCATCAACGTCGCGGGATCGCCGGGCACCGCCTTTACCAACAAAAAACCGACCAGCACGATGCCGATAATCTGCGGAACAAGGAAGAGGAGCCTTCCGCCGATATAGCGCGCCATTCGCAACGATTACTCCTGAGGAACAGAACTCGGCCTTTCGACGTTGGCCAGGGAGCGACGGCGTCGCGGATCAGCCATGAATTCGATGCTCGCGCCGATGGCAGCGAAACCGTATACCGTCAGCGCGAGCGCCAGCCCCGGGAAGAGCGATGGCCACCACTGGCCGGTCATCACTGTGGGGAAACCGCTTGCGATCATGCTTCCCCATTCAGGGGTTGGTGCACGAACCCCAGCGCCGATAAAACTCAGGCCGGCCGTCAACAGGATCGACCAGCCAATATTGACTGACAGCTGCGCCAGCACAGGTCCCATCGCGTTGGGCACAATATGGCGCTTGATAATGTAGGAATCGGACAATCCGGCGACGTAGGCCGCTTCAACGTAGCGCAGACGGCGAATACTCAGCACTTGGGCCCGCATCAACCGAAGGTAAATGGGCGTATTAACGAAGGCGATCGCAAGCACGACGCTGGTGATGCTTTGCCCGAACACCGCGACTACCGCGATGGCGAACACGAATACCGGAAATGCCTGCAGGACATCAGCGGAGCGCATGATGGTGCCGCTTATGAAACGCGCTACGCCCCGCCTGTCCTGGTGATAGCCCACGAGCGCACCCAAGAGCGTGCCAATGGAAGCAGAAATTCCAGTACCAACCAAAGCAATCACTAGGTCGGCGCGCGGGGCGAAAATAACGCGGCTCAGCACGTCCATGCCGGTGACATCAGTGCCAAGCCAGTGGGAGAAGCCGGGGGGCAGCAGGTAGGCCGACGGATCGGCGGTGACCGGCGAGTAGGGGGCGATCAGGGGCGCCGCAAGCGCGAATATCGTCACCACGGCGACGATGACATAGCCCGCCGCATAGACCGGATGCGTGCGCAACAGCCGAACGAAATAGCGCAGTGCAAACCGCGCGCGTGCCCCTATGTAGTATCCAAGTTCAGTGTGGGGGATTTCAAGCACCATCTTCCGTAGTCGGAACTGTGAATTGAAAAGTGGCGCCGTGGGGCTGATGGGGCAACGCCCAAATACGGCCGCCGTGGCTCTCGACGATTGACTTACAAATCGCCAGCCCCATGCCCATGCCGTGGGCCTTGGTCGTGAATAAGGGCTCAAAAATACGGTCCAACAAGGCGGTCTCAAGCCCGGCGCCGGTGTCATCGACCGCCACGAGCACGTTGCCGGACGGGTCGATCCGCGATTCGAGTCGCAACATCGGTGGCCTGTCGGTGACAAGGGTCATGGCGTCGACGCCATTCATAATCAGATTCAATATCACCTGCTGCAACTGAACGCGATCGCCGCGCGCGGCTGGGAGCGTTGCCGACAAGTCCGTGCGGATCGAGACGCCGCGAGCGCGTAGCGCGCTTTGTATGATTGCAATGACTTCTCGAATGACATCATTAACATCGAGCGCAACATACGTTGGTTTCTGGTCTTTGAGCAGCGCCCGGATGCGCCCAATTACATCGCTCGCCCGCCGAGCATCCCGGCTGATGTCTTGGAGTGCCTGGGTCGCCTCAAACACGTTCGGCACTTCGGCACCCAACCAGCGTGCCGCTGCAAGGCTGTTGGCGTGGACGGCGGCGAGAGGTTGATTAATCTCATGAGCAATCGATGCGGCAAGCTCACCAATAGTCGTCAATCGCGCGATGCGCGCCAGTTCCGCCTGCGCCAACTGCAGAGCCTCCTCGTCACGTTTGCGCTCGGTTACATCCATGGACACCCCGATATACTCGGTCACCTTGCCGTCTGCCTCGAAGAAGGGCTTGCCAACGCTGTGGATGTATTTGATCGATCCATCCCGCAGTACGACACGAAACGGTATCTCGTATCCCTTTGCTTCCTCAACCGCTTGCTTACTCGTTTCTTCGACATACCTCCGATCTTCAGGGTGGATCATCTGCAAGAACAATTCATATGACAGCTTCGTCTTTTCTGGATCGAGGCCAAAGATGCGCCACTCCTCCTGCGACCAGAAAAGCGCTCCGGATATGGGATTTCTGGCCCAACAGCCGGTGTGGCTTATCCTTTGCGCTTCTGCCAGATAGGCTTCACTACGCCGGAGCTCGGTTTCGCCCCTGATCTGCTCCGTGATGTCGGTTGCCGTACCAACAATCTCGTAAACCTCGCTTGACCTATCGGCGACAGGGTCAAGAACGGCATGAATGTGTTTGATCGAGCCATCCAAAAACAACAGCCGATACCTGTGCTCGCAACCACGACGCTCCCGCACCGCGCGGTCTATTTTGCTCTGAACGTCGAGCCGATCCTCAGGATGGACTCGCTCAAGAAGAGCAGAAAGAGCGGGCTTTTTCCCTTTGGCGTCGAACCCAAATATTTGGAAAAGCTCGAGTGACCAAAAGCTTCGGCCGGAGGAGATTCTATAGACCCAACTTCCAGTTCGAGTGAGCCGCTGCGCCCTCGCCAAGTAGGTTCCGGTGGGCAGTGTTCGACTGTCCTGCTTCCGAATTCGGGTCAACGCTCTGCGGTTGGGCTGGGTATTTTTGGCGGTCTTGTTGGTCATCCTTGCGTCCCCGACTATTTACTCCGGTGACCTTGGCCTGACTCAAGCCAAAACATGCAAAGGCTCTTGTAAGCGAAAACTTGTCTCGATTCAATGGAAAGCGTACCGCGTGCAGGTGCGTAAGCCGCGTCACACCATGTAGTCCCCACCGTTCATGTTCATCGTCGCGCCGACGTAATACGAGCCTGCATCTGATGCGAGCAGAACCACCGTCAGAGCGACTTCGTCGACGCGGCCGAATCGCCCGATCGGGAGCTCGGCGAGCTTTGCCTTCCGCCATTCTTGCGACAGACCAGCAAGCATTTGCGTCTCGATCGGACCGGGAGCAATCGCGTTCACCGTAATGCCGTCTCGAGCAACCTCGTGCGCGAGGGATCTGGTGAAGCCAATCACGCCCGCCTTGGCCGCACAGTAGTGTACCAAGTCCGGAGAACCCTTCATACCGAGTTGCGAGGCGGTGTTGATGATCCGACCCCACTTCTTTCTCTGCATTGCCGGCAGGACCAGGCGGGTGCAGAGAAAGACGCTTCGTAGATTAGTCCCAATCATTTTATCCCACATATCGACCGACAAATCAGAGAAAGGGCTGCTCGTGCCAATCCCAGCGTTGTTGCACAGGATATCGACGTCGCCGAGCGTCCCTGTGATGCTCGAGAATGCGGCCCTCGCTTGCGCCTCATCGCTCACGTCGGCTTGCGCGAACGAGGTCCGCACGCCAAAGCGCTTAGCCTCCACAGCAACTGAGCTGGCCCCATCAGCATTCTTATCGACAACGCCGATGTCGGCACCCTCGGCGGCCAGCGCGTCTACGATGGCACGGCCGATGCCGCCAGCCCCCCCCGTCACCACGGCTACTTTGCCACTCAACTTGCCCATCGTCCTTTTCTCCGGTTGCAGCATGAAAACTACGGTGAAGCCGACACATACGCAAAAATGGCCACAGGAAATGCCTCGATTGATCAAGCGTCCCAATCTCGCTGGGCTTGGCGACGCTGCAACCAGCAATATCCCAGCTAAAAGATTAGATCAGGCAACGCAAACGATATTCGCCGGGGAAGACCGGACCGCAATCAAGTCGCAGTCTGAAAGTGCGCACCCATTTTCCTGCTCATTCGACCCTCGTGAAGTCCTGGAATCGGATGTTGTTTGAGGTGTAATAGGTGAAACCCTTCAGATTGGCGCGGCGGGCCAAGTGATATCCGGGGTAGGCAATGAAAACCCACGGCGCCTCGGACATGACAATCTGCTGCGCTTCCGTCATCATCTCCAGACGTTTGGATTGGTCATTGGTCCGTGCGGTTTCCCGGATGAGTGCGTCGACTCGGTCGTTCTTGTAGTTGCTGTAGTTAATGAACGACGCTGAATTGAAATACAGCGTCATCGAATAGCCGATGTCCGGACACCATGGGCTGTCGACGTAGAAGATCATCGGTTGTTTGCGCTCCGACACCGCGTTATAGAATGTCGAAGCTGGTATCTTCCTGAGCTCAAGTTCGACGCCGATTTCACGCAGCGCGGTCTGGAAGAGAATGGCGATCGGCTCTTGAACAGGGTCACCAGCGTTGTACGCGAGGCTCGTGCTGAAGCCCGACGTTAAGCCCGCTTGCTTCAACAGCGCTCTAGCGACATCCGGATCGTATTTGTATTCCCAGAACTTGTCGGTGAACCCGGCGTAGATATTGGGCATGCAGCCGTTGAGTGGCGATCCCAATCCCTGGAACACCGTTCTGAGGACCTGCTGGCGCGGGAAGGCGAAATTCATCGCCTGCCGCACTCTTTGATCGCCGAATGGGGCAATATTGGTGTTCAGCTCCACCCAGATCATGGAAGAGGAGTCGACACTGTCGATTGCAACGTTCCTATCGCCCCGCAACTTTATGATTTCCAGCGGCTGCAGGTATTGTGCGATATCGACGGCACCCCCTTGGAGCAAGGACGCGCGGATCGCGGAGGTCGGCACTTCGCGGAAGATCACTGTCTCGATCGATGGTTTGCCTAGATGGTAATCTGGCCTTGCCTTGAACACCGCCTGTTGGCCGCGTTGCAGCTGGTCGAGGCGATATGGGCCGAAACCGGCAGAGTTATTCTCAATGAATTTGCGCGCCCACGGGTCATCGACTGTTGCGGCCGCTTTGCACTTGGTCGAGTCGTAGATCGGCAAAAACAAATTCGGTTGAAGCTTTGCGAGCAGCGGGTTCGGATTTTCGAGATTGATCGATACCGTGTATCTCCCCTCAACTTTGACACCGTTCTTGTCCTCGAGTCCAAGCGTGGAGAGGTAGAATGCGCCTATCGCGCCCAAACCGAACTTTCGATCCCAGGTCCATTTGACGTCTTCGGCGGTAAGCTCGTTGCCCCAGTTGCTCTTGACGCCTTGTCGCAGCTGGAAGCGGATGTATTTGCCGGCTGGGTCCAGTTCGAACGACTGAGCAAGCTTCCCCTGTACGGCCACGCCCGCAGGCAGATCGGGATGATCCGCTATATCCTCGCGGGACACTTGTGGATTTCCGGGGTCAGGAACCTTCCTGAACTCAAGCAGATTGTCGTAGAGCGCCGCTATAGCCTCGATAGTTCCCAGGCTACCGTCAAAGTTGCAGTCAAGACTTTGTGGCGTTGCCGGCGTTGCAATGACTAGGGTGCTGCTGCCAGCGGCTGCGGATAGCGCCCGCGAACCCATCGAGGCCGGCAGCACTGCCGCGTAGGCCAGGGTAGCCAAGTTCTTGATCACCTGTCGGCGATGTATCGGTCCCTCGGCCCCAATCGGAGAGCCTCCCTCGGCTGCGATCAGTGGTGCAGATTCCGATGATTGCGGTCGATTGAAGCCGTATAGAATTCCAATCGATGGTGGACAGCTATTCTCGTCGACGGTTTTCATGGGGTCAGGCCGCCGAGCTTGCGTCACGAGATGATCTTTCTCAGAGTAGTCGGTTGGGTCGCAAAGAAGTTCAGATTAGCCTAATTCCATCTCGCGTCGCATTAAAAATTCAAACTGAGACACTACCGAGGTCAGGGGCGGGCCGATGGTCCGATCGATAGGCAGTAGGCTCGTCATTGGCGAGGATGTAGAGACTACTCACAGGAGTATGCCGCAGTGCGCCGCTGCGATGACGATCGTGCGGCTGCGCTCATGGTGCGGACGCGATCCTGACCGCCTTGCTTGGATGCATCCCTCGGGGTAGTGACCACGGCGATCGAGGCGATCGCGCGCAAGCGCGTCGATTCCCAATTGAAAGTGGTGCAGTGAGCGTCTGCAGTACGAAGACCCGAACCGCGGCGCTGAGCGTGCGCACTCGGCGATATCCTGGGCGGGCGGGCTGTAAGCGCATAGTGCGGTCAATTTCGGCCAGCAGCTGACTGATGGCGACGTTGCGTGTGAGTGCGATGATGCGCAGCTGCTCCCAGAATTCATCCTCAAGCGTTATGGTCGTGTTGTCCTTGCCGACGCGCACATGGCGCATATCTGGGGACTGTAATCGTTTGGCCATGCTCAAGGTATAGCAGAATACGACATGCCTCCGCGACGTCGCCTACCACCGAATGCCGAGATCGCCGTGCGCGCTCACATGGAGCCGGTGCTGCTCAAGGGCGGGGAGACGGTGAAGTCGCTGTCGACCGCCTTTCTTGCCGACCTGGAAGAGGACTGGCGCGCGCATGGGAAGAAAGTTTTCCCGGTGTTGCGCGAGAAATATCCGCAGGCCTATTTCGGTGGGCTCGTGGCTCTGGCAAAAATGATTCGGTGGGAAACAGCTGAGGAGGATTTGTCGGGCGGCGGTATGACGCCGGAGGAGATCATGGACAAGCTTGAGCAGCGCGTTGGGCCTCAAGGCCGGAAGCTGTTTGAGGATTTCCTCCGCAAGGTGAACGAGCTGGGGGCACAGCGGCACTTGGAGGCGCAGGCACCGACGGGCCGAGCGCGCTGACTGCCGCGACGTCGCTTACCAGCAAATGCCGAGATCGCCGTGCGCGCTCACATGGAGCCGGTGCTGCTCAAGGGCGGGGAGACGGTGAAGTCGCTGTCGACCGCCTTTCTTGCCGACCTGGAAGAGGACTGGCGCACGCATGGGAAGAAAGTTTTCCCGGTGTTGCGCGAGAAATATCCGCAGGCCTATTTCGGTGGGCTCGTGGCTCTGGCAAAAATGATTCGGTGGGAGACTGCCGAGGAGATGTTGTCCGACGGCGGTATGACGCCTGATGAGATCATGGACAAACTGGAGCAGCGTGTTGGGCCTGAAGGCCGGAAGCTGTTTGAGGATTTCCTGCGTAAGGTGAATACGCTTCAGGCGAAGCAGCTGGCGGAGCGTGAAAGTGAGGGCGAGGACTTTAAGAAGAGGCCGCGCGTTGGCGGCCTCTTCAGAGACGTGCTGGTCAGAAGTCGTCCCGTCCCCCGTTCACCCCTGAACCCCAAAAACGGGACGGTCAAATCTTAGTCGCGAATCGCATTGCTGGTGAAGCGGTCGTAAGGATCGTTCCGTCGAATTCCTTTGACCGTTGCAATTATGCCGCGTCGGCTTCTTGCTATGACCCACATTCAGCCGGGCGGACCACTTTCTCGACGTAAAATTCCCAAAAGCAGGAAATTGTGCTCGCCATCACAGTCGGAATGGCTGATCAACGGCATGGCTAATAACGACAGGCACCCCATCCCCCCGTTTGCCTGTCCTGACCTTGCCCCAAGCGTGTCCCCCCGCGCTTGGGGCTTTCTATCGTGGAATGCGGGTGGCGACTGCGGGCTTGCTGGGTCTTTGTCCCCCGCGCGACGGCCGCTAACGCTGCAACTGCCCCGCAAGGTATGTGCACGGCTTCCCAGAGCGGACACAACAAGGTTTCAAGTGTTTACGTGGCGGCACGCAGCGGAATGCTCCGCGTAGACAATGAGGTTTCAAGTTTTTACGGGACGCAGGCGCGAGGAGTCGGGCAGCTTGGCGATGTTAGCGGCGATGCGTCGCGCCCGGTCGCTGGTCATCAGCTTGGTGGCCGAGCCGGCGGCCCGGCTCCTTCTCAAAATAGACGTGTAGGCGCACAAAAAGACGCGGGTTTCCGTAAAACCGCGTCGA